>Ga0209211_10005796_pt1 | contig 18231 bp, 18 predicted proteins | sample RifGroA2_FD_183992 | JGI IMG/M metagenome (GOLD analysis project Ga0209211, IMG submission 183992) | Groundwater microbial communities from Rifle, Colorado, USA - Groundwater A2 (SPAdes) (version 2) | ecosystem: Environmental > Aquatic > Deep subsurface > Groundwater | place: Rifle, Colorado... | reverse complement strand
GCTTCCTTGGTCGGGCCAAAAATCTTCAGGCCGCGGGCCCGGAAGATATTGACCACGCCGGCTGCGAGCGGCGCTTCCGGGCCGACGACCGTGAGGTGAACCTTGTTCTGCTCGGCGAAATCAGCCAGCGCTTCCGGATCGGTGATGTTGATGTTTTCCAGTTCGTGCTCGCGCGCCGTGCCGGCATTGCCGGGGGCGACATACACCTTCTGCATGCCCGGGGTCTGCGCCAGGCGCCAGGCCATGGCGTGCTCGCGGCCGCCGGAACCGATTACCAGTAGTTTCATTGGGGCTGTTTCCTTTTTAGGTCCGAGGCAATTTCGTGGCCGGCAAAGCCGTGACGCGAAGACGAGCCGAAGACAGTGCTATTGCACGGCGAGGGGAAGTCGACAAAGTCACGGCGCAGCCGGGCGCGAAATCAGTGGCGGAAGTGGCGGGCGCCGGTGAAGACCATGGCCAGGCCATGCTCGTCGGCAGCAGTGATGACTTCTTCGTCGCGCATCGAGCCGCCCGGCTGGATGACAGCCTTGGCGCCAGCGGCGGCTAGGACATCGACCCCGTCGCGGAACGGGAAGAAAGCATCGGAGGCAACGACCGAACCGTTGAGGTCGAGGCCGGCGTGCTGAGCCTTGATGCTGGCGATCTTGGTCGAATCGACGCGGCTCATCTGGCCGGCACCGACGCCGAGGGTCATGCCGTTGCCGCAGAAGACGATGGCGTTGGACTTGACGAACTTGGCGACGCGCTCAGCGAAGAGCAGGTCTTCGATTTGCTGGGCGGTCGGCTGGACCTTGGTGACGATCTTCAGGCCGGAAGCCTGGGCCGTGAAGTTGTCCGGCGTCTGGACCAGCAGGCCGCCGCCAACGCGCTTGTATTCGAGGGCGTTGAGCTGGCGCGAGATCGGCACGACGAGGACGCGCAGGTTCTGCTTGGAGGCCAGTGCGGCGGTGGCTTCCGCGGTGAAGGACGGGGCGATCAGCACTTCGACGAAGTGCTTGCGCTCGTTCATGGCGTTGACCACATCGATGCCGACTTCGCCGTTGAAGGCGATGATGCCGCCGAAGGCCGAGGTGGAGTCGGTCTTGAAGGACTTTTCATAAGCGCCGAGCAGGGTGCCGTCGATGGCCACGCCGCACGGGTTGGCGTGCTTGACGATGACGCAGGCCGGAGCGTCGAAGGACTTGACGCATTCCCAGGCCGCATCGGAGTCGGCGATGTTGTTGTAGGACAGTTCCTTGCCCTGCAACTGGGTGTAGGCGGCGATGCTGCCGGCGACCGGGTTCGGTTCACGGTAGAAGGCGGCGGACTGGTGCGAGTTTTCGCCGTAGCGCAGGATCTCGGTACGGTCGAAAGCCAGTTGCAGCTTGGCCGGGAAGATGGCCGGCACCGGCGCGGCTTCGGCCGGCTTGGCTTCGGCGCCTTCGTCGAGGCCGGTCAGCCAGTTGGCGATCATGCTGTCGTAACGGGCGGTGTGCGTGAAGGCCTTCTTGGCCAGGCCGAAACGGGTGGCCAGTTGCAGGGCGCCGGCGTTGGCTTTCATTTCGGCAAGCAGCGGAGCGTAGTCTTCTGGATCGGTGACGATGGCGACGCCGGCGTAGTTCTTGGCCGAGGAGCGGACCATGGCCGGACCGCCGATGTCGATGTTCTCGATCGCGTCTTCCAGCGTCACGCCGGCCTTGGCGATGGTTGCGGCAAACGGGTAGAGGTTGACGCAGACCAGGTCGATCATCGGGATGCCGTGCTGCTCGATAGTCGCCATGTGCTCGGCCAGATCGCGGCGGGCCAGGATGCCGCCGTGCACCTTCGGGTGCAGGGTCTTGACGCGGCCGTCGAGCATTTCCGGGAAGCCGGTGTAGTCGCCGATTTCGGTGACGGCGAGGCCGGCGTCACGCAGCATCTTGGCGGTGCCGCCGGTGGACAGCAGCTTGACGCCTTGGGCGGCGAGGCCCTGGGCGAATTCGAGGACGCCGGTTTTGTCGGAAACGGAAATCAGTGCTTGCTTGATGGACATGGTAGGTATTAGTCGGTAGTCGTTGGTCGGTAGCTGCTGGGGCCAGGTTATTAGCCGTTAGCTAATAACTAACGGCTAATAACTAGCAACTACAGCAGTTGGTGTTCGGTGAGTTTTTTGCGCAGGGTGTTGCGGTTGATGCCGAGCATCTCCGCCGCCAGCGTCTGGTTGGTGCCGGCCTTGGCGAGCACCACTTCGAGCATCGGCTTTTCGACGCTGCGTAAAACCATGTCATAGATCGCGCCCGGCTTTTCCCCGTCCAGATCGCGGAAATACTGCTCCAGTGCGTTGACCACGCACTTCCCCAAATCATGTTGGCTCATGCTGCCAACGCCTCCTCTTCGTTGTATTTTAAAAAATCGTTTTCTTCCGCCTGACGGATGAAAAACTCGTTCACTGCCTGCATCTGTTGTTCGATGCTGGGCAGGACGTTCATTTCCTTGCGGAAGGCCGCCGAGCCAACCAAGCCCTTGGTGTACCAGGAGATGTGCTTGCGGGCGACCTTGAACCCCGTTTCCGGGCCGTAGAAAGCGTAAAGGTCTTCGAGATGCGCCAGCAGGATGCTGTGGATCTCGGTGACCTTGGCCGGCGGCAGGTGCTCGCCGGTTTTCAGATAGTGTTCGATCTCGCGGAACAGCCAGGGGCGGCCCTGGGCGGCGCGGCCGATCATGATGCCGTCGGCGCCGGTCACGTCGAGGACGTGCTTTGCCTTTTCCGGCGTTGTGATGTCGCCGTTGGCGATGACCGGGATGCGGATCAGCGTCTTGACCAGCGCGATGGTGTCGTACTCGGCCTCGCCGGTGTACTGCTGGCAGCGCGTCCGGCCGTGGATGGCGACGGCGCGGATGCCGGCCGATTCGGCAATGCGCGCGATGGTCGGCGCGTTCTTGTTGGCAATGTTCCAGCCGGTGCGGAATTTGAGGGTGACCGGGGTGTTCGGCACGGCGGCAACGACGGCGTCGAGAATGCGGCCGACCAGCTCTTCGTTCTGCATCAGCGCCGAACCGGACATGACGTTGCAGACCTTCTTGGCCGGGCAACCCATGTTGATGTCGATGATCTGGGCCCCGTTGTCGACGTTGTGCCTGGCCGCTTCGGCCATCATTTGCGGATCGGCGCCGGCGATCTGCACCGAGATCGGGGCGACTTCGCCTTCGTGGTTGGCCCGGCGCAGCGTCTTCTTGCTGCCGTAGAGCAGCGAGTTCGACGTGACCATTTCCGAGACAGCCAGCCCGGCCCCCATTTTCTTGCACAACTGACGGAAAGGACGATCGGTCACGCCGGCCATGGGAGCGACAAACAAATTATTTCGGAGCTGGAAGCCGGCAAATTCCATGGGCGCGCAGGGGTCTGGGCAAGTCGGGGGAGCCGCGCATTTTACCCGAGTTGGCGCCTAAAAAATAGTCAAATTATGAAGCTCAGGGTTAACAACAGGGCGAAGACAAGTTGCAGTCCGGCCGTGGCGGCCAGGATGTTGTTGAACACCGGCCCCGGCGCTTCGTGGTGAAAGCGGCGGATCAGTTTGCCGGCAAGGGGCAGCGAGAGCAGGGGCAGCGCGGCCGGCCAGCCGAGGTCGGCGAGCAGCGGCAGCAGAGCGTAAGGGGCGAGCATTTCGGCGGCGTAGAGGCGGCGGGTGAGTGGCCGGCCGAGGCGGACGGCCAGCGTGTGCTTGCCGCTCGTGGCGTCACCGTCGAGGTCGCGGTAATTGTTGACGGTGATTACGGCGGCGGCGTGGAGGCCGACCAGCGTTGCGGCGATCAGCGCCATCGTGTTCAGCCCGAAGGTTTGCAGGTAGTAGCTGCCGCCGACGGCGACCAGGCCAAAGAAAATGAAGACGAAAAATTCGCCGAGCGGCCCGTAGGCAATCGGCTTCGGGCCGCCGGTATAGGCCCAGCCGGCGGCCAGCGAGGCGAGGCCGATGGCGACGATGGGCCAGCCGCCGTGGGCGACCAGATAGATGCCGCACAGGAAAGCCAGGGCGAAACTGAGCCAGGCGCCGGCCTTGACCTTGCCCGGCGTCAGCCAGCCTTCGGCGGTGGCACGTTTGGGGCCGAGGCGGCCCGGCGTGTCGGTGCCGCGCAGGAAATCGCCGACGTCGTTGAACAGGTTGGTGCCGATCTGGATGAAAGCGGCGCCGAACGCGGCGGCGAGCAGCGGCAGCCAGAGCAGCGTGGCGCTGTCGTGCCAGGCGACGGCCGTTCCGACGAGCACCGGCGACAGCGATACGGACAGCGTCTTCGGGCGGCAGGCGAGGAACCAGGCGGTGCTTGTTTTCATGCGGCGGTGGGCGGATGGGCGGCCCGGCACTGTAACCGATGCCCGGTGCATTCGCCTTTAGGCTGGATCAAGGCCAGGCGCGGGCGCCCCAGATCATGCGCTTGGCGACGAAGTGGCGGGCCGGCGGGCAGATGTCGAGGGCCAGCAGGCCGAGGCCGCGGGCCAGCTTGAGCGGGCCGAAATCGTTGGAGAAGGTGCGCACGATCTGGTCGGTGAAAAAGGCGCTGGCGCGGCGGTCGAGGCGGCGGCGGGCGGCGTAGGTGGCCAGATTGCTACGGTCAACGCCGTTTTTGAGCAAAATTTCGGATAGTTGCCAGGCGTCGCGGATGCCGAGGTTGAAGCCCTGGCCGGAGACCGGGTGCAGGGTTTGGGCGGTGTTGCCGATCCACACTTCATTGCCTTTGACCAGGGTGTCGCGCAGGCGAAGGAAGAGCGGGAAGCGGCTGCGCGGGCCGGGTTTGGCAAGGCGCAGGCGCTGGCCGAACTGGGTTTGCAGGGCGCCGATGAACGCGTCGTCGTCCATCGCCATGACGGCATCGGCCTTGGCCGGCGGTAGCGTGAACACGATGGAGTATTCGTCGCCGAGCGGCAGCAGGGCGAGCGGGCCGTCGGGGGTGAAACGTTCCCAGGCGCGCTTGTTGTGGCCGGGTGTTGGGGTGACTTCACAGATTACGGCGTGCTGGACGTAGTCGCTGACCTTGACGGCCGGGTCGTCGCCCGGCGTGCCTTCGGCGTGCACGAGAAGCTGGGTCCGGATGGTGCGCAACTGGCCGGCATGGCGCAGCGATACCGTGACGCCGTTGTCGTCGGGCGTGATGTCGAGGATCTCGGCTTCGGCGAGCACGGCGTCGGCAGCCAGATTTTTTGCCAGCGCGCCGGCCAGGTCGCGGTAGCGGACGACGTAGCCAAGGGCGGGCAGGTCGTATTCCTGGTGATCGATCAACGTCCGGCCGAAACCGTTTTTCTGCGAAACGTGGATGGTTTCGATCGGTGTCGCGGCGCGCGTCGGCCAGCTATTGATCTGTTCGAGCAACTGGCGGGCGCCATGCGACAGGGCGAGGGCGCGCGGGTCGGCTTGCTGGTCTTGCAGCGGTCGACGGTCGATCAGCAAGGATTTCCGGCCACCGGCGGCGAGCGCCAGGTGCAGCGTCAGGCCGACCGGGCCGGCGCCGATGATCAGGATGTCGATGGATTCACTCATGGCGCATGACTTCCTCGATTTCGGCCACCGTCTTCGGTGCCGTCGTGAACACGTCGCAACCGGTTTCGGTGACGCGCACATCGTCCTCGATGCGGATGCCGATGCCGGCCAGCGCCGGCGGGATGTCGGCGCTGGGGCGGATGTAGAGGCCGGGTTCGACGGTCAGCGTCATGCCCGGCTGCAATTTTGTCCACTCGTTGCCGACCTTGTATTCGCCGGCGTCGTGCACGTCGAGGCCGAGCCAGTGGCCGGTGCGGTGCATGTAGAAACGCTTGTAGTCGCCCTTGTCGATCAGGTTGTCGAGATCGCCTGTCAGCAGTTTTAAATCGACCAGACCTCGCGTCAGGACGCGCACCGCGGCGTCGTGGCCTTCCATGAAATGGCGGCCGGGGGCGGTGGCGACGATGGCGGCGGCCTGGGCGGCGAGGACGATTTCGTAGACGTCCTTCTGCGCAGCATTGAAGCGGCCATTGACCGGAAAAGTGCGGGTGATGTCGGCGGCGTAGCCTTCAACTTCGCAGCCGGCATCGATGAGGACCAGGGTGTGGTCGTTGAGCACCTTGTCGTTGGAGACGTAGTGCAGCACGCAGGCGTTGGCGCCGCCGGCGACGATGGGTGTGTAGGCGTGGGCGTCGGCGCCGCGTTTGCGGAATTCGTAAGTCAGCTCGGCTTCGAGTTCGTACTCGGCCAGGCCGGGGCGGCAGGCGCGCATGGCGCGGGCGTGGCCGGCGCTGGCAATGTCGGCCGAGCGCTGCTGGATGCCGGCTTCGGCGCTGTCCTTGACCAGGCGCATGCTGTCGAGTTCGGCGCGCAGGTCGTGGATGGCGCGTGGTGCCCGTTTGCCGGCCCGGGTCTGGGCGCGGACTTCGTTGAGCGCCTTGGCGATGCGGGCATCCCATTCGGCGTCGTGGCCGATGGCGTGCCACAGCGTGTCACGGTCGACGAGGAATTCGGCCAGCTTCTTGTCGAGCTGCTCAATCGGGTAGGCCGCATCGAAGCCGAAAGCCACCTTGGCCGCCTTCGGCCCGTAACGATAGCCATCCCAGATTTCGCGCTCTTCATGCTTTTGGCGGCAGAAGAGGATGGATTTCGGCCTCTTGCCGCCGATCAGTACGACCACCGCTTCCGGCTCCGGGAAGCCGGTCAGGTACCAGAAATAGCTGTCGAAGCGGTAGAGATGGTGGGCGTCGCGGTTACGGATGACTTCCGGTGCCGTCGGCACGATGGCGACGCCATCGCCGATGATCTTGAGCAGGCGCTGGCGGCGGGCGAGAAAATGGGCGTGGGTCATTCGTCGGTGCCTTTTTTCGTGATTCTGTTTTGCGCGGTTTCGATCTGCTTGATGCTGCGTTCTGGCGTCGGCAGGTCTTCCGGCATGGTGCCGCCGAGTTCTTCAATGGTCTGACGGACTTTCTGGCCGACGGCAAAGTGCGTCTGGTTTGCCTGCTGTTTACCTTTGACACCGTCACGCCGGAGTTTCTCCTCGGTTTGCGTGGCGCGGAACAGGTTGGCTGCCAACTCCGTGCTGCCCATGTGGTCGAGGATTTTCTGGCTTTTCTTCAGCCCTTTGTGGGCGTGGATGCCGCTGGCGTCCAGCCCGCCGTACAACCCACGATAACCGTGGTTCTGGAAAGTGGCGAAATCCTTGCCGCTCTCGACCCCGGCATCGGCTGCGGCGGCCGCGAGGTATTTGTTGTGCTGGGCCAGTTCGTTGCGGATGGCCAGCCGCTTTTCGTCTTCGCTCAGTTGCCCGAAAGCGGTGTCGTTGGCCAGTTCCTGTCGGCGGGTCTGGATGGCAAAGTAGGTCTGGCCGTTGGCAATGACCGGCTTGGACGGGTCGCCGTTCTGGACGACGAGGTAGCAGGCGTAGCGGGAAAGGCGCATATCCGGTAATTGCCGCTTGGCCCCAGAGCCGATGTCGACCATTTCGAGGACATCCTCGAAATGGTCCATAACGGACTGGCTGCTTTTGGCGCAGGCCTCCTTGGCCCGCTCGACTACCGGTAGGAAGTGCCGGTATTCCGAGTAATCGAGCACCTTGGCGAGCTGACGGGCCAGCCAGAACTCATTGCCTTCGGCGTCGGTCTGGCGCAAGCCTTCAAAGGTAGCGTGATGCTGGCGGGAAACGGGCGAGTCGGTCATGGCCTTTCCTTCCTTAGAGATGGCGCTCAGGAATGGCTTGCTTGCGGGCAGGGGCGGCGGCGATGGTTTTCAGCAGGCGCTTGCGGCGGGCGAGAAAGTGAGCGTGGGTCATGGAGCCTCAAGAATAGATGAGTCCGAGCGTAACGATCAGTACGCCCAACCCAAATGTAATTACAAATCCAGTGTTGTGCTCGCCCCCCTTTGCCGGCGGATAGCGGCCGACGGTAAGAATTCGTAGCACAAGCCAACCCGGCCAGTAAAAGATGGCCGCAAGAACAGCGCCTAGAATTATGTCAATCAACATCAGCAGCTAGAAGTTCGGCATCCAGTTCCGCTAGGCGTTGTGGCGTCCCTACATCGACCCAGCGCCCGGCGAAGCGTTCCCCGGTCAGCGTTCCGGCGGCGATGGCGGCGTCGAGCAGCGGGCGCAGTTTCATGACAGTTCCCGGCTTTACCTCGGCGAAGAAGGCTGGCGAGAAGACGCCGATGCCGGCGTAGGTGAAGGTTTGCTCACCGTTGGCGTAGACGACACGCTCGCCTTCCAGGCTGAAGTCGCCGCCGGTGTGGTGTGCCGGGTTGGCGACCACGACCAGATGGGCGGCGGGTTTCCAGCCTCCTACGGTCAACCGGAAAAAATGGCCAAAATCGAAATCGCAATAAACGTCGCCATTGACCACCAGAAACGGCTCGTCGCCGAGCAGCGTTAGCGCAGTGGCGATGCCGCCGGCGGTTTCGAGCGCGCCCGGCGGTTCGGGCGAATATTGAATATGCAAGCCCCACTGCGAACCGTCGCCCAGCGTCTGCTCGATCAGTGAACCGAGGTGGGCGTGGTTGATGACGATGTCCCTGAACCCCGCCGCCGCCAACCGTTCCAGATGCCAGACGATGAGCGGCTTGCCGCCGGCTGCGAGCAGCGGTTTGGGCGTGTGGTCGGTCAGTGGCCGCATGCGTTCGCCGCGGCCGGCGGCGAGGATGAAGGCTTTCATTATTTAGTCGCTAGTCATTGGTTGTTAGTCGGCAGCAGTCAGCGTTTAGAAGTTAGCCTTTAACTAGCAGCTAATGACTAACAACTAGCAACTATCTCCGGTAGCCGATCTGCTCGGTATTGCCTTCCAGCTTGTCGAGCAGGTTGAGCAGCGGTTTGAGCTGGACGTAGCGGTGGGCCGTCTTGCGGGCGTAGTTCATGAAGCGTGGCAGGTCTTCGCTGTATTTTTCCTTGCCGTCGCGGTACTTGAGGCGGCAGAAGATGCCGAGCACCTTGAGGTGGCGTTGCAGGCCCATCAGTTCGTAGTCGCGCCAGAAGGCGCCGAAGTCCTCGCGCACGGGCAGGCCGGCGGCGCGGGCTTTTTCCCAGTAGCGGATGACCCAGTCGATTTCCTGCTCTTCTTCCCAGGAAATGAAGGCGTCGCGAAACAGCGAGACGATGTCGTAGGTGATCGGGCCGTAGACGGCGTCCTGGAAGTCGATGACGCCCGGTGTCAGGCGTTCGGCGCTTTCGACGACCATCAGGTTGCGCGGCATGAAGTCGCGGTGCACGAAGACCTTGGGCTGATTCAGCGCGTTGTTGATGAGGAACTTGAAGGTCCGGTCGAGCATGGACTTTTCGCTATCGTCGAGCTCGACGCCGAGGTGGCGGCCGATGAACCATTCCGGGAAGAGGTCGAGTTCGCGGCGCAGCAGGGTGGCGTCGTAGGGCGGCAGCGTCGACGCGGTCGACGAACATTGCCATTTGACCAGCACGTCGAGCACCGGGCGGATGAGCATGTCGGCCAGCGAAAGATCGGCGTTGAGGGCATCGAGATAGCCGATGCGGCCGAGATCGGTGAGGACCAGGAAGCCGTTGTCGAGATCCTTGTCGAGGACGCGTGGTGCGGCCAGGTCGGCCTTGGCAAGCAGGCCGGCGACGTGGATGAAGGGCTGGCAGTTTTCCTTTTCCGGCGGGGCATCCATCAGGATGCGCGTCTGGCCATCCGGCCAGGTCAGCCGGAAATAGCGGCGGAAACTGGCGTCGGCCGAGGCCGGGGTAATGCGGACGGACTGCTCGGGAAAGCGACTGGCAACCCAGTCTGTAACAAGTTGATCGCGCGGCATGGGTTCCATAAGCGGCTAGGGTTCGCTTCGTTGTAAAATGGCGCGATTTTAACACTCGGGCATCGGCCGTTCCGGTCCCAAACCTATACAGATTGCCTTGATGCCCGGTTTTGCCCGCCGTCCGCTTGCTGTTTTTGTCTACTGCCTGTTTGTCGGGGTGCAGACCAGCCACGCTGCCGACGATGTCCTGCGCCTGCAATTGTCGGGCCTTGAAAGCGCAGACGAGGCGTCGGCCGAAGCGTCCGCAGCCATGCAGCTGGCTGCCGCCGACGTGCCGTTGCGGCTCCGCCAGGAGCGTCGTTTCCATGTGCTCGGCAAGAAAGGGCAGGGGACGGCACCGGTAACGGTCGGCATCGAACTGCCCTCCGTACTCAAGAAGGACGATGCCTATCCGCTGTTCATCAGCGCCGAGCGGATCGAAGGCCAGACCGACGATCTGACGGAGGCCGAAGGCAATGTCGAATTGCGCAAGACGGGGTCGCTCATCCTCTCCGACCGCCTGACCTATCGCATGCTCGACGACGAGCTCGAGGCCTTCGGCTCGGTGCGTGTGCTGCAGGATGGCGCCGAGATCGATACGCCGCATCTCAAAATAAAACTCGACGAGCAGATCGGTTCGGCCGAAAACATCAGCTATCGCATTCTCAAGGAAACGCCGAGCCGCTTCTACGAACCGACGCAGACCGTCGTGACCGTGGCGACGACGACGGCCAATACCTCGGGCGCCCCGATGATGCTCAATGTGGCGAACAGCTACGGCCTGCCGACGCAATCGCCGCCGCAGCGTCCGACGGAAGCCAACGGCCGGGCCGAGCGCGTCGATTTCGAGGGCGAAAACCAGTACACCTTCTTTTCCAACACCTTCTCGACCTGCAAGCCGGGGCGCGACGACTGGTACCTGCAAACCTCGGAAACGCATCTCGATTACGACAATAACGAAGGTACGGCGAGCCACGCCTCCTTGTGGTTCGGTGGCGTGCCGCTCCTCTACTCGCCGATTGTCTCGTTCTCGCTCAACGGCCAGCGGCGCTCCGGCATCCTGCACCCGCATTTCTCGACCTCGACGCGCAGCGGCATCGACTTCACGCTGCCGTATTACTGGAACATCGCGCCCAATTACGACCTGACGCTGTTCCCGCGCTACATGAGCAAGCGCGGCTTCCAGCTCGGCGCCGAAGCACGTTATCTCGATCACAATTTCCAGGGCGTCACGCGCCTCGAATACCTGCCCAACGACGAGGCCCTGGACCGCCGTCGTTACGCTTACCGGATCGAGCACCAGCACAATCTCGGGCGAGGCGTCTCGGCGGCCATCAACTGGCAAGGCGTGTCGGACGACACCTACTGGCAGGATCTGTCGTCCCGCCTGCTGCAGACCTCGGCGACCCAGTTGCCCAAACAGGTCTCGCTCAATTATGCGCCGTCGCCCTGGCTGCAGAGCAGCATGCAGGTCCTGCGCTACCAGACCCTGCAGCTTGATCCGGCGGTGCCGGTTGCCCGGCCGTATTTCCTCGAGCCGCAGCTCAACATCACCGGTTACAAGCCGAATGTGCTGCACACCGACCTCAGCATGATTGGTCAGTTCTCGCGCTTTACCCATGCCGACACCACCAAGATCCAGGGTGACCGCGTCGTGTTCTATCCGCAGGTCTCGCTGCCCTACGTCCATCCGGCCTTCCAGATCACACCCAAGGTCGGCCTGCACATGAGCCACTACGCGCTGAGCAATCAGCTGGTTGGTCAGGAGAGCGGCATCAACCGGGTGTTGCCGACCTTCACGGTCGATTCGACGATGATTTTCGAGCGCGAGGGAGACTGGTTCGGCAACGGCTATATCCAGACCCTGGAGCCGCGTCTTTACTACGTGAATATTCCGTACAAGGACCAGACGCAGATTCCGCTCTTCGATACGGCGCTGTCCGACTTCAACTTCGCCCAGATGTTTTCCGAGAACCGCTACAGCGGCTATGACCGGATCAACGACGCCAACCAGTTGACGGCCGCCCTGACGACCCGCCTGCTTGACGGCGCAACCGGTGTCGAGCGCTTCAAGGCGATGCTCGGCCAGCGCCACTACTTCAACCAGCAGCGTGTCGCGATCACCGGCGAAACAGCGCGTACAGCCGATTCCTCCAATCTCGTTGCGGCGGTCAACGGCCTGGTGGCGCCAAAAACCTATACCGACGTGGCCTGGGAATACAACTACCGCGACAACATCAGTGAGCGTTTCTCGGCCGGCGTTCGTTTCCAGCCGGAACTCGGCAAGGTGCTGTCGGGCAGCTATCGCTACACGCGCAATCAGCTGACCAACGACTCCACCGTCGACCAGATCGACATCGCCGGCCAGTGGCCGATTGCCGCGCGGTGGTACGCCGTCGGTCGCTACAACTACTCCCTGCGCGACAAGAAGACCCTTGAAACGATAGCCGGCGTCGAGTACAACGCCGGTTGCTGGGCTGTTCGCGTCGTCGGCCAGCGGCTGGCGGCGATTTCCGGCACACCGAACGACACGCTGTTTTTCCAGCTGGAACTCAACGATTTCGGTAGTATCGGTACCAATCCGATAGGCCTGCTCCGGCGCAGCATTCCGGGCTATGGCAAGATCAACGAACTGCCCTCCAGCAGCCTGCTCAATTCCCAATGAACGCCATGATCAAAATTATTCGTCACCTGCTTGTCCTGATCTTCTGCCTCGGCGGCCTGCTGGCGCATCCCGTCTCCGCCGCCTCGGTCGAACCCATCGATGCCGATCGCATCGTTGCCGTCGTCGGCAACGAGGTCGTCACCTACGTCGAGTTGCGCACCCGCCTTGCCGCTGCCCTCAAGCAGTTGCAGAAACAGGGCACGCCGCTGCCGTCGCAGGATGTGCTCGAGGGCCAGATGCTCGAGCGCCTGATCATGGAGCGCGTCCAGCTTCAATATGCCCGCGATTCCGGCATGCGGGTCGACGACGCCCAGCTCGAACAGGCGATCGGCCGTATTGCCGCGGGCAACAAGATGACGCTGGCGCAGTTCCGCGCGGCGCTGGAAAAGGACGGCATCGAATACGCCCAGTTCCGTGAGGAAATTCGTAACGAGATAGTGACCGTTCGCCTGCGCGAACGCGAGGTCGACAACCGGCTCGTCATTTCCGACGGCGAGATCGACAACTTCCTGGCCAACCAGGCCGCTACCGGCAGCGGCGAGGAGTACCAGCTGGCGCACATCCTCCTGCGCGCCCCTGAGTCGGCCAGCCCCGAGCAGTTGCAGAAACTGCGCTTGCGCGGCGAACAGGCGCTCAAGCAGGCCGAGGCCGGCGAGAACTTCGCCCAGCTGACCGCCTCCTTTTCCGATGCGCCGGACGCCCTCAAGGGCGGCGATCTCGGCTGGCGGGCGCTGGACCGCCTGCCGTCGCTCTACGCCGAAGCCGCCAGCCGTCTGCAACCCGGCCAGATCAGCCCGCTGCTCCGCTCGTCGGCTGGCTTCCATATCGTCAAGCTGATCGACAAGCGCGGCGGCAGCGCCCCGGCCTCGGTGCAGCAGACCCATCCCCGTCACATCCTGATCCGCATCAACGAGGTGGTGTCCGAGTCCGAGGCCCGGCGCAAGCTGGAGATCATTCGTGAGCGCATCGCCAACGGCGTCGATTTCGCCGAGCAAGCCCGCCTCAATTCACAGGACGGCTCGGCCGCCAAGGGCGGCGACCTCGGCTGGCTCAGCCCCGGCGATACGGTGCCGGAATTCGAGCGAGCCATGAATGCGCTGAAGATCAACGAACTGAGCCAGGTCGTCCAGTCGCCGTTCGGTATGCACCTGATCCAGGTCCAGGAACGTCGCGAGCGCGATGTCTCCGAAGAGCGCAAGCGCGGCGCGGCCCGTCAGGCACTGCGCGAACGCAAGCTCGATGAAGCCTACCAGGACTGGTTGCGCCAGTTGCGCGACCGTACCTACGTCGAAAACCGACTCATCGAAAAGTGATGTCCCCGGTCATAGCCGTGACCAGCGGCGAGCCGGCCGGCATCGGTCCGGAACTCTGTCTGCGTCTGGCCGGCCATGCCGGCGCCGCGCAGCCGGTGATTCTCGGCGACCGTAATCTGCTTGAGGCGCGGGCGGCGCAACTTGGCCTGAACGTCAGCTTTCGTGATTTTTGCCCGAAAAATCCGGTTGACCGTAGCATTCTCGACCTCGTGCATATCCCGCTCGCCGTGCCCGCGCAAGCCGGTCAGCTGGACGTCGCCAACGGCCCCTACGTTCTCGCCCTGCTCGACCGCGCACTGGCCGGTTGCCAGTCCGGCGAATTCGCCGCGATGGCGACGGCGCCGGTGCACAAGGGTGTCATCAACGACGCCGGCGTGCCTTTCACCGGCCATACCGAATACCTCGCGGAGAAGACCGGCACGCCGCTCGTCGTCATGATGCTGGCCGGCGATACCGAGCGTGGCCCGCTGCGCGTCGCACTGGCTACCACGCACCTGCCGCTCAAGGACGTTTCCGCCGCCATCACCGCCGACGTGCTGGAAAAAACGCTGCGCATCCTGCATGCCGACCTGCGCGGCAAATACGGCATCGCCCGGCCGCGCATTCTCGTCGCCGGACTCAATCCGCATGCCGGCGAGGGCGGTTACCTCGGCAGGGAAGAAATCGAAGTCATCACGCCGGTCCTCGAAAAACTGCGGGGCGAAGGCATGCAACTGTCCGGCCCCTATCCGGCCGACACGATGTTTACGCCGCCCATCCTCGCCCAGGGCGACGCCGTGCTCGCCATGTACCACGACCAGGGGCTGACCGCCCTCAAGTACGCCACCTTCGGCAAGGGCATCAACGTCACGCTCGGCCTGCCCATCATCCGCACCTCGGTCGATCACGGCACGGCGCTCGAACTGGCCGGCAGCGGCAAGGCCGATCCCGGCAGCCTGTTCGAAGCTGTCGCCGAAGCCGCCCGCATGGCCACAAGGAAACAATCATGAAGGGTCACGTCGCCCGCAAACGCTTCGGCCAGAATTTTCTGGTCGACCACGGCGTCATCGCCGCCATCGTTTCGGCGATCAACCCGAAGCGCGACGATGTCGTCGTCGAAATTGGCCCGGGTCTCGGGGCGATTACCGAGCCGCTCATGCAGCGTGTCGATCACCTGCACGTCGTCGAAATCGACCGCGACCTGATCGCCCGCCTCAAAAAGCAGCACCCGCCGGAGCGCATGACCATCCACGAAGGCGACGCCCTGGCCTTCGATTTTGCCAGCATCGGCAAGAACCTGCGGCTGGTCGGCAATCTGCCCTACAACATCTCGACGCCGCTGCTGTTCCACCTCGCCGACTACGTCGACGTCTTGCACGACATGCATTTCATGCTGCAGAAGGAAGTCGTCGAGCGCATGGTCGCCGAGCCGGGTAACGCCGATTTCGGGCGCATGTCGGTCATGCTGCAATACCGTTTTTATCTCGAGTGGCTCATCGACGTGCCGCCGGAAAGTTTCGATCCGCCGCCCAAGGTGCAGTCGGCTGTCGTCCGCCTGATCCCCAAGCCGGCTTCCGAACTCACGGCGAAGAGTCTTGAAAAGCTCTCGCAGGTCGTCCTGACCGCCTTCTCGCAACGCCGCAAGATGCTGCGCAACACGATGAAGGGCATGCTCAGCGACGCCGGTTTCGCCGAACTCGGCATCGCCCCGACCCTGCGCCCGGAGGATGTTTCGGTCGAGGACTACGTGCGCATCGCCAATTACCTGAGCACCGGGGCGCAGCCGTAGTTCCACGGTCAGCCGGGCTTGCTACGGTCAACCGGAAAAAATGCCCGAAATCGAAATGCCCGGGCTCATGAAAAAACCCGCCGTAGCGGGTTTTTTTGCAAACGGGAAAGAGGATTACTTCTTCATCGGGCAGGTCTTGATGCCGAGCAGCGTGTAGGCCGGACACCAGCCCATGAGGCCGGTGGCCAGCGGGACGATGCCGATGTAGCCCCAGACCGGCAGCAGGCCGGCAGCGGTGGCGCCGATCAGGCCGGCGCCAACAACGATGCGAAGGATTTTGTCGATACCGCCAACGTTTGCAGCCATGGTGTGTTCTCCGTTAAGTTAGGTGTACGCCGCCAATGTAACGCTCAGGCCGGGCGGCGTATGTAACCTCGGTCACACAGCAGCGAGTTTTTGCAGACCGGCGCGGTCGGTTACCGTCAGTTGCTCGCGGCCCAGCGTGACCAAGCCTTGGGCGGCAAACCCCTTGAGCAGCCGGCTGACGATTTCGCGGACGCTGCCCAGCTCGTCGGCCAGTTGCTGGTGAGTGACGGCGAGCACGGTTGCGTTGCGGGCCAGGATCAGCTTGGCGAGGCGTTGGTCGAGACGGGCGAAAGCGACCTCTTCGACCAGTTGCATGAGTTCGCCGATGCGGTCGGCGAACAGGTGAAAGACGAAATCGCGGAAGGGCGGATGCTCGACCATCAGCGTGGCGAAAGCGCCGACCGGCAGGGCGAGCAGGGTGAGCGGCGTCTCGGCGATGCCGCGGGCGTTGTAGTCGGTGTGGCCGAGCAGGCAACTCGATGAAATGATGCACGAACCGCCGGGGGCGACGCGGTAGAGCATCAGTTCGCGCCCGCTGGTCGCCAGCTTGATGACCTTGATGCTGCCTTCGAGCAGCAGCGGGAAGCCCTGGCAGGGCTGGTGTTCGGCAAAAACCTGGGTGCCGGCCGGCAGGTGCATGAAGGCCTGCGGCGGCAGCAGCGCGGCGAGCCGGTCGGCCGGCAGGCCGCCCAGCGCCGGGTACAAATTCAGCACTTTTTCCCGGTCGACCGTGGGATTCATGCTCAGCAGCCTACTTCGGCCCACACCGGGGCGTGATCCGACGGCCGCTCGAGCTTGCGCGGCGCGCGGTCGACGCCGGCTGCCGTGCAGTTGTCGGCCAGCGCTTTCGAGAGCAGGACGTGGTCGATGCGCAGGCCCTGGTTTTTCTGGAAGCCGAGCATCCGGTAATCCCACCACGAGAAGGTCTTTTCCGGCTGCTCGAAGAGCCGGAAGCTGTCGCTCAGGCCAAGGCCGAGCAAGCGCTGGAAAGCGGCGCGTTCGGGCGGTGAGACGAGAATGCAGTCGGCCCAGCGTTTCGGATCGTGCACATCGCGGTCGTCCGGCGCGATGTTGTAGTCGCCGCATAGTGCGAGTTTCGGATACCTGGCCATCTCCTCGCCAATCCAGACGGTCAGCGCGTCGAGCCAGCGCAGCTTGTAGTCGTACTTGTCGCAGCCCACTTCCTGGCCGTTCGGCATGTAGGCGCAGATGACGCGGGTGTCGCCGACCGTGCCGCTGATCAGGCGTTTCTGCTCGTCGGGAAAGTGCGGGTTACCGCAGACGACATCGGCGATTGGCTGGCGGGCGAGCAGGGCGACGCCGTTGTAGGTTTTCTGGCCGGAGAAGGCGACGTGATAACCCGCCGTCTCGATTTCGGCGCGCGGAAAATTGTGGTCCTCAAGCTTCAGTTCCTGCAGGCACAGCGCATCGGGCTGGGCCGAAGCCAGCCAGTCGAGCAGGTGCGGCAGGCGAACCTTGAGCGAGTTTACGTTCCAGCTGGCGATCTTCACTTGCTGTCGCCGCCCGCCGTCTTGCGTGCGCCCTTCGGATAGCCGGCGAGGTCGAGCAGGTTGTTGTAGGCGCCGGCTTCAAAACCGCGGAAGCTCTGTTTGCCGACCTTGATCGATGGAATGAAAGCATCGCCGACCAGTTGTTTAAGTTCCTCGAAGTCCTCAGCCTTCTGCACCATTTTCTCGGTGAAAGGCGTGCCGCGCCCGCTCAGCAGGTCGCGCGCATTCGTGCACTCGGCGACGCAGTCGGCGGCGGTGTAGAGCGTGACCGGAAACGACTCCATTGCCCGCTTGGTGGCAAAGGACAGGCCATCGCTGGCTTCCGGCTTGCCGCCCAATTTGGCGACGGCCTTCGCACTGCCTGGTGGCGGCGTGTCGGAAACGACGGTGCGGCCAGCCGAATCGGTCCACCGGTAGGTATCGGCCTGGACGCCGGCAGCGGCCAGCACCAGGCACAAGGGCAGCAGATAACGCATGATTTTTCTCCCTGAACGACTTAGGCGGCAATCATACCGCTATGACGAAGCAGTGCATCGACGCTCGGTTCGCGGCCGCGGAAAGCCTTGAAGGATTCGATGGCCGGGCGCGAACCGCCGACCGACAGGATTTCGTCGAGGAAGCGCTGGCCGACCGCTGCATCGAACGGATCGCCGGCTTCTTCGAAAGCCGCGTAAGCGTCGGCTGACAGCACTTCGGCCCACTTGTAGCTGAAATAGCCGGCGCCATAGCCGCCGCCGAAAATGTGCGAAAAACTGTTCGGGAAACGGTGCCATTCGGGCGGCGTCAGCACGGCGACTTCCTGGCGCACGTCCTTGAGCACGTCCATCACGGTCAACCCGGATTTCGGGTCAAAATCGGAATGGATCAGCATGTCGAACAGCGAGAACTCGATCTGGCGCACGGCCATCATGCCGCTCTGGAAGTTCTTGGCGGCCAGCATCTTGTCGAACAGCTCGCGCGGCAGCGG
>Ga0209211_10005793_pt1 | contig 18239 bp, 13 predicted proteins | sample RifGroA2_FD_183992 | JGI IMG/M metagenome (GOLD analysis project Ga0209211, IMG submission 183992) | Groundwater microbial communities from Rifle, Colorado, USA - Groundwater A2 (SPAdes) (version 2) | ecosystem: Environmental > Aquatic > Deep subsurface > Groundwater | place: Rifle, Colorado... | reverse complement strand
GGTCCCGATCACAATAAACGCTTCACCGTCGGCGTCTTCATCGGCTCCGAAGAGATCGCGCGGGGAGAAGGGCAAAGCAAGCAGGAAGCAGAACAATCTGCAGCCGTCGCCGGACTTGACAAAACGGGTTGGTAGGTGTATATTTGTGATGGGTGTCAGATCCTGACGAAATTCCTCGTCAGTACCTCTTGAGAGGAAAATCATGTTTAAACTCTGGAAGTGGAACACAATCATATTTGTGCTCCAGGCAAGTGTGGTCGCATTTATCGTCCTAACGGATGGCAATGTATTCGCGGTAGCAATGGGTGCATTTTTGGTTGCCGCGACCCTTGTGGTCGTTCACACGGTGTCGTACTACGTGTACTGGTCTTTCGACCATCTCCTAAGGATGGCACTTTCCATTACCGCGACACTTTCGACGATTGCAATTCCAATGACACTGTTCGGCAGTGGATGGATTTTCATTGCTGTCTTGGCGGCTATCGTGACAGTGGGGATTCTCATGTTCATTACCAGCGAGACGAAAAAAGAATTCGGAGGGAACGTTGCACTCCTCTTCATGGCGGCACTCCCTCTCGGTGTCGGCACGGTAATCGGCGGAGCGATTCTACTCTATCGCTGGCAGCAACGGCGCCGTCAAGTTCCCACAACATGATATCCTTTTGCTCTTTATGCACGACGCCTTCCTTCGGGAGGGCGTTCGTATTTTTATGCGGTATAATTTTAGAAGCACTATGAAAAAGGACTTTGATAAATGGAATCAAATAAAGAAATTGACGAACGATAAGTCCGAAACTTTCGGTGTGCACGAACGAGAAATATGGTGGATATCATTCGGAGTTAACATTGGAGTCGAAATAGACGGTAAAAATGAACATTTTGATCGCCCGGCTCTTGTGTTAAGAAAGTTCAATAGGCAGATGGTGTGGGTACTTCCGACAACACAACAAGCGAAGGACGAGAGATTTTATGAGAAGTTTTCCTTTAACGGCGACACATTTTTTGTTGCTTTAACCCAAATACGGACCGTCAGTACCAAGAGATTCTTGAGAAAGATCGGTATGTTGCCTCAAGATGATTTTGATAGGGTTAAGGCTCGAATTGTTAAGTTTGTGCAAAAAAACGAGGACTCGCCGTTAAGCGAGTCCTCTCGGAGGCCGAAGCCATAATCAAGGGCTATGGTATCAAACTGGCGTTATAAGTCAATGACGGGTGTGGATAGCAATTTAGTCGCTATAATTCAAAGCAATGTTGAAGCGGCTTGAAATAGTCGGGTTTAAGTCGTTCGCCAAGAAAACGATCTTGGACTTTTCGAATTCGACAACGGCTATCGTGGGGCCGAACGGTTCGGGCAAGAGTAATGTCGCCGAGGCGTTTCGCTTCGCGCTCGGCGAACAGTCGATGAAAAGCATGCGTGGCAAGCGCGCCGAGGACCTCATTTGGGGCGGGTCGCACACGACCCCGAGAGCGAACCGCGCGGCGGTCATGATCGTCTTCGATAACGCGCGGCGCGTTTTTAAAATAGATTTCGATGAAGTCGCCATTGAACGCGCAGTCTTCCGCGATGGCACGAGCGAATATTCAATCAATGGCTCTCGCATACGCTTGCGCGACATCAACGAGCTTCTCGCGAGCGCGAACATCGGCGAAAGCGGTCACCACATCATTTCTCAAGGAGAGTCGGATAGGATACTCCTCGCGTCTCCCTGCGACCGCCGTGCGATGCTCGAGGACGCGCTCGGGCTCAAAATCTATGAATTCAAGAAGAATGAGGCGTCGCGCAAGCTCGAGAAGACCGAGGAGAATATCGCGCAAGTCAATTCGCTTCGACGCGAGCTCGCGCCGCACCTGCGGTTCCTCGAGAGCCAGATGAAGAAGCTCGAGCGCGCCGACGCGCTCCGCACCGACCTTATCGGCCTCGCGCAGACGTATTTCGCGATCGAGGACGCCTATATTTCAAACGAAAAACAAAAAACAGCAAACGATCTACAGCAAACAAAAGAGCGGTTGGCTGTGGTAAGTGCCGAACTCGACCGCATCGCAGATCCAAAGCTGGCGGACCGGGGGACGATCGAGCGCACCGAGGCCCTGCGGAAGGCGGAGCGGGAGGTGTCAGAGCTCTCTGCCGCACGGGCGACGCTTTCGCGCGATATGGGCCGTATCGAGGGTGCGCTCGCCGAGGTGAAGCGTCGCGCTTCACTCGTCGCGCGCGAGCCGTATGCGAAGGTCCCCCGTGAGGAGCTCGAGGCGCTGCGGGACGAAGTAGAACGGCAGGCAGGCGGTGCGGAGACAACAGTGGAGGGAATACGCGCCGCGCTCGACGCCATACGGACAGCGGTCACCTCATTCTTCATACGCCACGGCGCCTCCCGCGGCGACCTTTTTTCCGATGAAGAAGAGTCTGCGCTCAGGCTCGAGACGGAGCGCGCCGCGCTCGCGGAGAAGGATGCCGTAACCTCCGAGGAGTTAGAGAGGGCCGAGGCCGCGCGCGCTCGCGCGCGTGAGGGCATGCTTGCGCTCGAAGAAACCGGCCGCGAGATTCGCCGGCGGATTCTAGACTCGGCCCAAGCCAAGGCGCACGAGGAGGGAGAGATAGCGCGAGCTGAAGCGCGCCTGTACGAGCTCTCCCTTTCAGCCGAGACCCTTGAACGCGATAAGGGAGAAGCGCTCGCGCTCGCCGGTGCGGCGGCTGTTTCTTATACGCCGCTCGGAGAGCTGCCCCGCGAGGAGCGTAAGGCGCAGGAGGACCGCCGGCACGCGCTCGAACGCATGAAGATCCGCCTCGAAGAAGCGGGAGGTACGGGCGAAGAGATACGGCAGGAGCATAAAGAAGTCTCCGAGCGCGAGCAGTTCCTTGCGCGGGAGCTCGACGATCTCGCGAAGTCGGCAGCGGGATTGAAAGCACTCATCGACGATCTGGACACGGAGCTCGCGAAGCACTTCTCCGACGGGCTCGCGAAAGTGAATGCCTCATTCGGCGAATATTTCGCGCTCATGTTCGGCGGCGGCGGCGCGCGTCTCACTCTAGAAGAACTCGAGCCCGACGATGAGGAGGGCGAAGATAGTGAGGAGTTATACGACGAACTACCTAGAGAAAAAGAGCGGCCTGGCATCGAGATCGCAGTCAATCTTCCTCGAAAGAAAGTGCGCTCCTTGATGCAGCTTTCGGGCGGAGAGCGCGCACTCACCTCTATCGCGCTCATCTTCGCGATGAGCCAGGTGAATCCGCCGCCATTTCTTATACTGGACGAGACCGATGCTGCGCTCGACGAGGCGAACAGCCGCCGCTATGGCGATATGATCGAGAACCTCGCGAAAAAGTCCCAGCTTATCGTCATCACTCACAACCGCGAGACGATGAGCCGCACTAGTATTTTGTATGGCGTCACGATGGGCGGCGACGGCGTCAGCAAATTGCTTTCAGTAAAGTTTGAGGAGGCAGTGGCGGTTGCGAAATGATATATACTTAACGGCATGAATTTCATCCTTTCAGTATTTAGAAATCTTCCTGGGAAGATCGTTTTATATGGATGGATTTACCCCGCGATACTTTACATAGTCATCATGCTTTATTCCCATGTATCCGGATGTCAGGGAGGATTTATTGATACGCCATTAGAGTGTGCTCCCGGAGATCCATATTTTTACAAGACACTTATCTTTCCACAGATGTATGTGCTTTTAGGAACGCTCTATTTGTTCTTTACATGGCCACTTGCCTTCGTTGCGTTAATCACGGCATTGATCCAGGCAATTCGAGCTCGTTTTTTGGCTTCGAGAAATTCGACGCCTCAAATCTAGTTTATACGGGTACAAAGTCCAGTTCTTTTTCGGGGATGCGGGCGGCAGTCAATTTGACGCGGAGGGGGTCGCCGAGCTGATACACCTTCTTCGTGCGGCGACCGACGAGGCGGTAATGCTTTTCATCATATTCGAAATAATCACCTGCCCCGAGTCCTTTCGAGGGGTCGCCTCCCAAATCCTTGATGCGTATCATGCCGTCGGCGTGCGTCGTCTGTTCTTCGATGTAGAGGCCGCGGTCGGTGACGCCGGAGATGACGGCATCAAATTCTTCGCCAATGCGATTCGCGAGAAACTCAACTTGTTTCATCTTTATAGAATCGCGTTCGGCGTCGGCGGCCGCAACTTCGCGCTCGGACGCGTGGAGGGCAAGCGTGTCGAATTCCTGCATTTCTTGCGCCGTTATCGGCGTGCCGCCCGCCTCCGCGAGGTCGAAGCCCGCTCCGGCGTGGCGAAGGCCCGCATGCGCCTTTACGAGCCGATGAATGACGAGATCGGGATAGCGGCGTATCGGCGAGGTGAAATGAGTGTAGAAATCGAATGCGAGTCCAAAGTGGCCGATATTGCCAGTCGCGTAGGTCGCTTTCGCCATCGAGCGAAGTGTTGCGGTCTTTATGAGGTACTCCTCCGGCTTGCCCTTCACCTGCGCAAGAAGCTTGTTGAGCTCCGCACCCGTTACCTTGCCGGCGCCCGAGATCTTCAGCTGGTAGCCGAGGACACGGAGCAGGTGGGCGAGATTCTCAATGCGCTCCGTGTCCGGCGCATCGTGCACGCGATAGAGCGATGCAAAATGAGGACCACCGTTGCTTGTTAGCGCGGAAAGATGCTTCGCGACCGCTTCGTTCGCGAGAAGCATGAAATCCTCGATGAGGAGATTCGTCGCCTTGCGCTCCTTCATGTAAATGGCGACGGGCTTGCCGGCCGCGTCGAGCTCGACCTTCACCTCGGCGGTATCAAATTCAATAGCGCCTTTCGCCGCGCGTCGCGCGCGGATTTTCTTCGAGAGCGCGAGCAGTATCGAAAGTTCTTCGTGCATCGTACCAGCACCAGTATCGAGCACTTCTTGCGCGTTTTCGTAGGTAAAGCGTTTGTTGGAGTGAATGACGGTCTTGCCGAACCACTCATCAATAATGTTCGCTTCGTTATCGAGCGTGAAGACGGCTGAAACTGAGAGGCGGTCTTCGTTCGGATTGAGCGAGCAGAGGTCGTTGGAGAGGATCTCGGGGAGCATCGGGATGGTCCGGTCCACAAGGTACACGCTCGTTGCCCGCAGAGCGGCCTCCTTGTCGAGTTCAGTGCCGGGCTTCACGAAGAATGATACGTCGGCGATGTGAACTCCAACTTCAAATGTTGGCTGTTGGCTGTTGGCTGTTGACAGTTTGCGAATAGATAGAGCATCATCGAAGTCCTTGGCGTCAAAAGGATCTATCGTGCAGGTGCTGACGTTCCGAAAATCACCGCGCGGATTGCGCGCAATCCGCGCGGTGACTTCCGCAGCGAGAATCGCGCGGCCATGCTCCTCAAGCTGTTTCGCTTCAGCGACAACGCCGGGAGGAAACTCGGATGAGAAGCCTTGGCCTAGGGCGAGCGCGCGCATTTCGGTCTCGTGCACGCCCGCTTTGCCGATGACTTCCTCGATCGTGCCGAGCGGATACTGTTTGTCGGCCGCCCACTCGCCGAGGCGTACGACGGCTTTATGGCCGAGCGGCGCATCGCCGCGGTCCTTGATCACGATCGGGACATACATCTTTTTGTAGTCCGGAACAAGCAAAGTGAGTCCCCCTTCTTCGATAAGCGTGCCGACGAACGTTTCGCGCGTCCGCGAAACTATCTCGGCGACCTTGCCGGCCGGTCGCGGCGGCATTCTGCCCGTTGGGTCACGATAAGCGCCCGCTGGAACGACTTTTACGATGTCTCCCGAAAGCGCGTGGTTCGTCCATTCGTTCGGGACGATAAGATCTTCATCCTGGCCGGGTACAGTAAAGAAGCCCAGACCTTTCCGGGTCATGACGATTGGGCCCTCATATAGCTTCTCTTTCGTCATTTTCTCATACTCTAGCAATATACGCGGTCTTCTGCTATAGTCGCCTTCATGTTGATGATACGCTTTCAGCGCATCGGTCGAACCAATGATCCGGCATTTCGCATTGTCGTCCTCGAGAAAGAACGTGCGGCCAAGGCGGGCAATATCACCGAGCTTCTTGGGACCTACAATCCGCGAAGCAAAGCGCTGACGCTTGACGCCGAGAAAGTGAAGGCATGGATAGCGAAAGGTGCCCAGCCAACCGATTCGATTCGCAATCTGCTTATCAGCAAAGGCGTCATGGAAGGAAAGAAGGTAAACGTACTGCCGAAGAAAACGCCACTAAAACCCGCCGCTTCTGAAGCGGCGGCGGAAACAACCCCAGAAACATAATGGAACCGGACCAAGCACTTCTTGAGTACGCAGTGAAGGCGATCGTCGATCATCCAGAGGCAGTTGTAACGACACGTACTATTGATCAGATGGGCGTCCTCTTGACGCTCACCGTCCACCCGGAGGACATGGGCAAGATCATCGGCAAGAACGGCAAGACCGCCGAGGCCCTCCGCATCCTGCTGCGCGTCGCGGGGATGAAGGGCAACGCGCGTGTGAATCTCAAGATAAACGAACCGGTCGGCGGTAAACGCGCGCCCGTCGATATGCCGAAGGAGGGCGAAAATAATGGAAAGACGATCGACCAAGTGGTAGAGGAATTGTAATGGTGAGATTCCATTTCGTTACCCTTTTTGAAGAAGCGTGTGACGCGTATTTGAACGCGTCGATTATCGGGCGCGCGCGGAGTGAGAAGAAAATAAAAGTGGCATACCAGAACCCGCGCGATTTCGTGGAGAATAAATGGGGCAAGGTGGACGAGCGCCCCTACGGCGGCGGCCCGGGGATGGTCATCGCCGCAATGCCCGTTGTCGGGGCTGTTCAACGGGCATTGCAGATCCCTCCGAAGCTTCGGCGAAGGGGGAACAGCGATAAGCCCCACTCCGCTAAAGCTCCGCGGGGCAAACGACCTTTGGTCGTTTGGTTTTCGCCCTCGGGGAAGCAATTTACGAATAAAGACGCAGACGCGCTCGCGAAATACAGCGACATTGTGCTCGTTTGCGGCCGATACGAGGGCATAGATGAGCGGGCGAAGAAGATATTAAAGACACTCGCGCCGGTGAAGGAGTTTGCCGTGGGCGAAGCCGTGTACACCGGCGGGGAGATACCGGCGCTCGCCATTGTAGACGCAGTCACTCGCCGCCTGCCCGGCGTCTTGGGCAAAGACGCCTCGGTAGAAGAACGCCGCATCGCCTCATCTGCCGTCTACACTCGCCCCGAAACCATTTTGTATAAAAAGAAAAAGTATCGCGTCCTTCGCGTCCTCCAAACCGGACATCACGCAAAAATAAATGCCTGGAGAAAAATGAAATAGGGTACAATGAACAAATGGAAATCCTCGTCGTCCGCGAACCGGTGGAAGAAAGGACGCTCGATGCGCTCGCGGAGGAGTGGCACCGTACGCTTGTAAAAGGCGTCGCCGATATCAAGAGAGGGACGGTCGCGCTCGGCGGAGAATGGCACATAGATGCTAATAATAAGTTGATTGAAGAGGGTTCGGAACAGGAAAATCTCTGGGGTTTCAACATCTATCCGAAAGAGAAAGGGGACGCGGCGATTGAATATAATTCACTTATTAATATCCGGCCTCTACAAGGGAATCGGAGTATGGAGATCGGGAATGAAGAAACGCGCAAGGCGGTGCGGAGAGTCGTGGCACTCGCCATTCCATTTCTCAATCTATGACACGCGATGCCGCATTTTATTTTGCGAATTTGGGTGCCGACGTCTCTCGGTGCATAACCGCGGCGAAGCAGGAAAACGAAGTTCGTTACAAAGACTCTCTTTCGCGCGCATACCGCACGCTTGAAGAATTGCATAAGACCGCGCGCCCAGAAGCGTACGAAGAAGGTCTCCTTATGCTCCGCGGCCTCGCCCTTGCTCGTGCGACGCCCGAAGCCCTCTCCTCCTTCCAATCTTCCCTTAACTCGCTCATTGGTACATTCTCCGTCCGTCTCACTATCTGAAATCTCCCTATTATTGTCCGACCGGATGCAGATTAGGATATTGGACTATCCCCAGATCATATGCCGGGGGTTGCGCAAATATGGTGGGGCTGATACCTTAAAAAGGTATAGATACGACTGAGTAGCGGAGGGCGGTTTAGGGGAGATTCATACGGGAATTGAAGGAAAACGCATAAGCGCAAGCGGATTTGTTTCCGTACGTTCACTTTTGTGTATTTTGCTTAATAGCCACTTCACGCTGCTACCCACATGCGAAAGAACATCCTCCAGAAAACGTTCGGCGCTTACAAGACCCCGTCAGTGCCGTTTCCGGATCTCGTCGGGCACCAGCGGAGCTCGTTTACCTGGCTCTTGAAGGACGGCCTCACAGAGCTTTTTAAAGAATTCTCGCCTATCGGAGACTACTCGGGGAAGAAGTTCCAGCTCGAGTTCGAGAGTTTCGAGATCGGCGAACCGGCATACGACGAGCAGTTCGCGCGCGAGAACATACGCACCTACGAGGCGCCGGTCAAGGCGACGGTGAAGCTCATCAATAAGACGTTCGGTTCGGAGAAGCGGCAGGAGATCTTCCTTGCGGACATGCCGATGATGACGCCGCATGGCTCGTTCATCGTCTCGGGTGTCGAACGCGCGATCGTTCCCCAGCTCGCACGCAGTTTCGGCGCGTTCTTCGTCTCGGAACTCCTGCGCGGGAAGCCGTATTTCAGCGCGAAGATCATCCCTTTGCGCGGCGTCTGGATCGAGATCGATTCCGAGGCAGACGGTGCGATCTTTGTGAAGATCGATAGGAAGCGCAAGTTCCCGATCACTCATCTTTTGACCGTCTTCTCCGCCGGAGGCGCTAAGATTCGTGAGGGTATACTCAAACACTTTGCCGGGGACCCGCTCGCGCTCTCTGCGATACAGGCGACCTTGAAGCACGACGAGGCGAAGTCGGTCGAGGAGGCGTATATCGAGATACACCGCCGCATGCGCGACGGCGACCTCGCAACGCCGGAGAACGCCAAGAACTTTGTGCAGTCACTCTTTTCGGTCGAGCGCTATGACGTCGGCAGGGTCGGCCGCCACCGCTTGAACGCGCGTTTCGGCCTCCCTCTCAGCGAGAAGGCGCTCGAGAAGCGCACGCTCGGCCTCGCAGACTTCGTCCGTATCATTTCTGAGATCACGAAGCTGAACGCCGATCCCGCGGCGCGCCCCGATGACATCGACCACCTCGGGTTCCGCCGCGTGCGGTTCGTGGGCGAGCTCCTCCAAGCCCGCATGCGGGTCGGCATGAGCCGCATGAAGCGCAATATCCAGGACCGCATGAGCACCATCGAGAGCGAGACCACGCTTCCAGCCGCGCTCGTCAATCCGCGCCCCTTTCATGCGTCCGTGCACGAATTCTTCACCGCCAACCAGCTCTCGCAGTTTATGGACCAGCAGAACATCCTCGCGGAGCTCGAGAACATGCGCACCCTCTCCGCGCTCGGCCCGGGCGGGCTCACGCGCGAGCGGGCCGGCTTCGAAGTGCGCGACGTGCACCCCTCTCACTACGGGCGCCTCTGTCCTATCCACACGCCGGAGGGCCAGAACATCGGCCTCATTTTGCGGCTCGCCACGCACGCTCGGACAAATGACTTCGGCGTCATTGAGACTCCGTACGTACGCGTCAAGAACGGTAAAGTGACAGGCGAGATCGTCTACCTGAATGCGCTCGATGAAGAGCTTGAATACATTGCCCACGGCGCGACCCAGCTCGATAGTATGAACCACATCGTCCCGGACCACGTCGAGGCGCGCTACAAGGGCGACCCGATCATCGTCCCGCGCGAGAAGATCACGCTTATGGACGCGTCGACCTACCAGATGTTCTCGATCGCGACCTGCATGATCCCATTCGTCGACCACGATGACGCGAACCGCGCCTTGATGGGCTCTAACATGCAGAAGCAGGCGACGCCGGTCCTCATCCCCGAGGCACCGCTTGTTGCAACTGGCATCGAGACGCATGCCGCACGGAACACGGGCCGCCTCGTAGTGGCGACTGAAGCGGGCGAGGTCACCTATGTCGACGCGCGCTCCATCGTCGTGACGAATAAGGAAGGGAAGAAGCATGAGTATCGCCTCCAAGGGCTTACCCAGACCAACCAGAACTCGGCATTCATGCAACGGCCGTCGGTGCGCATCGGCGACACGGTCAAGAAGGGCGAAGTGCTCGCGGACAACTCTTCTACCGACAAGGGCCAGCTGGCGCTCGGCCAGAACGTGCGCGTTGCGTTCATGAGCTGGAACGGCGCGAACTACGAAGACGCCATCGTCATCTCTGAACGCCTCGTTGAAGAGGCGAAGTTCACCACCGTCCACATCGAGGACTTCGACTGCGTCGTACGCGACACGAAGCTCGGTCCTGAGACGACGACGCACGATATCCCGAACGTCGGCGAGCTCCGGCTCAAGAATCTCGACGAAGAGGGCGTCATCCGCATCGGCGCGGAAGTGCGCTCCGGCGACATTCTCGTCGGCAAGGTGACGCCGAAGGGCGAGACGCAGCTCACGCCGGAGGAGCGCCTCCTGCGGAGCATCTTCGGCGACAAGGCGAAAGACGTGAAGGATACCTCGCTCCGCATGGAGGGCGGCAAGAGCGGTCGCGTCATCGGCGTCCGCATCTTCTCGAGAGAGAGGGGCGACGAGCTCGAGACCGGCATCATCAAGAAGATCGTCGTTACGGTCGCGCAGGTGAGGAACGTTAGTGTGGGCGACAAGCTCGCGGGGCGCCACGGCAACAAGGGCGTCATCAGCCGCGTCCTGCCGATCGCGGATATGCCGTATGACAACAACGGCAATCCGGTGGACCTCATCCTTACGCCCCTTGGCGTGCCGAGCCGCATGAACTTGGGACAGATCCTTGAGATGCATTTGGGGCTTGCGGCCCACACGCTCGGCTACCAGGCGATCGTGCCGCCCTTCGCCGGCGCGACGCCGGACGAGATCCGCGGCGAGCTTGCGGCGGCGGGCTTCTCGGAGAGCGGTAAGATGCAGCTCTATGACGGTCGGACGGGTGACGCCTTCGCGCAGACGGTCGCGGTCGGCTATATGTATATCTTGAAGCTGCATCACATGGTGGAAGACAAGATCCACATGCGCTCTATCGGCCCCTACTCGCTTATCACGCAGCAGCCCTTGGGTGGCAAGGCGCAGAACGGCGGCCAGCGCTTCGGCGAGATGGAAGTATGGGCGCTCTTGGGTTACGGTGCCGCCTACACCCTGCGCGAGATGCTCACGATAAAGTCAGACGACATTCAAGGGCGCTCCGCCGCCTTCGACGCGATCGTGAAGAGCGAGCCGATCAGCCACACGGGCACGCCGGCCTCCTTCGCCGTTTTAACCAACCAGATCCGCGGCCTCGGGCTCGATGTAGAGCCCTTGAATCTGCCGCCTTTGGTCGACGATGCGTGAAAGATATTTAAACATTTACATATTTAAACATTTAAAACATGGCCTTTACCCCCCGCAAACTGCCGCCACGCGACACCTGGAACGGTCTCCGGCTCGCGCTCGCTTCTCCCGAGCGCATCCTCTCGTGGAGTAGCGGTGAAGTAACGAAGCCCGAGACCATCAACTACCGCACCCAGCGCTCCGAGAAGCACGGGCTCTTTGATGAGAAGATCTTCGGTCCGGAAAAGGATTACGAATGCTACTGCGGCAAGTATAAGGGCATCCGCTACAAGGGCATCGTCTGCGATAAATGCGGCGTGGAGATCACACGCTCTATCGTACGCCGCGAACGCATGGGCCACATCGAGCTCTGCACGCCGGTCGCGCATATCTGGTTCCTCCGCTCTGTGCCCTCGCGCATGGCGCTCCTCCTCGGCGCGTCCGCGACCGACATCGAGAAGGTCGTCTACTTCGCGGGCTACATCGTGAGCAAGATCGCCGAAGAGGAGAAGAAGCGCCTCTTGGCCGAGCTTGAGAGCGAATATAAGTCAAAATACAAGTCGCTTGGAAGCGACAAGGAGCGCGACGCGCTCAAGGAGAAGATGACGCTCACCAAGACGGAGATCGAGGGCATCGTCGTGGGCAAGGTGCTCGACGAGCTCGAGTACCACCGGTTTTCGGTGAGATACGGCGGTCTCTTTGAAGCGCGGATAGGCGCCGAGGCCATTTATGATATTTTCTGCAAACTCGACTTGAAGGAGCTCGAGAAGACGCTCGCAGCGCGCTACGCGCACGCCGGCACCGCCGAGCGCGAGAAGCTCGCGAAGCGCCTCTCGCTTATCGCGGGCCTCATCGCGTCGAACATCCGTCCCGAATGGCTCTTCCTTACGCGGATCCCCGTCATCCCGCCCGCGCTCCGGCCCATGGTCGCGCTCGAGGGTGGCCGCCACGCGACCTCCGATGTGAATGATCTCTACCGCCGCGTCATCAACCGCAATAACCGTCTCAAGAAGCTTATCGACATCCATGCGCCGGAAGTCATCCTGCGCAATGAGAAACGCATCCTCCAGGAAGCGGTGGACGCGCTCCTCGACAACTCTATCCGCAAAAGCGGCGCCGCCGCCGGCGCGATGACGATGACCCAGCGTCGCCCCCTGAAGTCGCTCGCCGATTACCTGAAGGGCAAGCAGGGATACTTCCGTCAGAACCTCCTCGGCAAGCGCGTCGACTACTCAGGCCGCTCGGTGATCGTCGTCGGCCCCGATCTCGAGCTCGACGAATGCGGCTTACCCAAGCATATGGCCTTGGAGCTCTTCCGCCCGTTCGTGATCGCGGGGCTCCTCGACCGAGAGCTCGCCTTCAATATCCGTGGCGCGGGCCGCCTTATCGAAGACGGCGTTCCGGAAGTGTGGGAACTCCTCGAAGAAGCTATCAAGGGCAAGTACGTGCTCCTCAACCGTGCGCCGACTCTCCATCGCCAGGGCATCCAGGCCTTCCGTCCGCGGCTCATCGAGGGCGACGCGATCCAGCTCCACCCGCTCGTTTGTAACGCCTTCAACGCAGACTTCGACGGCGACCAGATGGCCGTGCACGTACCGCTCTCAGAAGAAGCGCAGTGGGAGGCGGCGCACATCATGAGCGCGAACTCGAACATCCTGAAGCCGGGCTCGGGCGATATGATCGTACTTACCGGGAAGCCCTTGGACATCATCCTCGGCGTCTACTGGCTCACGAAGGCGGTCGACAAGAATAAGGGAGAAGGAGAACACTTCGCGTCGCCGAACGCGGCGATCCTCGCGTCTGAATATGGCGCCATCGACCTGCGCGCCAAGATCAAGGTGCTGCCGGTCGAGGGCAAGAAAAAATATGAGCTCTTCGAGAACCATCCGTTCGAGACGACAGTGGGCCGGCTCCTCTTCAGCACGGTCCTGCCTGCCGACTACCCGTTCATCAATGAGACGATTACCAAGAAGGTGCTCGCGCGCATCGTGACCGATTGCATCGCGCGCTACGGGCTCGACGCGGTGCCGGATATCGTGAACAAGGTCAAACGCTTCGGCTTCGACTACGCGACACACTCCGGCATCTCATGGGCCATCAACGATGTCTCCGTGCCGAAAGAGAAGCCGCGCATTATCGCCTCGGCGGCCGAGAAGGTCGTTAAGATACAGGAGGATTACCAGAGCGGCCTCCTCTCTGAAGAAGAAAAACGCCGCATGGCTATTGAGATCTGGCAGGGCGCAAAGCAGTCGGTCGAGGAGCAGGTGGCGATAGAATTAGATCCGATGGGCTCCGTTGCCGATATGGTAAAGAGCGGCGCGCGCGGCACGCTCGGCAACCTGACCCAGATGGCAGGCATGAAGGGCCTTATTCAGAATACGGCCGGCGAGACGATCGAGGTGCCTATCATCTCCTCGATGATCGAAGGACTGAATCCGATCGAGTACTTCATGTCCACACACGGCGCGAGGAAGGGCCTCACCGACACGGCGCTCGGCACCGCGAAGGCGGGGTACCTCACGCGGCGCCTCTTCGACGTCGCACAGGACTCTATCGTGACTGAGAAGGATTGCGGCACGCACCGCGGCGTGAAGATCAATCGTGTGAGCGCCTCCGGCATTCAGATCAATTATGCCGAGGCGCTGCGCGGCCGCGTACTCGCGGAGGAAGTTAGAGACCAGGACGGTACGGTGCTTTTTAAGAAGGGGCACTATCTCTCGGCGGGAGATGCTGAAACGCTCGCCGTGGCGGCGTCGGTCATCACGGTGGTCGCGCGCTCGCCGATGTCCTGCGAAACGCGCTACGGCGTCTGCCAGACCTGCTACGGCATGGACCTCACGACCCAAGAGATCGTCGACCTCGGCGAAGCGGTCGGCACCGTCGCCGCGCAGGCGATTGGCGAACCGGGCACCCAGCTCACGATGCGCACCTTCCACGCAGGCGGCGTGGCGTCGGTCGGCGGCGACATTACGAGCGGCCTCCCGCGCGTCGAAGAAGTCTTCGAGAAGCGTTCGCCGAAGAATCCGGCGGTCATCAGCAAGTCCGAGGGTCTCGTCACGGAGATAAAAGAAGCGGGCCGCGAGAAAATCATCGTGGTCGCGCCGCTCGCGGGCCAGGGAAAGAAAGACGGTTCGGCGTACGAGTATCTAGCGCCGTATCCGCGCGTGCCTCTGGTGAAAGAAGGCGATGCCGTCGTGAAGGGCCAGATCCTCACCGACGGGTCTGCTGATCTCGACGACCTCTTCGAGTATGCGGGTCGCGCGATGGTGCAGGAGTACATCATCGCGGAGGCGTCGAAGATCTACGAATTGCAGGGCGCCTCGGTCTCGCGCAAGCACCTCGAAGTCGTGGTGAAGCAGATGTTCTCGCGCGTGAAGATAGCGGACGCGGGTGATACCGATTACTCGATCGGCGACATCGTCGAGGACTGGGAGATCGTGAAGTCGGTCAAGGAGATGGAAGATGCCGGGAAGATAGTGCCGCAGTCGAAGGAGATCGTGCTCGGTATCAAGGAGAGCGCACTCTCCCGCCGCTCGTTCCTCTCGGCTGCCTCCTTCGAGCAGACGACGAAGATCCTCATCAATGCCGCGCTCCGCGGCTCGGTGGACCGCCTGCGCGGGCTCAAGGAGAACGTCATCCTCGGCCGCCTCATCCCCTCGGGCACCGGCTTCGCCGGCAGCAAGAAGTACGCGGCGATCACCAAGCTCCAGGCCTCGCGTCCGGTGCCCTCCTACGAATCGCGCACGACCTCATTCGCCCCGCGCACCCCCCGCGCGCTCTAATCGCGTCTCACCGCTCCGCTTCAAAACAAGGTAGAATCAAGCGGATGGCGGGGGATACGGTACAGCAAATTAAAGAGCGGTTAAATATTCAGGACATCGTAAGTTCCTATGTAAAATTGCGTCGGGCAGGAAGGTCGCTCGTAGGCTTGTGCCCGTTCCACAAAGAGAAGACGCCGAGCTTCCACGTGAGCCCCGAGCGCGGGACGTGGCACTGCTTCGGCTGTGGCCTCGGCGGGGACGGATTTTCATTCATTGAAAAAATTGAGGGAGTGGACTTTAAGGGTGCATTGAAGATTCTCGCCGAGAAGGCGGGCGTCACTATTGAATACAGCGGCTCCTCGCGCGAGCGAAGCTCGCGTACCGAACGCTTGCGTGAAGTAATGAGCCGCGCATGTGAATGGTATGCAGGTAAGCTCGCAGGTAGCCCTGCAGAAGCATATGCAAAAAGACGCGGCCTCACCGACGAAACAATCTCGGCATGGCGGCTCGGATTCGCGCCCGAGGCGTGGCGTGCCCTGCTGGAGGCGCTTACGGCTGAAGGATTCACGGTATCGGAGATGCTCGCCGCCGGGCTTATCAAGGAGGCAGACGGCAAACAGGGCACCTATTATGACCGCTTCCGCAATCGCCTCATGTTCCCGATATGCGACTCTGCCGGGCGCGTCGTCGCCTTTACCGGCCGTACCCTAGAGGCCGGAGATCAGAAAGACGGAGTTCAAACCGCCAAATACCTTAATTCCCCCGAGACCGAGCTTTACCATAAGTCCGAGATCTTGTTCAGTATCGATAAGGCGAGAAACGCGATACGCACGCGCGGCTTCACGTGCCTCGTCGAAGGGCAGATGGATGTGCTCCACGCGCATCAGGCGGGATTTGAGAATGCAGTGGCGCTCTCGGGCACTGCGCTCTCCGAACGCCACCTCTCGCTTATGAAGAGATTCAGCGAGAATCTCATGCTTATCCTCGACGCCGATACGGCCGGCTTAAAGGCGACCGCGCGCTCGGCCGAATTAGCCCTTCGGCATGGCCTCAGGGTAAAGGCAGTGAAGCTGCCCTTAGGGAAGGATCCGGCGGATTTTATCAGTGAGGATGTCAAGGATTTTTCGCTCCGTATCAAGAATGCGAAGCCGATCGTCGAGTTCTTTCTTGCAGAATTAGGGGAGAAGGAACGCGATCCGCACCGGCTCGTGCGAGCCGCCAAAGAGAGCGTACTTCCTTTGATCAATGCCATGTCGAGTCCAATGGAGCGCGAGCACGTTATACAAGTTACGGCGCGCTCCCTCGGTCTTTCTCATGAGTCTGTCCGCGAAGAACTTAAGCGCATGCCGAAACTTTTTGACGTCTCTGACCGTACTACTACTGTGCAGGGGACTGTCACGCCGCCGGCCCGTTCGCCGGCAGAAACGCGGAGAGAACAGCTCCTCGCCATTCTTCACACCTATCCCAATACCCCACTTGCGGAGCGCGTCAGATCGGGGTATTGTCGAATTACTGAAGCTGGGCAACTGTCGCCCCAGACGCTTCCGGAATCGGCGCTGTTCCTTGCAGAACAGGCGTTCGGCGACAATCCGGGTGAAGAGGCGGCAGACGAGCTTCTCCGCGCCTTTGAAGAAGCGGTTATCCGCGAGGCGTATCAGGAATCAATAATCCACTTACGAAGGGCAGAGGCCGCAGGAGATGCGGTCGAGATTATACATGTGCAGGCGCGGTGCGCGAGTCTCTCGGCGCGTCTCGCCGCTCTCGGGCGCTAGTTCATCGAATTTTCATCTTGTATCGATATTTCATATATTCTTCTATGGCGAGACATCGTATTAAAAAGAAGAAGCTGGCAAAGCCACGACGTGCGAAGCAGTCGGGGTCCCGACCTCGTACCCGAGCGTCGGGAAAGGTTGCAAAGAAGACACATCGTTCATCGACAAAAAAGCGCTCGAAAAAGCAGGTCGTGAGGGTCGCTCTAAAAGGAGCAAAGGCGAAGGCGGATTCGGCCAAGGCCCTCTCGGCAGAGACGCTTATCGAGAAGGGCAAGGAGCGCGGGTACGTCACCTACAGCGAGATCCTGAAGTCGTTCCCGCATGTCGAAGACGATGTCAACTTCCTCGAGTCCCTCTATGAGCGGTTCAATATCGCGGGCGTCGACGTGCTTGAGGGCGGCATGCTCGAGGATGCCGCCGACGAGTATCTCGCCACACGCAACATCAAGGACCGCCACTCGACCGGCTACGATTCCATCCAGATCTACCTGCGCGAGATCGGGCAGTATCCGCTCCTTACCGCCGCCGAAGAGCGCGAGCTCGCGAAGCGCATCGAGAAGGGCGACGCCGAGGCGCGCAATATTCTCGCGCGAAGCAACCTGCGCCTCGTGGTGTCTATCGCGAAGAAATACGTCGGCCGTAGCCCCGACCTCACGCTTCTCGACCTCATCCAAGAGGGGAATCTCGGCCTCTTCCGCGCGGTCGACAAGTTCGACTGGAAGAAGGGGTATAAGTTCTCGACCTATGCGACGTGGTGGATCCGCCAGGCGATCACGCGCGCCTTGGCCGACCAGTCGCGCACTATCCGCATCCCCGTACACATGGTGGAGACCATCGCCAAATATAAGCAGATCTCGAGGCGCCTCTCCCAGGTGCTCGGCCGCGATCCGCAGGCAGAAGAGATTGCGGTCGAGATGGGCGTGGAGCCGGAGAAGATCTATCAGATAGAGAAGATCAATCAGGACACGCTCTCTTTGGAGAATCCGGTCGGCTCAGACGACGATGAGAAGTCCACGCTCGGCGACTTCATCCCCGACGACAAGATCCCCTCGCCGGTGCAGGAGTCTTCCGAGCGCATCCTTGCGGAGCAGGTGCGCCTGATCCTCGGCGACCTCTCGCCGAAGGAGCGCAAGATACTCGAGATGCGTCACGGCCTTATGGACGGCATCTACCACACGCTTGAAGAGGTGGGGCGCGAGTTCGGCGTGACGCGCGAGCGCATCCGCCAGATCGAAGCCAAAGCGCTCGAGAAAATCCGCACCCACGACCACGCCCGTCACCTGAAGTCGTACTAGTTTTCGGTATATAAAAACAACAACGCGCAGGAACTTTCGTCTCCTGCGCGTTTTGGCGTTCGCCCTGCTTGTCAAAACATCGCGCCGCCTTG
>Ga0209211_10005791_pt1 | contig 18242 bp, 10 predicted proteins | sample RifGroA2_FD_183992 | JGI IMG/M metagenome (GOLD analysis project Ga0209211, IMG submission 183992) | Groundwater microbial communities from Rifle, Colorado, USA - Groundwater A2 (SPAdes) (version 2) | ecosystem: Environmental > Aquatic > Deep subsurface > Groundwater | place: Rifle, Colorado... | reverse complement strand
AAATAAATATTTATCAGAAGGTCCTAATGGCATTGGAGTATGAGATTCAAATAATTCATTTAAAGTAGATTTATTTATTATTACTTTTCCATCAACTTTTCCATCGTTAAGCAAAAATTTAATCCATTTCGACATATCATTAACGTTTGAATTTACTGCACCGGCAGGAGCAATATTGTCCCAGTTAATATATTTGAGAGTAATTACTTTTCCATCTTTTTTGACATGAGGTGTTGCAACATTTGTTTTGCCTTTATTAGATATAATCGAAGTATTTGTGTTTGTCATTTTTAATGGCTCAAAAATTCTTAATTTTAAGAAATCGTCCCATGATTTGTTTGTAACTATGGGAATTATTTCGCCAGCAGTTAAAAACAATATGTTAGAATACCCAAAGTCTGTTCTGAAACCAAATTCAGGTTTTAAAAATCTGGCTCTTGTAATAACATCTTTTCTGTTGTAGCTGGTCGAATACCATAATAAATCGCCACTAAAAGTTTTTAATCCTGAACGATGACACAATAAATCTCTAATAGTCATTTCGCTAGAAACATAAGAATTGTAAAGTTCAAAATATGGTAAATGCTTTCTTACCTTATCGTCAAACGTTAATAATTTTTCGTCTTTTAGGAGTCCTATTGCACAACTTGTGAAAGCCTTTGTTAATGAGGCAATTCCAAACAAAGTGTTATCATCAACCTTTTCTGGTTTATTTACTTCTTTTACACCAAAGCCTTTAATATAAACTACTGAATCGTCTTTTACTATTGCAATTGCTAAACCTGGTAATTCCCACTCTTCAAGAGATTTGTTAATGTATTTATCTAATTCTGAAAAATTTAATACTTGCGAATTTGAAATAAACGAACTAAGACATAATAAGCTTAGTATTAGTGAAATTATATATTTGTTTCTCATAAATATTTTTTTTAAAGATAATATTCTGTTTTTAAGAAAAAAAATCACAAAACATTTTCAAAAACACTTAAACACAATAACACATAAACACTTGGTAAGAAAACTCCAAAAAGCACTTGTGCTGAGCGGAGTCGAAGTAAAAAACAAATTTCAAATAAATTCCAATTCTCAAAAAAAACAAAACAAAACATTTTGGATATTAGATAATTGCAATGTATTGAGCTTGTCGAAATGTAATTTGAAATTTGTTATGAGGCACAAATTAACAAAAATTAACTCATGCTTAATTGTTAGTTAATTCACACAAATTCAGATTAATAAATATATTATTAACTTTTATTAGGTTTTTTATGGTAATAATTTGTTCTAAATTTGTTTAACAATCAATTAATTATTTAAAAATTAGTATAAAAATTAAAGGTAGAATTTATGAAAACAACATTTTTTACAATTGCGATTATTAGTTTTTTATTTACATTGAACCTAAAAGCTCAAAATTCAACTCCTGCTCCTGTAAGTAAAGCTAAAATTAACTTTAAGAATTTGGAGCATGATTTTGGAAAAGTTAATGAAAATGATGGACCTATTACTTTTAAATTTGACTTTACTAATGATGGTACAGATCCTTTAACTCTTTCAAATGTTAAAGCTTCATGTGGATGTACTACTCCAAATTGGTCAAAAGAGCCAATCGCTCCAAAAGGTAAAGGAGATGTTCAGGCTACTTATAATCCAAAAAACAGACCTGGTAAATTTACAAAAACTATTACTGTTACTTCTAATGCAGACCAACCATCTGTTGTTTTAACAATCAAAGGAGAAGTAATTCCAGCACCAGCAGAGATGCCAGCTAACCCAGAACCAAAAAAATAATAAATATATTAAAATGAATATGAGTGAGAAATAAAATTAATTTTTTATTTCTTTTTCATTTATACATGTTTAATTTAAATATTTTGAAAATGAAAACTTTATTATCGTTTCTTGTAATTTTAACTTGCTTAAATATAAATACTAAAGCTCAACAAAAATCTGCTTCAGTTTCGTATGCAACAGAAAACCATAACTTTGGAAAAATAAATGAAGCAAATGGCTCTGTAACCTACGCATTTGAATTTACAAATACAGGAAGTGAACCATTAATAATTTCAAATGTTAAAGCATCATGCGGTTGCACAACGCCAGAATGGCCAAAAGAACCAATTGCACCTGGAGCTAAAAATGTTATAAAAGCAATTTATAATCCTGAAGGCAGACCTGGTAATTTTAATAAAACAATAACAGTTACTTCAAATGCAGATGTTCCTACAAAAGTTTTAACGATTTCAGGCGAGGTAATTCCTAAAGTTAAAAAAGTTGAAGATTATTATCCCCAAAAAATTGGTGATTTAAAAATCAGATCAAATCATATAGCTTTTTCAAAATTATATAGTACTGAGATTAAAACAGATACTATGGGAGTTCTTAATCCAACCGAAAAACCTGTAAAAATAACATTTGAAAATGTTCCACCTCATTTAAAAATTTCTATTGAGCCTGATGTAATTCAACCAAATGGCAAAGCACTTATTTCTGTTACTTATGATGCTGTGAAAAAGGGCGAATGGGGATTTAATACCGATAGAATAGGTTTTGTTATAGATGGAAATAATCAACCAAATAATAAAATCTCTGTAAGTGCAGATATTCAAGAAAATTTTGAAAACCTTACCGATGAACAAAAAGCAAATGCCCCAAAAATTGTTTTTGAAAAAACTGAATATGATTTTGGAACTATTAAACAGAATGATGTTGTAGATTTTACATTTAATTTTAAAAACGAAGGAAAAACTGATTTAATGATTCGTAGAACAAAAGCTTCGTGTGGTTGTACTGCAATTGCACCTCAAAAGGATGTTATTAAACCTGGTGAAGAAAGCAAATTTGATGTAAAGTTTAATTCTAGAGGTAAAAAAGGAAAACAACATAAAACTGTAACTGTTATAACTAACGACCCAGTTAATCCAACAACTATATTAAAATTGAATGGCGATATTTTAGTACCAGAATCAGCCGAAATTAAGAATGATTCTAAATAAAATTAAACTATTTAATCATTCTATTGCTTAAATAAAATTAATTGATATATATTTGTACAAAATTAAATTATTAACCAAAAATTGAATATTTATGAAAAAAATTAGTGTATTATTTGCGTTTTTATTAGTTGCAGCTGTAACTTTTGTAGGTTGTAAAAAAGATGAAGAAACTCCTGATGTTCCAACAATTACAGTTTCTTTAAAATCAGGTTATACAAGTACTGCTTGGAAAGGCGATACTGTAAAATATACAGTTACTATGGGTTCAAATGAAAAACTTGCTACTTTAAAGAAACTGATTATGAATATGTAGTTCCTACTGCGGGTATTAATGATGGTGATGTAATCAGTATTACGTTTACTGTTACTGATGATAAAGATGGAAAAAATACTGCAAATCAATCAATTACTATGGATGAGCCTGTAACAGCAAATCCAATTAATTCTTATCTAAATAAAACATTAGTTTCTGCTTATTTAGCAACTACTTCAGGTGATCAATTTATTGTTGCCTTAACAGGTACTACTTTTAGACATGATGCAACTGGATCTTCTGCTGCAACTTTTGGATTTATTAGTGGTGGTGGAAGTGGAGCTGACTTTGTTTGTTCTGGTTCGACTTTAAGTTTCAGTCAAAAACCATCTGGATGGAGTACAGGTGCAAAACTTGCAACAACTACATTAACTGCTGCACAGTTTGATGCTATTGCAAATGAAAATGATTTATTAGCTGCTATGCCCTCTAGTATTACTTCTGATGACATTAAAGGCTTAAATACAACTTATGTTGCTGTTCTAGCTTTTGAAGTAGGTGGTAAAAAAGGTTTAGTGAAAATGCCTTCTTCTTTTACAAATGCTCAAGATCAGTCAATCGTAATAAGTATTAAAGTTCAGCAATTATAATTTTTTTATAATTTTATAAAAAAAGCCACTCAATTCGAGTGGCTTTTTTTATTTCCCTAAGTTGGAATAATAAATCTAGCAAGTATTAAAAATAAAACTTTAGCGTCCAAGCTTCTTAGCTGTAGGATTAAAAAAACATTGCGTCATTGCCTTTGCGGCAGGATTAAAAAAAACTTTGTGTCTTTGAGCCTTCGTGGCAATAAAAAAACATATTTGAATAAATTAAAATTTGAATTAGGTTTGTAAAAAAATTAACGATGGTTGTTGAACTATTTATCCCGTGCTTTGTAGATCAGTTATATCCCGAAACAGGTCATTCAATGGCTAAAGTGCTTAAAAAGGCTGGAGTTGATGTTAAATACAATAAAAACCAAACTTGTTGCGGACAAGTAGCATTCAATAGTGGTTTCTGGGACGAGGCTCGTGATGTTGCTAAAAAATTCATGAACGATTTTTCAGGAAATAATCCTATTGTTTGTGCTGGTTGTTCTTGTTCAGCATTTGTAAAAAATAACTATCACGATTTGTTTGAAGGAACAATTCTTTACAACCAATATACACGTTTAAAAAACAATATGTTTGAGCTTACCGATTTTTTAGTAAACAACTTAAAAGTTACTCAATTAGGCTCATATTTTCCTCACAAAGTTACTATTCACGATTCATGTGCGTCACTTCGTGATTATAAACTTAAAGACGAACCACGCATTCTACTACGAAATGTTAAAGGCCTTGAAATCGTCGAACTTGCCGACAATGAAGTTTGTTGTGGTTTTGGTGGTACTTTTTCTGTCAAATTTCCCTCAATTTCATCGGCTATGGTCGAACAAAAGGTACAAAATGCATTAAATACAGGTGCAGAGTATATTACATCAGTTGATTCATCTTGCCTGATGAATATTCAATCATACATTGATAAAAATAACATTCCTTTGAAAACTATTCATATTGCAAATGTTTTGGCTTCGGGTCTATAGTCTTAATATTTTTTTTGCAAATTTTTCTTAAAAGTTGTATCTTGTTTAAAATTTGAATTTTAAATAAATTATATAAAATGTTTTCAGAGACAATCACATTAAAAGCAGATGCTTTAAATTTAACAGAGGAAGAATTTTTTAATTTTTGTTCTCAAAATAAAGAATTAAAATTTGAAATGGATTCAAATAAGCAAATTTATATTATGTCGCCAACAGGATTTGAAACAGGAATGCGAAATGCAGAAATAATAGCTCAATTAAGAAACTGGAACAATTGTACAAAATCTGGCTATGTGTCAGATTCAAGTACAGGGTTTAATTTACCCAACGGAGCAATGCGTTCACCTGATGCTGCTTGGATAAGTAAAGAAAAATTAGAAGCACTAACTTTAGAAGAGCGTAAACGATTTCCACATATTTGTCCCGATTTTATAATTGAACTTTTATCAGAATCTGATAGTTTAAAAACAACAAAAGAAAAAATGCAAGAATGGCTCAATAACGGTTGCCGATTGGCTTGGCTTATTGATTTTGAAAGCAAAACCTCTTATATATATAAACCAAAAAGAGAAGTAATACAGCAAAATTTTGAGCAAATTCTAAGTGGCGAAGAGGTGTTGCAAGGATTTGAGCTTAATTTAAATGAGCTATTATAAACTAATAAATTTGTAATAAAAATGTATTTGGAAAATATCACATTAAAAGCAGATGCTTTAAACTTAACTGAGGAAGAATTTTTTAATTTTTGTTCTCAAAATAAAGAATTAAAATTTGAAATGGATTCAAATAATCAAATTTATATTATGACACCTACAGGAGGAATAACAGGAAACCGCAATTCTGAAATTATTGTTCAATTGGGAATATGGAATAAAATTAATAAAACTGGTTATGTATTTGATTCTAGCACAGGTTTTAATTTGCCAAATGGAGCAATGCGTTCGCCTGATTCTGCTTGGATTGCAAAAGAAAGATGGGTGGGATTATCTATCGAAGACAGAAAACGATTTCCACATATTTGTCCCGATTTTATAATTGAACTTTTATCAGAATCTGATAGCTTGAATACTATCAAGGAAAAAATGAACGAATGGCTACAAAACGGATGTCGTTTGGCTTGGCTAATTGATTTTGAAAACAAAACTGTTTATATTTATAAACCTAAAAGTGAAGTAATTCAGCAGTCATTTGAACAAGCTTTAAGAGGAGAAGATGTGTTGCTTGGATTTGAACTTAATTTAACTGAATTTTTAACAACTTAATTTCAATAATTATGAATTCAGAAACTATTAAAATAAAAACAGACAATTCGAACCTTACTGAAGAACAATTTTTTCAAATTTGTAATCTGAATAAGGAATTAAAATTTGAAAGAGATAAAAATCAAAATATTTGTATTATGTCACCAACTGGAGCATTAACAGGTAATTATCATATTTCAATTACAGGTCGATTATGGATTTGGAATGAAAATAAAAAATCAGGTTATATATTTGATTCAAGTGCTGGTTTTACTCTGCCCGATAATTCTGTATTTGCTCCTGATGTTGCATGGATTTCTAAAAATAGATGGGATATAGTGCCTCAAGAAGATAAAGAGCGTTTTGCACATATTTGCCCTGATTTTGTAATTGAAGTTCGCTCAAAAACAGATTCCTTAAAACAGCAAAAACAAAAAATGCAAGAATGGCTCAATAATGGTTGCCGATTGGCTTGGCTAATTGATTTTGAAAATAAAACCAGTTATATCTATAAACCTAAAAGTGATATAATTCAGCAGTCATTTGAACAAGTTTTAAGGGGAGAAGATGTGTTGCTTGGATTTGAACTAAACTTAAAAGAAATTATTTAACAAGCCTAATGAAAAGGATTTAAACAAACACTGTTTGATAGCAAAAACTCTTTATTTCAAAATATTCATCATTCAATTCTACTGCGAAAAAATAACAATCAATTGAAAACTATTTGTATTGCAAATATTTAAGTATCTGGGATTTAATTTTGCATACTAAAGTTACTACATTTAAGCACTCTATTGCTTTTTTTGATATTGGTTTTAATATTTTATTTTAAGCACAAAAGTTAATCAAATTGTAATTTAAAAAAATATATACAATAATTAGTTGAAATATTATTTCAATAAATGCAATCAATAACGCTCTAAAATACAATGCTATAATTGCAAAAATAATGTTATTTTAATCTGCCGTATTATGTCTTTAGCAGATATGTTATAATTATTCTAAATAACAATTAGTAAACAAAAAACTATATAGTTTTTTGTTTACTAACAAATTTTTAACTTATTTTTAACTGATATTTATCATAGATTCGGATTGATAGATTTTGACGACTAACTAAATACATGTGATTAAACTATAATATTATTTGATATAAGTTTGACTTAACTAGTATCTTTATAAATGTTATATCGTAAAATCTTTATTTAGTGGTATTAATTATGATTTTAAACCTTATCGTATTTTTATGAAATATTTAATTCTTATAATGTTGCTGAGTGTAATTATTGACAGTTTTGCACAAGATATTAAGCTTGGAAGAACAGACCCAAATTATCCAAAATACATTGATTCGGGAAATAAAGAGTATGACAATGATGTATTTCAGAATGCAAAAATAAAATACGCAATAGAACATCCTGCTTTTCCAATGTACATTAATACTGGTAATCAAGGAGCTGATCAAGCTAAGTATGATAGAGAAGTAGAAAAATGGTTTAAACAAAATCTTTTTTTCCCTGAATTCGTTGATAGAGGAAACCCTGTACAGGATAAAGAAAATTGGGAAAAATCTAAACGTGAATGGATTAATCGTTATCCAGAAAAATATAAAAAACTTGTTGAAACAAAATATCCTGACATGAAACAAATTGAGCAGAATAAATCTGTTAACTCAAACTCAACCTTATCCGACGAAGCTATCCGTTGCAAACCAGCAAGTGAATCAATAATTTCAAAAAAAAATGATTCAGAATTTAACAGAGAAATAAATCCAACTCGTGTTTCTATTCCAAAAGATAATGCTGATAATGATATCAAAACTATCGATTACCCTCAAAAAACATACACAGGAAATGAATCAGCCGACACTGAGAATTACAAAACACAAAAAACAGAATGGGTAAAAAGTAATCCGGAAATGGTTACTTCAGTTCAGAATCCTGAACAAATTAAACAAGTCAAAAAAGTCAACGTACAGAAAAATAAATAATTATGAATAGTTTCTCGAAATATTTAATTATAATAATCTTGTTGCTTGGCAACCAGAACCTTTTTTCTCAATGCGAAGGAGGAATAAATGTTGGTACAATAACACCAACAACAGCTTGGCAAACATACAGTGGTATTTATGGTGGAGATTACTTGCAATTTAATGCAACTGCTGGTGATATTTATTATTTCTCTTATTGTACAGGAGATGGAGGTGTTAATGGTTTTGATACTGAAATTTCTATTGTTGATAATACTGATACCTATGTTGGTACTGGTGGATATAGTGATGATGATTGCTCAGACCCTTGGAATGGAGCTTATTTGGAGTGGACTTGCCCTACAAGTGGTACTTATAGAGTTTTAACAACTGCTTATTTAGGTTCTCCATGGTATGACTGGTGTATGACTACCGTAGTTGAAACATCTACTTTAGCATATAAAAAATACTCTCCTCCTGGTGTTACTTGTGCTACTCCTATTGTTGTAACTACTTATCCATACTCAAACTCTACATCAACATGTTTAACTATAAATAATTATGGAAACCAATGCGGTGGTGTTTATGGAGGAGGTCACGACCAAATTTATCAGTTAAATATTGTAACTACTGGTATTTATACAATAGATGTTACTGCTACAACAGAAGATTATATTGGTTGGTTCTTGAAAAGTAATGGAAATTGTACAACCGATGCTAGTTGTCTTACATCTGTTGAAAGTGGACTTACTAGTATTGCAAACGGAACTTATAATTTTGTTTCAGCTGGAACATATTACCTTATTGTTGATACTCGTACTCCGCAAACAACATGTGCAGCTTATACTTTAACTATTACACCTCCTGTATCTGTTCCAACTTGTCCTACAGGACTTGGTTCTGCTGGTGTTGATGTTTTCAATATTAGTATTGATGCAGGGTATGGACCAACAGCAAGTAATACAAATGCTGTGGCTACAAACCATATCACAAGCTCAAATTCTTTAGTATGCGGAAGTAGTAATTACTATACAGGTTATGATAATGTTTACATATTTACTCCTGCTGTTACAGGTAATATTACTGTTACACTTACTTCTGCAGGAACTTGGACAAATTTAGTATTATATGAGGGATGTCCTCTTAATCAACAAGGCGGCTCTTGTGTAAATTACTCCCAAAGCAGTTCTGGAAATAAAAGCTTTTGTGCTGCTGTAACATCAGGTTCAACCTATTATTTATTGATTGATTCATGGTCAACTCCAATAAGCAACGCATATACTCTTACTATTACTGCTCCTTCTGGTTCAACCACAGGATATGATTGTACGAATCCAACAGTAATTGCTTCATTACCATATTCTGCTACTGGTAAATCTACAGCTTGCTCAGGGAATGACTACACAAGTGCAAGTACTGGAGCATGTTCTTCTTCATATTTATCAGGAGAAGATTATGTTTATGAATATGTTGCAGCAAGTGCAGAGTGTATTTCAGTTACTTTAGCTAATACAAATGCTTATGCAGGTTTTTCTGTTTATAAAGATTGTCCGGGTATTGCAGGAGCAACTTGCCTAGGTACATTTTATGGTGCATACACTTGTAATGGCTCCATTAATATTCCATCTACTGGAACATATTATATTATTATTGATTCTGATGCTTCGGGTTCTATGAATACTCCTTTTGATATTAGTATAACAAGTTCAGGTTCAGGACAAACAAATGATTTGCCTTGCAGTGCTACGACATTGGTCATGGGAACAATGGTTGGAGGTGATAATTCATGTTCAGGGAGTTTTGGGGAACCCTCAACTCCTTCATGTTGGACTTCAGGAACAATGAATACAGTTTGGTATTCTTTTGTAGCTCCTTCTACTCAAGTTAAAATACGAACTGGTTTAATCAGCCTTACAAACACACAAATAGCATTATACTCAGGTACATGCAATTCTTTAACAGCAGTTTCGTGTAACGACAATCAACCAACTTGTGGTTCAAATGTATATAATAATTCTGAAATTATTGCAACAGGGCTAACTTCTGGAGCAACTTATTTCATAAGAGTTGATGGAACTGCAAGTTTAGTCGGGACTTTTTCAATTATGGTTGTTGACAATACAGTTTCAACTGCTTTTCCATATTCTTTTGGACAAGACTGTCCCACACCAATCCCGGCATGTTCTAATAGCTTAAATGTTGGAAATCCTGGCTATCAAGGTATAGGTAATTATTGTGATTTTGGCAGCTCTATAAACTGTCTTACTTCTGGGGAAAGAGGTATTGTTTGGTACGAGATTACAATTCAAGATGGAACTTTTGACCTTGGGTTTATTATTGAGCCTAATGACCTCACTGTTACATGGGATAGCTGGACAAGTTCTTGGGATTGTGAAGAAACAGACTATGATTTCGCAATTTGGAAAATGAAAAATGCAGATGGCTCTACTGCTACCACTTGTGCTGATTTCGCTGATGGAAACCCTGCCCCTGTGCAATGTAACTATAGCTATTTAGGTGTAACTGGTTTATATACAGGAGGCTTAACACCCTCTGGATACGACTGTGATTATGATGATGCATTTGAAACTCCAATAAACGTCGCAACTAATGAAGTGTTCCTATTAGGAATAAGCAATTATTCAAATAGTACTTCAGGTTTTAGTATTACCTATTCAAATGGTGCTGGTGGAACAAGCCCAATCAGTACATCAGCGTCACCATCTTCTTTAACTTGGACTGGTGGAGCTGCAAGCACCGACTGGTTCGATGCAGATAATTGGGGTGGTTGTGCAATACCTACCGAAGATATTGATGTTTATATTTCTCCGTCCTCATCATTTCAACCAGATATTGATGCTGCCGGAGCTGAATGTAAATCCATAACTATTAATCCTGGCTCAACACTTACAATTGATAATACATATAATCTTGATATTTGGGGTAATTATTATAATTATGGAACACTTGCTGCTGCCGATAATTCAACCGTTACTTTACGTAGCGATGGAACAGATGGTTTAGCAACTCCATCAATGAATGGAAATATGCTTGGAATATCTAACTTCGGAAATTTATTAATTAACAAAACCGCAGGTAATGTAGAGCTAAATGCAGCTATCGAAATTGCAGGAACCTTTACAACCTCTTCCACAACCAGCGATTTTGATTGTAATAGCTTTAAAATTCAAGTTGGAGGCAACGTTACTTTTGCAAATACGTCTTTCACTTGTGGAACTGGAACTTTAGAGTGTTATGGAACTAATGGAACTCAAACTATTACAACAGGAGGCAACAGCAATTATTTGTACAACTTTACTGTTAATAAAACCGATGATGCTGACGATGTAATTCTAGCCAACGACCTTTATGTTAATAATGATGTGAGAATTACTAAAGGCGAATTAGAGGTGTCTGGTTCAAGTTATGATATTTATATATATAATGGTGGCGATTGGATAAATACTGGTGGAACATTCACATATCAACAAGGTCAGGTACTGTTTGTTGGTAATGCCGACCAGAATATTTTTTGCGGTACAGGCTCTTTTTATGATGTGGTAATGAATAAAACTGGCGGAGATTTATTATTGCAGAGTACATTGACTCTTGCAAATGACTTAATTCTTACTGCCGGAACACTTGATATTACTACTGCTAATCATAATATTTCTATTGCAGGAGACTGGTTCAACAACAGCAATTCAACCGGACTTTTTGAATACCGCGAGGGTACAGTACTGTTTAATGGAGTAGCAACACAAAAATGCAATGTTAAAGCTGATGGGACTACAGTTTATCCAGAACATTTCGATTTTTATAATGTAATTATTGACGGTACAGATGTTTGGTTTTATTATAAAAGCTCTACTAACAAAAAACTTGAAGTACATGGTGATACTGAAATTGTAGCAGGGAAAAAATTAAGCACCAATGATTTATAATATGGGTAAAGTAACTATAGATATTGAAATAACAAATCATTCCGATGAAAATCTGTTTGACAATAATTTTTTAATTGCTGAAAAAATCAGAAAAGTGATAGTTGATAAAGTATTAGTTGATACAGGTGCTACTACATTATGCTTGCCAAAAAACGTAATTGAAACTTTAGGACTTAAAGTTAGTAGAAAAATTGTGGTTAATACTGCAACTGGCGACTATGTAACCAATATTTATCAGGATGCAAAAATTACAATAAAAGGACGCTCATGTGTAGTTGAATGTATTGAATTACCCGACAACAGAACACCTTTACTGGGTGTAATTCCTATGGAAATGATGGGACTTGAAATTGATGTAGTAAAACATGAACTTAAATTATTGCCCGACTTTAGTTCTGATACTTATCTGTTAGCTTTGGGCTTAAGTTTTAAGACCTGTGAAAATTTAAATAATAATGATTTATAAAATTGCAAACTTAATACTATGAAAAAACTAGTATATCAATATATACCCACTGTTCTAGAAAAAAAATCTTCAAATATTATTAAGATTTTATTATTAATAATGGGGTTGTTTATTTATGAATTTGGATATGGGCAAACAACTTTAATAGATCCTACCGTTGAAGGTGGTTTTGAAAATGCAACATCAACTCTAGCTGCAAATGGATGGACAGCTGTTAATACAACTTCAATTGCTTGGTTCGTTGGTACACCTGCTGGGGCACAAGGTGGAACGAAAGCTGCTTTTGTTGGTTCAAGTTCTGCAACGTATGTTGGTTCTACTGTTGCTGTAGTAAAACACTTCTACAGAGATGTGGTTATTCCTGCTGGAGCAACACAGGTTTATCTTAATTACTATCTAAAAATGCCGATTATAGATAATACGTATGATTACTTTTACATTTATACAACAACTACTGCAAATACTCCTGTTTCAGGGACAATACCTGGTGCTGGTTATACTCAAAAAATTGCTTACACTACTCCAGCTCTTGCAAATTTTACTCCAATGACTCAGATTGATTTAACAGCACTTGCAGGAACAACTGTTAGATTGGTTTTTACGTATAAAACTGATGCTGCCAGTCCTTACGCTAATCCAGCTGTTGATAATATTTCTTTAACATATGTTCCATCATGCACTGCACCTGGAACACAAGCCACTTCATTCAGTTCAAATACATTAGCAGCTACATCAATGAATATTACATTTACACGTGGAAACGGCGATGGTGGTGTTTTGGTCGTAGCAAGAGCAGGAGGAGCAGTAGATGCAGACCCAGTAAGTGGAACAACATATACTGCTGGAGCATTTGGAGCAGGAGATGAAATTGGAACTGGTAACTGGGTTGTTTACAAAGGAGTTGCTAATGGTGCTTCTGTAGCTTCAGGAAATATTCCAATAACTGGATTAACTGCCAATACAACTTATTATTACGCTATTTATGAATATAATGCTTCAGGTACATGTTTCCATTTAACCGAATTAACAGGAAACGCAACTACCACAAACCCCAAAACACTTGGTGCAATTGTATATAATCAAGCTTCAACAGCAGTTTTAGGTTCAAACAGTACTAACAATGAAATTCTAAGAATTGACTTTCCAGTAACAGGTACTACAGGAACGCTAAATCTTAATTCTATTGAATTAAATTTTGTAGGGAATGATGTAGCAGACATAGCAAGTAGTGGAGTAAAATTATATAGAACAACAACAACAACTTTTGCAACCACAAACCAATTAGGTTCATCAGTTAGTTTTTCAGGTGGAGTTGCAACTTTCTCTGGTTTGGCTTATGATTTACCAAATGGAACAACTTATGTTTGGATTTGCTATGATATTGCTTCAACAGCAGTAGCCGATGGAACTCATACAGTTGATGCAAGTATTGGAATTAATAAAATTGATGTTGCAAGTACAACATATCCTGTGGCATTGCAATCACCCGCAGGTACACGAACAATTCAGGATATGACTTATACATCTTCTAACGTAGTTCAAGTAACTGGAAATGTTAGTCAGAATACAGAAGATAATCAGGTAATTAGAATTGACGTTGTTGCAGGAGGTGGAACAAGTAATCCATTAGAAGTTACAGGATTTACTGTAAATGCCAATGGTTCAACTGCACCTGTTTCTGATAATATCGAAAATGCTAAAATATATTATACAGGAACAAGTAGTACATTTTCAACTTCCAATAAATTTGGTCCAACTATAATTACACCAACCACAACTTCCTTTAATATTGATGGAGATGTTCAGGAACTTCAAATAGGCACTAATTACTTTTGGCTTACTTATGATGTAAAATCAACTGCCGCAATTGGTGAAGTAATTGATGGTGAGTGTACTGCAATCACAATTGGGACTACAAAATCACCAACAGGGAATCCTGCTGCAAACAACCGACCAATTATTGCTGCTACAAACCCTTATTGTTCTGCAACTACAACAACAACTTGTGCAGGTTCAGCCTATATTAGCAGAGTGCAATTAAATACTATTGATCAAGCATCAGCATGTGATGCTGGTGATGGTTATACCGATTATTCAGCAGTTTCAACAACATTATATAAAGGAACATCCTATACTTTAACAATTACATTGGCTTCAGGACTATCTTCAGACAGAGGAGCAGTTTGGGTTGATTGGAATCAAGATGGTGATTTCTGGGATTCTAATGAACAAATTACAATGACCACTTCATCTGGTGCAGGACCAACTTATACAGCAAGTGTAGTACCTCCTGAAGATGCGACAATTGGTTCAGCAAGGTTGAGAATTAGAATCAGTAACAGCTATTATCCATACTCTTGTGGGGTTATTGATCTTGGCGAATGCGAAGATTATACTGTTAATATTCAGTCGCCTTCAGTTCCTGCATATGCCAAATTTTACGACTATGGTGGTAATGAGCAAATTTGTTTTAATAATATAAAATATGATGATGCAACACCTACTTTTAGGGTTTCTGCAATATGCTCTGGAAACATGAATCGTTTTAGTATTGAAGTTGATGACGATCCTGCATTTGGTTCTATCAATGCTACACAAAATTTTGATGCAGTATATACATCTGAAACAGAATATAATTTAAATTTTACCGCATTAACTCCCGTAAATAATACAACATATTACTGCAGAGTTAGAGCCAGAGATCAGGCAACTTCAACTTATAGTAGTTATTCTTCTGAAAGATGGAGTTTTACTTATAGTACAGCTACTACAACTCCAGAGTGGCATCAAAAAACTGATACCCAATTTGGCACATCTACTGATTATGATGGTGTAAGATTTTCAAGTGGAGTTTCAAGTTATCCAACAGAAGGAACAAACACCTATCGGTTAAGGTATGATGGAGGAGGTACCATAAATGCTGGCAACAATTGTGACTTATATAAAACGATTGATTTTACTGATTTTAAAACCATCTATGCCGACTTCTACATTAATTCGAGCAATAATACAAATAATTTGTATGGATTGGTTTGTTTTGATGGAACATTCCCTGACGTAGGAGCTACTATTGGTTGGGCTGCAAGAATTATAAGTGATAATAATGGTGCGTATCTTCATACCGACATTGATGTCTCTGGATTGACAGGTAATCACTCACTACGATTTGGCTTGTATTGTGATGTAAATTTCAATGCAGGCACAAAGGAGTTCTATGTAGATAATATAACAGTGAACAGATATTTATATAGTAAGCCTGTTTACTTAGCTTCTTTTGAAAATGCATCTGCATGGGAGCAAATGGAATGGGCAGAAGCTGGTGCCAACGGTAATTTATCTATAACTATTCAGAAAATGGTTAGTGGTGAATGGGAAAATGTATATGGAATGGAAAATATTTCAACATCTCCTATTGATATATCAAGTTTAGGTGGAGAACCAGCTATCAGACTATTAGGTAATTTTACCAATACAGGAACAGGTTCACCAACAATGTCATCGTGGACTATAAAATGTGCAATTTCTCCTGTTGAACCACCAACAAGTTTTACAGGTGTTTCTGTAAGTTCATCAGAAATTGACCTTACTTGGACTGAAAATGTTGCTGGCAATGCTGTTATGGTTGCATATAATACTGTAAATACTTTTGGAACACCCGAAGATGGTACTATATATGCAAATGGAGATTATTTACCTGATAGTGCAGGAATTGTAATTTATCAGGGAAATGCCGAGGCATTTGATTTTACTTCTATTAGTGGTGCAGGTTGCAAATATTATTTTAAAGCATGGTCTGTTAATGTGTCAAATATTTATTCGCAGGGAGTTGAAACAGAAGTTGAAAATTCTATAGGTTCAGTTTCTGTTTTTCCTTATTTAGAAACTTTTGAGGGTTATGATAATTGGTCAGAAGATATATGTCCATGGTCGATTAATGATGCAGATAATTTAGAGGTTTGGGGTATTGGTTCTTATGTATATCCTCCTAAATATGGACCAACTAGCTTTTATATTTTCAATCCATGGCAGACAAGCCCTACTGTTGAAATTAGAGCTGCACCTTACAGTGGTAAAAAATTTGCATGTAGTTTTTCTCCTATTTCAGCTTTAACAGATGATTGGTTAATTTCACCACAATTTGAGCTTGACCCAATTGTTAATTACGAATTGTCCTTCTGGGCAAAATCTTTTGAAGGATCTAGTATTACTGCTGAAGAATGGAATAGCTTGGAGGTTAAAATTTCAACAACAGGAACATCTACAGCTGATTTTACAACAACAATAGTCCCATCAACAGTAATTGAATATGATTGGGAAGAAATAGTTTATGACCTTGCTGCTTATAGTGGTCAAGATATTTATATTGCTATTCATAATATATCAAATGATAAATATTTCTTAATGATAGATGATTTCAGGATTGGTATTATATGCTCAGACCCTGTTGCTGATGCAGGAACTGACCAGACAATTTGCGGAGGCAATGCAACATTAGCTGGTAATGCTCCTGATGCAGGTGTAACTGGAGCATGGTCAGTTGAAAGTGGTTCAGCTACTTTTACTGATTATACAAGCCCGACAACAACAGTAACTGGTATTGGAACAGGCACAACTATTTTAGCATGGACTCTTACTGTTACTAATGGAGGTTGTACACATACAGATAATATTACAATTACAAACTCGCCACCTACAGCTGATGCTGGAATAGCACAAACTGTATGTGCATTGCCTACACTAGCAGGAAGTGTTCCTGCCGGAGGTGAGGAAGGCACTTGGTCTGTCATAAGCGGGACTGCAACTTTTGCAGATGAAAATTCAAATACAACTGCTGTTACAGCAATGGGTGTTGGCGATAATTTATTACAATGGACTGTAAATAATATTGCCGACCCAACTTGTAGCACATACGACCAAGTGTTAATAACTTACTTACCAACACCAGATGCCCCTTCTGTAACAATGGCTTCAAGCGTTACGGATATTTCATTTGTTGCTAATTGGACTGCTGTATCTCCTGTTGACCATTATGAATTGGATGTTTCAACTGCATCTGATTTCAGTTCTTTTGTTGTTGGTTATAACGATCTTAATGTTGGAAATGTAACAAGTTATTCTGTAACTGGATTAACAGCAAATACTCAATATTATTATAGAGTACGAGCTGTAAATTCATGCGGAAGTGCAAGTATAAGTTCAGATCCACCATATTCAGTAACAACACCAACAGCCCCTCTGCCAGATGAAGGATTAATACTGGATATGAATCTTACAAACGATGGTACGCTTTATCAAACAGATGATGCAAATTATTTTATAATGCGAGGTATTGGATATAGTATTTTAGGAAGTGGAATTTATACAGATGCCAAGCTTAGGGTTCAAGGTCAAATAACATTTGATGCTGTTATTGCAAGTGGCTTATTTTCAAAAACATTGACTGACGGTACAGGTGGAATAACATTTACAATATATGATGCAAGAACCTATAAAAATGGTGAGTTTACAAACAATGCTACAACAACAACAAACAATACATCTGTTTTTGAAAACTCTGGACATTGGACAAATAATGGAACATTTACTGCTTCTGCTGGATCTGTATTTTATACAGATGGTGTAGGAGCAAATATTGCTACCGGTACATATTTTGGCCTGGGAATTTCAACTGCGGGTACATTAGTTGGTAATGTAACCTCAACAGATGTATTGACTCTACCAAATACATTTTCACTGTCCGCTGGGG
>Ga0209211_10005789_pt1 | contig 18243 bp, 22 predicted proteins | sample RifGroA2_FD_183992 | JGI IMG/M metagenome (GOLD analysis project Ga0209211, IMG submission 183992) | Groundwater microbial communities from Rifle, Colorado, USA - Groundwater A2 (SPAdes) (version 2) | ecosystem: Environmental > Aquatic > Deep subsurface > Groundwater | place: Rifle, Colorado... | reverse complement strand
CTCTCCTGCATCAGGGTGAACTTCCAGATCACCTTTCCGCGATCCCGTCCGACCGCCAGTACGTCGATGATTGTCGTTTCGATCTCGTTGAGTACATACACGACGTCGATGCGCGACACGCGTGGCAGTCCTGGCAGTTGTTGCTGCTGCTCATGGAAAAGCCATTGCTCGTGCGTCGGTATGTTTGACGTCATGCCGCCGGCGTCACCCTTCTTAAAGCGGAACGCGACAGCGTCATCCAAGAGGAAAACGAAGGTCTCGTTTCTGCGGTGAGCGTGAATCCTTGGCTCGTCGGCGAACCGGGTCAGGGCACCCTGAACCATCTGCTCCCACATAAAGCTTGCTCGCGATCGGCGCGTACGCCACAGGCCGACATATGGAGAGGAAAACCATTCATGCCATGCCTGCCGGACGATTGCGCTAAGAGCTGGCGCAATGTCCTTGAACTGCTCTTGCGCATTTTCCAGAGAGATCAGTTTCATGCCCCACCCCGTCCGTTTCGGGAAGCATACGCCAATGTAAAAACTAGTGTCAAATTATTCCACAAACTATGACGAAGGCTCAGTGGCGCGGGTTTGCATACCATGACTTTACATGAACAATATTAAGCTTCAGCGGCTTCCAAACCAGCAAGGCGCCCGATGCCTAGGCTGCCGACTTGGCGTTCCAGCCAGGCCGACGATGGATCCGGATTTCGCGCGGTCCGGCGCGCTCAAGCGCCTGGATGCCCTGGTAACGCATCAACTGCAAATTCATCATCGTGTCGAGGTTGGCCTGCAAGAAGAAATCCCGCGTGGCCCGAAGGCTATCCTCCAAGTCTCTGGTCAACGGCGCAAGCAATCGCGTCTGTTGCTGGAGGAGCTTTGTGTCTTCGCCGTCCCCGTCGCGGCTTGCCCATGTGAGCAAGACGGTTACCAAGCGCTGCAGTTTCAAACAAGCGTCAGCGGGACCACGTCCGGGACGGAAGCAACTAAGACCCTTGATGTCGCCGAGGCGCTGCGTTTCGGTCCAGGGTACATTGACCGTCGGCTTGTCCACGCGCTGCAACGCAATGCACCTGGCTTCGTGCTCGTCAGGTGTAAGGCGCCGTTCGAATTCGATCACAGAGCGGCCCTTCTCGGCGCGCCGCTCGATTTCCTGGAGGAACCGCGGTCCCGCCTGGCTTCGGAACGAAGCGAGGATGGAGATCGCGTCGCCTATCAGTCCCTTGTTCTCGTCGAGCCAATACTGTTTACGCTGCGCCTCGTCGAGCGCCATCGCGTTGGCTTTTTCGTGCGCCGAACGATTCGCACTCGCTTCGTAATCCGAGAGCATGCGCTCCCAGGCCTCACCAACATATTTGGTTGCGCAGCAGTGTCCGATGTTGATAAATCCACCACCACGCAACGCGACGACGGCGCCACTCAGATGCTGTTGGTGGCAGCCGGCGCGACCGCACGTGCCGAGGTCCTTGAAGTCGTACTTCCAGGCGATCTTGCCGGCCTTGATTCGCTCGATCGACACATCCTTTACATCTCCGACGATCCCGTGGACGTCTGCCCAGCTCAGGGGCTGGGCCGGCCGGGGGTCGAAATAGTCATTTTCCATCGACACTTCCTCAGCCGGAGCAGGGTTCGCAGTCGTTAGTAATACTACTAACACGCCGGCTGGTCAAATATTGATCAACCGGAGCCAGGGATGACGTGCCGGACGTAAAGAAAGAATCCGACCACCATGACGATGCCTAGCCCGAACCGAATCATGTCGAATCGATCGCGTCGTATGGCGCGCGCCGTCGGCGCCCCGCACTGATCGCACGTCTCGTCCCGCTTTAGCTGGTAGAAGCCACAATGCTCACATTGGATGGTGCGGTAGCGGGGCATGGCGAAATCTCCAGACTGGGGATTTCAGACATAGCCCGGCTTCGTCTCAGGACATGAGACGGTCAAAAAACGCGCTCGTCCAACGCCGTGAATCGAGAGCTGCGGCATTGCTACAAATGTTAGTGCAAGCCAGCTTTTCCCGCGGGGCTGCTTGAAAAACGGCACTTCAGCTCTGCCAATCCATCATGGGGGCGACCGAGAGCTTGTAGTGGGCTTGCGTGCCGGTTCGGGCTGGCTGGCTGGCCGATGCGCGGGACTCAGCAGTGGGCGGCATGTTTTTCTGATGGTGCGGGGGCGCACAGGATACACCCGGGCCAAAGCGTCGGGCGCATTGGCTGCGGTGGCTCAACTGCGGCGGAGGTACGGCGGAGACGCCACGTGGCTGCGCCAGAGCTACGCTGGGGGCGCCGCGCGCCTATCGCTGCCGGCTCTGCACACTTGCGCCGCTGATTTCCGCGAGCTTCGCCGCATACAGTTCGCGATTGCTCTTGGTGGTACTGGTTTCCACCGCAATGGCCAGATGCTTGCGGGCGCTCTTCACGTCACCCAGGTTGTAGTAGGCGAGCGCCAGCCAGAACTGCGACTGGTCGTTGGCGGCGTCGCGCTGTATCTGCCGGGTGAACATGGCCTTGGCGATGGTGTAGTTCTTCGCCTTCATCGCCTCCAGGCCAAGGTCGAAATAGTGGAACGGCGGCACCGGGCGGATGTTCTTCAGCTGTTCGGCGGCGATTTTTGCCTCGGCCTCCCGGCCCGAGTCGGTGAGCACGAGGAGCAGGTTCGACAGCGCAATCGCATTTTCCGGTTCGACTTCGAGAATCTGCCGGAACACCAGTTCCGATTCCTTCAGATCGCCATGCCACTTGTAGATGACCCCAAGGGTGTTGAAGGCGGGAACGTAGTGGGGATCGCGCTGCACGGCCGCGCGCGCCCACCAGTAAGCGCGGTCGAGCTTGCGCTCGGACAGCAGTTCGGCGGCGCGATTGTTCATGTACATCGCCACGATGGTGGCTTCGCTGATGACTCGCGTGCGCAGCTTGCCCAGGTTGCTCGGCGGCAGGAAATCGACCGTCATCTCGCTGGCGTTGGTGGTGCCTTTGCGGCCGATGCCGTCCTTCGCGCCCAAGGTCACATTGACATGGGTATCGAAGAAATCGAGGCCGCCATTGCGGCTCCACACATCGTCGACGAAAACCAGGTTGTAGCGGACCGGCAAACCCAGTTGCTTGGCGAACGACGCAGTCAGGATCACCAGCGACAGGCAGTTTCCGGACCGGGCTTCGAACGCCTGCGCGGCGTTCCGGGTCATCGTTGCGTCGTATTCGAGCTGCAGCTGGTCCTTGCCGTAGAGCGCGTCGAACAGACCCTGCTGGCCGCCCTTCTCGCGCAATTGTCCGGCGATGTCTGTGCCGATGTAGCGCTGCATCGGCTCGCTCAGCGCAAACACGTCGTCCGCGCTCACGTTTTCGGTTGGCGCGGCGAACAACTGATCCTGGAACACAGTGGTGCCGCGCTGCACCGTGGTCGTGGACGTGGTGGCGCAGCCGGCAAGCGTCAACGCAATGATCAGGGTTGCCCAACTTCTCACTTGGCACTCCGTTACGGTCGATGCCACCCGTCGGGCCAATTCCGGTGCTTGGCGACCGGAGCTGATCGGGCGGACAAGTACCCGTACGGCGAGTCTAGCACCGCTTTCCGGGGGGGGGTGGAGGGCAAATGCGGCAAGCGCTCAGCCGGTCACAGTCCAGGCCTCGCCATTAATTAATTTTATATTTAATATGGGTCATGGCCATCAGCCGAAGCTCCTCCCGCCGTCCGCGTCGCCCTGGCCGTCCGGCCCAGACCGACGCGGACCTGCGCGAGCGGCTGCTCGACGCCGCGCTCGCCCGATTCGTCGCCGAGGGCATCGCTGCCACTTCGCTGAAATCGATCGCCAGGCAGGCCGGCGTCACCCCTGCGTTGGTGCACTACTACTTCGGCAACAAGGACCAATTGGTCTCCGCCGTAGTCGAGGAGCGGCTGATGACAGTCGCGGCAGAATTGCAGACGGCGCTCGCCGATGGCGACGGCACCCCGGGCTCGTTGATTCACGCTTTCATCGACGGCCTGCATCGCGTGGTGGCGCGGCACCCGTGGCTGCCGGTGATCTGGGCGCGGGAAATCCTGACCGAGGGCGGCGCCTTGCGCGACCTGATGCTCTCGCGCATCGCGCCGATGATCCCGCAGGCGCTGGCCGCCCAATTTGCCCAGGCGCAGAAGGCCGGTGGCCTGAACCCGGGGCTCGACCCACGGCTGCTGGTGGTGTCGTTGATTGGACTGACATTATTCCCGCTGGCGGCCGAATCGATCTGGCGACGGCTGTTCGACGCCGGCGACATCGATCACGCCAAGCTGCAACAACACACCGTCGCCCTGTTGGAACGCGGACTGGAGATCGATCATGCGCACTGAAAAGCCAATCGTGGCGTTCACGCTCACGGTGGTGCTGGCCCTGGCCGCTTGCAGTCCGGCCAAGGAACCGGTGCTGCTGGGAACCCTGGAATGGGATCGCATCAGTGCCACGGCGGAAGTCAGCGAGCCGGTGCTGCGCGTGGCGGTTGCCGAAGGCGCGAAGGTGGAAGCCGGCGACTTGCTGCTCAGCCTGGATGGCCGGCGCATGGATGCGCGCCTGGCCCAGGCGCAAGCGACGGTGGAACAGCAGCAGGCGCGCTTGTCGGAACTGATGCACGGAGCGCGCATCGAGCAGCTCGACGCCTTGCGCGCGGCCGTGGCCAGCGCCCAGGCCAGCCAGGTGGAAGCGACCAGGCAATACTCACGCCTGGCCGATCTTGCCGGTAAGCAATTCGTCGCCCGCGCCACACTCGACACCGCGCGCGCCAGCCGCGACCGCGCCGTGGCGCAGACCGCCGCGGCCCAGGCGCAGCTGCGCGAACTGACCGAAGGAACCCGGCCCGAACAAATCGCGCAGGCCGAAGCCGCCTTGCGCACGGCGCAGTCGGCGGCCGAAGAATTGCGCCTGAGCCGGGCCAGGCTGGAGGTGCGCGCGCCGCGTGCCGGCCGCGTCGACGCGCTGCCATTCAAGGCCGGCGACCAACCGCCGCCCGGCGCCAGCGTGGCCAGTCTGCTGGTTGGCGAGGCGCCGTACGCGCGCGTGTTCATTCCCTCGAGCATTCGCGTGGGCGTGCACGAGGGTCAGAAATTCCTGGTGCGCGTGCAAGGCGGCGACCACGAGCTGCACGCCACGTTGCGCAGCGTCGCGCGCGAGCCCTCCTTCACGCCCTACTACGCGCTCACTGGCGACGACGCCAGCCGCCTGGTCTATCGCGCCGAACTGGTGCTTACCGACGTCGAAGCGCGCGCCCTGCCCGCTGGCGTGCCGGTCCAGGCGCGGCTGGCGCGTTGAGCGCATTCGCATGAGCGAAAACCCGACTCCTGAGGTGGTGATTCGCGCCCGTGGCCTGACGCGCCGCTTCGGCACGCTGGTCGCGGTCGACCACATCGACCTGGCGGTGCCGCGCGGGCAGGTGTTCGGCTTCCTCGGCCCGAACGGCTCGGGCAAGTCGACGACGCTGCGCATGCTCTGCGGCTTGCTGACGCCCAGCGAGGGCGATGTCGAAGTGCTGGGCCTGAAGATTCCCGCACAGGCCGAAGCGCTCAAGCACCGCATCGGCTACATGACCCAGAAGTTCGCCCTCTACGAAGACCTGACGGTGCTGGAGAACTTGCAGTTTCTTGCCGCCATCCATGAGCTGCCGCGCGCCAGGGCGAAACCACGGGTCGCCGAGATGATCGAGCGCTACAACCTGGGCGATCGTCGCGGCCAGCTCGCCGGCACGCTGTCCGGAGGCCAGAAGCAGCGGCTCGCACTGGCCGGTTCGGTGATGCACGAACCCGAACTGCTGCTGCTCGATGAGCCCACCAGCGCCGTCGATCCGGAATCCCGGCGCGACTTCTGGGCCAGCCTGTTCGAACTGGCCGATGCCGGCACGACCTTGCTGGTGTCCACGCACTACATGGACGAGGCCGAGCGTTGCCATCGCCTGGCCATTCTGGAGAGCGGGCGCCTAGTTGCCGACGACACGCCACAGGCCTTGTGTGCGGCGCTGCCGGGCCGCGTGTGGTTGCTGCGCGTGGCGAACGCGCGCGCCGCCGAAGCTGCACTGCACGGTCACCCAGGCATCCTCGGCGTCGCGCAAATCGGCACCGCGTTGCGCGTCCTGGCGGAACCGTCGATCGACGAACCGGCCCTGCGCAGCCTGATACCGGACGGCGGCGCGGCCGATATCGAAGCAGTGGCGCCCAACCTGGAAGACGTCTTCGTCGCGGCGACTCGCGGCGCGCGCAAGGAGGCGGCGGCGTGAACGCCACTCGCCTGCTGGCGATCATCGTCAAGGAACTACGCCAGTTGCGTCGCGACCGGCTGACCTTCGCCATGATCCTGGGTATTCCGACCCTGCAGCTGCTGCTGTTCGGCTTTGCCATCAACCTGGACATCCGGCATATCGATGCGGCGGTCGTCGACCAGGCGCAGACCGCGCAATCGCGGGAAATCATCGCCGGCCTCAACGCCACGGGTGTGGTTCACCTGCAGGCGCCGGTGGACACGCCGCAGGAACTGCAGACATTGATGCGCAAGGGCAGGATCAACATCGGCATCGTCCTGCCCGCCGACCTGGAGCATCGCATCCAGACGCGCGATCGCCCTGCCCTGCAGATGATGGTCGATGGCTCGGACCAGACCGTGCAGGCCGCGGCGCGCCAGCTGACCACGCTGCCGCTGCCGGGGATGCGCGCCAATTATCAAAGCGTGGAAGTAGTGAACTTCTACAATCCCGAACGCCGGGCGGCAGTCAACACCGTGCCCGGCCTGATCGGCGTGATCCTGACCATGACCCTGGTGATGTTCACGGCCATGGCGCTGGTGCGCGAACGCGAGCGTGGCAACCTGGAGATGCTGATCGCCACACCGGTGTCGCCCTGGGAACTGACCCTGGGCAAGGTGCTGCCCTTCGTCGGCATCGGGCTGGTGCAGGTGACCGTTGTGTTGCTGCTTGGCAAGCTGGTATTCGCGGTACCGGTCCGCGGATTGCTGATCGAGGTCTATGGCGCCTCGCTGTTGTTCATCATCGCCAACTTGTCGCTGGGCATCCTGATTTCCACCCTGGCCAAGAGCCAGTTTCAGGCGATGCAACTCGCGTTCTTCATCTTCCTGCCGCAGATCCTGCTCTCGGGTTTCATGTTTCCCTACGCCGGCATGCCGCGCGCCGCGCAATGGATCGCCGAGGTGTTGCCGATGACCCATTTCATCCGGCTGATCCGCGGCATCATGCTGCGCGGCGCCGGTCTGGCCGACCTGCCGATGGACATGCTGGCGCTGGCGCTGATCGCCACCGTGCTGCTGGTCCTGTCCACCCGCCGCATCAGCAAGCGCCTCGACTAATGTGGGAGCGGCTTCAGCCGCGATAATTTCAGACACACAAAGCATTCGCGGCTGAAGCCGCTCTTACAGGTGCGCAAAGCATTCGCGGCTGAAGCCGCTCTTACACGAGTCAGGGTTGGGTGAGGTGGGCTAGCGCGGGAGCGTTTTGTTCCCAGTTGCGGCCGTCGAAGGGTTCGATGATCAGGGAAGTGACCGTGCCCTCGTCGAGGCAGCGTGCATTGACGTCGAACCCATCGGGATTCGAGCGCGGAATGTAGAAGCTCTTGATGCCGCAGACGCGGCAGAAGCGATGCTTGGCCACGCCGGTGTTGAAGGTGTATTCGGTCAGATCCGATTCGCCCGACAACAGGCGGAAGCGCGCCGCCGGTACGATCAGGTGCAGGAAGCCGCTCATGCGGCACAAGGAACAACTGCAATCCTGCACGAGGAGCGCGCTCGGCGCGTCGACTTCAAAAACAACGCGGCGGCAATGACAGCCGCCGCGGTGCGTAACCAGTTTCGGCTCAGCGTCGGTCAATGACTGCCGCCTTTGCCCTTGCCTTTATTGCCTTTGTCCTTGCCGCTGTTGCCCTTGCCGGAATTGCCCGGGCCGTCGTCGGACTTGCCCTTGTTGCCGGAATTGCCCGGGCTGTCGTCATCGAAGCCTTCCGATTTCGCCTTGCCTGAATTGCCCGGGCTGGACAGCTTGGCCTTGAACTTGCCGCCGGACTTGCCAACCTGGCCCTTCAGGGCATGGAATTCCGCCGAACCTGGCTTGATGCCCATGCGCATGGCGATCACGCCCCAGCCCTGGCCGCGGTCCTTGCCGTAGGTGTTGACGATATCGCCGCACGGACGGTGTACTTGCGAGGCGAGCGCGCAGGCGTAGTAGACGTCGGCCGGCGCCCAGCCACGCGTGGTCACCAGATCGTTGACCAGATAGCGCGGCGCACCGAACGTGGCAACCACGTCATCGACGAAGTAGGCGCGGTTCATGCGGCCGTAGTCGTTCACGTAACCCAGTTGGGTGTCGATCCAGACATCGCCGGTACGCGGGCTGTAACTGATGACCTGGGCGCTGGCGGCGCCACTGAGCGCCACTCCGAGCGCGATGGCGAGCACTGCATTTCGAATGTTCATGATGTCCCTCCTTGGGTTCACCCGCTAGTCTGGACCCGATCGCTGAATTCGCGCTTAAGCCGAGTCACAACCGTTGCAGGCGGTAGGCAAGGCCCTGCGAGAGCTCGTGGCCTTCGAGCAATTCGAGCGCCCCGTCCGGCTGCAGCGAAAAACGCTGCCCCGCCCGATCGGGGTCGAGTATATACATCGTTACCGGTTCGCCATCGACCAGTTCGGTGACTTCGGTCCAGGTACCGGCTCGGTTGAACGTGTTCTTGCCCGGTCCGCCCAGATAGGTTTCGGTCATCAGGTAGTCGCGACGACCGCCTTCGGCGCGCAGCACCAGGCGGGTATCGATGCCCTGGCAATCGCTGCAGGGCAGCAGCCCGACCCAGGTGCGCTCGGTCTGCGCCGATTCGCCGTTGCCAAAGTCCGACGACGCGGACGGCGGCGCGGCGCGGCCGGTGGCGTCGTCCCGGCCCCGGTTGCAGGCGGCCAGAAGCAGCATTAGCAGCACGATCAGCCATGCGCGCTTGTCCATCTCCGCACTCCTCCACACCCGGCGCCATCCTAGCCCAAACAATTTAACCCCACACCCAACCGCCGGACGTTAGCTCGTTCAAGCCAACCCGGAGGTGAGTCATGGATCGAGCCCAAGCCCGTTTTCCGCAACTGTCGCTGGATCCCAAACGGATCGCCGCTACCAGCGTCGCCATCAGCGTGCATGTGCTGGTCCTGATGCTGCTGTTGCTGCCGACGCAAACACCGCCGTCGAAAGTCCTGGAGGACCCGCCGATGACGATGATCATGCCGGTGGAGATCGTTCCACCGCTACCCGTGCTCCCGCTTACACCGCCGCGACCGGCCACGCCGGTCGTCCGCCAGCAGCCGGCGCAGCCGCAGGCCGATCCCGTCGACAACACCGAGTCGCCGATCGACAACTACGTGGAGCCGGTCGCCGACGACGCCGTGATCGAGACGATCGAGTCGCGCCCGCCGCCCGCGTTCGTCCAGATTACCGCCGATGTCGCGCCGCCGCCGCCCTATCCGCTCCAGGCGCTGCGTCGCGGCCTGACCGGCGAGGTGGTGTTGCGGGTACTGGTGGATGTGCAAGGCCGTCCGGTCAGTGCGGTCATTGAGACCAGCAGCGGTTCGAAGCTGCTCGACAACGCCGCGTTGAAGTTCGTGCTGGCGCGTTGGCACTTCATCCCGGCGCTGCAAAACGGCGGACCGATCGAAGCGCAGGCACTGGTGCCGATAAACTTCGTCATCGAACGCTGATTCGATTCGTGCTGCCCCACCCCGCGTGGCGCGGGTGCAACGCCGGTACGCGCGGTCCCCTGAAGCCGCGCGTGCCGTTTTTTTTTCAGCCGAGCAACAGTTTCAGCGCCCAGGCGCCAAGCGCCATGGCAGCCAGTCCGCAAAAAATCGCGGCGACCAGCGCGCCCAGGGTCAGCAAGCGCGCCATGACCCGCTGCGGCGGACTGAGCGTGTGGTAGTTGGTGCCATAAGCCGTGCCCGCCGACAGGCTGAGCATGGCGCAGAACGCACTGGCCATGGCCAGTAGTACGCCGGCGATCAGCCATACCCACCAACTCATTTCGCCGCCTCCTGGTTGGCCGCGAGCGCCTTGAGTCGAACCAGCGCCGCAGGAATCTCCTGCGCGGCGCCGACCCGGACCAGACGCTCGTTGTCGTGATCGATGCCGGTTTCCTGCTCGTGCGCCCAGGTCACGTGATAAGGCATGTACACGCCCCAGCCGCCGAGTTCGACCACCGGCTCGATGTCCGAGCGCAACGAGTTGCCGACCATGGCGAACCGGGCGGGCGCCAGGTCGAATTCATCGAGTACGCGACGATAGGTGCTGCGATCTTTTTCCGAAACGATTTCAATGCGGTGGAACAGCTCGGTCAGACCGGACTGCGCCACCTTCGCTTCCTGGTGGAACAGACCGCCCTTGGTGATCAACACCACCTGGAAATCGCGCGCCACCGCTTCCACGGCTTCGCGTATGCCCGGCAGCAGTTCCACCGGATGGGTCAGCACGTCCTTGCCCAGGCTCAGCAGGCGGTGCACATCAGCGCCGGAAATGCGCTCGCCGGTGATCTCGATGGCGGTTTCGATCATCGACAAGGTCATGCCTTTGGCGCCGTACCCGAACAGGCGGATGTTGCGCCGCTCGGTATCGAGCAGGCGTTCGTGCACGCGCGCGTCGCCAAGGTCGACGTAGTTGCCGACCAGGCGTTCGAATTCGACGTGTACCGCCTGGTAGTAACCCTCGCTGTGCCAGAGCGTGTCGTCGCCATCGAATCCCACCAGGCGGATCATGGGCTGGAGTTCTCGAGCTTGGTCAGCGTCCACGTGGTTACCGACGAGCTGTCGCCCAGCGCGACCTCGCGTCGGTGCAGCAAACTGAGCGGCAATCCGGATTTCCGGTCGAGCACGACCGTCGCCTGATCGGAAAGGACCAGGCCTTTCGGCAGACTGCCGGCCGCTTGCCTGGGCGGCGCCGCGCCAGTGATTGCCTCGACCATCTTGCGTACCACCGCAGCGCCCTTGACCGGATCGATGGACTGCCGCCAGCGAATGCTGACCGTGCCGGCTTTTTCATCCACGCCGCTCAACTCAAAACTGCCCGTGGTGGGCAGGATGTCGGCCGACCACGGACTGGGCATCGTGTCCCGGTAGGACACGGGCTTGCCCGGCGTGAGTTTTGGCGCGGTGAAGAAGTTGTAGATCGCCACCTGCTTGCCAAGCGTGCTGTTGACGGCCGCCTGGGTGGTCATGCGCTGCAATACCGGCGTGATGCTGCCGCGCAGCGTCGCCTCGTCTGCCTTCGCCAGCTCGGGCCGCGCCCGCGCCTGGCGCACCATGAATGGCAACATCACCTCGCGCAGGGCCGCGCCCAGTTCCTGCCAATTGCGGATGCCGGTGTAGCTGCCCTGGGCGTCCAGCTCCGCCTGCAAGGACAGGCTGGCGAATCGCTTCGTCAGCTGCTGCGCCACATCGCGCTTGCCGGCGATATCGTCGCCATCGCCGCCGACGGTCACACTGGGCGACTCGCTGCGCCAGACCTGCAGAAAGCCCTTCTCGTTGGCTTCAACGATTTCCAGCACGCTGATTTCCCGAGTTTCGGTTCGCTCGCGTTGGCCGGCGCGGACCTTTTCCTGCACCGAGCTGGATTGGTAACGGACCGTCTGCCCTTGTTGCCAGGGCAGCGGCAGGGCAATGGCGGCGTCGACCACCGTCGGGGCCACGAACAGCAGCCACACGAGTGCGAATTTGAATCTGCTCTTGACCATTGCGTTCCAGGTTTTGCCACGGCGACATGGTTGGCCGCCATCTTACTGGTTCACGTGGCAGTCAGCAGCCGGACGATGAATGCAGCTTCGTTCACGAAGGCTCAGGCATGCTCATTTCATCGTTCGATGGAGGTGTCGCTTGAATACTGCAAAGCTCATGACATGGATGGTTGTGACGACGCTGGCGGCCGGCATCGCGCCGCTGGCGTTGGCGACAATGGCGAGTCCGGCCCCCGTCGCGGGACCGGTCACACCGGCAGCGTCTTCGCCGGCCGTGCTGACGGCGGCGTCGGTCAACGACGCCGCTTTGACTGAAACCGTCGGCGACCGGGCCAAGGGCGCCGCCGTGCTGCGCGCGCAAATCCTGCTGGATCGGGCGCGTTTTTCGCCCGGCGAGATCGATGCCGAATACGGCTCCAGCATGCGCCGCGCGATCGCCGCGTTCCAGGCAAACAACGGGCTGGAAGCAAGCGGCATCATCGATCCTGCCACCTGGGCCGCGCTCAATCGCGACACCGCACCCGTGTTGTCCGAGGTGACGATCAGCGCCGAGGATGTGGCCGGTCCGTTTGTCGACGTGCCCGCCGACATGATGGAAAAATCGAAGTTGCCAGCGCTGGGCTATCGTTCCGCGCTCGAGGCGCTGGGCGAGAAATTCCATGCCAGTCCGGGCCTGTTGCAGCAGCTCAACCCTGGCAAGGATCTCACCAAGGCTGGCGAGCAGATCATCGTGCCCAGTGTCGAGCCTTCGATACCGATGCCGGTCGCAGCGAAAGTGGTGGTCGACAAGTCCGACTTCAGCGTCTCGCTGGTCGATGCGGCGGACAAAGTGATTGCCCGATACCCGGCATCCACGGGCAGTGAATACGATCCGTTGCCGGTCGGCGAATGGACGGTTAAGGGCGTGTCGAAGAACCCGGTGTTCAACTACAACCCGGACCTGTTCTGGGACGCGAATCCGGCCCATGCCAAGGCTCCGATCGCTCCCGGCCCCAACAATCCGGTTGGCGTGGTCTGGATCGATTTGTCCAAGGAGCACTACGGCATCCACGGCACGCCTGAGCCCTCGAAGATCGGCAAGACCGAGTCGCATGGCTGCATCCGCATGACCAACTGGAGCGCAATAGTGGTAGCCGAGGCGATCAAGCCTGGCGCTCCGGCCATCCTGCAGGAATGACATGAGCCGACTGTTTATCCTCATGCTGGGACTACTGATCGGCGCCGCGGGGGTGTTCTACCTGATGCACGACGACGTCGACCGTGCCCGCGCCAACGCGCGCGCGGAGCTCCTGGTCGGCGCCAATGCCGACGCTGGCTCGTCGAACCTCGACCTGCCGGCGCTACCCGCCGTTCCGGAACCGGGCGAACTCGTCGTGGCCGAGCCAGTGGTTCTCGAGTCGCCCACCTTCGTGCCCGCGGCCGTGGTATCGGATGCCGATCAAGCGTTCGCGTCCACGTCGGCCCCGGCATCCGCGGGCTTGTTGTTGATTCCCGTGCCCGGCATCAAGGTCGAACAGTTGAGCGACACCTATGCCCAGAGCCGCGGCCTGGGCCGGAGCCACGACGCGATCGACATCATGGCGCCACGTGGGACGCCGGTGCTGGCGGTGGACGATGGCAAAGTGGTCAAACTGTTCAACAGCAAGCAGGGCGGACTGACGGTTTACCAGTTCGATCGCGAAGAAAAACTGGCCTATTACTACGCGCACCTGGATCGCTATGCGGACGGGGTCGCCGAAGGAAGAACACTCAAGCGCGGCGAGCTGGTCGGCTATGTCGGCAGCACCGGTAACGCCAATGCGTTGGCGCCGCATCTGCATTTCGCCGTTTTCGTGCTCGGACCGGAAAAGCGATGGTGGAAGGGAACGGCCGTCAATCCGTTTCTCCTGCTTGGCGGCCGCCCCGCCACCGCATCCGCCGGCAAGGTTGCGCCAGGCACGGGCGGCGGCGACTGACTGTGCGTCGTCAGCGCGTTCAGGGCGTTGCCAGTCCGCGCGCACGCAGCGGCGGCGGATAGCGACGACCGGCGCGCAACGGACGAAAGCAGGGCTGGTCGCGGTAGAAAGCAGCATCCTGCGTCTGCCTGTGCCATCCCGGAATGCCCGACATCGGCAGCGGGCGAAGCTCCTGTGGATCGCCCAGGCAGGCGCCATCGGCGATAGCGTCGGCGACGTGCCGATCGATGTCGTCCACGCCGAGCGCGCTGTCCTCATCGAGGATCACCAGCGTTTTCGAGACCAGTAACATGGCCGGATTGAGCGCGTGTTCGTACAGCGCATGGCCGAACACCTTGAGCGTGATGCGGCCGTCTTGCCAGGCGTGGGCATTACCGCGAAACAAGCCATCCCAGTCATGGCCGTCCCACTGAGCCAGCAGCGCCGAATCGCGCAACACGACGACGGCGCCAGCCTCGTCGAATTGCGTGTACGCGCACTGCCTGCGCGTGCGCTGTTGCAGGCCCACGCGCGCCATGTCCTCGACCTGCCCGGCATTGAGCGCCGACTTGATCGCCGGAAACTGGTGCCAGACCAGCGCGTTCAACAAGTCGTGCCAATTACCCGAACGCGTGGCGATAAGGCCGTGTCGAAGAATTCGCTGCTCGTAGTTTTCGCCATCCTCGAGGATCTCCTGCGCGTGCAGCCACAAAGGCGCGCCGGACACCCGATGCCGCAGTGGCTGCACCAGCGCATTCAGTTCGGCGACGCTCGGCCATGCCGGAGCGAGCAACAGGGGGCGAAACGCCGCCAGACCGGCAAACACCGGTTGCGCGATCAGTGCCTCGGTGACGGCGGCGCGCTCGGGCGCAATAAATCGCATTCAGGTGAACGACGCGCGCCGAATCAATCGGCCTTGGGCGGTGTCTTGCACTGTTCGGCAACCCAGGTGTACAGACGCCGGGTTTGTTCGCCGGTCAATCCCAGCCACGCCTTTTCCCGCACCTCGCCAGCGAATGCCTGCGCCGACTGGCAAGCGTCCACCGAAGCCTGTTCAGCCGCAACCGCCGCCGTGACTGCCGGCGGAGCTGGCTCTGGCGTCGGCGCCGGGGGCTGCAGTTTCTTGTCGACGATTTCCGACAGCTCGCGCACGGTCTGTTGATCGCGCAGCAGCTTGGCTTCCGCTTGCGCAAGCTGCTCCGGCGTGGGCGGCGGTTCAGGTGTCGCATCCCGGCGCCACTCTTCCTTCGAGCCGGCCGGGCAGGCCACCGATTGGATACTGGTCACGCCGGCGGCGCTCACGCACTTGTACAACAAGTTCTTGCCGGCAACCGCCGCCGGCGCGATCGACAAGGCGAGGCAGCAGGCAATCATGCGCAACCATCGGCTTCGACCGGCAACTGGAATGATCGATGGGCGCATTAAGGTTTCCTCGCAAGCTGAATCCGACTTGCGGATACTGGCCGTTGGCAATCGGTCGCGCAAGCATGCCGCCGACCGAATGTCCGCCGGTTGAGTCGGGCTTCAGTGGCGGTTAAAGCAGTCTTTGCGAAATTGTCTGCGAGCTGTTCAGTCATGACGACCAATGGCGGCAAAATTTCGTCGCCTGGAACGGCGTCGCAACACCAGCAACGGAAATGCACCTCATGAACACAACCGCGCCGCAAGTTCTCAACGTCCCCCGGCGGTTGCCGGACCGGGATCTCTCGCCTGGCTATTCGGCCAGCGGCCGTTCCACGCGTGGGGCATCGCTCGCCGCCGACGGCGACCACCGGTGGCTGCTCGACCTGGGTGCGCTGGTTCGTTGCCGCGAGCTGTTGGGCGGCCATGGCGCCAATGAAACCAGGCAGGGCGCGGAACAGCCCAGCTTCCTGTCGCCGATGGATGTTCCCGCCGAGTACGACGAGTTCTGCCGCAGCCACTTTGCCTCGGTGAAACGCCTGCATCCGGACCTCACCTGGGACGACGCCTGCCCGGCTTATGCGATTGCCCTGTCCGCCCATGCCGTGTTGTGCGTGGAGCTGGATGAAGAAAAATCAAGACAGCTTGAACTGCACTGGCCGCGCATCCGCGGTCAATCCACCCTGGACTGGCCGCAGGCGCGGGCGTTGATCGCCGACGGCTGCAGCGCGCTGGCCCGCCTGGATCCGCTGGCGATGCAACGCTAAAGCGTCGCCGCCACTATTCTGGAGCGAAACATGGCTACCAGGAATTCAAAAACCGCCACTCCCGCGGCCGTGCGCGGCTAGACGCTGCGCCAGTGCGATCCGCCCGACCGCTTGGCTAGACCGCTTGCGCCTCGGGTCCGCCGCGCCCCAGAACATCAGGCAAGCGCTCGCCGCTGCGCGTGAAGGCCAGCGACACCGAATTAAGGCAGTGCCGTTCGCCGGTGGGCGGCGGCCCGTCGGGAAAGACATGGCCCAGGTGGCTGCCGCAGCGCGCGCACACGATTTCGTCGCGGATCATGCCGTGGCTGGTATCGCGCAACACGCGCACATGCGCTGGATCGAACGGCTTGAAAAAGCTGGGCCAGCCAGTGCCGGAGTCGAACTTCGCGCTGGAACGGAACAGGGGCAAGCTGCAAAAGCGGCAGGTGTAGACGCCGTCGAGTTTGTTGTCCAGAAACACGCCGCAGAACGCACGCTCGGTGCCGTGATCGAGCAGCACACGCCGCTCATCGTCGCTCAAGCCGGCGCTCAGCGCCTGTCGCTGAGCCTCGGTCGGCGCGCTCAAATCAAAACCGCTCATGGCTCAGACCACCGCGGTGACGAGCGTGGCCAGGCCGGCAACGGCGAGCAGCATGTGGCCATACATCAATGGTTTGGGCAAAGTCTGCTGCTGCCAGTGATACAGCAGGTTCAAGGCGGAACCCCCGGCCGCCGCGGCGAGCAGGAGCAGCAGCGCAATGAGCGCACGCTGCGGAATGCCGACCGTGGCGGCAGGATAAATGAGCAGCGTCAGGCCCGCCCCGGCCAGCAGGCCGTGGCCGTACGCCAACCAGATCGGCGGATTGCGATTACCGGCAAGCCGAATGCCGGCCATGAGCAGACCGCCAGCGGCGGCGATGACAAACAACAGCGCCGCGACCCGCAACATCGTCATCGTTTCCATTTTTCGCGTCCCTCCGTGGCATGGGGTGCCCGGCGCGCCGACATCGCAACAGCGGTAACATCGGGACGGCGGGGCTGTCCGATGATGGCGCAGCCGACCACGCCGGGCAAGGCGCGCCACGCGAACCCCTTACGCCGGAGGCAGATCGTGAACCAACCTTGGCTTGTCGCGACGCTCACCGTCGCATTGCTCAGCAGCTGCAACGTCCAGGGCGATCCGGCCGCGCCCGGTTCCGCGCGCGAAACCCGCGCGCCGGCGGCTAGCGCCCCGACGTTCGCCGTTGCCGAAGTCGCAACATTCAACGAGCCCTGGGCGATGAGTTTCCTGCCTGACGGCCGCCTGCTGGTCACGGAAAAACGCGGCGCGCTCAAGCTGCTCAAGCCCGGCGGCAAAGTCGCCACGGTCACCGGCACGCCGGCAGTCGATTACGGCGGCCAGGGCGGCTTCGGCGACGTGGTGCCGCACCCGCAGTTCGCCAGCAATGGATGGATCTACCTGAGTTACGCGGAGAAAGGCGAACGCGACACGCGTGGCGCGGCGGTGGCGCGGGCCCGGCTCACCTTCGATGCCGAGGGTGGCGGCGCGTTGTCGGAGCTGACGGTGATCTGGCGCCAGGTGCCGAAGGTCGACGGCCGCGGCCACTACGGTCATCGCATTGCCTTCGGCCCGGATGGAAAGTTGTGGATCAGTTCCGGCGAGCGCCAGCATTTCGATCCCGCACAGGATATGCGCAGCAACCTGGGCAAGGTCCTGCGGCTCAACGATGACGGATCCACGCCCGCGGACAATCCCTTTGTCGGTCAGGGCCCGGTGAGCGCGCAGATCTGGACGCTCGGCCATCGCAACCTGCTCGGCATGGCCTTCGATGCGCAGGCTCGCCTGTGGGTGGCGGAGATGGGGCCGAAAGGTGGCGATGAGTTGAACCTGATCGAACGCGGCCGCAACTACGGCTGGCCGAAGGTTTCCAACGGCAATCACTACGACGGTTCCGACATTCCCGACCATGCCACGGCGCCGGAATTCGAAGCCCCGAAGATCAGCTGGACACCGGTGATCGCGCCGGCGAGCATGATCATCTACTCGGGCCGCGTGTTCCCCGACTGGCGCGGCAACGTGCTGCTCGCGGGCCTGGCGTCGAAAGCGCTGGTCCGCGTCGAAATCGACGGCGATCGCGCGCGCGAAGCGGCCCGTTACGACATGGGCCAACGCATCCGCGAGGTCGAGCAAGGCCCGGCCGGCGAAATCTGGTTACTGGAAGATGGATCGGGCGGCCGCCTGCTCAAACTCAGCAATCCAGCGCCAACGCCCTAATCCAGCGGCTGCGTCGACGGGCCGCGGATGATGCGCGGATTCCTGCGGAGCTCGCGGATTATCGAGCGCGCGTGATCGGCGGACTCGGCATTCACTTCCAGGGATTCGATCACGCCGGGCTCCGGCATGACCTCCACATAGTAGGTTTGCAGAACAGGCGCCGGCGGCGCTTGCGCGCCCACGGCGGG
>Ga0209211_10005784_pt1 | contig 18252 bp, 19 predicted proteins | sample RifGroA2_FD_183992 | JGI IMG/M metagenome (GOLD analysis project Ga0209211, IMG submission 183992) | Groundwater microbial communities from Rifle, Colorado, USA - Groundwater A2 (SPAdes) (version 2) | ecosystem: Environmental > Aquatic > Deep subsurface > Groundwater | place: Rifle, Colorado... | reverse complement strand
CGAACGTAGATCCCTTATTTAAATTTCAATTGACTCAAGGACTGATTGAAGTTTTACATAAACAATTCGGGGCTAACTGGACACCTCGCCTGGAACACGTTTTTCGTTTTACCTGTTTGGCGCTTCTTGATTATCCACACGCCACAATGCGTGGAATGATTTCAATGTTAACGGATAGAAATTATCGACAAAAGGTAGTGGAATATATTACAGACGACATGGTTAAAAGATTCTTCGCTATCGAATTTGCTGACTGGTCAGAGAAATTCGATACCGACGCTATTATTCCGCTGGTAAATAAATTAGGACAGTTTCTTTCCGATCCCTTGCTTCGAAATATTTTCGGTCAAAAGCAAAATAAAATAGATATCAGCCAACTGATGAATGAAGAAAAAATTATTTTTATTAATCTTTCAAAGGGTCGGATTGGAGAAGAAAATTCATCCTTTTTTGGTTCAATGTTTTTAACAAAAATAAAGCAGGCAGGAATGGAACGAGCCAGTATCCCGGAAGCGGAGCGTAAAGATTTCTATTTATACATCGACGAGTTTCATAATATTGTCACTCAAACATTTGAAAATATTTTATCCGAAGCTAGAAAATATGCCCTAAATCTTACTATGGCGCATCAATATATCGGTCAGCTTCTTCCTCAAGTTCAGCATGCAGTTCTTGGAAACACGGGAAGTATCATCTGTTTTAGAGTTGGCGGAGAAGACGCCGTAAAATTAAAACCAGAATTTGCGCCTATTTTTGATGTGAAAGATATGATTAATCTTGCGGTCGCAGAATTTTATATAAAAATGACTATTGATGGTGAATCCTATGATCCATTTTCAGCTGAAACTCTCCGAGTTCTTCCTCCAACTCATCAGTCTTATCGAAAAGAAATTATTGAGGAATCTCGTAGAAAATATTCGATACCAAAAGACGATGCAGCCAAACTCATTGCCGAAGAAGAAGCTACAATAATTAGAAGTGTGGAAGAAAAGGCGATAATTGAAGGAAAGGCAAAAAGAAAAGAAAAAGAAATCGCCTCAACGGCGATCCGCCGAGAAGGCGGAAAAGAAGATGGTGAAATCGCCGAAGACTCCAGCGAGGCAAAGGAAAAACCAAAGACAAAAGCTTCACAAGAAGCTGAACCTATGATATAATGGCTAAATAACCTTATGAACAAAGACTATTATGACATATTAGGCGTAAATAAAGGTGCATCCAAAGACGAAATTAAGAAGGCTTTTTATAAATTGGCGCACAAATATCATCCTGATAAAAAAGAAGGCGATGAAGCAAAATTTAAGAAAGTCAATGAGGCTTATCAAGTGCTTTCAGACGATGGAAAACGTTCAAAGTATGATCAATATGGATCTGGTTTTGAAAATGTGGGACAAGGTTATGGTGGCGAACAACAAGGTGGATTTGGAGGTTTTGACTTTTCTGGTTTTCAAAATGGTAATGCAGATTATGATTTCGGTAATTTAAATGATATCTTCAGTGATTTTTTTGGTGGAGGTATGGGTGGGGTTAGAAAAGAACAAAAACGTGGTAGAGATATTTCAACGGAGATCCAAATTTCTTTTTCTGATTCGATTTTTGGAATTAATAGGAAAGTTTTAATTACCAAAACATCAAATTGTCTAACTTGTCATGGTTCTGGAGCAAAGACCGGTTCTAAAATGGAGACTTGTAAGCACTGTAATGGTCAAGGTCAGATTCGTGAATCAAAAAGAACAATTTTTGGAAATATCTCGAACACAAAAATTTGCGAAACTTGCGCGGGAATTGGTGAAATACCGAAAGAGATTTGTGAGACATGCAGAGGAAAGGGAGTGTTGCGTCGGGAAGAAGAAGTTTCAATTATTATTCCGGCTGGAATACGAAATGGAGAGATGATTAGAATGACTGGATATGGGGAAGCTGTTTCCAAAGGTACAACAGGGGATCTTTATGTAAAAATAAATGTAACTCCTCACGCTGTGTTTAAACGTGATGGGAGCGATCTCGTAATGAATTTGAATTTGAAACTTTCTGAGGCGCTTCTGGGTACAGAATACACAATTCAAACTTTGGACGGCGAAATAAAAGTTACGATTCCAGAAGGTGTATCTATAAATGAAATCCTTCGCGTGCGTGGAAAGGGTGTGCCAGTTTCAAAAAATAAGCGTGGCGATCTTTTAATTAAACTCAATATTAAACTTCCGTTTCAAAAAATAAGCGTGGCGATCTTTTAATTAAACTCAATATTAAACTTCCGGGGAAATTGTCTCGTAAATCTCGCGAAATCATAGAAGAGCTAAAGAAAGAAGGGATCTAGTTGATTCATGAATAAAATTAAAGCAATTTTAATTCCTGGAAACGGGGGTGGAACACCACAGGATAATTGGTTTCCTTATCTTGAGCGCGAATTGCCCAAAATAGGAGTTATGGTAATTAACAAGCAATTTCCAGACTCAGTTTTAGCTCGAGAGGAGTTCTGGCTTCCATTTATAAAAAAAATAGGCGCAGACGAAAATACAATTTTAATAGGTCATTCATCGGGGGCTATTGCCACCTTGCGATTTGCCGAGAAAAATAAGATTTTTGGGAGTGTTCTGGTTGGCGCTTATTATACTGATTTAGGAAACGAAAATGAAAAGAAAAGCGGGTATTTTAATAGTCCATGGGATTGGAAATCAATCAAAAATAATCAAAGTTGGATAATCCAATTTGCTTCAATTGATGATCCACTCATTCCAATAGAAGAACCTCGTCTACTGCATAAAAATTTACATACTGATTATTACGAGTATCAAAACCAAAAACACTTTGGCTATGAATTGACTCCCAAATTAGAATTTCCAGAGATTGTTGAATCTTTGAAACACAAAATAAAGTAAGATTTAAATTCTTAGATACATGTTGGTAAATTTAGCGTATGCAAAAATTTTGGGTAGTGTTGTTAATTTACGCATATGCGAGATTTAACAACAGATCCAGCTTGACAAAAGCCTATATATATTAGTTTTTAGACGATATGTCCTTGAACAATTAGTAGAGCTTGAAAGGAACTCTCAATAATGAAAAATAGAGCAGAACTAGAAGCAGAGATGCGGGAGCAAAGTCCTGCGATGTTCACACATCCCGGATTGCAACCTGGAGAAGTTTGGATCGTCGATCAGGTAATTGATTTTGCTCTGGTCAATGTCGCATTACATCGACAGCACGGTATGCCAAGTGCCAGGTTTGAAAATGAGACACGGACGATGGTGTCTGTTGAAGTAAACGGCAGAGTGGAAAAATACCCAGGACATTCCATGTTCGTGAAGCTCGACGAGCTCATTACGGTCATCGAGAAAGACGAGCGTGAACATCCTGAAAACAAGCCGAGAGTCTAATACTCTCAAATAGCCAGTACACACCGAAAGGAGGAAAAAGTGTCTGGCTATTTAAATTTGACTTTAATACCTATCCAAGAAATCCGCATATGCAAAAATCTTAGATAATGTGTTGTTAATTCATGCATATGCGAGATTTAACAACACCTAAATTTTAGAAACCTTCTGCCCCTCTGCAGTGTCTTTGACTTCGTAATTCAAAGCATTTATTTCTTTTCGAAGTTCATCAGATCTTTTGAAATCTTTATTTTGACGAGCTTGTCTTCTTGCCCCTACTAATTCTAAAACTTTTTTTGGGATTTTTTCTTCTTTGAGCTTATCAAAACCTAATCCTAATACTTTATCAAAATCTAAGATAGTTGCTTTTTTGTCAGCAGGAGACATATTTTCATCTTTTAGAACATCCCATAAAAGTGATAGAGCTCTAGGAGTATCTAGGTCATCTTCAATATATTCTTTGAATTTACCTTGATATTCTTTATGAACCTGCCCAATGTCATTTCCAAGCTCCAAATAAAGCCCATAAAGACGTTTTAGGGCTGTTTCCGCTCCTTTTAGGGCTTCCCAAACAAAGTTTACTTTTGTGCGGTAATTAGCCATTAAAAGCCAAAATCTGTATGCAATCGGGTTTATATTTTTTTCAATAATACTATTTAACGTTAAAAAATTAGTTCCAGATTTTGCCATTTTTGCGCCGCTAAAATCTACATGTTCATTGTGCATCCAAAAACGAACAAAGGGTTTTTTGTCCGTAGCGCATTCTGATTGCGCTATTTCATTGGTGTGATGTATCGTAACGTGATCTATGCCTCCAGTGTGGATATCAAATTGTTCACCCAAAAATTTTAGACTCATCGCAGAACATTCAATATGCCAGCCAGGGAAACCTTGTCCCCAAGGAGAAGGGAAGCCAATTTTTGAATCAAATTTCCAAAGTACAAAATCTTCTGGATTTTTCTTCTCAATATTTTCAGTAATTCTAGTTCTAGTTTCTTTTTTAGACAGTATCCCTCCTCTTAATATTCCGTAATCAGGCATTTTAGAAATATCAAAATAAATTCCATCCTTAGTTTTATAGGTATATCCTTTTTTTTCTAATCTTTTTATTAAATCAGTATCTTCTTTTATGTAATCACTTGCAAAATACATTCCGTTAGGCATTTGAATATTTAATTTTTGCAAATCTTTTTTAAATTTTTCTGTATAAAATTCCGCAAGTCCTCTCATATTTTGAAGGGTGAGTTCTTTTCCTTCTCGGAGAAGTCCTTTGGTCATTTTGTCTTCACCAGAATCCGCATCGCTTGTTAGATGTCCTACATCAGTGATATTCATTACTTGTTTTAATTTTAGACCACTATATCTAATAGTGCGACACAATAAATCGGTAAAAACATAGGCGCGCAAATTACCTATATGGGCATAATTATAAACCGTTGGACCACAAGAATACATTAAAATCTCCTCTTTATTAATTGGAGAAAAGTTTTCTTTTTTATGTGTTAGGGTATTATAAAGTTGTATTTTGCTTGAATTCATTTCTATATATTAAGATAAGAGCGTAGAGTAAACTTATTGTTAAAGGTCCAACTAAGATACCTACCGGACCTAAAAGTGAAATTCCACCCAGTACTGAAAAAAGAATCAAAAGAGAAGATATGTTTACTTTTTTACCAACAATCAGTGGGCCTAAAAAATTATCAATCATTCCTACCATGACGACTGACCAAATTAAAAGACCAATAGCCGAAACAGTATTTCCTGTCACAAAAAGAAAAATAATCGCAGGAATTGAAACCAGGGAAGTTCCTAAGGTTGGAATAAGAGATGTTATAGCGGCGACCACACCCCAAAGAGCGCCGTTGGAAATACCAAAAAGCCAGAGTCCAAATCCCAATAAGACACCTTGAATAAGAGCGATTAAAAGAGATCCTTTTATAACTCCGTTAATGGCTTGAGTAAGTCTAGAAATTATTTTCTCGTCGTCTTTATCTCCAAGGGGGCTAAGTATAATAATAGCTTTTCTCCATTGAGCTCCATCTTTTAAGAAATAAAAAATAATTAAAAGCATCAATAAAAATGAGAAAAAGGCAGAAATAGTAGTCGTGAATACGCTGGCTATATTGTTTGAGATATAAGAAATAAAATCTGTTGTTTTTTTATTAATATCGAAAACTATGCCCTCGGGTAATATTTTATTTATTTTATTTTCTATTGAATCCAAAAAAGGTCTAGCATTTCCATTGTCTATAACGATACGATAAACCTCTCGACTTTGATTAAAAACCATAGCGCCAATACCTAAAAGCGGACCGCAAAGGACTATCAAGAAAAAAAATACAGTTAGAAGTGAGGCCAACCAATTTGGCAATTTTCTTTTATTAAGCCATTCGTATATAGGATAAAGAACAATTGAAAAGGATAAGCCCAATATAAGCACTATCCAAAAGGGACGGAAAATAAAAAAAGCAAAAACAAAAGTTGTTAACAACAAACCGAAGAAAAAATACCGTTCAATAATTTTTGTTTGCATAATGAGAACATTATAGCAAAAACCATGCCCCGTACCAAGCCTGCTTTGGTGCGGGGTTGCTTTTTTGTGAAATTTACTATAAGATAAATCTATGGAATTTGCAGTAATCCAAACAGGTGGCAAGCAGTATAAGGTTTCCAAGGGAAGCCTTGTTTCTATTGAGAAAATTATTGGAGAATACAAAAAAGGGGATAAGCTTGTTTTTGATAAAGTTTTACTCGTTGAAAATGGTAAAGATACTACCATCGGAACTCCTTATATTACAGGCGCGAAAGTAGAAGCGGAAATTGCAGAAATTGGCCGGGCTCGAAAAATTCTCGTAGTAAAATACAAACAAAAATCTCGTTACCTTCGTCGCAACGGTCACCGTCAGCCATTCTTTAAAGTAAAAATTACGGGGATAAAATAATGGCTTCTCAATTTAAAAAATTTCTTTTTAATAAAAAGGTGTAGTTGTCTTTTTATATAACAAATATGCTATACTCAAATTATGCTATCGCAGAATATGAGTATTGAAGATAAAATATTAAAACTTTTATTAGAACCGACGCATCGATATAAAGGCATGCCTGTTAGCATGTTTGGTATACCTGCCGTTTTCCCATACAAAAAGCAGTCTATAAATAATACGCTTTGTCGATTAAATAAAAATGGCTATATCTCTAAAGAAAATGATTGTGTGTCTATACTTCCCAGAGGTAGAAAATATGTCGAAAATAAAAAAGCTCGATTTTTAACATTTGGTTCGCCATATAAAAAAGAATCGCCTAAAAATTTAATTGTAATGTTTGATATTCCAGAAGTTAAAAAGGCTGAGAGGGAATGGTTTCGCTTTCACTTGCGACAGTTTGGTTACGAAATGATTCAGAAAAGCGTTTGGGTCGGACCTTCACCACTTCCGCAAGATTTTTTGGATTATGTAAAAGAAATTAAACTTCAAGACTGTATTAAGACATTTAAACTAGCTAAACCTTACAAAATACTCAAATCTAGCGATAGCAGAATTTGAGTATTCTGATTTTTATCGTATCATTTTTTTCGCTTCTTTTTTATTGTCTATTCTTTAGCGCATTTTTGAGGGTATCATTGTCCGAATATTCAAGTTCTGTGCCGGTGGAGAGGCCTTTGCCTAGAGAAGAAATTTTGATATCAGATTTTTCTGCTATTTCTTTGATTTGTTCTCTAATATAAGAATCAGTATGGTCTCCTTGTGGGCTTAAAGAAAAGGCTAAAATTATTTCTTCTAAATTCTCACCTCCAGATATTCTTTTTTTTAATTCTTCAACTCGCACTCGGTTTTTTGTATTTTTTTCTACAATCGGCACAAGTCCACCCAGAATAAAATATTTACCATTGTAAACTCGACTTTTTTTTACAGATTCTAAGTCAGAATCTTTTTCAACAACCATTAAGATAGAGGAATCTATGTTTGAATTTGCGCAAATATCACAGAGTTCCTCTTTTTTATTATTTAAAATAAAAAATCTAAAACATTCTTTACATTGCGCTACTTCTTTTTTTAATTCTATTATCAAGCCCGATAGGTTCTCAGCGTAAGCAGGGGTTCTAGACATTAAAAAGTAGACGAAGCGTTTTGCTTGTCTTTCTCCAATCCCAGGAAATTCCTTAAAAATTTGACTCAGTTTTTCTATGATATCCATCCCGTACAAAATTTCATTAAATTAATAAATCGACTTATTCCTATATGCGAAACTTTTTTAGCAAGATTTCGTACGGGATCCATATCAAAATTCATCCAAACTTCCTTTTACTTTTGCTGGAGAAAATTCGCTAATATTACTCTTTTCAAGAGTTTGAAAGGTAGTAGTTTTTTCATCGAAATAAAGTTCAATTTTCCCAGTTGGACCATTTCGGTGTTTTTCAATTAAAATTTCAGCAATATTTGTTTTCTCAGATTCCTCTTTTCCTTTATCTTCCCGATGAATGAACATTACAACATCAGCGTCTTGTTCAATAGATCCTGAATCGCGAAGATCTGAAAGTCTCGGTTTACCACCTCTCGATTCTACCGCCCGAGAAAGCTGGGAGAGCGCAAGAACGGGCACATCCAATTCTTTTGCCAGACTTTTTAAGGATCTACTAATTTCTGTTACTTGATTAACCATTGAATCATAATTTTTCGAAGTGGTCATAAGTTGTAAGTAGTCAACAACAATTAAATCAAGCCCTTTTTCTGCTTTTAATCTACGAGCCAGAGCTTTCATTCTGACTATCGAATTTCCGGGTTGATCATCAATATATATTTTAGCTTTTGCAAGTTTGTCTAATGAATCTCGAAGTTGAGAAAATTCTCGATCAGAAGATAAACGCCCGGTCCGTAAGTTCCAAGCATTTACTCGACTTTCAGCGGAGAGCATTCTGTCTACTAGTTGTTGAGAAGACATTTCTAGAGAAAAAATAACTACAGACTTTTCATGAGTGGTTGAAGTCATTCGAGCAATATCAAGAGCCAGAGTAGTTTTACCCATAGATGGCCTGGCTGCAATAATAATTAGATCTTGTTTCTGAAAACCTGATAGGATAGTGTCTAAATCTCGAAAACCAGTCGGAAGTCCGCGCAACATTCCTTTATGTTCATGTAATTTTTCAAGACGCTCCCAGGCTTCAGGTAACGCATCTTTTAAGTTTGTGTATTTTTGATTTTTAGGAGAAGAAACCACACTGAAAATTCTCTTTTCAGCCAGATCAAGTATATCATCCATATGATCGTCGCTTTCTTCAAATGCCAGTTCAGATACATAATCCGCTGCTCCAATTAAACTTCGGAGAACATATTTTTTTTGAACAATCTCGGCATAATGTTTAATGTTGGTAGAAGAAGGAACGACGTTAACTATCTCTGCAAGATAGACATTCCCTCCAATTGCCTCAAGCAATTTTTGCTCACCCAACTTTGTAGAAAGTGAAAGCATATCTATCGGTTCATTTTTGTTTGAAAGATCCAGCATCGCTTGAAAAATTTTTTTATGCTTTTCAACATAGAAAGATTCGGGGCTTATCATATCTTCCACTTCATGCATCGCATCTTTACGAAGCATTATTGACCCCAAGACTGCTTGTTCTGACTCAATACTCTGAGGAGGAATTCGTAGATTTTGTTTATTGTTTTTAGTTACACCCATTGTCATCTTTACCATAAAATCATTCTAGCATAGTAGAATAATTGTCAAAATCAAAAAGTGCGTAAATATGTTATTAATATGTTAATATATATTTATGAGTAAAAAAGTATTTTTATCAGGTGTTCAGCCTTCAGGAAAGCCCCATATTGGCAATTATTTCGGGGCAATGAAACAATTTGTTGATCTACAAAATGAGCACGAAGGTTATGTTTTTATTGCTGATTATCACGCCTTGCATTCTCTAAGAAATCCGAAAGAGATGAATGAAAATATAAAGAATGTTTTACTTGATTATCTAGCAATTGGCTTAGATCCCAAAAAGGTTACGTTTTTTAAACAAAGCGATATCTCGGAACATACTGAGCTTGCTTGGATTTTTGATACTATTATCACCATGCCTTATCTCATGCGAGCGCATGCTTTTAAAGACGCCCAGGCGAAAAATAAAGAAATAGATGTGGGTACTTTTAATTATCCTGTTTTGATGGCGGCCGATATTTTACTTTACGGTCCAAACCTTGTGCCTGTAGGGGCTGATCAAAAGCAACACGTAGAAATAGCTCGTGATATTGCAGAAAAATTTAATCATACATATGGAGAGACTTTTAAATTACCGGAACCAATGATTATGAAAGATATGGCAATTGTGCCGGGGACGGACGGACGCAAGATGTCTAAAAGTTATGGCAACACTATTCCATTGTTTGCCGAATATGAAGAAATAAAAAAAGCGGTGATGAGTATTGTGACAGATTCCGGCGAAGGAATTCCCAAAAATGTTTATGCGATACATAACCTGCTTCGTCCAGCTTCCGAACTTTTGCCTATTTATGAGAGTAAAGTCGGTAAATATAAAGAATTAAAAGAATTATTAATAGAGGATTTGGAAAAATTTATTGCTCCACTTCGTGAAAGACGCAAAGAATTTTCCAAAGATATTCCGAAGGCCTTAGCAATTCTAAAAGCCGGTAGTGAAAAAGCAAAAAAAGTTGCTTCGCAAAAAATGGAAGAAGTGCGAGAGAAAATTGGGGTTAATGTGTATGAAAAATAATTTAAAAGTGAATAAATTAATAAAATTTTTCTTGACTTTTACTTTCTGAAGGTATAGTATCAAGATATATGAAATTAATAGGTAACTTTTTCTTCTTTTACTTTAGTGACCCTTCGAGGGTTCATTTTTGCGATTGTTAAGAAAAAAACCTACTCTAATAACAATCCCAAAAACGAGCCCTTGAAAAAGGCTCGTTTTTGTTTGCCTATCGATCATGTGATCGAATGGGATGAAACAAGAAAGATCTTTGGAGGCAACTGTGTCAGTGGAAATAGAATCGGTTTCAAGGTATAAATTGCAAAACGACTTGCTTCTTGAGGGATGCAAGGAAAGAATCAAAAAAGGACAAGTCGGGGATTTTGTCAAGTGCGAACGGACGAGGGAAGGAATGTTTGTGACGCTTCAGTTTCAGGAAGGAACCGTCAGGATTCCATTTCCTTGGGTAACTCCGTTGCAAGGCTAAAACATTGCGCCTAGCCAGCGCACATTGGCGGACGTTCTCTCTCAAGAACGTCCGCCAATTTAATTTTATACTGTTTTTCTTTTTTTATTTATGATAAAATACTTTTGCTATGCGAAACAGGAAATATATAAAAGATTTAAAAAATAATGTCAGTAAGGAAGTTATCATCGCTGGATGGGTGGATGTTAGACGGGATCAAGGTAAAATGGTCTTTTTTGATATGCGAGATATGACTGGCAAGGTGCAATGTGTAGCCTTACCGAGTCGAGTAGAAGTAATAGAAAAAGCGAAAGAAATTAGACCCGAGTGGGTGTTAAAAATTACGGGTATCGTTAATAAACGTCCAGAAAAAAACATCAAGGCTGGGGTATTGAATGGCGAGCTAGAGCTGGAAGTAATAAATATTGAAATTTTAAATAAAGCAGACACTGCCCCTTTTCAGATAAATGAAAGTACGATTAATATAAGCGAAGATATAAGAATGAAGTATAAGTATTTAGATTTGCGTACAGAGCGAATGCAGAAAAATATTCGCATGCGAGATAAGATAATTACTTTTTTTCGTGAATATATGCACAAAAACAGTTTCATTGAAATAGAAACTCCCATTTTAATGAAAGGCACTCCAGAAGGTTCCAGAGAATATGTGGTGCCGTCTAGACTTTTTAATGGACAGTTTTACGTTCTTCCGCAATCTCCGCAGCAGTTCAAACAACTTTGCATGGTGGCTGGTTTTGAAAAATATTTTCAAATTGCTCGATGTATGCGAGATGAGGATACGAGAGGGGATCGTCAACCAGAATTTACTCAGCTTGATTTTGAAATGTCTTTTATAACTCAAGAAGAGGTCTTGGAGTATACCGAAGCTATGTTTATTGAACTTGTCAAAAATGTTTATCCGGATAGGAAAATAAACAAAATTCCTTTTCCTAGAATATCTTATGCTGAATCAATGAAAAAATACGGGTCCGATAAACCAGACATGCGAGTGGATAAAAAGAATCCAAATGAGCTTGCTTTTACATGGGTTTTGGATTTTCCCATGTTTGAAAAAACAAACGAAGGAGAATTACAGGCTGTCCATCATCCATTTTGTTCAATAAAGGAAGAGGATAAAGAGAAATTTATGAAAGGGGAAGACTTGTTCTCTATTAGAGCTAATGCCTATGATTTGGTGTTAAATGGCTATGAATTATCTTCTGGAAGTATCCGAATTCATGAACGTGAGATGCAGAAGAAAGTTTTTGAACTTCTGAAGATTAGCGAGGAAGATCAACAGAAAAAATTCGGTCATATGCTCGAAGCGTTTACCTATGGCGCGCCTCCTCATGGTGGTTTTGCTCCGGGTATTGACCGTATTGTAATGATTTTACAAAACGAGCCAAACATCCGCGAAGTTATTGCATTTCCAAAGACTGGAGAGGGTAGAGATTTAATGATGGGTTCTCCTGCGTCTATAACTGATAAACAGTTGAAAGAATTAGGGATAAAATTAGTCAAATAATTTTTAATGCAATACGTAATTTACGGTAAGGTTATAAAAGGCGATAGTTATGGAAGAAAAATTGGTTTTCCGACAGTAAATTTAGATTCAAAAACAAAAAAATTACCTAGAGCTGGGGTTTATTCCGGAGAGGCTATGTTGGATGGAAAGAAGTATAGAGCTGGCATTATCATCGGTCCAGGAGAAAAAATTGAAGCGCATTTGATTGGATACAGTGGAGACGCATATGGTAAAAATGTAACTCTAGAAATAAATAAATTTTTGAGAGAATATAAAAAATTTAACACTGAAGAAGAATTGATTATTCAAATAAAAAAAGATTTAGAACTATGTTAAAAGATTACACAGGTCCAATTTTTATTCTTATCGCAGCGACACTGTGGGCTTTTGATGGTTTAATTCGCCAGCATTTGTATTCTCTGCCACCGATTACGATTTGTATTCTCTGCCACCGATTACGATAATATTTTTTGAGCATTTGATTGGTCTTATCCTTCTTTTTCCATTTGTTTACAGATATGTTTTCAAAACTAAACTTACAGGACGAGAATGGTGGCTTGTTGTTTTGATTGCAATTTTAAGCGGGCTTTTTGGCACATTGTGGTTCACGACGGCGCTCGGGAAAGTGCATTTTATTTCCATTTCAGTGGTATTTCTTTTACAAAAGCTTCAACCGATATTTGCCATTTCAACTGCTAGTATTTTCCTCAAAGAAAAGCTCGATAAGCGATATATCAAATGGACACTATTCGCCATAATTGCCGCTTATTTTGTCACCTTCAAGAATGGATATGTAAACTTTGCGACCGGCGAAGGGACGATTATCGCTGCTCTCTATGCCCTCGGCGCGGCATTTGCCTGGGGCTCTTCTACCACATTTTCTAAAATGCTCTTAGGCAAGGTGGATGCAAAAGTTAGCACTTTTTATAGATTTTTGATCACAATAGTAATTGCTTTACCCGTTTTACTTCTGTTTGGGAAGGGAACAAGTTTATCTGCGCCGACCACCTCCCAATTCGGCTGGTTAGCGCTTATCGCCGTCTCTACTGGTATGGTCGCGCTCCTAATTTATTACAAAGGGCTTGCGAAAACTCCTGTACATATTTCTACTATTTTAGAACTTGCTTTTCCTTTCGTGGCTATTTTATTGGATTTTGTCGTGAATCATACAGTATTATCTTTTAGCCAATGGATCGCCGCTTTGGTGTTGGTGTTTAGTATTTACCAAATTGCTAAATTGAGAGAACAAATATGAAAGACTTGTTAAAGAAAGTATGTGTGTCGTGCGAGGGGAAGGGAATTAAACCCTTAAGTAGAACTGATGCGCAAGATTATTTGGATGAGCTAATAGGATGGACGATGACTGGGGACAAAAACCCCGAACCAAAGCAATCTTGGTACGGGGCTAGAATTTCAAAAGAATATAAATTCAGGGATTTTATCGGAGCGATAAATTTTGTTGAAAGAGTAGCAGGTGTGGCCGAAATGGAAGGCCATCATCCAGACATTCACATCCATTACAACAAAGTTCTACTAGAACTCACAACCCACGCCATCGGCGGACTATCCGAAAACGATTTCATTGTTGCCACAAAAATAGATGCGCATAAGTAAATAAGTTTTATAAAAATAATTTACTATTATTATGCTATAGCATTATTATAGTAAATACTTACGCCATAACGTAACTTTGTACAATTTAATTTTTTGAATATAAAAAGGCGGGTCGTTTTTCAAACGAGTACCGCCCAGTTGTTGCGTGGCCAGTGCGATTTAGGCCTTCTTTTTTTCCTCCTTTCTTTCTCCACAATGAACGCAGTAGGTGCCAGGGATACATCCAAAGTCTGTTCTCCTGGTACGATCTTCTTCAATTTCTTCCCATTTGTGTCTTCCGTTTGGTGATTTTTTGCACTCTAAGCGTGTCAACTCTTTATCTGAAAGCCACCCAAGTACAGTGCGAAAAGTCACTTTTTCGGTGCGCCATTTTGGTTTGAATCTTATTACCCGATACGCAATAGCTCCTTCCTCTTCTTTAACTGATCTTCCTTCTCGTAACGCTTGCATAGACTCCTTTGAATCATAGATGTCGGGATACGTGAGGAGAACTTGACCTTTTCGTCTCTTTTTCATATTTTTTAATTTTCAACGACCAATTTTGTTTTTTGTGATAGGTAAACAAAAACCCCTTCCTAAGACTTAGGAAGGGGTTAGTTTCAAAAAATAATAAAATAATTACGAGCTCAAAATCAACCCTTTCCCAAGTTTGGAAGAGTTGTGATGGTGCTTTGAAAGACGAGACAAAACCAATCGATACCCGCCGAGGGATCCGCCCAGCCATTTGGCTATGCGGGCTATGGTGGAAGAGGAGAGACCGGTTCTTTCACTTATGGCATTATATTGCATATCCTCCGAGAGTAGGCGAGCGGCCTCTAAGCGGTTCCCAAATTCTTTAATTTCTATCGGGGTCAAAAGGTCGCGCAGGAAGCGTTTAGCTTCATTTTCATTTTTAAGCGCCAAAATACCAGCCACCAGCTGCTTATTTTCTTTGGTGTACCAATCCGTATCTGGTCCGATTTCTTTGATCAATCGGACGGTTTTTACTCTTGTATTATCATTCATTCCTTTACTCATTCTTCTACTTTAGCAAACTAAAGTACTTTAGTCAAGTAAAGTAAATAGAGGGGGTGTGGATAACTAAAAACTATGCTATACTCAAAAATATGAAATACACAGAACTAGCCACAAAAGAAGTTACGCAAAAAGTCATTGAAGCGCTCGGCAAAAGAAATGTCGAAGCTTTTGCGGTAGAAAGCGGCTCTGTTGCACTTGCAAAAATCAAAGAGCTTATTCCTAAAGGAGCATCGGTTATGAACGGAGCTTCGGTCACACTCGAGCAGATAGGTTTTGTGGATTATCTTAAGGAAGGAAAACACGGTTGGAATAATCTGCATGAGGGAATAGTTGCGGAAAAAGACCCCGCAAAGCAATCAATGCTTAGGAAACTTGCTTTAACTTCAGATTACTATTTAGGTAGTGTGCATGCTCTCTCAGAGACGGGGGAGTTCATCATCGCTTCAAACACTGGCAGCCAATTGTCGCATATAGTTTTTTCTTCTCCGAACATTATTTTTGTAGTCAGTACCAAAAAAATTGTGCCGACATTGCCGGATGCCATGAAGCGACTCTTGGAACATGTCGTCCCGCTCGAAGACGAGCATATGAAGAAAAAATATGGGTTCGGCACACAGGTCAACAAGATTGTAACCTTCAGCAACGAGAATCCGATGATGAAGAGAAAAGTGAGGATGATACTTGTAAATGAGGATCTTGGCTTCTAAGCTATTTATATAACTATTTTACCAAATACCTTTTAAAAATAAGGTATTAAAAATTTGTTGACAGAATCATTTTTATATGATAGACTAATAAGTGAATGAACACAAACATTTGGCTTGACGAAGCTGGGGCCGAAAGGCAACAGCTTATCGAAAGTGCAGAATTCGAAGTTGCTGAAGACATGAAGGCTAAAGGGGTTTGGTTTTGGCCCATGATGGCTGTCATGGTGACTTTGGCAGCAACCCTTCTGCTTGTGCGGTACTTCGGATGAAGCCACCGCTAATCTAGGCGCCGTGTTGGTCTTTACCAGCCGGCGCTTTGTTGTTTGAATTTTCGAGAAAATTCTTTATTATTTTCCCATCTCTTTCCAACCAAGCAATATTACCTTCTAGCCGTTCGATGACTTGTTGTATTGCTCGCTTAGCTCCTGGAGCTTCGTGAACGCTAAAGAATTTTTTGAAAGATTTCAAATGTTTTTTCTCGGCGCTTCCAGAAATAGCTTTAACTAATCGGGCAAGCGTATGACCACCATCACCATAACGTGAGACCAAAACTTTCCAATTTTTTTGAATAAAGTGAAGCCAAATGTCCCGACCTAGGGGATTTGCTCCGATGGATGAAATAATCCCGATGGTGTCTTGAATCCTGACATCTTTAGACATAGCAAATTTGCAGACTAGTCTCAAAATTTTTTGATTCTGAAAATCACCCAGAGCTCCGCCGATTCTATTTTTTTCTTCGTGCAATGTTTCTTCTTTGTATTTTTCTATCAACATTTTATATTCTTTCATCTCACCCGAAGTAGCAACAATTGTATAGACGAAGTAGCAACAATTGTATAGATAACACCACGAATATCTGGACTCACGTGTTTACCTTTCTGTATTAGGGTGAATCTGTTTTTTACTTGCTCTATAACCTTCTTTTCACCTGATCTTCCAAGACGAGAAATCATAAGTGAACGAAGCAGGGTATCAGTGTGAATTTCATTCTTTCTCTTGTCCCACCCAAGACGTTCTAAGGTAGGGGAAAACAAATCGATAATAATATTATTTAAATGGTTTTGCATTTTTTTATTTTTTACTAAAAGCTGTTCAATTCGAGCAAGACCAAGGGTAAGCTCTAGCCAAACCGTATAATCATTTTCTCTTTTATAGTTACTTAAAAAACTCAAAGCATCTGTTGTGGAAACAATCCCTGCTTCGGCTAAGGCAAAAAGATCTCTGATAATTCCAAGTCTATCTCGAGCAGATAATAATTTATTTTCGACTGGCATCTTTAATTTTTCTAGAAGTTCTTGACTATAAGCTGTGCGATAAAATCCTGTTTCGCCGATATTGACCTTTAACCAAGCGTCTTTATTTTTTACAGATACGGGTATTTGCCATAAAGTTTTATCTTTAGATTTTTGTTTGGAGATAGGGCTCGAAAAAAATCTTTCTTGAGATAAATTTAATTTTTCTTTTTTAATTTCAGCCTTTATGACTGGATATCCAGGTTTAGAAGTCCAATTATGCATTATTTTAGCGACAGGTTTTTTAGAAATTTTCTCAAACGCTTGCCAGAGATGAATAGTCTCGGTATTTTTATAACTATGTTTTTTTAAATAATACCGGAGTCCATCTCTAAAATCTTTTTCGCCTAAATAATCCGCCAGCATCTGAATAATTGAAGCTCCTTTTGAATATGATACCTCGTCGAATATTTCCCCAATTTCGTCAGGATGGTGTACTGGTATTTCGATTGGATGGGTATGAAGAAGTGAATCTAAGCGTAAGGCTACACCTAATTCTCTGGCAGAAAATTGTGTCCAAATATCCCATTTAGGAAAAATCTTATCTATCGCTAAATATTCTATGTAGGAGGCAAAGCCCTCATTTAACCAAAGATGAGTCCACCATTCCATGGTTACTAAATTTCCAAACCATTGGTGCGCTATCTCGTGCGCAATGACTAACGCAACCCATTGTTTGTTGCCAACAGATGAATTATTTTCATCCACCAAAAGCGCGCTTTCCCGATAGGTAATTGCTCCCCAATTTTCCATTGCTCCAGAGGTAAAATCTGGAATAGCGATCATATCCAAAACAGGTAGGGGATAAGCAATGTCAAAATATTTTTCATAAAATTCTAAAGTTTTGACCGCGCATTCAAGAGCAAACTTTGCTTGATGTTTTTTCCCGGGAGTGGTGAAGATGCGCACTTGGATGCTTCTCCCCCTGCCTGAGGGGGAGTGTCTGAAGGACGAGGGGGTGGGAGCAGTTTTCGATTCTAAATATTCAAAATCTCCAACAATAAACGCCAGAAGGTAGGTAGACATTTTAGGAGTTGGTAAAAATTTTACAATTTTATATCCCTGCCTACCGGCAGGCAGGCTGCTTTCGTGTTCTAAAACAGTAACTGGCAAGGTGTTTGAAATAGCTGTTTTATTTTTAGGAACAATAAGCGAAACATGGAAAATAGCTTTTTGGGCTGGTTCATCAAAACAAGGAAAAGCCCTTCTTGCATCCGTGGCTTCAAACTGGGTTGTTGCTAAATAATGTTCTTTATTTGAAACGGTGTATTTACTTCTGTAAAATCCACACATTTTGTCATTAAGAATTCCCTTAAACACTAAAGTCAATTTAACTTTTCCAATGGGAATAAATTTGGGAAAAGTAAAAGTCGCTGTCTCAGATTTCTGGTCATAAGATATTTTTGCGAACATTTTTTCTGTGCCAAAGGGCATCTTTGACAAGTTTGTCAAAGATGCCCTTTGGCTTTGCATTTCCGCAGTTTCTATTTCAAGTTCTTTGGAGTGAAGAGTTAATGTTTTTGTTGGTTTTAGAATAGAGAGGGTGATTGTTTCAAT
>Ga0209211_10005783_pt1 | contig 18256 bp, 16 predicted proteins | sample RifGroA2_FD_183992 | JGI IMG/M metagenome (GOLD analysis project Ga0209211, IMG submission 183992) | Groundwater microbial communities from Rifle, Colorado, USA - Groundwater A2 (SPAdes) (version 2) | ecosystem: Environmental > Aquatic > Deep subsurface > Groundwater | place: Rifle, Colorado... | reverse complement strand
CATTCCCTGTCATGGGGCAACCGTGTCGGAGAGCCGTGTGCGGGAAATCCGCACGCACGGTTCGATGAGGGGACGGAGTTGAAAAGCTCCTCCTACTCTATTTTAGTGGATATGCGAAAATGTAATGCGAGAAATAGTCAAAAGGAAGGAGGATAGGGACAATTAAAAATACGATCGTATAAATAATTGTCTTCTGTTAGTGTCCATTTCAGGAAAGCGAAGACGTACCATTAAGGTTGCAAAGTGCGGTAGGCGATGGTGTGGAGGATGTCGTTGCTGTTGATGAGAAAGCCAATGAAGCGCTCAAAGCCAATCCCAAATCCGCCGCATGGGAGGGGAGGCTGTCGGGTAAAAATAAAAAGCCGTGCATGCGCTCTGGTTGTCCCAAGGCATACACGGCATAATTCTACCACTGCCATCTCGGCTCATCACTGAGCTCGAGGAGTTTTTGTTGCCACTCAGCGACCTCTTCTGCGGTAAGGTACGCCGTAGGCATGGGTGTTCCGTACGCACCCCGCATGGTGGGGTGGGGGTGCAGGAGCCTATGTTTCTCCAATGTGAGGTACTGACCCGTTCCGGGAATGGGACGGATACAAAGCGGTGCCAGCCAGAATATCAATCTTGGATTAATCGACTTTAGCTCCGCCTTGAACCACAAAACGTGATCATAGAGGGCCTGCATTTCCTTTGCACCATCGTCCTTGAGTCCGATGATGCATCCATACGTGAGGCTTGGAGTACCAGCTCTCACGATTTGTCGGACCACCTCCTTATGCGTATTCAAGGGGAGGAGTTTAGCGTAGGCTTCCTTGCCCTCAACCGGCCTTTCAGCCGGTATGTAAGCATGGAAGCAGCCTTTCACTCCATTCCAGTCGTAGAGCGCATGGATCAGCTCTTCATCAGGGGTTGTGTCCTTGGATAACCCATGTCCTCGGGTCATCTTTTGGAGCTCGTTGCTACCGTTGGGCCAATAGAACGGTAGGCCCAAATCCCGAAAGCCCTGGCAAATCGCGATGGCTTCCTTCCGGCCCTCTTCCCCAAAAAGAACCCTGCCAAGAAATTGATCAGAGAGCGAAATAATTGATTTCGCTCCTGCGTGGTGCGCCATGCTAGTGTGCAGTGCTTAACGGTGCAAGTCCGTTCACGGGAATTGTTGGTAGTACCGTGTAGCCAGAATACCAGTGTGTTGGCGAGAGTGATCGATCACTCACCAACATTTGTCTAGGTTATCGCCGCGAGGCGATGGCTGATAGCTGACCGAGGCAAAGCTCCAGCCCGAAACACACGCGTGAAGGAGTGGTGGCCGTTGCAGGAGACGACCCGCCCAGATAACGGGGAAGTCCAATGCCGTCGTTCACGTTAACCTTCATCGGTTCGGCGGTTCTGCAGCAGGTGATTATCCTCAGGACGGAGCGACAGTACGCACGTGAAGCATGGGAGGTCTCATACGGTCTTGAACTCGCTTTAAGCGGGTTGAATCAAGTAGCCGACGCATAAGGGCAACCCCCGAAATCAAAGGCAATGCCGTATGAGAATTCAGCCTACTCATAGTACCGTTGAAGCCGTTAATCACGGTGGAGGGAAGGGGTAGACCGCAGAGAAGCCGCAGACGCTCGCCAGCCATGGAGTGGAATAAGGCTGTTCCTGGGGAAAATGTCCTGAAAAGGGAAGCGTTCCCCGCTAAGGAGCAGACAATGGCCATTCTGTCCGGCGGAGAGCAGTACGGCTGGCCAGCCAAGTCTGGCTCCCTACCATGGGAGACTCTGCGGAGTGGCCGGATGGGGGAAATCCGCACGTCCGGTCGCAACGGAGGGCTGGGAGGCCGCGAGGCCTCCTGGCTACCCACTTGGGCGGCGACAACGCGGACTTGTCCTGTTCTTCAGCGATCAACTCATCACGGATGATATGCGCCGAGTTCTCGCGCGAGATTGCGCTTGAAGTCTTTGAGAATGACGTGGTGGCTTTGGGGAAGCAGCACGGACACGCTTTTGAAATTGATGTCCGTTTTTTCAAGCGCCTCCCGCGCGCGCGCAACTTCAGATGATCGCACATAGCGCCGCAGTTCGTGGTGGCGCAGAATGAAATAAAAGTCGTACCAGTCTCTTGGTTTTCCCCGATCGAGGAGCGCCGCTATTTTCCCTCTCGCGAGTCCTTCGCCGCCGACGTAGGTGAGCGTGTAGGGCGGGAGAAAATCGCTGGTTACGGTGGTGACTTCTCCCCGTTCTTTCCCGCGCCGCAGGGACACTTCAAATTTCATTTGTTCATCAAGCCCGTACGCTTGATACGCGAGGATGCCGAGGTATCCGCCCGTGGTTTCTTTCGCTTCGACGATATTCATGCGGAACCCCGATTGTTCAAGTTGGCTGATAGCGCCGATGAACGCTTCCTCGATTGCGCGCGCTGACCGAATGTTGACGCCGGTAAAGTCAACATCTTCGGAAAAGCGGGGGCTGGCATAGATGACCCGCAAGGCAGTGCCTCCCTTGAACAGCAGCTGTTCCGATGCTTTGATCTGGTAGAGCGCGGAGAGAAACGAGTGCTGGATATACTCCCGCACGACGATGCGGACTTCGGTCTGGTAGCGTTTGGCAATGGTTTGTATGGCATCGTAGGGGATCATAGGATTGTTTTGGCAAGTACCGTAAGCGACGGTCGGTCAAATAATCGCACGTACGATGAGAATTTTCGTTTATTGAGCTTGCGTGGGTCAAGCCGCTCGTAGGAGAGTTCAAGCAATCTCAAGTCGACAAAGTAGAGATAATCGGCAAGGGCTTTTTCTGGCTCGGCGATGAGGATCGTGCTCCCGAGGTGCGCGGTCGGCACATAGCCCGTGAACGCATCGCGTTTCATTTTTCGATAGAGATATTCCACCCCGTCGGCGGTGAAGCGGCTCGTCGCTTTGGGAGCCGCCGACGTGACGGCGTAGATGGTTTCAGGAATGAGCTTGTGGTACGAAAGCGCGGTTTCAAAGGAAATATAGGAAGGCTGGTAGAGTTTGTTTGCGATCAGGTAATGATTGCGGGGCGCGTCGGAAAGAGCATAGAAGCCGTTGCGGAGTTTCGTGAACAGGCCTCGCTTCACGTAGGAAGCGATGAACCATTGGCTGGCGTACAGGGATACGTCAAACACGCGCGTGAACTCGCGCGGCGTAAAAAGGAACATACTCTTTTCTTTGAGTTCTTGCGTCACCATCACTGGGTTGAGTTTCTTTGGCATATACTCTGAAAAATCAATCCTGTGGTTATCATAACGATCCCTGTGTTGTCTGTCAATAATCAACTGTTTCGCTGGTTACAAACCAAAAGGATACTAATTCTTGCCGGCATTCTTCGTGCGCACACTCGCCAATCAGGCGAGTTTTGCGTTATGATATTCTCATGCACCTCGTGGCACAATTGATTCATGACCGCATTCAGGGCAAAAAGGACAATGCCGTGTTGGCACTCGTGATCGGCGGCGGGGCGATGCGGGGGGTTTGTGCCGCCGGCATGCTGTCGGTATTGGAGGAGGCGGGCGCCACGGACCACTTTGACCACGTCTATGGCGCGTCGGCAGGGGCGACTAATGGCGCCATTTTTCTCGCGCGGCAATGCCGCACCCTGTTGCCGGCGCTGTTGACGCTGCTGGGCGGAAAACGTTTTATCCACATGACGCGCCGCGGTTTACATGCGGACGTCGGCATGGTATTTCGTCAGTTGTTTATGCCGGAGACCCTGCTGAATACCGCGCGCATTATTGCGCACCGCACCGTCCTGCATATTTCGGCGATCGACGCGACAACGGGAGCGGCCGCATGGTTTACCAATCGGGACGGTACGGACCTCGTGACGGCGCTTCATGCAAGCGCGGCCATTCCCTCGTTTTACAACAAGCCGGTGGCGATCGGCGGCCGAAGCTATCTTGACGGAGGCGTAGCGGCGCCGCTGGCCGTGGATCAGGCGTTTCAGGATGGCGCGACGCATGTGCTGGCGCTCTCGACGGTGACAGAGGCATATCGGGCGGTCAATCGGCACCCGCTCGTCGAGCGGTGGATGCGGCGCAAGACGGGGAAGTTCGGTGTCGGGTTTAGGGAAGTCTTTGCGGAGCGGTATGCCCGTTTCAACGAAAGCCTCGATCTCGCGTTTGGACGCGTGCCGCCTCCTGCCCGCGTCGCGCTGCTGACCGTCGCGCCCGCCACGCTCATCGGATGGGCGGAGCGGCGGCACACGGTCTTGCAGCGCGCGGTGCAGGAGGGAAGGGAGGAAATGAGGAGAGTATTATTGTAAATCCTAAATCCGAACCCCTAAATCAAATAATTGAAATTCAAACGTCCGCGAAGCGGCAGGAATCCACGGGCTTGCCCGTGGAGGAATGAGCCCCCGCGAAGCGGGCAAGCGAAGCTTGTAAAGTTTGCAAGTGCCACGGCTTTAGCCGTGGGTATCTACAACAGATGACATGTGAAGTTGGAATTTTGAAATTGTTTAGAGTTTAGAATTTAGAGTTTTTCACGTACTTATGTCCCGATTAGCTCTTGTCATGCACGGCGGAGGGATGCGCGGCGCGTACGGCGCAGGCCTCATCATGGCGCTGGAACAGATGCTGGGGAGAGGCGCGATCCCGTTGGTCCTCGGTACTTCCGCGGGAGCAGTCAATGCCGCGGTGGTTGCCGCCGGCCAGACGAACATCTTGTGCGAGGTGTGGACCGACGTGCTGCATCGTGAACAATACATTCGTCCGTACCGGTTTAAGTGGATTACCGACAATACTTATCTCATGCGGATTTTCGCGCAGTACGGGCTCGCGAATGAACGGTTTACGCACGCGGCGATACGGCTCTTTGTGACGGCAACTCACTTCATCACCGGGGAGAATCGTTTTTTCTCCAACCATGACAATGTGTTGGAAGCTCTTCACGCATCCATTTCAATGCCGGTGCTGTGCGAGACGCCCATTATGGTTGACGGCGAGCCGTACCTGGACGGCGGCATTTCATCATCCACCGGCAGCCATATAGAAAAAGCGTTTGCAGAAGGCGCCACCAAGGTCATCGCGCTCGATCTCTCCATCGCGCTGCAGTGGACGAACCGCGCCGGCCTGCGGTGGTATGCGCGCACCAAGGCGCCCGGCCTGAAGGCGGCGCTCGCGCGCATGATGGCCGCGCCGTATCCCGAGCCGCTGCCGCCTGATCCGCGGGTCTATCTCATCCGCCCCCATCATCTGGTTGTTTCGCGCCTCACCCGCGCGCCCGAGAACCTCGCGCGCGCGTTTGACATGGGATTGCGAGAAACGATGGAGGACGGGCAGTTGAAAAATTTTTTGGGCGTATAAATTCATTACGGTATGAGCCAGCGCATCGGAATAGATTTGGTCTTTATTCCAAAATTTTCTGAAAAAGCAAAAGACGCAGGACTGCTCCAGCGCCTCTTTACCGACGCCGAGCTGCGGGATGCAGGGGGCTCGGCAGAAACGCTCGCCGGCATGTGTGCGGCGAAAGAAGCGTATTTCAAGGCCGTACGGCAGGTGCCGGACTGGCATGCGGTTGAAATTATTCATAATGAAGACGGATCACCAGAAATACGATTGCAAGATTCCGCGTATGTCCGCGATATGCCCGAACGCGATGTTCCGCACTCTTCCGCGTCGGTGAGCATCAGCCATGACGGGGAGTATGCGGCGGCGGTAGTCATGATTAGTGGCCAGTGATTAATGAACAGTGAACAGTGATCAATGTCGGTTTTGATCGTATCGGAATTTCAATCTTTTTCGCTTACCATAGCCAAATTCTTTTCTATGGGTATCACCGTTATCCGCCACAGCACTAAAGGCTCGCTCGCTCGCCTTAGTGCGGGACTGCGTGAGTGCGGCGGAGCCGCCTAACTTGTATGCATACCCTTCTTGACCTCTTTCACACGTTTGCGTCGCGGGGCGAATCCGTAGCAATGGAGTGGAGAGCGTTTCGGACGTTTCGGTTTAGTTATGCGGATCTTGCCCGGCTTATTCGCGCAACGGCGCAATGGCTTGAAGGCAAGGGCGTGGGCAGGGGCGACCGCGTGGTGATCTGGGCGCCCAACGGACCGTGGTGGGTGGTGGCGTATTTCGGCGTCCTGCTCAAGGGCGGCGTCGTGGTGCCGGTAGATTTTGCCTCGGATACGCCCCGGGCGCGGTGGATCGGGGAAAAGGCAGGGGCGAAATTTGCGTTTGCAAGCAGGTATAAGGCAGGCGTGGAGTTAGGCGTGGAGACGGTGATGATAGAGGAATTAGAAATAGAGTTGGATGCAATTCAATCGCGCGGGGTCGTCCCCGGTCAACACGCGTCGGCCGCCCAGCGTGCGGCCGCGCTCCGCCTCGGCTCCGCTGTCCGCCTTCCAGGCGGCACCATGCCAGCGGAGCCTGCGGAGGGTGTACCCGGGGACGAGCCCCTTGCTTCGCACATGCAAATTTCGGAAGAGGGGGGAGGAGAGAGGAAGGAGAGCGACGTGGCGGTGCTTATCTACACGTCCGGCACGACCGGAGAGCCCAAGGGCGTGCCTTTGACGCATGCGAATCTCGCGGCGAATCTGGCCGCGGTGCGCGCGCATATCGAAGTGCGCCCTGCGGACGTTTTTTTGTCCGTTCTGCCGCTCTCGCATATGTTTGAAATGATGGGAGGATGCCTGGCGCCTTTGTCGGTGGGCGCGCGGGTGGCGTATCTGCGCACGGTGAAGCCTTCGGCCATTCTTGACGCGTTTGCTACGGGCACGATCACGGTATTTATCGCCGTGCCCAGGCTGCTCGCGGTATTGAAGGGGGGCATTGAGCAGACGTTTGCCCGTCTTCGCCTCGGGCGCGCGTTCACTTGGTTGCGGCATGGCGCACGCCATCTGTCTTCCCGCAGCCGCAAGAAATTGTTTTGGTTTATTCATAAAAAGATTGGTCCGCGCTTCCGCTATTTTGTGTCCGGCGGCGCGGCGCTGGATCGTGACACGGCGCGGTTTTGGGACGATCTGGGCTTCACGGTACTCGAAGGATACGGCTTGACCGAGTGCGCGCCGGTGCTCACCGCGAACCAGCCCGAGCATGTGCGTCTGGGCACGGTGGGGCGTCCGGTCGAGGGAGTGACGATCAGGATTGCCGCGGACGGGGAGATTGAGGCCAGGGGGCCGAATATATTTTCCGGCTATGCCGATAACCCGCGCGCGACGGCAGAGGCGTTTTCTCTTGACGGGTGGTTAAAGACAGGAGACGTGGGGACGATTGATACAGGCGGTTATCTGACGATACAATCTCGCAAGAAAGATGTGATTGTGACGACAGCGGGGATGAACGTCTATCCGGAAGACGTTGAAGCGTCGCTTGTGCGCGTAAAGGGAGTGAAAGAGTGCACCGTGATCGGGCTTGACCGCGGACAGGGCGAGAGCGTCCATGCGGTGTTGGCACTCGAAAAGGGGTGCGAAGCGGCACACGCGGTTGCGGAGGCGAACAAAAATCTTGACTCTTTGCAGCACATTACAGATTGGACGGTATGGGAAGGGGAGTTGCCGAAGACCACGACGCTCAAGGTGAAGAAAAGCGACGTGAAAGAAATAATCGCGAAAGGAATCGCCCGTCAGACGTCGGCAGGCGGGAGGGAAAAAGCGGACACGGTGAAGCGGATCATCGGCGCGGTCGTGCGGCGAGATCCGGCTGCCATTCTGGATGAAGATCGGCTGGCGGATGACCTTCATGTCACGTCGCTCGACCGCGCGGATGTGCTACATCGGCTTGAGCTTGAATACCGCCGCGATTTGCCGGATTCTGTCATCGGCCCTGCTACCACCGTGGCCGATCTTGCGCGCCTGACGCAGGAGAAACATGCCGCTCCCGCCCTGCATTTGCGCATGTGGACGTATACGCCGCGCATGATCCGGTTCCGCGCGCAGGCGCAGGCGGCTCTTATCTATCCTTTGATGCGCTTTGTCGGCGCGCCCGTCGCCGAAGGCACAGAACAATTTCTGTCGCTCTCCGGACCTTGTATTCTTGCGGCAAACCATGTGAGCTATTTTGACCAGTCCATGATCTTCGCGTCCCTTCCTGCGGCGCGCTCCGCGCGGATTGCGACGGCGGCGCGCTCGGCGTTCTTTTTTGAAGAAACGGGGAAGACGTTGTTCATCAAAGCGTGGAAGCGTTTCTGTTTTGAATTCTGCACGATTGTGCTCGGGGCGTTTGCGCTCCATCAGAAGCAGCACGTGCAGGAGAGCCTGGCGTTCATGGGGCGCCTGTTGGATCGGGGAATCTCTCTCCTCATTTTTCCCGAAGGAGAGCGGACGCGGGACGGCGTGCTGCTGCCGTTTCAGGGGGGATTAGGCAGGATGGTGCAGGAATTTCGCGTACCCGTGGTGCCGGTGCGCTGCAAAAATCTGGACAAAATTTTTCCGCGCGGGAGCTGGCGGATCCAGCGCGGCCACGCCGTGATCGTGTTCGGCGATCCTCTGTATTTCGGACCAGGAGCCGATCCGGCAGAGATTGTCCGGCGGGTGAAAGAATCCATTGAAGCGCTGTAGGCCCCCGTCGCCACACATTGGTGACGGAGTAAATGACACCCCGAGTAAATGTGGATTTTGAAATTTACCTACAATCTGATACCATTCCTCTATGGATACTCATCGGATTCCTTTTGGATTGACGTTTGACGACGTGCTCTTGGTTCCTCAAGAATCAAGCATCAGCCCGCGCGAGGCTGATGTTTCTTCTTATGCGGCGCGGGGGCTGGCGCTTCGCATTCCTCTGCTCTCCGCTGCCATGGATACGGTGAGCGGTCCTGCGCTCGTGCGCGCGCTCGCGGAGGCGGGAGGGATGGGGGTACTCCACCGGAATTGCACAGTCGCAGAGCAGGTGGCAATGGTGCGTGAAGTCAAGAAAGCAAGAAAGCAAGAAAGCAAGAAAGCAATAATTGTGGCGGCGGCCGTGGGCCCTACCGATCTTGAGCGGGCGCGGGCTCTGGATAAAGCCGGGGCGGACGCGATTGTCTTTGACTCGGCGCATATCCATAAGCCTGTGTCGGTGGCCGCCGCCCGGGCGCTGAAGAGGCGCATTAAGGCGAAATTAATCGTCGGCAACATGGCGACTGCCGCGGCCGCGCGCGCGTTTGTGCGTTTTGCGGACGGCTTCAAGGTAGGCATCGGCCCGGGTTCCATTTGTACGACGCGCATCGTCACGGGCGTGGGGGTGCCGCAGTTGACCGCCATTATGGAAGTAGCGCGCGTGGCAACAGCAAAAAAGATTCCGGTGATCGCCGACGGCGGCATCCGGTATTCGGGCGACATCGTGAAAGCGCTCGCGGCAGGCGCGTCCGCGGTGATGCTGGGCGGACTGCTTGCAGGCACGGATGAAGCACCCGGCAAAAAGGTAACCATGAAAGGGGTGGTGTACAAGGCGTACCGCGGCATGGGAAGTCTTGGCGCCATGAACACTGGCTTGAGCGCCGATCGGTATTTTCAGAAAGGCGCGAAAAAGTATGTGCCGGAAGGGGTGGAGGGAGCCGTGCCGGCGAAAGGGCCTTTGCAGGAGGTGCTGGATCAGCTGGTGGGAGGGTTGAAGAGCGGCATGGGGTATGTAGGCGCGCGGAACATCGTTGCATTACAGAAACGGGCCATGTGGATCCGCATGACGGCACGCGGGCGCGAAGAAAGCCATCCGCATTCGATTACGCTGCTCAAGAAAGCCCCTAATTATTAATTGTGATACCAATATACGAATTCATAGGAATGCAACGAATGAGCTCCAATTACCATTCATGAGTGGGATTAGCATCTATTAGTATCATTCGTATCCATTCGTTGATTAGCATCATATGACCAATGTTCATCCCGCCGGAGAACCCCTTGCCGAGCTCCACTCCCATCTGGGTGCGGCGGTGGATGCCGCCATTCTCTGGACGCTTGCGCATGAGCAGGGCATCAAACTGCCCACCAAAGACTACTGGGCATTTGAGAATATAGTAACGATCAAGAAGACCGGAGAGATTAAGGAAGTGCTGGGGCTGGATCGCAATTTTTACCATTGGACCGAGCTCATTCAGTCGTCGCCGCTCGCCATTGAGCCGGCGGTGCACGGTACGATCAGCGGCGCGTACCGCGCGAACAACATCGTCGTGCACGAGCTGCGCTTCAATCCCATGAAGCGCAACCGCGGCGGCGAGCGGGATCTGGACTACATCATTATCGCCGCCATCCGCGGGATGGAGAAAGCGACGCTCGAATACCCCGCCGTCAGGGCGGGGCTGATTCTCATGCTCGATCGAGAGTTTCCGCGGAGGCTCAATGAAATTATTTTCGAAAAGGCAAAGAAGTACCAGCATCGCGGCGTGATCGGCATTGACATCGCCGGGCCGCAGAGCGGGAAATTCAGGATTGAGGAATACAAGGATTTGTTCGTGGAGGCCAAAGAGCTCGGGTTCGGCGTCACCTTGCATACGGGCGAGGAAGGGAGCTTGAAAGAAATGAGCTATATCATCCGCGAAATACAGCCGCATCGCATCGGACACGGGTTTATGGCGTGGAACAACGCGCGCGTGATGAAAAGCCTGGTGGAGCACGGCATCACGCTTGAGCTCTGCCCGCGATCAAATCTCAACGTGGGCGTCATCAAGAGCATCGCGGCAATGCGCAGGATGTACGGCGCGCTCGCACGGCATCGCGTGAAGCTCACGATTAACACTGACGGGCCGGAAATGCACGGGACCAACCTCCGGCAGGAGCTTGAATTTTTGAGGAAACAAAAAATCTTGACCGCCACACAGCTGCAGGAGTGCATTGATAATGCGTTCGATGCGAGCTTTATTAGGACATGATGCAAACTAACGAATGGTATACGAATGATACGAATAAATGCGAATTCCATTCATGAATGGGATTTGTAGCTCATGTGTTGTATTCGCATGAATTCGCATATTTGCATTATAATTGCATGTCCCAAGTCCTGGTAATTGATTTCGGCGCGCAGTATGCCCAGCTTATCGCGAGAAGAGTCCGCGAGCTGGGTTTTTCGGCTGAACTGGTTCCGTTCAATGCGCCGATTGATACGTTCCGGCGGGCGCGTGCGTTAATACTTTCCGGCGGACCTTCGTCGGTCTATGAAAAAGGCGCGCCACGGCTTCGGCAAGAAGCGTTCGCCCTGGGCATTCCCATTTTGGGCATCTGTTACGGCCAGCAGCTTACGTGTTATCTGACGGGAGGGAAAGTGAAGAGAATGAAGCAAAGGGAATATGGCCCTGCGCAGGTTTCCATCACCAGTCCCTCTCCTCTTACTGCGGGCTTGCCGCGCGCTTCCCGCGTATGGATGTCGCATGGGGATGCGGTCGCGCGCCTCCCCAAAGGCACGCGCGCCTATGGCGTCACCGCGCACTCGCCGTATGCCATCGTGGGGGATGCGCAGAAAAAAATATGGGGAGTGCAATTCCATCCCGAGGTAGTGCACACGCAATTTGGAAAGGAAGTGCTCGAAAATTTTCTCACCCGCATCGCGGGGCTGAAGAAAGATTGGTCCATGCCCTCGTTCGTGGCTAGTGCGATGAAGGAAATCAAAGCGCAGGTGGGGGAGGGCTACGCAATCGCGGCGCTCTCCGGCGGCGTGGACTCGGCAGTGGCGACCACGCTCGTGCATCGTGCGATAGGGCGCCGGCTCACGGCGATTTTTGTCAATCACGGCCTGCTTCGGCTGGACGAAGAGGCGCAGGTGGAGAAGGCCATGCGCCGCATGCTCAAGTCTGATCTCACAGTCATACACGCGTCGCAATTATTTTTAAGCAAACTCAAAGGTATCAGCGATCCGGAACAGAAGAGGAAAATCATCGGGCATCAGTTTATCGATGTTTTTCAGCGCGAGGCCAAGCGGCTGAAATCCCGCCCCGCGTTTCTCGTACAAGGCACCCTGTATCCCGATGTGATTGAGTCGGCAAGTGGCCAGAGCGGTAAGACGGCGAGTACGATAAAGACGCACCATAATGTGGGGGGACTGCCGGCGACCATGCGTTTAAGACTAGTGGAGCCCCTGCGCATGCTGTTTAAGGATGAAGTGCGGGAGGTGGGGAAATTATTAGGATTGCCGGAAGCCATCGTTCAGCGCCAGCCATTTCCCGGTCCCGGGCTTGCCGTGCGCATCATCGGGGAAGTGACGGAAGAGCGCCTCGATATTCTGAAACATGCGGACGCCATCGTGCGGGAAACGCTTGATCCGCTCGCCAAATCGTTGAAATTGTGGCAATATTATGCCGCGTTTTTGCCCGGGGTGCGCTCGGTGGGCGTGCAAGGGGATGAGCGCACCTATGCGCATCCCATCATCGTCCGCGCGGTGTCTTCGGACGACGCCATGACGGCAGACTGGGCGCGTATTCCCGAAGACGTGCTTGCCACAATTTCCACGCGCATTACCAACGAGGTCTCGGGGGTCAACCGCGTGCTCTACGATCTCACCTCCAAGCCGCCGGGGACGATTGAGTGGGAGTAGTTTCTTGTCGTATCATGTAACATGAAACACGTAACAGATTATTACATGATATTTGACGACTTTTTCCCGGCGCGCTATTATAGTAATAATTATTAAATATTCATAAATTTATGTCGAATGGCAACGCAATCATGAGTGTCTCTCTTCCCACCGCACTCAAAGATTATGCCAGGCAGCGCAGCCGGGATGGGCACTATGGCACGCCGAGCGATTATGTGAGAAGTCTTATCCGCGAGGATTTGAAGCGCGCCGAACAGGAACGGCTCGAGCGCGAGCTCTTAAAAGGCCTCCGCTCCGGCAAAGGGAAGGCCGTGACGCCGAAGGAGTGGGCAAAGCTCCGCAGTCAAGTCATGGCACGCGGGTGAACCTCATATGATGCCCCGTTCCCTACTTACTCCGCAGGCGCGCCGGGATGCGGTTGAAATTGCGCGGTATATTGCCGCGGACAATAGAGATGTTGCGAACGATTTTCTAATTGCGTTGCAGGATACGTGTACTCATTTTGCCGTTATGCCGGAAAGGGGAAGGCGGTATGGGTGGAAGCATTCAGCGCTTAAAGATGTACGGGTGATGCGGGTAAGCAAGACATTTGGCGCATACCTCATCTTCTATCTTCCGACCAAAGACGGGGTGAGGATTATCCGTATCCTCCACGGTGCACGAGATTTTCCGACGATGTTCGGCACCCTTTCAAACGTCCGCGAAGCGGCAGGAATCCACGGGCTTGCCCGTGGAGGAATGAGCCCCCGCGAAGCGGGCAAGCGAAGCTTGTAAAGTTTGCAAGTGCCACGGCTTTAGCCGTGGGTATCTACAGTAGCAGTTTTTTTTGCTTACGGTACTTCTTTTATGATCAATAAGAAATTATCACCCATCCATCCTGGGGAGGTTCTTGACGAAGAATTTTTGAAGGAGTTCAAGATTACCCAATACCGCCTCGCGCAGGATATCAGCGTCCCGCCTCGTCGCGTAAACGAGATCGTACGCGGTATGCGTGCTATCTCCGCTGATACTGCGCTTCGCCTCGGCCGCTACTTCGGCACCTCACCCCAATTCTGGCTCAATCTCCAGGCGCGCTACGATCTGGAGCGAGAGGAAGATGATATAGGCCGCCGTCTGGATCAAGAGGTGAAGGCATTTCCGTTTGCGCTTGAACAGGCAACATAACAAAGAGCACTTGGAACCGCTGTAAACAAACACACGCGAAGAGTTATTCAGGCAGCGTCAATTATTAAGCTGTCCTTGTAAACGTATGCATCGAAAACAGCTACCAATATTGATCATGATTTTAACGATTACGGTTGTCGGTATCGCGGCTATTGTTTTCTTGATTAATAAACCTGCCAATGTGATCCCCCATATCGACAACTCTGGTATCCGCGCCCCAGATTCACTAATACAAAGTATTGATAGCGCTGTTCATTCCCAGAATGAACTGGGGCAGGGTTACGCGGTATTTGGCTTTGGCGATCTCACCATTGTCTTTGATTCAACCAAGAGAACCCCTGTCCCATTTAAGCCAAAGGTATACACCCACGAAGAGCTTAAGGAAAAGGCAAATGCGTATATCGTGGACGTGCACGATACTGTCGAGTGTTCGGCAACCGATATAAGCAGCCTGTATATCGTGAATGGCATCAATAATTCAGGCGTCTACGACTACGCGCTCATTTCCATCCATCATTATCCATTTGAGGGCGAAGCCCTCACGGCGTTTGAGGCAATCCCGAAAGACGACTGCCGGTATTTCATAAGGAACCCCAACACGCAGCCATTAATAGACCATTTCCTGGAGGCATACGATCAGCAGTACAAGGAGAAGGATTTAGCACGTCTTGCCGCAGTTATCGGAGGAGCAATTAAGGAAGACCACCCTTTGGTTGTGGAAGCGCGGCGCACACAGAATGATTCGTGGGTGACATACACCAATCCAGACTACGGGATTCAGTTTGACTATAAAGCTGCATGGACCGAACCGTATGTCAGCGAGAATAAGGAAGAGAACCAGATAAACGTATCCTTCGGACCATGGGGGAGCTGGGAGGGCGCGCCCGGGAGACTGAATTCATTACGCATCTTTATCAATAAGCCCAATGTGAGGCACGTGCCAATAAGTAATGCATGTCCTGAATTGTTCAACACCGTCTGCCAAAATTTTGACCCCACTCTTGAGCCGGACAAAATGCAGCGGGTTAACATGGAAGACCCAGACGAGGTGCTCAGGGCGTTTGCGCAGGAGTTTGAGGTGAACGGCATGAACGCGTATACGAGCAGGTTGGGCGACGCGTTTACGTGGAATCACGTTTTTATCTCCGGTCTGCATAACGGCTATCTTTTCAGCGGCGGGATAGGAGATAAAGATTACGACCGTGTGGCACGAAGCTTCAAAGAGGACAAGGATAGACAAGTGGCATGGTACGAGGAGCGGTTCGCGGGATACATGACCGAAGACGTAAGGACATGTCCAGAACGCCTGCCCGCGGACGCTCTCCCCAAGCAGTCCGTGGGTTATTATGGAGGGTTAGAACTGAACGGGTGCGGCTATGACGCGGATACGAAGAAGTTACAACCTTACTATTCTGCATCAAGTTGCGCCGATAACTTCGATGAGGCGCTTGGTGAGCAAGAGTATGATATTCTGAACGGCTGTCTCTATTACCGCGACCAGCAGGTGTTCAAGGGAAACTTGCTCATGAAAGTCATTTACGGTGATTTCGGCGAGCGATACTTTTTAACGAATGCCTCTGGACTAAGAAATGGTATGGGAGAATCTGCAAGCGAGTGGTTCAGGTTTGAGGAAAAAGGCAGGCTCTACATCTTTCTTAGAGGGGCAGCAGGATGCGGTGGTTGTGTCTATAACGGACCTTACCTTGTCATAGATTTACGCACGGGGAACATTGAAACTAAAGATTCGGATTTACCCTACCCGCCGCACAATATCTTCTCTCCTAATCGCAAGAAGGCAATCACATTTGACCAAGAGCAATCGGATGATACCGAATCGCGAGTAAGCCACGTTGTACTTTCTGTGTTTGATTTTCTGACATTTGTCAAGAAGGAGATTTATGCGGTGCCTGACGATTCGTCCGTGCTTGCATTAGGGATGGGAGTATTCTTTATTGATGACGCAATTACATGGCTGGATGATAATCGTGTACAAATTCAGTTATATGAAGGAGAAGGGGCGTCAGAGGGAGAACTTGTGACTGATGAAAACGGGTCCTCTCACAACGAATATACTAAGAGAGGAGAACCCATTGTATTAAAGGTAAATTAAGCCATGCTCTCGCCGGTTGATGAAATCAAGTCGCGCCTGGATATCGTAGATATTGTCCAGGAATATGTGCCGCTCAAGGTGGCGGGGGTGAATATGAAGGGGCTCTGCCCCTTTCATCGCGAAAAGACGCCTTCCTTTACCGTGCACAAAGGACGCCAGATGTGGCATTGCTTCGGCTGCCAGCAGGGCGGAGACATGTTCACGTTTATTGAGAAGATTGAAAACGTGGAATTTCCCGAGGCGCTCGAGATCCTTGCGAAAAAGGCGAATGTGGAATTGAAAAAGGAAGACCCGCGGCTGCAGTCGGAGCGGCAGAGAATGCGGGAGCTGCTCGCGGCCGCTGCGCAGTGGTTTGCGGACACGCTCAAGGGGCCGCACGGCGCGGAAGCGCTGAAGTATTTGAAAGAGAAACGGGGGCTTCATGACGGGACGATTGACGCATGGCAGCTGGGGTATGCGCCGGAGGCGTGGGAGGAACTGGTCCGTTTTTTGCGCGTCAAAGGGTTTCGCGACCAGGAAATGGTCGCCGCGGGCGTGGCGCTGCCAGGAAAGACCCGCGCAGGCGTCTATGACCGGTTTCGCGACCGCATCATGTTTCCCTTGCGCGACGCGCACGGCACGGTCGTCGGATTTACCGGACGGCAGCTCAAAGAGGACAAGGAGGCAGGAGGGAAGTACGTGAATACGCCGGAGACGCTCCTGTATCACAAAGGCTCTGTACTGTTCGGGTTTGACCAGGCGAAGGACGCCGTGCGCACGGTTGGGTTTGCGCTTCTGGTGGAAGGGCAAATGGACGTCATCGGCCTGCGGCAGCACGGGTTTGGTAATGCCGTGGCGGTGTCCGGCACGGCGCTGACCAGCGACCAATTACTGCTGTTGAAGCGCGTCACGGATACGCTCGCGCTCTGTTTCGACGCCGATCCCGGCGGATCGTCCGCGTCGTCGCGCGGCATTGAACTTGCCTGGCAGGCGGGCTTTGGCGTACAGGTGGTCGTGTTGCCTGAAGGGGAGGCCAAAGACCCTGATGAGCTGGTACGCAAGGACAAGGCTGCTTTCGCGCGGGCGCTTGAGGCGCGCATGCCCATCTTGGAATATTTATTTACCCGCGCGCGGCGCGCGCATCCCGGGCAGGGGGTTGAGGACAAGAAAGCAGTGGCCAAAGCGCTGCTGCCCGCCCTGGCGCGCCTCGCCGATCCCATTGAGCGGGATCATTATCTCAAGCGGATGTCCGAAGAGCTCTCGGTCGCGGAAAGCGCGCTGCGCGATGCGCTCGTCCGCGCCGCGCCGGCCCCTCCGCGCCGCGCTTATTCCTCTCCCGCCTCCTCCGCCACGCCTGCCGCCGCCTTGAGCGCCTTTGCGCCCTCTGCGCGCCTGCTTGCCCTCTTGATGACGGCGCCGCGCCTGCTGCAGCATACGGACGCGCTGACGGCAGGAGAAGAAATGGACGAACAAAGCCGTCCGCTTTACACCGCAATGGTTTCTTGGTACAGTACCCGCAGTCACGACAACTCAACCGAAGCACTTCTCCGCGCGCTCGCCGCGCGCGTTCCCGAGGCGTCACGCCTCATCGAGTCCCTTCGCGCGCTGGGGGAGCTCGAATACCAGGGCAAAAGCGATCACGAGCTTCTCCAGGAAGCCGCGTCGCTCGCCCAGCGCATCAAGCGTCGGTATCTCCGGCAAAAATTCACCGCCCTCACCCGCGCCATCACGGACGCGGAGCGTGAGTTGGCGCACGCTGGCGGACAGGGAGATGCGTCGCACCTTGCCGCCTTGACGCAGGAATTCAATCGCCTCGCCGCGTCGCTGCACCAATTGGATTAATTACTGGATTAATTACTACCCCTCTCACCCTGCCTTCCCATGAAACATGCCAAGCGTCCCCGTCCCAAGTCTGCCGCGCGTCCGCACGCGCGCCGATTTTCTCGCCCGCCGAAACGGGGCAAGCCGCATTCGCGCCCGCCCGCGCCGCGCACGCGGCGCCCGCCCGCCGCCGTACTCCCTGCGCTCGCACCCGACGTGGACCGGGCGGTTGCGAAAGCGCGCTCGCGGGGGTTTGTCACCGAGGGGGAATTGCTCTACGCATTTCCGCATTTGGAAGACTACGTGGAACTGTTTGAGGAAACGCTTGACCGTCTGGAGTACGCGGGCGTGCAGGTGATTGAAAAAGACCTGGGGCTGCTCTTGAAATCGGAAGAGCGGCAGAAGGTCTTGAAGGATGCGGGGCTCGCGGTGGATCAGAAGCGGCTCGATCTCTCGGATATTTCATCGGATTCCATTCAGATGTATTTGCGGGAGATCGGCAAGGTGCCCCTGCTCACCCCGGAAGAAGAACTCTCGCTCGCCAAGCGCAAAGAGCGTGGAGAGAAGGATGCGACGAAGCGCCTGGTGGAAGCGAACCTGCGGCTGGTCGTCTCCATTGCCAAGAAATTCGTGGGCAGAGGCGGGCTGACGCTTCTTGATCTCATCCAGGAAGGGAACATCGGCCTGTTTCGCGCCGTCGAAAAATTCGATTACCGCAAGGGCTACAAATTTTCGACGGCG
>Ga0209211_10005782_pt1 | contig 18257 bp, 19 predicted proteins | sample RifGroA2_FD_183992 | JGI IMG/M metagenome (GOLD analysis project Ga0209211, IMG submission 183992) | Groundwater microbial communities from Rifle, Colorado, USA - Groundwater A2 (SPAdes) (version 2) | ecosystem: Environmental > Aquatic > Deep subsurface > Groundwater | place: Rifle, Colorado... | reverse complement strand
GGAAGAGATCCTGCGATAAAAGAGATTACCTTTCGAGGTGGGGGAAAGAAGGGGTCAAGACTGCTCTTGGCTCTTTAGCAGTTGATTTTCGATCTCTCTTGCCCTCCGGCTGAGCCTTCGCTCCTTGTTAACCCGTTCCTTCATTCTCAAATACGCCGTGCTCACCGAAGAGTATTTCTCTAAACCGACTACCTTGCCGATCTCTGTTAGCTTGAACCCTCCCAGCACCCGGCAAAGATACATCACCATCCCCCGCGCCTCGTTTGGCTCTCCCCGCCGCTTCGCTCCAAGCTCCACAACCGTCTTGCCATAGGCCTTTGCCGTAGCTCGCACAATCTCTTCTATCTCCCAGCCGAATACCCGACGTGACTCCGGCTTCTCCGCATCCACCTCGGCCTTCTTTCCTATCCTTTCCATCACCCACTGCACAAACCCCTTACTGCCCAATACCGGCTTGAAGTACGGCTTGCGGTAGTACTCCTCAATTTCTTTCTCTACTTTGGAGTGCATGAAGCTTTGATATTCTATAAGAGCGCTTCGCCCCCGGCCAAATCGCGATAGGATGGAGTCGGTATTCAGCCACTCTGGGGCTTCTCTCTTGTTAAGATAACCGTAATGACTGCTCCAACGATACTGGCCGATGTCGGACACTACCCCCGCATCAACGGGATTGTGGTGGATGTAGCGGGCTACGGCCATGAGATACTCTTCGGCATCTATAAGAATGGCTCGGTAGCGTCCCCGCAATAGGGGACCATCTCGTCTGTGGGCTCGATTGAATCTCTGGGTATAAACCCCGTCCAAATGACGCATCGCTCTGGAAAGTCCCGTCCAAATGACGCATCGCTCTGGAAAGTCCACCGCCGGGTGTTTGTACCAGCAGGTGATAGTGGTTGGCCATCAGACAGTAGGCGTAGACTTCTACCTTCCATAACTTTGCGGTCTCACCGATCAAGCCTAAGAAACGTTGGCGGTCGTTATTATCGAGGAAGATGTTCCTGCGAGCCAGTCCCCGGTTCATGACGTGGTAGTAAGCGCCGGGGTATTCGATCCGCAAGGGTCGAGCCATGGGAGGAACAGATAGCAGGGGCAGAGCTAAGAGTCAAGAGCAGACTTGACCCCCTTAGGAGGTGGGGAAATAACGTCCAACGCGCGTGAAACTACTCAATCCCTGAGTTCAACCTGATCGCCCAACCTGATCGCCCACGGTAATGACGCCTGGCGCGCTGCCGATGGCCATCGCGATAGCGAAGATAGGCATCTCCTGTCCGAACGCACTCGTGAGCGTTTCCAGTACCGCAAGGTCCCGCTTGCCGGTTTCAGGATTTGCGTGCGTTGCAAGACATCTTAATTTCGGCTTTCCCGCCTCGAATAAGACTGAACCTACACGGAGCTTTCGCCCCACCCAGCTTTGCTCTTCCCAGGCCTCAAGCCCATCGACCGCGACGTTGGAACGAAAGCGAAGCTCGCTAATTTCGGCCACGCTGAGCGCCCTTGCAAGCGCCGCGAGACTTCCACGGCCATGCAGGGTTACCTCCCCTGCTTCGCTGTCATGGTAACGGGGAGTGACGCCGTCACCGACAACCCGCAGCGGCAGCCGCTCCGGGTGATCCGTCAGAGGATTTTCCTTTAGTGTGAGGACATAATCGGCTACGGCATCCGCGATGCGCCTCCGACCTTGGTCGTCCAGCGGGGCATCGACCAGCGTGGCATCGTTCAAATCAATACGAAGGCGCAATGTAGCCGCGTCGAAGCGCACCCGGAGACACGCAAGACCGGGCGTATTAACCAGCGCAAGCATTCCCGTCTTGCGACTCCATGCGTTGTCGGGAGCTTCTGTGTCGGCAAACCTAATGCCGAGCACGCGGTCGCCGGCGACCTGGCCGCTACGCAAAACCGACAAGGCCTCGCATGGCTCCGGCGTGAAGCCCTTTAGGGGGTATCTATACAGCGCCGCAACGCGTGGCATTGTCTCAATAAACAAGAACTCACTTTAATAACGTCGATTTGCAGGTTCAGGAGTTTTTCTTCCCTTCCCGTATAACCAACTGCACAACGTCGTTGCGGCTATAGTGACCAACGGTGTCGATCTTCCACTTTTCTCTGAGGATATGCACCGCGTATCGATCTCCGCATAAAGGATCGTCTCTTCGTTATAGACCGGACCGGCGAGGTATTTGCCGTCCGGTCCGATGATCCCGCTCCCGCCGTTGACGTTCCAGAGCGTGCGCCCCTTGAGCGGAAAGTCGTCGGGAACGTCCTCGGGAGAAAGAAGGCCGCAGGAAACGAGAACGTATACTTGACTTTCCAATGCATGGCTGCGGCTTAAAAGATCCGTCGCCTGATCCAGGTGGGCCCCTTTGGGCCAGACTCCGATATGCACCTGCTCGCCTTTAATGGCGAGGGCGTGGCGCAAAAGTGGATGATAATGCTCGCCGCAAATCAGTCCCCCTATATTACCCAGGGAAGTTTCCACGACCACAAGGTCGGCGGCATCACCGGCGCCCCAGCAGCAGCGTTCTTCGTAAGTCGGAAGCAGCTTGCGCTTTTTTCCTAATATATTCCCCGGCGCCCCAGCAACAGCGTTCTTCGTAAGTCGGAAGCAGCTTGCGCTTTTTCCCTAATATATTCCCCTCATCACTGATGAAAAGCAGCGTATTGTATAGGGTTGCGCCCGGCTCCCGCGATCTCTCGTTCACGCCGATCACGACACAGCATCCGGCTTCCTTGGCCGCCTCGCCTAAGGCGCGGCTCTCGGGGCCGGGGATCTCTACCGATTCTTGATAGAGCTTGATCCAGGCCTCCTGACTCAGGTCCCGCTCCCCTTTCGGCAGAGCTCTGGGCCAGTGAGGAAATGTGGGAATCCACGCTTCAGGCAGGGCGACAAGCCTGGCGCCGTTCTTTCCAGCCTGGCGAATCAGCCTGCACGCCTTTTCCGTCGTAGCCTTGCGGTTAAGAAAAACCGGCGCTGCTTGAACCACGGCCGCAACATATTTGGCAAATTCGACGCCCATTCAGGAAAAGATTATTCCTTACCGCTGGTTCTGTCAATTCATGAGCGCACCAGCCACAAAGGAATTGACATACCAACGCCTTATCTGATAGCGATTAACTAATAACAAGGAGGTGGCTATGTTTGCTTGGCGCGCGCGCATCGGTCTTCTCAAACCAACCCATCGGGGAAAATCATTCGCCTTCTGGTTCATACATGCCCCGGATGGAGTCGAGATTGTTCCCACTTTTATCGGCTTTCGCAGCGGTCAAAAAGAGGCCTTTCTCAAGGGCTTCGACCGGGCGGAAGAGATTGCCATGGACCTAAAAGAGGTCGGCTGCAATATTGTTACGGTCAGCGGCACTCCGCCATTTCTGCTCAAGGGTTTGGATTTTGAGCGCCAGTGGGCGGCGAATCTTTCGAAGAAAATTGGCCTGCCGGTTGTCACCGCCGTGGAACCTCACGGTATCGCTCTTAAGAGCATGAATGTAAAGAAAGTGGCGATCGCTACCTACTTCGGCGACGAACTCAACCAGGCGATCGTCAAACACTTCAGCCACTTTGGTCTCCAATCTACTATCATGCCGGGCTTAGACTTCAGCGGCCAGAAAGAGGACCTCTACACCACTCCGCTCCTTAAACTGGACGAAGTCTCCTATATGGACGTGTATCGCCATTGCAAGCGCGGCCTGGAAAAAATGGGAGGTTCCGTCGATGCCATCTATATCAATGGCGGAGGCTGGGATGCGGCGCCGGCGGTTGAGCTGCTGGAGCGCGACCTGAAAGTAAAAGTCGTCTGGGCGATTGCGGCGGAGATGTGGTTGACCTACCACAAGCTGAAAATCAACCTGACGCTGGCCGGCAACGGCAGCCTCTTTAGCGGAAACTACGAGCCGGCCGCTTAAGCTCAGATCTAAGCCACCCTCACCCAGCATTCCTCTGCTGCGGATTTGAGCAGGGCATCCAGGACCTTCTGCGCCTCGAATCCCTCGCGAAAACTTGGCACCGCCGCCTCGCCCGTCCTGATCCACTCGGCGAAGCGGCGCGTCAGGGTGGCGAATATAAACTCCGCGGGAGCCCGCTCCGGAGCCGAACGTTCCGATCCCTGCGTCAACCGCTCCGGAATAGGGATCGGTTGCGGAACCGCGCCGCTTCCCTGGGATCGGTTGCGGAACTGCGCCGCTTCCCTGCGCTCCCCAGAGCCTCCCCGGAACTCCCCCAGGAGCTTTACGATCGATCAGCAGACGCAGCATCCCGTCGCTGCCGAAAATATCGAGGCCACGATAATTGCTGCCGCGCGCCGCGCCGCTGACATGGATCGAGGCCTGCGCCCCTCCCTCCATCTCGGCCACAAAGGCGCAGGAATCCTCGACGGTCACACTCCCCTTCCCCGACCCGTCCGGCAGCTTCCGCTCCCGATTAAAAATCGCGGTATGCGCGCAGACTTTCTTAAAATCGCCCGCGAGCCAGCGCACCAGATCGATCAGGTGCACGCCCATATCGCCCAAGGCGCCAAAGCCGGCCATCTCCCTTCGATAGCGCCATCCCAACGGCGCGTTCAGATCCGCCCTTGTCTCTCCGAACCAGACGCCATCCACGTGGTAAATTCTATTGCCCACGTAGCCTTCTTCCAACAGCTCCTTCATCCGTCTGAGCGCCGGAACGAAACGATAATTGAAGGCCGTCATGTGGGCCAACTTCTTTTCTTCGGCCTTGAGCAACATGGCCGCAGCCTCGTCCTTATTCAAAGCCAACGGCTTTTCGCACAGAACATGAATACCCCGATCCATCGCCTCCATGGCTATGGGATAATGCAGATAGACCGGCGCCGCGATGCTCACGGCATCGAGCCCTTTAAGCTCCAAGAGCTCCCGGTAATCGGTAAATACGCGGGGGATCTGAAATTCCTTTGCCGTGTTCTCGGCGCTCTGCCGCGTCCGCCGGCAAAAGGCCTCTACCTCTACGTTCTCACAGACTTGAAAAGCCGTGAGATGGGTGCGGCCAAAACCCCCGCCGATCACTCCGACTCTCAATTTCCTGTTATCCGGATGCCGCGCCATCTCTATGGTGGGCATCGCCAAGCCGTAGTCTGATCTTTTCTCCATTGGCATTCTATCCCTTGAACCCGTCAACCCTGGTATTAAAGGCCGAACAGAACGAAAAATCCAAACCCTATAATGATGAGACCCGAGATCCTGTGCACCAACCTCAGCCCGGGATAGGCAAACTTCGGACCAAAAAACACCATACCGCTGGCCAATAGAAACCACCAGAGGGCCGAGCCGAAAAACACTCCGGAGGTCAGCAACGCCGCAGAGAGATAATTTCCGCTGAGGTTCCCTACACCCCACCCGGCGCAAATCGCGAGTAAAGAGAGGATGGTCCCTGGATTCGTCATCGCTAACAAGAACATCGAGGCATAAGCCCGGGCAAGACCAATATCTTTAGCCGAGGTCACCTGCCCTGTCGGTTTGCTAGTAAAGATTTTAAAACCCAGATAGCAGAGAAAAAGGCCGGCGACGATATGGAACCACACTTCTTGATGTGTCAGAAAGCTAAAAAATATCGCTAATCCCAACACGGCAATCCCGGCAGCGATGGCGTCTGCCGTGGCAACGCCGAGGCCGGAGACGAGCCCATACGCGGCCCCTCCGGACAACGTACGGTTGATGCACAGGAGACCGATCGGGCCTACAGGCACGGCGACGACAAAACCTATAAGAAGCCCTCTAAAGAAGAAAACGATCTCCATGTTTCCTTAATCCGATTGCATCATATTTCGGTTCTCTAAACGGCTTTTACCATTATACCTAACTCTTAACGGGCGCAGCGGAAGCCGATGTTGTGATGGCCTGAACGGAAGTTGCGCGAGAGATTGCGGCCGCGCTGAGTGGTCGTGATTTCCTCAGCTGGCGAATCGTGCCCCCCTCCCCTCGTCCCGCGCACGGGGCCTGGAGTTAAATCTTCGCGGCCGTCTTTGGAATTATAAGGATAGGACATGTAGGCGCTGCTCACCCATTCCCAGGCATTCCCAGTAAGATCCAAAACCCCGTAAGGGCTTGCGCCCTTGAGGAAACTATCTACCGGAGCGGTCTGGTTGTATCCCGTATTGAATTGGCCCCTGCTCTTGTCCGGCAGACTATTTCCCCAAGGATATTTTCGGCTATCTGTCCCGCGCGCTGCTTTCTCCCATTCAGCTTCGGTAGGAAGACGCTTTCCTGCCCAGGCACAGTAGTCTCGCGCCCCAGCCCAGGAGACTTCAACCACGGGATGACTATCAGAGCCCGCATCAGCCACCCACTTTCCACCCTTCTTGTGAATGCGCGCGTCGTTATCATCCACATCAAAAAGGTTTTCGCCCTTCGAATTCACGGGACCGACCGCGTTCAGAAAAGCGGCGAATCGCGCATTGGTCACGGGAAGCCTGTCAATGTAGAACGCGGGAAGCTCGACCTTGTGAGCTGGCCGCTCATCTGCGGGTCCATCATTGCTGCCCATGAGGAATTGCCCCGGCGGAATCTGGATCATCTCTACTGTGGCCGTTTGGGCATAAAGCAAGGAGAGAATTGCAAAAAATATCAAAAGTAAAAGGGCGGGCCGCAGGATCAATGTTTGGCCACCATGAGCTTCATCGGCTGGAGAGTGCGGGTAAAGGGGTTTAGGACAAGGCCGAGGATCTCAAGGGTAACTGCTCCAAGAAGCGCTTGATCTCCTCTCTCGCCGAGAATGACAGGCGTATGCGCTTCCAGACCATTGTAACGGAGCAGACATTCGGACACTTTTCTAGGAAGCTCGGTGCCGTCGGCGAGCGTGAACGTGAGTTCGCGCTTAGGTCGCAGCCCGATGCCTTTCCATACCTTCTCAGGCAGGACGGTATAGGACGCCCCGCTGTCCACTAAAAAGCGCAGGGTGCGCTTCCGGCCCCTGGTGCCGGCTACCGTAGCCTGGATGAAGGTGAGCCCCATAACTTCTTTTACTGCGAAGGCGGCGGTAAGTCAAAGCGGGGCTCCGTTGCAAACTTATTTTATCGCCAATGAAGGCATCGCACTTGAGCAAGCATGAAGTCGTTCGCCGGTTAAAAATATCTCCGAGTCAACTTTACCGACTGCTCGATCCAACCAACTATCGCAAGTCTATTGATGAAATGCTCCGGCTGCTCACGGTTTTAGGATGCAGGGTTGGGTGGAGCATCGTAAAACAAGCGGCATGAAGTGTGGGGCCCCGGGCAGACGCCCGGAGCCCCACAAGATCGCTCACTGCGCAGGCTCGGCCTAATTCGGATCCAACAACCCCCCTCCTCTTGACATCGATTAGCTAAACTATTATGTAAAGAATAATAACTTTGATTGGAGTAAGCATTATGGGCGCGATAGCCGTTTCGAAAAAAGAAGAACACCAAATCGAAAGACTGCGGAAAGAACTGGGCATCCCTACCAAGTCAGGGCTAATCCGGGCTGCCCTGAAAACCTTGGAAAAGGCGACTCACGAAGAAAAGTTGCGCCAGGAGATCCAGGAATCCGTGCGCCGCTGCGCGGCTGCCGATAAGAGAGAGAACCAGGCGTTATTTTCCGCTGGAGTTGCCCGCCGGACCTCAGATTAGCTCATGGAAATCACGCGCGGGCACTTATATATCGTAGATTTCAATCCTCGCGTCAAAACGAAGCCGGGCAAGCTCCGCCCTGCCGTGGTGATCCAGTCCGACCTTGTCAACAAGGCAGGTTATCCATCTACTATTGTGATCCCGACCACCACCCGGCTGGTTGAAAACCCCGGTATCTTAAGGCTCCGGATTAGGAAAGGGCAAGGGGGCCTAGCGAGAGAAAGCGATCTCCTCCTGGGTCAACTGATTGCCGTGGCTAACGAATCTTTTCGTCAGGAGATCGGTGCCTTGCCGGCCCCTTTGATGGATGAATTGGAAAACCGGGTCCGCATCATCCTCGGCCTGTAATTTACCCCGCCTCGCTTGCCACTCACCTTCCTCTGTGCCATGTCTTGATTCCATGCCAGCCAGACTCACCTTTCAGCGTCGCGGCATCGTCGAGGGATTTTTTGGTCCGCCATGGAGCATGGAACACCGCGCCGCGATCTTTGAATTCGGCGCGAAGAGAGGCATGAACACCTACCTCTACGCGCCGAAAGATGACCCTTATCACCGGGAGCGCTGGAGGGAACCCTACCCGGAGGCAGGGTGGAGTAAACTGCTAAACTTGTTTCACCTGGCCCGAGAGCGCCGGATCGATTTCGTTTACGGCTTCCATCCCGGGAAAGGACTCTGCTTCTCCGCTGAGGAGCCCATCGCTACCCTTCTGACCAAAGCAGAGCGCTTTTACGAAGCCGGTGTGCGTACTTTTGCTGTTCTCTTTGACGATATCCCTTCACGACTGAAGCATGCGGAGGATCAAAAAGAATTTGGCGGGAGCCTAGCCAAAGCAGAGGCCGTCTGGCTTCAGAAGATCCTGGACCGGCAGCCTACCGCCTGGAATGACATTGAATGGTGGATCTGCCCTTCCTATTATACCGAAGACCCGTTGCTCGCCCGAACGTTCGGGACATTTGAACCTTCGTTTCTAGAGACCCTTGCGGACCATTTACCGCAGAGTGTAGCCTGTTTTTGGACCGGCCCTTCGGTGGTATCTAAAAGGATCACCCTGGCGCACGTTCGAAAAGTAGCCAGATGTCTCAAGCGCCGTTTGATCCTGTGGGACAACTATCCCGTCAACGACCTTAGCATGAGCAAAGAGATGCATTTAAGCCCCTTAACCGGACGTGACCCACGACTCCCCGAAGGGGTCTACGGCTATTTGAACAACCCTCTGCTGCAGGAGTCGCTCAGCTTCATCCCGCTGGCTACCTGCTTCGACTATGCGGCGGACCCTGGGGGATACGACCCGGAAAAAAGCTGGCAAAGAGTCATCGAAGAACTGTTTGGAAAGGAGACGATCCTCCACTGGCAGGCGATCCGAGAGTTTTACGAGCGAATCAGCCAATCAAAAGATAAGAACCGGCCGGGGTTCTTGCCTCGACAGAAGCAAGCGGCTCTGGAGACAGCCAGGCGCTACATCCTGGATAACCGGGGTCAGCGTTGGGCCGAAGAATTTCGCCCCTGGCTGGATCTCATAGAAGAGAACTTGACGCGCAAGAACGACTGAGGGAGAAGCCGCCCTCGTCCAAGAGGAAATATCATGGTTGAGCAATTCATTGAAGTTGACGGGCTAAGAACTCGATATTTGGAAGAGGGCGAAGGCCAACAACCGGTCCTTTTGCTTCATGGCGCATCACTGGGTTCTTCAGCGGATGTTTGGAAACGCAACCTCGAGCCTCTGGCCGGCTATGGTCTAAGGGTTATCGCGTTTGACCAGCCGGGCTTTGGCGGAACCGATAATCCGGAAGACTACTCCGTCGCCTACCGGCGCCGCTTCATCCTCCAATTCATGGACGCCCTCGGAATCCGTAAGGCTCACCTGGTGGGCCATTCCCAGGCGGGGGCGATGGCGGTAGGGCTGGCATTTGAGCAACCCGATAGAATTTCCAGGATTGTTGTGATGGCGACCGGGAGCCTGCTGCCCCCGCTCGAAAATGCTAAACAGTCGGGGGCCAGGGAGGGCAAAGAGGGCACAGCGACGGAGCCGACCTTTCAGGATACCCGGGCTCTCTTAGAACACAATCTTTTCAATCACTCGCTCATCACTCATGCGGAGATGCAAACGCGCCATCGCATGAGCACCGGGAAAAATTTTCAGGCCTTTTTAGAGCGGAGCCATGCAGCACAAACAGGGGGCGCCAAGGAGGCCGTTCCCCTATGGCCGCGCCTCGATCAAGTGGGTGTCCCTATGCTCTTCATCTACGGCAAACAAGACCGGGGTTCGGCCGCGGAAAGGGCTGCCCTGCTCAAGCACCGCTATCCCCGCCTCAACCTGCACGTGATTGACCGCTGCAAACACCTCGTCCAGTGGGACGCCGCCTCCCAGTTCGAGACCCTCGGCGGAAGATTTTTGTCGTCGTAGATTTTTCTCCCCTTCTTGATACCAATCGCCGAGTAGAGTAAAAATTAGTTTCACTGTGAACAGGACCGTACAAGATCGCCAATTTGATTCTAGCGTAGGCGGAACATCCCCGGCATCGGAGTTAGCCGATCTCCTGCGCGAGGCCCGCTCCAGGACTCTGGATTTAGTGGCCGACTTATCTGATGGGCAGATGATAGGCCCGCGCCTTGCCATCGTGAACCCTCCAATCTGGGAGATCGGTCATGTTGCGTGGTTCCAAGAATTCTGGGTTTTGCGCCACCTGCGCAAACAAAGGCCCCTGCTCGAAGGCGCAGACGCGTTATACAATTCCACCGACGTAGTTCACGAAACCCGCTGGGATTTGCGGCTGCCAAATAGGCATAAAACCTTGGAATACATGGGCGCGGTCCTGGATCGGGCGATCCATCTCCTGCAATCCTCCGACAATCCCGTTGAGGAGGAGATCTTTTTTCACCTCTTTTCTCTCTTCCACGAAGACATGCATGACGAGGCCATCACTTACACCAGACAGACCCTGGGTTACCCGCCGCCTAAATTGAGTGCAGCGACGGCCCGCCGACCCGGAGCAGGGGCTTTTCCGGGCGACGCGGAAATCCCTGGTGGAACTTTTATGCTGGGGGCGACGCCCGATTTTCCTTTTGTCTTTGACAACGAAAAGTGGGCCCATCCCGTGCACGTAAAGCCCTTTCGTATCGCCCGCGCGCCCGTAACCAATGCCGAGTTTGCCGCCTTTGTCGAGGATGGGGGTTATCTCAAGCGAAAATTTTGGAGCGATGAGGGATGGCTCTGGCTGGAGTCGGGCGGAGCCCCGAAGCTTGAGCAGTCTTTTGCAAAATTCTTTGGCAAAGAAAGTAAGCCGAAAACAGAACCTCTCTCCTCACCCGGGAAAATAGACCATCCGGTCTACTGGGAGCGTGAGTCCGGGGGCCGCTGGCTCCAGCGCCTATTCGATACTTGTGTCCCGCTGAGTGAGCATTTACCTGTGATCCACGTCAACTGGTACGAAGCGGAAGCCTTCTGCAACTGGGCCGGGAGAAGACTGCCCACTGAGGCGGAATGGGAGATGGCGGCATCCTGCGAGCCGGGCGCGGACGGACGCGGGATCACTGAGCGCAAACGCATCTTTCCCTGGGGAGATGAGCCGCCCGCACCGGATCGCGCCAACCTCGACTGGAGTGCCATGGGCTGCGTCGAGGTCGGGGCGCTGCCTGACGGCGACAGCGCCTTTGGCTGCCGACAAATGATCGGCAACCTGTGGGAATGGACCGCAAGCGACTTCCAACCCTATCCAGGCTTCGTTATGGATCCTTACAAAGAGTATTCCCAGCCCTGGTTTGGAACTCACAAGGTTCTCCGGGGCGGCTGCTGGGCCACCCGCTCGCGCCTCATCCGCAACACCTGGCGCAACTTTTATACCCCCGACCGGAGCGATGTGTGGGCCGGTTTCCGCACCTGCGCGAGGTGACATTCCATGAGGATCAAACTCATCACCCCTGCATTGGCAAGCGCCCGAAACGGGAACAGCATCACGGCCATCCGCTGCGCGCGTATTTTGCAACAGCTGGGACACCGCGTCGTCATGGAACAAACGTATGACGGGAAGGGATGCGACCTCATGATCGCCTTGCACGCGCTGCGCAGCCACGAGTCGATCCGCCTCTTTAAGGAAATGCATCCCGATCTTCCTCTGGTCGTCGCCCTGACCGGGACCGATCTCTACCGCGATATCCGGATAAACCCCGACGCGCAAAGATCACTTGAACTAGCCACCCGTCTTATCGTTCTCCAGCCGATGGGGATAGTAGAACTTCCGAAGCACCTGCGCGCAAAAACTCGCGTCATCTACCAGTCGGCGGAAAGGGTCAGGCGGCGCTCTACTCCGGCGAAGGATGGTTGCTTTAACGTTTGCGTCATCAGTCACCTGCGACCGGAGAAAGATCCCCTGCGCACCGCGATGGCAGCCAGGGAGCTTCCTGATTCGTCGCGCCTGCGCGTCTTGCATATCGGCCGTCCCTTGAGCAAAGAGATGGACAGAAGACTGCGCGCCGAAATCGCCCGCAACCCGCGCTTTCGGTGGTTGGGAGAACTCCCCCACTGGAAAACGCGCCGGATATTGGCTGACAGCCAACTCCTGTCTGTGACTTCAAGAATGGAGGGAAGCTCCAACGCCCTCTGTGAAGCCATTGCTTCATCGGTGCCTGTGGTCGCCTCGAAGATCCCGGGATTAGTGGGGACTTTGGGGAAAAAATACCCCGGTTATTTTCCCGTAGGTGAGACGCGCGAGTTGGCCCGTTTGCTGCAAAGAATAGAATCGAATCCGAAATTTTACCGCCGCTTGAAAGCCCACTGCGCTCGTCTAAGCCCTCTCGTCGACCCCAAGCGCGAGATCACCGCCTGGAAAAAGCTGCTGAACGAGCTTGCTCCTGGCTGAGCTTATGAGACCGGCTTGATGGACGCCTTCCTCAAAATTCTGACTCTCATGCTTCTGGTGGCCATTGGCGGCTGTGCGGTCGCGCTTCAGCCCGAGGAGTACCGGCTCATTCAGACGAGTCGTTATTCGGAGCTGGAAAAGCTGATGGAAAGCCGGATAACCCAGCCCTCCTCGGCCCCAACGGCTCAGCTCTTCCACCTTTGCTATGCCTACTCGAAATTGAAAAGGTACAACAAACTTTTTCCCTGTCTCGACCAACTGGAGAAAAACATTGAAAAGGGCGATCGCAATGTTTTTTTCTACGACTTTTCCGCTACCCCTTCTCTCATGCGAGCAGAGGCCGACATCGAGTTTGGCGACTACACCAAGGCGATCGAGGAATCCACCAAGGCCTATGACATGGTCCTCAAAAAAAACTTATACCGTCAATTCAGGATCTTCGCCCTGACAGCCATGGGATTGTCCCATGCGCTCAATGGAGACTCGGGGAGCGCAAAAAAATATGCCGCCCTTCTGGAAGAGGTCGGAACGCATTACCCGTTCAATACCCTGGAGACAGACAAGGTCACCGGATTGGCCAAAGTCTACATGGCGCTCGGCGAGTACGACAAAAGTCTGGACGCCATCAAACGTGACCAAGGAGGCGCCTTGTTCAGGGCGCTGACTGACGTCATTACCGGCGCCGCTCTAACCGGCGACACATTGTGGGCCTTTAACCAACTGCCCAAGGCATTCATCCTGAACAAAAGCCTCTTGGAGACAGGTCAAGTCAAGGAGGCCAAAGAGGGATACGATGGATTATTGAACCGGCCCGAGATCAAGTACAACGGCGATATCTATTGGATGATTCTGTTTGACCGGGGGCGGATTGCTCAACAGGAAGGAAATCTCAAAGAAGCCGCGGAATTCTTTAAGCAGGCGATCGAGGTCATTGAGCAGCAGAGATCCACTATCAACACCGAGGCCAACAAGATCGGTTACGTCGGCGACAAGCAGAAGGTCTACCATCACCTGATTGCCGCGCTGCTTTCCGACGGGCAGCAAGCCATGGCTTTCGAATACGTGGAACGATCTAAGTCCAGAGCGCTGGTTGACTTACTGGCCTCCAAGAAAAATTTCGCGATCCGGGAAACCAACGAACAGCAGGTCCGTTCCCTGCTCAAAGAGTTGGAGACCCTGGAAGCCGAGGCAAAGGTGCAAGAGACGACCCCGGCTCCCGATCGACTCGACCAAAGGAGATCTCTCGATACTCAGATCAGAGAAAAACTTAAAACCAGCGCGCCTGAGCTGGCTTCTCTAGTCACTGTAACGGCATTGTCTGCGCGCGAAATCCAGTCCCACGTGCAAGCCGATGAGACCCTGGTCGAGTACTATTACTACGGGGAGGATCTCCATGCCTTCGTTTCGACTAACGACACGTTGAAGGCAGTAAAGTTAAACGGCGCGAACCTGATAACGGAGATAGAACAATTCAGGGCATCCCTGCAAGACCCGCGATCACAGGAATACCTTCGGTTATCTCAAAACCTCTATCGGAAATTGATCCGGCCTATCGAACCCTTGCTCAATAAGCCGAATTTGATCCTGGTGCCGCACGGCATGCTGCACTACCTGCCATTCAACGCCTTAAATGCGGGCAGCGATTATCTTGTTGACCGATACAGTATCCGTATTCTGCCAAGCGCCAGCGTCATGAATTACCTGAAGGACAGAAATATCCACAAGGCCCAGGAGGTGCTGGCCCTCGGCAACCCCGATCTCGACGACCCCAGATTCAATCTAAGGCACGCGCAAGAGGAGGCGACCGCGATCGCCAAAGGATTCCCGCAAGCGAAGCTGCTGCTGCGAGGAGAGGCCACGGAGACGGCTTTCAAAAAGCTTAGCGCCGGCTTCAGCTACGTCCATTTTGCCACGCATGGTTTTTTCGAGTCCGCCTCTCCTTTAAATTCAGGCCTCTTTCTGGCCAAGGATTCTGAAAACGATGGGCTACTGACCGTCGACGAGCTTTACTCCCTTCGTTTAGACGCGGATTTGGTCACCCTAAGCGCCTGCGAAACAGGACTGGGTAAAATCAACAGCGGAGACGATGTGGTCGGGCTTTCCAGAGGATTTCTCTATGCCGGAAGCAATACGATCGTTGCCAGTCTTTGGCAGGTGGAAGACCAAGCTACCTCATACCTGATGACAGAGTTTTATGCGAATCTCAAAAAAAACAATAAGCGCGACGCCTTGAGGGAGGCCCAGTTGACCGCCAAAAAACAGCATGAACATCCCTTTTTCTGGGCCGCCTTTCAACTGACGGGCACGGCCCGTTAAGGTAATTTCAACCTCTGAGCGCTCCACCCAGAACAAAGGCCCCATAAAAAAACGGCGCCAGTCCCGCGGCACGCAGCCGGTCGCGCGCCGCCAGCCATGCTCTGCCATAGTCGCCGTCTTTCGCCCGTTCGTGAAAAGTCTCCATAAAGGTCCTGGTGCTGACATCGTCCACCGGCCACATACTGCTGACCACGGCGAGGGTTCCTCCGAGGTAGAAGCTACGCGACAGGCCAAGAAAATCGTCGCCGGCCACGGCCTTACCGACACCGGTTTCACACGCGGAAAGCACGACCAGCTTCGCCGGGAGAGGAGATTCGAAGAGCCTGGCCGCCGTCAGCATTACAGGTCTTTCAGCTCCACTGAGTACGATCGACGAGGTGAGCGGCCTGGCCGCGTCGAAAAAGCCGTGGGTGGCAAGGTGGAGCACGTCAACACCGCCGCCAACCAGCTTGCGTAGTCCCTCCTCAGTCGCGGCGCGGCCAAGAAGCGGCTCGGTTTGGTAACGCCGGCTGATTTCCACGGCCTCCGCGCGGGCGCCCCTTAGCTGTTTGAAAGCGCCCTGAAAATCCGGATCGCCCACGACCGCCGCAGCGCTGCTGGCGCGTATCGAGATGGGCGTACGCAAAAGCCAACCGCCCGCGGGCAGGACCGCCACGGGGTAGTTCACATCAAGCGCGCCCCAGGGCACGAAATGCAGAGCGCCGCTGGAAACGACATAGGCTGCTCTCCGGACGCCCCACGCTGCAACTTTTAATCCCTGTCCCATCGCGTTGACTACCTTACTCTGACGCGAAAAATCACGTCCCTCTAAGGCATCGGCCAACTCCGTGACCATGCCTGAAAGCGCGGCATAGGTAACGTCCGCATCCATGACCCGGTTACCTTCTCGAGTGACAAGCAGAAACTTGAGCCGTTCTCCTGCCTCGCCCGGGATGGCGTAGGCAAGGACTTCGCCCACGGCTCCCCCACGTCGAGCCGCAACCGGACGTCTTTTAACTCCACAGCCGCCACGGAAAGAGTGTCGGCCAGCTCCGGATCGCTCGGCCTTAGTTCCGCAACCCGTTGCACCCGTTTTTCTATCAGAGCTGCTTCCCGGGACTTGCCATCCGACATGGCCCCGGGAGCGCTGTTCAACAGCCGTTGGCGCAGAATCTGCCGATCGAGATCGCGGATCGCAGCGACTAAATCACTCTGACGGCCAAGAGCTACCGGTCGATCGCCCAACATATCAATGAAGGCACGGGCTCGGGCACGCTCCATGTCCCGAAACAGCGCGGTATGATCCCCTCGCTGGAGATCGAAGCGAACAAGATGGAGTGTCACCTCTTCCTTGCCCACACCGAAGCGGAGTTTTGTCTCTTCCCTGCCCAAGGAGCCGCTCGCCAGCTCAATCCCATTCTGGGCGCTGCGAAATGCCTTCTCAGCCTCGTCTCTGCGCCCCAAAGCTAACAGCGCCTTGCCGCGCTCCGCTGCAAGGTGCCACACCATATGACCTAGACCCGCAGCGGCAGCGATCCGCTCGCCTTCTCCGGCGATGACCTCGGCATCTTCAAGACGGCCGAGTTCGAGGGCTGCCATGGAGCGCAGTGCTTGAACCACTGCCAAGCCATAGCCGTGGTTCACCGACGCGAAGAAGCGCCCGGACTCCGCCAATTCGGCGGCGCCGGCATCGGGCTTTCGCTGGACGATGCCTCGCGCCGCTCCCAGAACCGCTAAGTTAAAAGCGCGTCCTTCCCCGGCCACCATCGTCACAGAGCCGCTCCCGTAAAGCGGGTGCGTCAGCACATAGAAGAGGTCGTTGAATAGACCCTCAGCCGCCCCGGCCCAACGCAGCGCCTCGGCATAGTTTTTTTGCAGGAAGTAAACGCTCGCAATTCCGGCATAGGCACGCATCTGCGCCTCCGACAGGGATTTTACCTCGGTTAAGTTTGTCGGCGGTCCGGAGTAGGAGGTCGGCAGGCTCCAACTACCGATAGCCCGGGCGACCCTACCGAAATCGGCAAGCGCGGAGTCATAATCCCTAAGCTCCATGCGCGCCAGTCCACGCATCGCCTGCGTTGTCAGGTCATGACCTAAAATCGTTCGCTCCAGGACCGCGAGCTCTTCCGCCACGGATTCGGCGTCTGCGGGGCGGCCGAGCATCGCCAGCGCGTCATAGCGCAGGCTGGCGGCGACCCAACGCGTTTTGGCATCCGCGCTCTTGCCGGAAAGGGAGTCCGCGGCGGCGAGCACCGCATCAACATCGCGCCGATGATACGCGGCGTAGGCAGCCGCGAGCTCAGGCGTCACAGCCAGACCTATCTCGTTTTTATCGCCGCTCTGGTAAACGGCAATTTTAACCGCATCGAGCGGCACCCTCTTGATCTGCGGGTTGCCTCGAGCCGGAGGATCGGACGGCAGGCTGGCTGCCCGACCGACTTCTTTTTCGGCCGGGAGATGCGGCAGAGGGACGGGCGCAGGACAGCCGGTGAGCCAAAGCGCCAGCACAGGCGCAAGCGCAGCTGCTTTATGCGGCAATCTTTTGTTGCTGAAGTGCCATAAGAAATTATCCACTTAAGATTTCGCCTCCTCATGAATCCATTTTTTTACCCAGGGGAGCAGCGCATAGGCCGGCAGCGACAAAAGAAAAGTCAGCGCGAAGTAGTTGCCGTAGCCGAAACGCTCCGCGCCCAGACCGCTCAGCCCGCCCATCAACCGCCCGGTCAGAGAAAAAATCGACGATAAGAAGGCGTACTGGATGGTCGCATGCTCTTTCTGGCAAACATTCATCAAAAAGGCAAGAAAGGCCGCGGTCCCGAGCCCGCCGCTGAAAGACTCGAATACCGACGCGCCGTAAAGACCGAAGCGGCCCAAGCTGGCCCAAGCGACCAGGGCGTAGCCAAGATTGGAAACGGCCTGCAGCAGCCCCAACACCCACACCCCGCGGAAAGTTCCATAGCGCGAAATAAAAGCGCCGCCGGAAAGCGCTCCGGCCACGCTGAGAATAATACCAAAAGTAGTAGGAACGAGTCCTATTTCGAAGACGGACCTCCCCTGATCAACCCAGAAGGGTTTCACCATTGGACCGATGGCATACTCCCCCAGCCTATAAAAGAGGACAAACAGCACCAGAGGAATAGCGTTCCAGGTCCCGATCCAGCCGACAAATCCCGCCAGCCATCGTTCCCGCGCCGTTGCGGGAAGATCATCCCGCCAGCCATCGTTCCCGCGCCGTTGCGGGAAGATCCAGGCGCGGAACGACAAGAGTTGACAGGGCGAGCAGAGCAAGAACGACTGCGGCAATAAGGTAAAGCAGGGTCCATTGCAATATCGAGGCGAGCAGGACCATGCCGCCCCCGATAAGCACCAAAGCGACGCGATACGCCGAGGCGCGCACCCCGTTGGCCGCTCCTTCTTCTTCCCTTTTGATTAAACCCACCGTGTAGGAGTCGATAGCGATATCCTGCGTCGCCGAGAGCGTCGTTAGAACCAAAAGAAGCGTAATGACTACCCA
>Ga0209211_10005781_pt1 | contig 18262 bp, 13 predicted proteins | sample RifGroA2_FD_183992 | JGI IMG/M metagenome (GOLD analysis project Ga0209211, IMG submission 183992) | Groundwater microbial communities from Rifle, Colorado, USA - Groundwater A2 (SPAdes) (version 2) | ecosystem: Environmental > Aquatic > Deep subsurface > Groundwater | place: Rifle, Colorado... | reverse complement strand
TCGATGCGGTCACGTCGAGCACGTGCAGCTTGCTGACCATCGCGGTGGAGACCGGATCCTGGAAGCGCTTTTCGTCGCCGTAGACATGCAGCAACACATCGGACTCGTCGACGATGCCGACGATACTGTCGTCTTCCATCACCGGCATCTGCGAGACGTCGTACATCTTCATGCGCTGATAAGCGACGGTCAGCGAATCGTTCGGGCCGACCACCACGGTGTCGCGCTGCGCGAACGGCCGCAGGATCAGGTCGCGCAGATCGCCGTACTGCGGGCGTTCGATGAAGCCGTTGTCGAGCATCCAGTAGTCGTTGTACATCTTCGACAGGTACTTGTTGCCGGTGTCGCAAACGAACATGACGACTTTCTTCGGCGTGGTCTGCTCTTTGCAGTACTTCAACGCCGCCGCCAACAGGGTGCCGGTCGAGGAACCACCGAGCACGCCTTCCTTCATCAGCAGGTCGCGCCCGGCGAGGAAACTTTCCTTGTCGGAAATCGCATAGGCCTTCTTGACGCGGGTGAAATCGGAAATCGGCGGCAGGAAATCCTCACCGATGCCCTCGACCAGCCAGCTGCCCGACTTGGTGCTGAGCACGCCTTCGTTGATGTACTGGGTCAGGATCGAGCCGATCGGATCGGCGAGGATCAACTCGACGTGCGGCGCGGCCTTGGCGAAATAGCGCGACAGGCCGGTCATGGTTCCCGACGAGCCGCAGCCAAACACGATGGCGTCCATCTGTCCGTCCATCTGCCGCCAGATTTCCGGGCCGGTGCCTTCCTCGTGCGCGCGTGGATTATCCGGATTGCCGAATTGATTGATGAAGTAGGCGTTCGGCGTGTCCGCCGCGAGTTTTTCGGCCATGTCCTGGTAGTACTGCGGATGGCCCTTGGCCACGTCCGAGCGGGTTAGCACGACTTCGGCGCCCATCGCCCGCAGGTTGAAGATTTTTTCCCGGCTCATCTTGTCGGGCACGACCAGGATCAGCTTGTAACCCTTCTGCTGCGCCACCAGCGCCAGGCCGATGCCGGTGTTGCCGGCAGTGCCTTCGACCAGGGTATCGCCGGGCTTGATCTTGCCGGCCTTTTCCGCACCCTCGATCATCATCAGACCGATGCGGTCCTTGATGGATCCGCCCGGATTCACGCATTCGAGCTTCAGGTAGAGCTCGCACAAGCCGGTATCGAGGTGCTGGGCTTTGACGATCGGCGTCTCGCCGATCAATTCGAGGACACTTTGCTGGACGGTCATGGGCGCTGCCGCTCTCAAAAAAGGGCACAGGCCCAACTGCCAATTATAGCCCGTGTGCAGGAGCGGCTTCAGCCGCGAAGGGCCGCACATGTGGGAGCGGCTTCAGCCGCGAAGGGGCTTGGATGGGAATTGGGCGGGCGGAGAGATCGCGGCTGAAGCCGCTCCTACACATGTGCGCCCTGGGCTTGGGTGCGGGTGACGGCGGCCCGACGAGGAGGGCCGCCGCCACCGCAGCGGTGAACTTCAGTGATGCTTGGTTTCGTACATCCGAATCAGGCGAGTTTTGGCGTATAGCTTTTCGCGTTTCATCTGCGACAGCGTGTTGTCATCCAGCGGCAGCACGCCGAGTTCGGCGTCCAGTACCTGCTTGTCGAGTTCGCGGTGACGCTGGAGGAGCTGGCGGAATTCCGTATCGCTCTTCATCATCGCGTCGACTTGGTCTTGTGGTTGCCCTTCAAACATCGTTGACCTCCTTCTGAAACGCAAACGCCCCACGCGGTGACGCGCAGGGCGAGCGGATTTTAGACAAGGTCAGGTCTCTGGCGCGGGCGTCATCCCGGGAGAACGCACGCGCCAAACAAACTGTGGCGGCGGTCCCCGTGAGATCGACTTCTGCTTTCATCGGCCTGGCTCGGTTCGCCTTTGTGGCAAAGACGCCACGCGGCAACTCCGACGCTACTCCCGGCTCTGGGGAGTCGCAAGCGCCTCTGTAAGTTATTGATAATTCAACAATTCACCTAAATGAACCGGTCGATTTCCGGCCCCGGTCCGGAGCCCGATTTTTCAAGCACTTAGCCGACCCTGAACCAGAAAGAGGCTGCTAACTATTTGATTTTAAAGTCTATTCTACAACTATTTCGACGCGCCGATTACGCGCGCGACCTTCCGCCGTGCCGTTGTCAGTGACGGGATCGGCCTCACCCTTGCCAGTGGCCGTCACTCGCGCTGCGCTGAGCCCGCCCGCAAGCAGTACCTGGCGCACGGCGTCCGCGCGCCGCTGCGACAGGACCAGGTTCGCGGCATCGCCACCCTGGCTGTCGGTATGCGCTTCCACGCGTACGGATTTCTTCTTGCCCACCGCTGCGGCCAAACGCCGGAGGCTGGCCTGTGCGGCGGCGCTGAGGCTGCTGCTGCCGCTGTTGAATACAGTTCCCGCCAGCGTGTAAATGGTCCTGTTTCCAGCCGTGCGCGAAGGCGGCGGCGCGGCATCGGCCGCCAGAGAATCTGCCGCGACGGCGGCCGCGAGCTCGGCTTCCTTGCGCGCCAGCTCGGTCTCGCGGGCGCGCGCTTCGGCGAGCTTCAAGGCTTGCGACGCTTGCGCCTGCACATCGGCGGTGGACTGTTCGGCCGCCAGGCGATCGAGTTCCATCGTCTGTGCCAGGCGCTGCGCTTCTTCTTCGCGGGCCAGGCTTTGCAACCGGAGCCGGTCGGCCTCGCGACGGGCCATTTCAGCGTCACGGCGGCTGGCTTCAAGCATGATCTGGTCACGTTCGCGGTCGAGCTGAGCGGACTGCCGCAACAGCACTTCGGCGTGCGCGGCGTCCTGCGCGGCCTCGACCCAGGCGGCGGCCAGGAACAGCGCGTGCTCGCGGTCGCGCGACCGGGCGGATTGCAGGCGGGCCAGCGCCTGGCGCGCCTTGAATCGTTCCAGTGCGGCGGCGTCGGCCAGTGCCGGATCGCTTTCCAGCGCGTCGAGCACGGCGGACAGGCGGATCAGGTCCGGGTCCGCGGCAGTAGCCCCCTGGGCCGGACTGGCGCCACCCATCCAGGCGCTGGCGACGAGCAGGCAGGCTAGCAGTACGCGGCCGGTGCGCGCGCTCATGGCTGGCTCTCCGGCAACACCAGCAACTGCCGGCGCAGGTCGGCATTGCGCGCCGATTTTTCGTCGACTTCGTTCCGGGCATTAGCCAGGCGCGCCTTGGCCAGGGCCAGGTCGGCGCCGGCTCGGGCCTGCTCGGCAAGACGCAGGGCATCCCGGTATTTCTTGCGGCCGATGGCCTCCTGCGCCTGAGCCAAGCGGTCGCGGGCCTGATTCAGCGCGCTGGCGGCCGGGCCGCGCGGCTGGGCGCGCTCGGCGCTGGCGATTGCCGCACTGGCCGCGGCCATTTCAGCATCCGGGGGCGTGGCCGCAATTGCAGTTCCCGCGAACAGCAAAATCGCGGCCGTCAGGTAGAAATTTCGTGCGGATAGTGTCATACATCGCATACAGGGATACTTTATACGCGGTATTGTTAGCAGACGTTCGGGCCCTTGCAACGGGCAGAAGGATCAAAGGAAAGAAAATGGATATCGGCTATTTCCTCAAGCTGATGACTGAAAAGAACGCGTCGGACATGTTCCTGACTACCGGCGCGCCTGTCTTCATCAAGGTCGAGGGCAAACTCTATCCCCTTGGCAACACCGGCCTGCCGGCCGGCATGGTCAAGAAGATCGCCTACTCGCTGATGGACGAAGGACAGGTTCCGGTCTTCGAACGCGACCTGGAATTCAACATGGCCATCGCCGTCAAGGACGCCGGGCGTTTCCGCGTCAACTGCTTCAAGCAGCGCGGCGAAGTGGGCATGGTGATCCGCGCGATCAAGAGCGAGATCCCGACCATCGACCAGCTCAAGCTGCCGCAGGTCCTCAAGGACATCGTGATGGAACCGCGCGGCCTGGTGCTGGTGGTCGGTTCCACCGGCTCGGGCAAGTCGACCGCGCTGGCGGCGATGATCGATCATCGAAATTCCAATAACACCGGCCACATCCTCACCATCGAGGACCCGATCGAATTCCTGCACAAGCACAAGAAATCGATCGTCAACCAGCGCGAGGTCGGCCTGGACACCCACGCCTTCCACAACGCGCTCAAGAACGCCATGCGCGAAGCGCCGGACGTGATCCTGATCGGCGAAATCCTCGACTCGGTGACCATGGAGTCGGCGATCGCCTTCGCCGAAACCGGCCATCTGTGCCTGGCCACGCTGCACTCCAACAACGCCGACCAGACCCTCGACCGCATCCTGAATTTCTTCCCGGAAACGGCGCACAAGAACGTGCTGATGAACCTGTCGCTGAACCTGAAGGCGGTGATCTCGCTGCGCCTGGTGGTCGGCAAGGACGGCAAGCGCCTGCCGGCGAGCGAGGTGCTGATCAACACGCCGATGATCCGCGACCTGATCCGCCGCGGCGAGGTGCACGAAGTGAAGCAGGCCATGGACACCTCGCTGGAAGAAGGCATGCATACCTTCGACCAGTCGCTGTTCCGCATGTACAAAGACGGCAAGATCGAACTCGAGGAAGCGCTGCGCAAGGCCGACTCCCGCGACGGCCTGGCCCTGAAGATCCGCCTGGCCGAAGGCGCCAGCGGCGAGCACGACCCCTATGCGGACATGTACGGCACCGGCGGCGACCAGGCCAGCGCCGGCTTCTGATCCCGGGGCGGGGCCTGATGCGCCCGCCCGCAATTGTTACGCCGCAGGTGCGTCCGGCTGTTTTTCCGGGCGCGCCGCGTCGAATTCCGGTAGCGCCAGGCAGGCCGCGTCGATCCGGGCAATGTTGGGAAATTCATCCACATTGATGCCGAACCGTTTGGCGTTGTAGACCTGCGGCACCAGGCAGCAGTCGGCCATCGTGGGCATGTCGCCTTCGCAGTAGGTGCCAGTCGACGGGTTGTCGTCGAGCACTTTTTCCAGCGCGACGAAACCGGTGCGGATCCAGTGCCGGGTCCACTGGTCGCGCTGCGACTGGTCGGCGCCAAACGCGCTCTCCAGGTACTGCATCACGCGCAGGTTGTTCAGGGGGTGGATGTCGCAGGCGATCATCTGCGCGATCGCGCGCACCCGCTGCCGATCGCGGGCGACCGCCGGCACCAGGGGAATGCCGCTGGTCCAGATTTCGTCCAGGTAATCCATGATCGCCAGCGATTGCCGCAACAGCCGGCCGCCGTGCACGAGCACGGGGATCAGTTCCTGCGGATTGATCTCGTTGAATTCCGCGGTGTGCTGCCCGCCGCCGGCATGCACCAGGTTGATGGGCACGGTCTCGAAGGGGATGGCCTTGAGGTTGAGCGCGATACGCACGCGATAGCAGGCGCTCGAACGCCAGTAGGAATACAGCTTGATCGTTTCTGCGGTCATGGCGCCGGGCTCCAGGAGTTCGCTTAACAGGCTACGCCAGCCAGCCGTTTCATTAAAGCATCTGTAGGAGCGGCTTCAGCCGCGATGCCCTACGCTCCGACTCACCGCCCAGAACCAGCACGCGGCCGCCGGGGGCAGGGGCTTGTGGGCCGCGTCCAGGAAAAAACATCCTGTTTTTTTACTGGCCGACGCTCCTGGCGTCCTGCCCCGCTCTGCCCACAAGCCCCTGCCCCCGACGTCCCACTGATGGAGGTGGGCTCGATCAAGGTGTTGATGCTCGCAGCAGACTGATCGGGAGACGAAGTGCGACGAATCGCTTCGGCTGTGAAGCAGGCTGAATTGCGCAACAGCTGCACATCAGCAGCGGCACCTCAGCACCTACGGCAGCAGCGGCAACGGAAGCAGCGCAGCGGACAGCGTAGGCACTTCAGCCCCGGCTTCGCTCCACCCTTCAGGCCTCACCCCCACAAAGTGGACGTCGGGGGTAGGGGTGATCGGTGAAGCGGGCCATGGATGGCAGGAGCGGCGGCCAGTAAAAAACAGGATGTTTTTTCCTGGCCGGCACCGATTACCCCTACCCCCGGCGGCCCGCGGTGGTTCTGGGCGGTGAGTCGGAGCGTAAGAGCATCGCGGCTGAAGCCGCTCCTACATGTGCGGGGGTCAGGCTGGGGGGGCGATGCGTTGGTTGATGGCACCGAAGATGGAGTTGCCGGCACGGTCGAGCATTTCGATGCGGACCGTGTCGCCGTATTTCATGAAGGGCGTGCTCGGTTTGCCGTCGCGCAGGGTTTCCACCGTGCGCAGCTCGGCGAAGCAGGATGCGCCCAGCGACGTGTCCTCGTTGGCGACCGTGCCCGAGCCGACGATGGTCCCGGCCGACAGCGGCCGCGTCCTGGCCGCGTGCGCGATCAGTTGGGCGAAATTGAACTGCATGTCCACGCCCGCCTCCGGCGCGCCGAACCAGGCGCCATTGATGTGCGTGAGCAGCGGCAGGTGCACCTTGCTGTCCTGCCAGGCATCGCCGAGTTCATCGGGCGTGACCAGCACCGGGCTCAGGGCCGAGCGCGGCTTGGACTGCAGGAAACCGAAGCCCTTGGCCAGTTCGCCCGGGATCAGGTTGCGCAGGGAGACGTCGTTGATTAGTCCGATCAGCTGGATATGCCCCGCGGCCGCCTCGGCCGAGACTGTCATCGGCACATCGTCGGTAACCACGACGATTTCGGCTTCCAGATCGATGCCGAAGTCCTCGTCGGGAACGCGCACCGGATCGTGCGGGCCGATGAAGCCGGCGCTGACCGCCTGGTACATCAATGGGTCGACGTAGAAACTTTCCGGCACCTCGGCGCCGCGCGCCTTGCGTACGCGCGCCACGTGCGGCAGGTAGGCGCTGCCATCGACGAACTCGTAGGCGCGCGGCAGCGGCGAGGCCAGGGCGGCGAAATCGACGGCAATCACCGGCTCGCCGTTGATGGTTTCCGCGCTGCTGGCATTGAGTACTTCGTACAGGGAATTCAAGCGCGGCGCGGTCGATTCCCATTCTTCCAGCGCGCGCTGCAGGGTGGGCGCAATGCCGGTGGCCTTCACCGCCCTGGTCAAATCCCGGGAGACGACGATCAGCGTGCCGTCGCGGCCGCCTTCCTTGAGTGAGCCGAGTTTCATGGATGCTTCCGTGTGCTGGTGCGCCGGGCGCACCGTGGGGTGAGGTCGGCCGTCAGCGAGCTTTCGATAACGCGGCTCACGGCTGGTCCGGATTGAAGTGGCGTTGCAGGCCCTGCCAGCACTGCAGGTAATCGAGCTGAAGTGTCGGCGAGTTCAAGGCCTGCCGGGTCGGATAAATCACCGCGCGCGTTTCGAACATGAAGGCCATGGTTTCGGTGATCACGTCGGGCTTGGACAGATCGGCGTTCGACGCTTTCTCGAACGTGGCCGCGTCCGGGCCGTGGCCGCTCATGCAGTTGTGCAGCGACGCCCCGCCGGGCAGGAAGCCCTCGGCCTTGGCATCGTAGACACCGTGGATCAGACCCATGAATTCGCTGGCGATATTGCGGTGGAACCACGGCGGCCGGAAGGTGTCCTGCGCCACCAGCCAGCGCGGCGGGAAAATCGCGAAATCCAGGTTGGCCGTGCCCGGCGATTCCGAGGCCGAGGTCAAGACGGTGAAGATCGAAGGGTCCGGGTGGTCGTAGCTGATCGAACCCACGGTGTTGAAGCGGCGCAGATCGTATTTGTACGGAACGTAGTTGCCGTGCCAGGCCACCACGTCGAGTGGCGAGTGGCCGATCGACGCGCGCCACAGGCGGCCCTGGAATTTCGCGATCAGGTCGAACTCGCCTTCGGCTTCCTCATAGGCCGCGTGCGGCGCCAGGAAGTCGCGCGCATTGGCCAGGCCGTTGGACCCGATCGGGCCCAGCTCCGGCAAGCGCAGCGCCGCGCCGAAATTTTCGCAGACGTAGCCGCTCGCGGTGTTGTCGAGCAACTCCACGCGAAAACGAATGCCGCGCGGCAGCACCGCGATTTCCTGCGGCTCCAGCTCAAGCTGGCCGAGCTCGGTGTCGATGCGCAGGCGGCCGTGCTGCGGAACGATCAGCATCTCGGCGTCGGCATTGTAGAAATAGCGGCCGTGCATCGAACGGTTGGCCGCGTACAGGTGGATGCCGATGCCGGTGTGCATGGCCGGACCGCCATTGCCCGCCATCGCGAACAGGCCGTCGAGGAAATCGGCCGGCGCTGCCGGCAGCGGCAACGGATTCCAGCGCAGCTGGTTCGGGGTCGCTGGCAGTTCGTCGAAGCGATTGTGCAGCGCGCCGGCCGGCAGCAATTCGAACGGCCCGTGCATGGCCGCCGGACGAATCCGGTACAGCCAGCTGCGCCGGTTCAGATGGCGTGGCGCGGTGAACGCCGTTCCCGACAGCTGCTCGGCATACAGGCCATAGGCCGCGCGCTGCGGCGAGTTGCGACCCTCAGGCAAGGCGCCGGGAAGCGCTTCAGTGGCGAATTCGTTGCCGAAACCGGATTGATAACCGCGCATGCGCTTGCTGCTCCAATCTGTGCCTAACCGAGTCGAACGTGGATACCGCGCTACGGTGCAGCTTACAGAACCCCGCGCCGCATCTGGTCGCGTTCGATGCTCTCGAACAGGGCCTGGAAGTTGCCTTCGCCGAAACCTTCGTTGCCCTTGCGCTGGATGATCTCGAAGAAGATCGGACCGATCGCATTCTGGGTGAAGATTTGCAGCAGCTTGCGTTGCTTGGTTTCCAGGTCGGCGTCGATCAGGATCTTGTTCTTGCGCAGGCGCGGTACGTCCTCGCCATGGTTGGGCACGCGTTCGTCGATCACTTCGAAATAGCTGTCCGGCGTGTCGAGGAACTCGACGCCGGCCGCGTGCATCGCTTCCACCGTCGAATAGATGTCGTCGGTAAAGCAGGCGATGTGCTGGATGCCTTCGCCATGATAGGCGTCCAGGTATTCGTTGATCTGGCTCTTCGGGTCGGACGACTCGTTGAGAGGAATGCGCACCACCCCATCGGGCGCCGTCATCGCCTTGGACACCAGGCCGGTCTTGACGCCCTTGATGTCGAAGTAGCGGATCTCGCGGAAGTTGAACAGGCGCTCGTAGTAGTCCGACCACTTCTGCATGTTGCCGAAATGCAGGTTGTGCGTGAGGTGGTCGATGAAAGTCAGGCCGAAGCCGACCGGATGCTGGTCGGCGCCGGGAATTGGCGCGTATTCGGCATCGAAGATGCTGCCGGCGTCGCCGTAGCGGTCGACCAGGTACAGCATGCAGTCGCCGATGCCCTTGACCACCGGCGCGTCCACCGCCTTGCTCGCTTCTTCTTCAGTGATCGCTTCGCCACCGTTGGACAGCACCGTGTTCAACACGTCGGCCGCCGGCTTCTTGAAGCGCATGGCAAAGCCGCAGGCGCACGGACCGTGGGCCTTGGCAAAATCGGCGGCGAAGCTGTCCGGATCCTCGTTGACCAGGAAATTGACGCCGCCCTGGCGGTACACGGTGATCGGCCGGCGCTTGTGACGCAGCACGGCGCTGAAGCCCATGCGCTTGAACAGCGCGTGCAACTGCGTTGCATCGGGCGCGGCGAATTCGACGAATTCGAAACCGTCTATGCCCATCGGGTTTTCGAAAGTGGTCGGCTGCATGCCGAGATTCGGTTGGGCGCTCATGGGAGTCTCCTGCGGTGCGGCTTGCGGTGGGGGGCATTATATAGTTTCATATGAAACTAATGGCAAGTTTGGAAGAGTTATCGCGGCTGAAGCCGCTCCAACAAGGCGCTGGGGAGATGATGGGCGGGAAGCTGGGGGAGCATGTGGTGCTGGAGCTGGATCGCTTCCTGCCTTACCGGCTGTCGGTGCTGTCGAACCGGATTAGCCAGGACATTGCCCGGCTCTATGGTGAGCGCTTCGGCCTGAACATCACCGAATGGCGAATCCTGGCGGTGCTCGGCCGGTATCCGGACCTGTCGGCCGGCGAGGTGGCCGAGCGCACGGCGATGGACAAGGTGGCGATCAGCCGGGCCGTGGCCACCCTGCTGAAGGACGGCCGGCTCAAGCGCCGTACGCACGCCGACGACCGCCGGCGTTCGGTGCTGGCGCTGTCGGCCAAGGGCTGCCGGATCTACGACCAGGTGGCGCCGCTGGCGCTGCAACTGGAACGGGAGCTGCTTTCCACGCTGGACGCCGATGAGCGACACTGGCTCGAACGCATCTTGGGCAAACTCGAGGCAGCCGAGATAGCCCACTCCCGCTGACCGCGAATCCCCCTGACGACGTCCAAATGTAGGAGCGGCTTCAGCCGCGATAGCTCTTGCAAGTCAAAAAAACGGCGACCCGAAGGTCGCCGTTTTTGGTTGGGGCTATCGCGGCTGGCTTCTAACAGACGGATGTCTGGTCAGCCGCTCCTACATTTTGCAGGTTATTTGACGCCGTGCATCAGTTTGTTGATGAGGGGGGCGACCAGGAGGAACAGGCCGCCGACAATCAGCCCGGCCCAGATCAACGTCGTGAAGGTCTGCGAGTACTGCGCCAGCGAGCTGGCCTCTTCACCATGTCCGCCGCCGGACGCGATTGCCGAGATGCGACCGGCGAGGAAGTTTGCCACCGCCGTGGCCAGGAACCAGCCACCCATGGACAGCCCGACGTTTTTCGGTGCGGCGAGCTTGGTCACCATCGACAGGCCGATGGGCGACAGGCATAGCTCGGACATGGTGTGGATCAGGTACAGCAAGCCAAGCCAGATCCACGGAATCTTGCCGTCGTCGCCGAGCATGGTCTTGATCGCGAATACCAGGACCGCAAAGCCCAGCGCCAACCCGATGAGCGCAATGGAGAACTTGCGCGGGATCGATGGGTTCATGTTCATCTTCTCCAGTTTCGGCCACAACGCGGCGAACGCTGGAGCCAGCAGGATGATGAACAACGGGTTGAACGACTGGAACAGCGTGAAGTTGAACGGCGCGTCGACGAAATCACGCGCCATGAAGTTGAGCGAGGCGCCTGCCTGTTCGAACAGCGCCCAGAACAGGATGTTGGCGGCGAACAGCAGGAACATGGCGATGTACTTCTGCCCCTGGACGCTGTTCTCGCTGAAACCGCTCCATACCAGATACAGGGCCAGCACCGCGAACAACACCAGCAGTACGACGCCGAGCGTATTGCTGCGGCTGAGCAGGAAGTAGATCAGCGGCACCATGGCCAGCGCGCCGGCGAGCACGAGGATCACCGGGGTCCACCCTTCGCGCCCCGCGGGCGACTGCCCGACGTGACCGAGCATGCCCTTGCGGATCTGAAACACCACGATACCGAAGATCATGCCGATCGCGGCCGCGAGGAAGCCGTACTGGAAGCCGAACCTGGCGCCGATGAGGGAGCCGCAGATGATCGGGGCCAGGAAGGCGCCGGCGTTGATGCCCATGTAGAAAATGGTGAAGCCCGAATCGCGACGCACGTCGCTGGGCGCGTACAACTTGCCGACCATGGTCGAAATGTTGGGTTTGAACAAACCGTTACCGGCAACGATTACCGCCAGACCGACCAGGAACCATTGCAGATCCGGCAGCAGCAGCATGATGAGGCCGGCCGCCATCAACAGGCCGCCGAGAATGATCGAGCGTTGGTAGCCGAGGTAGCGGTCGGCGACCATGCCGCCGATGACGCCGGTGGCGTAGACCAGCGAGGTAAAGCCGCCGTAGGTCAGCGACGCTTGCGCGTTTGCCTCGGCCCCCGGCAGGTGTTTGAAGAAGGCAGCGGCGACGTAAACCGCCAGGAGCGCGCGCATGCCGTAGTAGGCGAAGCGCTCCCAGAACTCGGACATGAACAGCATCCACAAGGCCTTGGGATGGCCCATGGTCTCGCCTGGCGGTGGCGGAACGTATTCGTGCGTTGTGTTGACGGCACCGCTCATGCTTCTCTCCCGGAAAACGCGTGATTGACTCGGATATTTGGGCGCGCAGCCGGCAAACCGGCCGCGCAAGGCCTGCCAGATTTAACCGTTGCCGCCGGATACGTCAAACATGAATTGTTGCTGCAATGCAGCATCAGCTGGCGCTTCCGAGTACCGTGCGCACATCCAGCAGTTCAGGGAAGAAAGTCAGATCCAGGGCTTGCTTGAGGAAACCGACGCCCGAGCTGCCGCCGGTGCCACGGCGGAAGCCGATGATCCGCTCGACCGTCTTCATGTGCCGGAAACGCCAGAGCTGGAAGTTCTGCTCAATGTCCAGCAATTGTTCGCACAGTGCATAGGCTTCCCAGTGCGCGTCGGTGTCTTCGTAGATGCGCTTGAACACCGGCACCAGCCGCTCGTCGCGGGCATGCGGCACGGTCCAGTCGCGTTGCACGCGGTCGGCCGGAATGTCGTGGCCGTGGCGGTGCAGGTAGCGCAGGAATTCGTCGTACAGGCTCGGTGATTCCAGCGTGCGCACCAGCTCCGCCTTCGCCAGCGGGTCGTGCGCGAACACCGCGACCATGTCTGCGTTCTTGTTGCCAAGCAGGAATTCGATCAGCCGGTATTGCAGCGATTGGAAACCGGAGGCCGGGCCGAGCACGTGGCGAAATTCCAGGTACTCGTTCGGCGTCAAGGTTTCCAGCACGCCCCATTGTTCGAACAACTGGCGCTGCACTTGTTTGACCCGGGCCAGGATCTTCTGCATCGGCGCCACTTCGTCGGCCTGCAAGTGGGCGATGGCCGCGCGCAGTTCGTGGATCACCAGCTTCATCCACAGCTCGGCCACTTGATGCTGGATGATAAACAGCAACTCGTCGTGATGCCGTGGACTCGACAGCGGCTGCTGTGCGGTCAGCAGCGTGTCCAGCTGCAGGTAGCCGGAATAACTGAGGCGTTCGCCCAGGTCGGTAGTGATGCCTGCTTCGATCGGGCGCTGGTTCGGGGGCTGTGGCATGGGCAGTTGGCAGAAATAATGGACGACGGGTCGCGAAAGGGTAACGCATCGGGCCGGCGCTGACGCCCTTGTCATGGAATCGCAATGCCGTCTGGCTTACCATCGGCGACTCAATTCGGCGGCCCGCGTGGCCGTCGCCTTTCACCCGGGGAGTTTCGAATGCGCCTTCAACGACGGCTGTCGTGGTTTGTCTGTGTCCTGCTGATCCTGGTCGGCCTGCCTGCGCAGGCGCAGGTGCTGATCAGCCAGGTGTATGGCGGCGGCGGCAATAGCGGCGGGCAGTACCGGAACGATTTCATCGAACTGTTCAATGCCGGCAACGCCACCGTCAGCCTGAGCGGCTGGTCGGTGCAGTACGCCTCCTCCAGCGGCACCACCTGGCAGGTCACCGCGCTGTCGGGCAGCCTGGCGCCCGGCCAGTACCTGCTGGTGCAGGAAGCCGCTGGCTCCAACACGGCTGCTCCGGCGCTGCCGACACCTGACGTGACCGGCACCATCGCGATGTCGGCGAGCAGCGGCAAGGTTGCGCTGAGCAACGGCATCGTTGCGCTCAGCGGCGCCTGCCCGGCTGCGCAGAACCTGGTCGGCTTCGGCTCGGCCAACTGCCCGACGCCGACCGCGACGCTGTCCAACACGACGGCGGCGCGGCGAAAGACTGACGGCTGCACCAATAGCGGCGCCAACAACGCCGATTTCGAAGTACTGGCGCCGGCGCCGCGCAATCGCGCGTCGACGTTCAATCCATGCAGCGGCGGCGGCCTGCCGAGCGATCCGACGGCCACGGCAAGCGCCAGCCCGTCCAGCGTGCAGGTCGGTGAAGCGACCCTGCTGCGCGTTACCGTCGTCCCCGGCCAGAACCCGGCCTCGACCGGCATCGTGGTCATTGCCGACCTGAGCCCGATCGGCGGCTCGGCCATGCAGGCGCTGTACGACGATGGCAGCCATGGCGACACGCTCGCCGGCGACAATATTTTCAGCGTTTCCGCCACGGTCGCTGCGGGCACCACGGCGGGCGGCAAGAATATCGGTATCGGCGTCGGCGACGACCAGTTGCGCAGCGCATCGCTCGTCCTTTCGCTGTCGGTGGTCGAGTTGCTGCCGATCCACAGCGTGCAGGGCAGCGGACTGCAGTCGCCGTACAGCAGCCAGACGGTGGTGGTGGAAGGCATCGTCACCGCGCGCAAGTCGAACGGATTCTTCCTGCAGAGCAGCGACGCCGATGTCGATGGCAACCCGGCCACGTCCGAGGCCGTCATGGTGTTCACCGGTTCTGCGCCAAGCAGCGCGGCCACGGTCGGCAATCGCGTGCGGGTGTTGGGCAAGGTGGCCGAATTCACTTCGGGCAGCAACCCGCACCAGCTGTCGCTGACCGAGCTCACCGCGCCGAGCCTCTCGCTGATCAGCACCGGCAATGCCTTGCCGGCGGCCCTCGAGATCACCGCCGCGCTGGCCAACGCGAGCAGCCCGATCGACCAGTTGGAGCGCCTGGAAGCCATGCGCGTGCGCATTCCCACGCTCAATGTCGTCGCGCCGGTCGCCGCCTTCGTCAACGAAGCCAATGCGACATCGACATCCAACGGCGTGTTCTTCGGCGTCGTGCCCGGCGTCGACCGTCCGTTCCGCGAGCCCGGCGTCGGCGCGCTCGATACCACCACGTTCCCCGCGGGCGTCAACCCGCCGTTGTTCGACACCAATCCGGAACGGATCCGCGTGCAGAGCACCGGCCAGACCGGCGCGCCCGTGCTCGGCGCCGATGTCGGCGATACGCTCAGCGGCCTGATCGGCGTGCTCGACTACGGTTTCGGCGCGTACAGCGTGTTGCCCGATCCGGGCGCCGGCATTAGCGTCACGCCGGGCTCCACGGCCACCGCCGTATCCGTCGCCAAGAGCAGCGAAATCACCATCGGCGGCTTCAACCTGCAACGCTTCTTCGACGAGGTGAATGCTGCCGGCATCAGCGATCCGGTGTTGACGCCGACGGCGCTGGCCAATCGTTTGAAGAAGACGGCCAACGCGATCTGTGGCTACGTGCGCACGCCGGATATCCTCGGCGTGGTCGAAGTCGAAAACCTGGACATCCTCGGCCGCCTGGCGACCCGCATCAATACCGGCGACACCTTGTTCCCCGGTAGCTGCGCCAGCAATCCGCAGTACGCGGCGTTCCTGGAAGAAGGCAATGACGTCGGCGGCATCGATGTCGGCTTCCTGATCAGCAGCGTCGAAGTGGCGCCCGGGGTGCCGCGCGTGCAAGTGCTGGAAATGACCCAGCTCGGCAAGGACGTCACCTTTGCCAACCCCGATGGTACGACCAGTCTGCTCAACGATCGTCCGTCGATGCTGCTGCGCGCCCGGGTCAACCAGGCCAATGGCGCCTATTACCACGTCACGGTGATCGTCAATCACCTGCGTTCGCTCAGCGGCGTGAACTCGACCGAAGCCGGCGGCAACGGCTGGGCGACCGACGGCGCCCGTATCCGCGCCAAGCGCGCGGCCCAGGCGAAGTACCTGGCCGATGTAGTGCATGCCCGGCAGACGGCCAACCCCGGCGAGCGGCTGGTCTTGCTCGGCGACTTCAACGCGTTCGAGTTCAACGACGGCTACGCCGATTCGATGGGCGTGATCACCGGCCGCGAAGCCGGCCCGACCGACGTGCTCAACTACGTCGACAGCCCGATCACCACGCCGTTGACCAACATGGCCGAGCTGTCGCCGGCTGGCGATCGCTATTCGTTCTCCTTCGACGGCAACGCGCAATCGCTCGACCACATGGTCGTGAATCAGGCGCTGATCGACACGACCGCCGGCGTACGCGCCGAGCACGCGCGCATCAACTCCGATTTCGGCGAGGACAACTACGGTGACTTCACCGTGCCGGTGCGCGTGTCCGACCATGACCCGGTGGTGCTGTTCCTGAGCGAGTCCTCGTTCGCCACTGCCGATCTGGCGGCCTCGGTGATCGCCGCCGACAGTTCGGTCGTCATCGGCCAGGATGTCGGCTTCGGTGTCGGCGTCAGCAACGGCGGTCCGGATGCCGCGGCGCCAGTGACCCTGGACCTGAGCATCAATGCGGCGATCAGCGGCCTGGACGTGCAGCCGGCCGCGGGTTGGAGTTGTTCGAGCCCAGCGGTTGCCGGCAACGAAACCACCGTGCGTTGCACCATCGCCAGCCTGGCGTCGGCGGCGACCGGCAGCTTCGTGGTCATTGCCCCGACCACGCCGGAGCTTGGCGGCCAGACCCTGACGCTGACTGCGCAGGTCGCCTCGCCGATGACCGACCTGGCGACGCTGAACAACAGCGCCAGCGCTGGGGTCCAGGTCACTGCGTCGGCCGACCTGGCGGCGAAAGTGTTGGCGCCGCGGGGTCCGCTGCTCTCGCACAAGCTGGCGGTGTTCGCCATCGGCGTGGCCAACGACGGCCCGCATGCCGGCCACGGCGCCGTGCTGGCGATCGCTGTCAACGGGCCGCAATCGGTGGTCTCGGCCATCGCGGCCAATGGCTTCAGCTGCGCCAACACAAGCGACACGGCGACCCTGAGCACCTGGGCCTGCAGCACCGACGACTGGTACGCCGCCGGACGCGCCGACGGCATCGCCGTGACCGTGAACCCCTACTACGCCGCCGATCGCGGCGCCCTCAGCGTGGGCGCGAGCTTCAACTCGACCACCACCGACCCGAATCCCGGGAACAACGCGTCGGCCGCGGCGCTGCGGGTAGTCGGCCCGCCGGGGGCATCAGCCAAGTTACACTAGGCGGCCTTGCTGCTGACTCCAAAAAGCGCGGCCCAGGCCGCGCTTTTTTTGTCCCATGACTGTACCGCCCCTGTAGGAGCGGCTTCAGCCGCGAACGCCCCAGGCGAGCCCCCCGGCCCGCCTTGCCTCGCGCAGCCAGGGACTGTTATCAAGATGGCCTGCCTGGGAGGGCTCCATGCCAATCGTCGCAACATTCGAAATAGAACACCTGCAATACCTCGGTCCCGACGGCACGCTGGTGCGCGAGGATCTCCCGGAATTCGCGCAGGACCGGCGCAACCTGGTCGAGCTGTTCAAGCAGATGCTGCTGGTGCGCGCCTTCGACACCAAGGCCGTGGCCCTGCAGCGCACCGGCAAGCTTGGCACCTATGCCTCCTGCCTCGGTCACGAAGCCACGCACATCGGCATCGGCAGCGCCATGCAGTACGACGATGTGTTCGCCCCGAGCTACCGCGAGTACGGCGCGCAGTTCATGCGCGGCGTGAAGCCACGCGACGTGTTGATGTACTGGGGTGGCGACGAGCGCGGCAATGATTTTTCCGGGCCGCCGCACGATTATTCCTGGTGCGTGCCGATCGGCACGCAATGTTTGCACGCGGCCGGCGCGGCGCTGGCGTTCAAGCTGCGCGGCGAACCGCGGGTCGCGGTCGCCTGTGTCGGCGACGGCGGGTCGTCGAAGACCGACACCAACGCGGCCATCAATGCGGCCGGCGCCTTCACCCTGCCCTTCGTGCAATGCATCATCAACAACGGCTGGGCGATCTCGGTGCCGCGCAAGGCGCAGACCGGGGCCAAGACGCTGGCGCAGAAGGGTATCGCTGGCGGGTTGGAATGCGTACAAGTCGATGGCAACGACATCATCGCGGTGCGCGCGGCCATGGACTTCGCGCTCAAGCGCGCGCGCAACGGCCACGGCGGCAGCGTGCTGGAATTCATCACCTATCGCCTGTCCGACCACACCACCGCCGACGACGCCCGCCGCTACCGCGACGATGCCGAGGTCAAGGCCGGCTGGGAGCGCGAACCTTTCCTGCGCCTGCGCAAATTCCTCACTGACGAGGGCGTATGGAGCGAAGCCGAGGAATCGGCCTGGAAGGAGGAGTGCAACCGCCTGTCCGACATCGAAGTGAACGCGTATCTGGAAACCAAATCGCAGCCGGTGGAAGCCATGTTCGATTACATGTTCGCGGAATTGCCGCACGACCTCGCCGCGCAACGGGCCGACGCCCTGAAGTGGGAGAAGCGCTGATGGCCGCGATTACTCTGATCGAGGCGATCACCCAGGCGCTGGCCTGGGAACTCAAGCACGACGAGTCGGTGGTGGTACTGGGCGAAGACGTCGGCATCAACGGCGGCGTGTTCCGCGCCACCGCCGGCCTGCAGCAGACCTTCGGCGCCGAGCGCGTAATCGACACGCCACTGGATGAAACCACCATCGCCGGCCTGACCGTGGGCCTGGCGACGCAGGGCATGAAGCCCGTGGCCGAAGCGCAATTCGACGGCTTCATGTACCCGATGGTCGACCACATCATCTGCCACGCGGCGCGCTTCCGTAACCGCACCCGCGGGCGCATGAGCTGCCCGATGGTATTGCGCGTGCCCTGGGGCGGCGGTATCCGCGCGCCGGAACATCATTCGGAAGCCAATGAGGCGATCTTCACCAACGTGCCCGGCCTGCGCGTGGTCATGCCGTCCTCGCCGCAGCGCGCCTATGGCCTGCTGCTGGCCGGGCACGT
>Ga0209211_10005778_pt1 | contig 18269 bp, 13 predicted proteins | sample RifGroA2_FD_183992 | JGI IMG/M metagenome (GOLD analysis project Ga0209211, IMG submission 183992) | Groundwater microbial communities from Rifle, Colorado, USA - Groundwater A2 (SPAdes) (version 2) | ecosystem: Environmental > Aquatic > Deep subsurface > Groundwater | place: Rifle, Colorado... | reverse complement strand
CGCCGCCAAAGCCACCTTTGCCTTAAATTCGTTCGAGAATCGCTTACGCATTTTCGGACCTCCTCTTGGGGCAATTATACATCTAATTCAGCCCCGGTTTTTGGTCCAGTTTTCCGGGTCCACTATAAGCAGCTTGTACGGGAATTCCCCGATGTGAATGCACCCAATCAGAGAGTGAGTTTTCAATACTTTCCGCAAAGGCAGACTCATCTTCAAACTCGTGATAAAGAACGGAGGGCTCGATACCTTCTTGAATTCCAAAACCTTGCTTAACTGCGGTCCCGGATCATCAAGTCGGTCAGGTGAGACTTTCTTGAAATACATCCATATTTCAGGCTTTAGGGGCTCCTTATTCCATCGCGCCTCGATTCGCAAGAATTCTTCTTCTGTGCCTGAGTCTGCCAATCCCGTTGGGGATCCGAAACGCTGATGAAGGACGCCGATAAATATATGCGCTGCATCTACATAATGATTTATTATTTCCTGAGCACGCTCCCCTTTTCCGGATCTGATATCCTCCCAACCAATCGCCTCAAACAAATAGCCGGCTTGTTTTGCTAGCAAACGGTTAATACGATCAATCGCGCGTCGAATGCATTCGCGTGCTGGGCTAACATCGCTTGGCGAGGCGATGAAAATTAGAACTTGTTCTAGTTTTAGATTTTTTCCCATTTTGACTCCACAAACAATTTCATTGAATTTTTAGGGAGCAGTCTTACGACCGCCTCGAATCATTAAGGCTGGCACAATCTGTTCTTTGAAGAATACAAAGAATTGGAAAAGATAAGCCCAGAAAATTCCAAAAATTATCAAAATCGTACCGACCAGACCTATCAACCTATCACGGTGAGTTTGTACCCAAACCCTTAGTTCAATTTCAGAGCCTACGATTGGATAGGGTGGATTCGCTTGGGGATCATGAACATGAATCACATTAAAAAGATCGTAAGATTCGCCGCTGCCTTCGCGGTAAGGAAGTTGGCGGCGATTTGTGACTTGAATGATGCGTAGATTCTTTGTCTTCTCAGGTTTTACGCTATTTATTACACCCAAAATTTCTTCAAATCCAGATTTTCCCTTTGATATTTCCTTTTCATCACCTTCTCGTTGAGGCGAAATCTTAAAATCAGTCAGATGGGACATCCCATCTTTCAGAGACCGAAAATAAGGAATTTTTTGATCATACAATTCATTCATCCAGCTGATGTTAGGCGAAAATGCAATAAAAGTACCGACAGCTGCCAAAATAGCACCGATCAGATGTCGCCAACTACCGACCAAATTTTTCAACCCTATTATTCTTGGCTTTTGTTCACCGTAGATCATTGCAATAATGAATTTTGTCACATTAACAAATGTTGTGATTGCAATCATCAATGCTGTGGCGAAAATCAGGAGTTGAATGAAATTACTCGAAATGAACCTGTGTAGAGGGAGTAGGACGATCGACAATATGAGCATGAACAGAGTCAAAAAAAGTGGCAAAATCAACCGATGCCTTATCCATTCTTCGCCATTTTGGCGACGCTCAATCAATGCTTTAGCATCCTGCAATTCCCGTTTGGCCGCGTCTTGTGATTTTTCCTTTGTCTCATGGTCAAGCTGACTTATAAGAACCATGTCGGCCATCTTAGAAACATCCGTATCACCAATGCCCCATCTCCGAAGGGTTGATCTTGCCGACACAAAAGCATCTTTTATTTTACCTCGCTGATCTTGGAGTCGGTAAACGACGAATACACCTGTAAGGGCCAATAAAGCACCAAATATCTGAGCAAGTGTGCTATAAAACCAAAATAAGGCATCGCTACTGATGAAATTATTCATTTCTTTTTTCCTTCTTCACTTCAAAATTAAGCCACCACGGGCCAAGAGGCATAAAGAGCTTCGGCTTGAGCCATAAATCGGGTGACAAATGGTTCCAAATCCTCAGTTTTAACACCTTTGCTACGCAAGACCCTTCGGACTGCTGATCGGACGGCTGCTTTGATGTCCTCTCTGTGAGGCTGAATCCAATCCACTTTAAGATTGCGTTTGATGGTCTGTACAACCTCATGGATTAAATCGCTAAGAAATTTTTCGTCGTAAATTCGCTGGTAATTTTCTGCTACCGCATCATAGAAGGCAATTTCTTCATCGCTCAATCCAAGATTGGCAGCCCGCTTGTCGGTATTTTCCATGTCGTCTTTAATTTCAAGCATGGCTTTGATAACGGCAGCAGCGTCGATCAGGCGGTTATGATATTTTTGAAGCGTCTCCTCAAGCATCTTGCGAAAACTTTTGGCCTTTGCCAGATTACGACGTTGCCTCGACTGGATCTCATCCAGCACCAATTTCTCAAGAAGTTTAAGACGTAGGTTTTCGAGCGGTTTGCCCTTATAGGTTTGGAGAAATTTTTCATCGAGAATAGAAATATCAACCTTCTTAATTCCCGCAAGTTGAAAAATATCAACGACGCCCTCGGTGTCGATGCTGTCATCTACCAAATCGCGCACAGCTTTTTCGACATCCCGCTTCGGACGAATCCCAGGTAAACTTTTTTGAAGCTGCTTACGGACTCTCTGATAAAAAATCACTTCATCCGCATAAGGCCGAAATTCATCGAGATGCCTGAGCAACAAGTAAATGTTCGACAGCTTATATTCAATTTGGAGGAAGGTATCCCGCTTCTCATCTTCTTCGGTCAAAAATCCATAGACCAGTGAGTACCTATCTTCCAATTCGATCCGTTTCAATTTACGCCAGTTCCCATATTCGATATGATCGGGCAATGCTTTCAGGATTTCTTTTCGAGCATACAGAAATAATGGCTTTGCGGCATCGTTAATCGTCGGTGCAGGATTACCTTTTCCTCCGCCTTCGGTGTACTGCGCCGTTGCTTCCCGTAATTCGTCCCCGATCCCAATGTAATCAACCACCAACCCACTCGGCTTATCACGAAATACACGGTTCACCCGTGAAATGGCTTGGATGATGGTATGTCCCTTCATTGGTTTGTCAATGTACAGCGTATGCAAACAAGGAATGTCCGTACCCGTCAGCCACATATCGCAAACGATAACAATTTTCAAAGGATCATCAGGATCAACCATCCGCTTCTTGATCGTATCCCGTTGAGGTTTCGTCGTTAAATGGCCAGCTTTACTCCACGCTTCGGGGTCTTTGCCAAGATTTCCCGTCATAATGACTTTAACTTCGGGACAATTCGGCAACGCCGTCAAAGCATCAAAAAGGCGTACACAATTTTCCCGTGTCATGCAAACAGCAATCGCTTTTCCTTCCAAAGTTTTGCTCCGCTCAAGAAAATGGGTGAGCAAATCTTTGGCTATCACTTGAAGTCTTTCTTTCGCTCCCGCCGCCGCTGCCAATGCAGCCCATCGGCCTTGTCTTCGCTCCAAATCTGAAATGTTGTGTTCTTCAACAATTTCCTTGAGGGCAGAATCAATATCCTGTTTTTTGAGATGAAGTTTTACCTGCCTCGCTTCGTAATAAATGGGCTTGGTTGTCTCATCAAGCTGAGATTGCTGAATGTCATATGTATGGATCATCTCTCCAAATATCTCGACCGTATCAGCTCCGCTAAAACTGATTGGTGTCCCTGTGAATCCAATTCTGCGAGCGTTCGGAAGGGCTTCGGCCAAATATCGGGCATATCCTTTCATGAAACCGTATTGGCTGCGGTGAGCTTCGTCCGCAATGATGATCACATTCGAGCGGTCAGATAGGCGAGGATGTTCCAGTTCTTCTTCGGTCAGTCGAAATTTCTCAATCGTCGTAAAAATTACTTCGCCGCCTTCAGTCTTGAGCATATCCCGCAACTCATTTACCGATTCAGCATGCTTCACATCGCCCACAAGAGATTTCGCATAAACAAATTGATCGTGAAGCTGGTCGTCAAGGTCAGTCCGATCTACCTGAATCACAAAGGTTGGATTTTCAAGTTCAGGTTGCCTTCGGAGAACTCCCACAAGAAACGCCATCGAAAGAGATTTCCCCGATCCCGTCGTATGCCAGATCACTCCGATTCTCTTATTATTTTTGGAGCGACAAGCGGCCAGCGTTTTTTCGACCGCGATTTTCACGGCAAAAAACTGATGATACTTGGCAGCCTTTTTCGTGATCTTTTCATTCGCCACCTCAAACAAAATGAAATCACGAATAAAAGAAAGCAGACGCTCTTTTTGGAATAAGCCCTCAATCAAAGTCTTCATACTCCCCGTCGTATTGGCCTCGATATTAAAACCGTCGATGGACTTCCACGGGGCATACCATTCTCGATCCGCTGTCCAAACTCCATGCAACGTAGTAATGCCGTCCGAAAGAACCGTGATCGCATTAAATTCAAATAGCTGGGGAATGTCATTTCGGTAGTGAGCAATCTGATTCAGGGCGTCTTCAACCGTCGGGGCATCGTCGTAAGGATTTTTCAACTCGAAAAGAACGAGCGGCAGGCCATTGATAAAAATAATGATATCGGGTCTTCGGTCATTTTTCCCGTGGATGGGGAACTGATTTACTGTTAGGAATTGGTTGGCCTCTGGATCATCCCAATCAACTGCATAAACATGCTTAACCGCATCCCGACCATTTGGCAGTTTGTATTTAAGTTCAAAACCTCGGATCAGGTCATTGTGAAAAGCCATGTTACGCCGTAGCGTGTCCACGCCTTCGGGACGTGAAAATCTGCGGACAGCTTCATCAATGGCAGGTTCAGGAATGTCTTCGTAGCGGTTTTTCAGGAATGCGCGAAGGGCATCCTTCAGGACAACTTCATCCTTTGGTCGTTCTAATTCTTCGCCGTGAATGTATTCGTATTCAAGTTTTTCGAGACGTTCAATCGTCGTAAGCTCAAATTCCGTCTCTGTCCCTCGGCTGCTCATTCACGACACCTTTTCAACGATTCTTTTGGATTGATTGACTCGGATTTCACCTGACAGAAGCCTCGGAAGAAGAAGCTCTCGTATTTTGTTCAGCGTTGATGACTCAACTAAATTCAGTTTGATCTGCTCCATTAGCGGAGCAACCCATTTCTCATATTCTTGTGCTTGCCCAAGAGGCGGTACTACAATCTTAATGCTGTCAAATGTCGATCTAATAATGGTGTCGAATACTGATCCAGACGATCTTAGCTTCAAATCACGAACAAGCCCTTTTATAGAGTAATAGGTAAAATACGATCCAAACCCATTATGCCCCTTTAATCCATAACAGGATTGATTCATCGCCATTGGCTGACCCACAAGAGCCAAATTTCCAACAGTTCCTCTGGCTGTAATAATCGTCGTACCTTCTTCCAATAATTTTGATGAGGACTCATCTAAGCCCTTTTGCGTTATTTTCTTTTCAGTATTCATAACAAAAACATCACTCTCTGAAGGCGAATCCACCACTGAAAACCATGGGATCTCGCCGTCCCAGTATTCACCTACGTTTGTTTTCGGCGTTCCTCCGCCATGAATTGTGGTGATGAATGAAAACGGTCGCACAACGGAACCTTGCGGAATATCTCCTGCTTCAGAACCAACGAATTTATCAGGAAATAATTTAGACGTTGCATTTTTCATCCCGAATGGATTACGTCCAGCAGCTTTAGCGGTCACAGGATCGAAATCAACGAACCATGACTTAAAAATTGCATGCGCCATTCCTTCAAGCGTTCGATTCATCTGCCGATTCAATTCGATTTTATCATCCAGCGCATTAAGAATTTCAGCCGCAGCATCTTGTTCGGGACGATTGGGGTAATAAATTGGAACTTTGTTGAGGATAGCTGTATTTAGGGAAGGCATAGTAGATCCAAAGGCTATTCGTCTAATATAGGCTTTGAATTGCGGCAAACCAAAGAACCAAGAGAGCCAACTTGAATTTATAAATTCAGGATTTGGCCTTATTCTTAAACATCGACCTGAGAACAACCAGCCTTCTTCTTGCTTTCGAACTAAGACTCTACGATCTACCGATCCTACTCGACTCAAAACAATGTCGCCCTCTCTTAGCAAAAAACGCGCAAGTCGTTCTTTGTCTTCCACCTTCACGCATGGGATATCTTTGTGGATTATTCGATTCTCTCCTAAATGTTCGACCGTGATAATTGGTGTTCCGAAAGGCACATAATCTTTTTGATGCAAAAGACTTCCGAAGGGGCCTGTCTGTATCCCATCATCAGGCACACAAATTTCTTTAAGAAACGATATATTTAACTTGTCGTCCATTTTTCCGTAAGGCGATAACATAGAAATTATTTCTCGAGTTCTTTCAAATTTTCTCGGATTTTCTTTGTCAACTTCATAGATGAATCAAATTGCGCCATTAAGTCCTCGGTGAACCGCTTAAAGCGATCATCGAACGGCTCATTATCATCTTCAATATCTTCGGCTCCGACATAACGGCCAGGCGTAAGTACATAATCATGTTCTTTAATCTCATCAAAAGCCGCCACTCTACAAAATCCAGCGACTTCTTTGGGCTTGCCCTTTCTCTTAAATTCCCGATATGCAGACGCTATTTGTTCGATCTCATCTTTTGAAAGCTGTTTCTGTTTGCGGGAGCCAGGAATCAACGTTCCGAGTTTTCGACCATCAATAAAAAGAGTTTCGCCTTTGCGTTTTCTGAATCCCTTTTTACCATCCCGATTTTTTGAGAGAAACCACAAGGCACACGGTATTTGAGTGTTGGCGAAAAGCTGCCCCGATAACTGGACAATACAATCAACATAATCTTCCTCGAGCAACGTTTTTCTGACTTCAAGCCGCGCAGTTTCACTACTTGAAAGTTCGCCCGTTGCCATAACAAATCCTGCTATACCTCCGTCCTTAATATGATGCAAAAAGTGCATAATCCACATGGTGTCCGCATTTCGTGGGGAGAGCAGCATTTTCTTCCCGTTTATGACAAGACGAGGGTCTTTATCAGCAATACGGCTTGCTCCCCATCCTTGTTCGCTTTTTGCTCCGTCATTGAAAGGTGGGTTGGCGAGAATGTAATCTGCTTTGACGGTCGCTTGTTTGTCATCCTGATAAGAGTTACCAAGCTGGATATTCCCGTCAATCCCATGAATAAAAAGATTCATACGGCACAGGCGATACGTAAAATCTTTTGACTCCTGCCCGTAGAAAGCAAGTTTGCGGTTATGCTTGGTGAAAATATCAGACTGAACAAACATACCACCCGATCCGCAGCATGGATCAAACACAATGCCTTCCTCTGGCTCCAGCATCGCAACCAAAGTTTTGACGATGCTCACGGGCGTGAAGTATTCACCGCCTCTTTTCCCTTCAGAATCTGCAAACTCACCGATGAAATACTCATACACTCGGCCGATCAAATCTTCCCCGTCGTGATCAAGTCTGAAAATTTCTTTCGAGAAAAGGTTGATGAGGCCTGCAACGCTTTCCCGTTCAAGATTAGAACCTGCGAAAATTCTCGGAAGAAGTCCACGGAGCTTGTCGGGGTAAGTTTTCTCAAGAAGCTCCAGCGCATCATCCAGAATAATTTTGATGTTGTCAGCCTGAGCGTTTGTACGGATGAAATCCCATCGTGCTTTTTCAGGAACAATGAAAGCTCCAGCACTACGGTATTCATCAGGATCGCTCAAAGTCGATTTTGCAGCCTTCGGGTCTTTCGTGTAGTAGTCGCTTCCTGGCTCTTTGACCAATTTTTCAAGCTCAGCCCGACGCTGCTCGTATTTCAGCGATAAAAACCGCAGAAAAATAATCGGGAGAACGTACCGCTTATAATCGGCCGGCTCGATTGATCCTCGGAGCGTGACCGCTGCCTCCCAAAGCTCATCCATGAGGTCAGATATTCCATTCGTCGGAGCTTCCTGCAAATACAGCGCACCAGCTGCTTTCACTTCCTTTTTCTTTTTCCTCTGCTTGGGCATACTATTTCTCTCCTCCTACGACTGATAACCGATAAATTGCCATGCTTTCTCCATGAACATTCTTGCATTGTTTATTTTTGAGGTTGATTCGCTACCCCTGAGTAACCATTTCAAATCACTAACTTCGGCATAATTTGATGCCTTTTCAGGTTTGACCATATCATCCCAAATCCGGAAAATGATCTGGCGAGTCGTATCATACAGACTGCCATAATTAAAATCGGAGTTGGGCACATTCCAGACAAGGCACTCAAGAAAAAATGAACGCATTAAATCCTCAGAAATTTGTCGTTGATCCAAAAGTTCGTTTCTGACATTTTTTAAAACTCGCACCACTCCCTTATACCTGCCATCGGTGCTGAGATTCTTTGAAGCTCCGTTCTCATAGTGCTGTTTTGGGAAACTATCAATGACCTCCCCAGAATCCGCTTTAAGGCCAATGCCTTCCACCTCAACGAGTGTGGCCGTAGAAAACCGCTTGTAGGTATAACAGGGTATGACATCCGCATTAACACGATAGGCATCCTTCTCAACACGGATGCACTTATTTTTTCTTTTCACATAAGTCGATCCAAAATCTGACTGTAACAAAGCGTGAACGTCAGCTTTGAATCTATCAAATGAGTACTCTGCCGCGATGCTTGAGGCATTATATTTTGTTCTTTCAACATCTGACAACGAACTCAGCCCCGGGAAATAATAATTTGGATGTTCGATTACAATATCAACGTCACTTTCAGCTTTTACATTCGTGCGGTTTCTGTACGAGCCTTGAAGATAAATATAAACGTCATTTCCAAAGTGATTGCGGATTATTTGCTTCACCCGTTCAACGGTATTCTGGCATTTAGTCTCTTCGCGTTCGCTTGGAGCATTACTCCATCTGTCAATTTGGTCTCTGCTAATCGCCATTTTAATTTGCTCGGTATGAATGTTGGGAGAGCTGCCGGAAAAACCTTGTTTTAATATGATGTCCGTAATCTCGGCTCAAATTGTAAGCAGCTGCCTTAAGATCGTTAATTCGAGAGACGTCATCCAAACCAATGTTGCTCTTAAAGTCGTGCTGAACCCGCAGATACTTATCTTCTCGCAACAAACCACGCACTTGATTATGAACGGATTGCGATTGTGCCTCAAAAGCGAGCTCGACAAGCCCTTTGCCGAATCCCCACCTTAGCAAATTCATTCGTTTTGCTCGTTTTTCCTCTATTTGAAACACGGCCGAACCAGTGCCTATCGAAAGAATATTGATTTCATCACGCTCAAATCCAGATCTAATCGCTTCCGTTAGCCCGACTAAACTTGGGTTATTAGCCCAGATACCTCCGTCAACGCAATAAGCCCCTAGGATTTTTACTGTCGGAAAGAATGTCGGAGCAGCGCTTGTTGCCAAAGCGACTTGCCACATTTCCTTTTCACTATCCGCGAACATTTTCTGCTCGGTTGGATAGATCACTGAATGTGGGGATTTATAAACCACAACACGACCGTTTGTTATATCAATGGCAGCGATACAAAGTCTTGTCAGCGCATCCTTCATTTTGAAGGGCTGCCCGTCCTTAATAAACTCCGCTTTAAGAACTTGCTCTAAGCTGTTCCCATCAAATCTGCCTCCATCCCCACAGAATACTTTTCCGAGGCGCTTTAAACCGCCTGCATACCACTTTGCCCTGGGAAATAGGAGGCCCGATTTCCCATCATACAATTCAACAATCTCTTCGACGGGTTTACCGACGGAGAGAGCTAATGCTATGATGCCCCCCGTACTGGTTCCACAGATGAGGTCGAAATACTTCCAAATGGGTTCACTTAATTCTTTTTGAAGCTCATGCAGTACGATGGCGGGAATGATACCTCTTATACCGCCTCCGTCAATTGCGAGAATTTTAAAAGCTCTCTTTTTTGACTCGGCCTCTTTGCCAAGCTCGTTCACAATGTCTGCCATTTAGTTTTCTTCATCCGTCATCCCCAGTTTCATCGCCGCCCTTTCTGAATCGCTATATCCACAATATCCCCCGGCTGGGCAGGCCCATCTTTTACGCCTAACCATTCAAATAACATCCGGGCGCAATCCTGCTTTATAAGAACAAATATCTGATGCATGTTTTCATAAGAAATATGCAATGGCTGGTCAACCGCAAACATATTGTTTAGCTTCTTCAAGTCTTTGTGCTTGTCGTAATAAATGATACCTTTTGCATGGAGAATAACGTTTCTCAAAATTCGCAGATCGCCCATTATGTCGGAACGTATTTCTTGGAGCTCAATATTTTTGGAAACGGCCAGCCGAGGCCTGATTTCATCTTCCCAATATGTGAATAGGAATACCAAGACTGCTTGCGAGTGCTGCTGTGCATTCGAACCGCCTTCGGAGTTTGCTTTAAGATAATCAGTTGCACGAATAATGCGATTGTGAATTACATCAGGCTTGGTAGGATCCTCATAACTCGCCCAAACAACCACCTGTTCCCCTTTATCGTTAACACCAGACTTGACAGGCCGCTGAACGCGATGAATTTGGCGCTCAACGCGTACATGATGCCCAGCAAATCCAGCAAGCGCATCCATGTAAACGCCAACCTGCTTGTTTACAAAGTCTATATATTCACGAATCACAACATCAAACGCTTCGCTAATAACCCTCTCCTCTGTTGCTTTATCCATTCCTTTGCTGACATCACTTGCCGATAAGCTGCCGATAGACTGCCGTTGAAAAATAGTATCCGGATTAATACTTTGTCCTTACATAAGACCCGTAAGAACCAAAGCACGAGTGTCCGCTTTTATTCTTATGGGACCGTAATGTGGAATCCATGGTTTTCTTCCTAAATAATCGGTGGCAAGAATTGCATCGGTAAATATAAATAGGACCATCCGCATAACTGCTGCGTCCTCTGGCGCTCGAAACATTCTGCTTAATTTTCAAATGCCCGCCAGAGGTAATCTCGATAGGCCCCCGCGGATTAAAGGGTGTATCCGTTACTTTTATTCCCTCGATTTTGTCAAACGAATAGTTCCTAGGTTGACCTGACTCATGCCGGACGGCTGTTATAAATAAATCGCCATCTATAGTTCGTTTTACCGCATAGGGCTCAATAATGCGATGACTTCGGTCATAGGCAAGGTCCAGGCAAAGGCGGTTTGCGGCTGCGAACCGGATTTTTTCCATAATCGAAGATTCCCGGTTGATAACCGTCAAGCGCTCAGGGACTGACCATGATGTGTCGATTTCCGGCTTGCGACCGACAGGCGCTGCTGGAATTGGTGCTGTGGCCGTCTCCACCTCAGCCATTTCTTCTTCGGGCTCGGCTTCGACTCCTTGCAATTCATTCAACCAATTAAAAAAATTGGGCAGTTCATCCAGAAAACTTTGGACAGGCGGAAGTGCTGCCAATTGATGTCTCAGCATATTTTCCCATTCTGTCTCGAGTTCACCCCGATAGGGATGCTTCTCAATTCCCTCCAACGTAGGCACTTCAATTTTTTTGAAACGGCATTTCTCCACCAGAGCGCTTAATACCAGTTTTTTGTCGGTCAATAAATGATCATGCCGGTAAAGATGAACGACATCGTATAAATCCCTCGGACGGGCCCGTTCGGCCAAAGCTCTTACTTTTTCAGCAAAAATTTCTTCATAGGCATAGCACCGGGCATGGATTCCCGGCTCCGGTTTATCGGAATAGGGGTGATAGACCTCACGAATTGCGGGCGCAAGCGAAACAATTTCATCGTTTGTTAAATCCAATTTGATTTTGGCAATGCTTCCCGATCCTCGCCGCAGTGGTCCGATATAGCCGATTTTTCCTTGAATGGCCGGGGTCCCTCTTGGATTTTGAAATAATTCAAAATCAATCGTATTTTCCGGAATCTGGATACCGCTTTGGGATTGGATCCAAGCCGCTATGCGTTTAAATATTTCTTTTAGAAGATCGACATCGATGTGGGCCTTGTCAGGGAGAGTAAAGTCTAGGTCTTCGGAGAATCGATAGGTTTCAAAATAACATTTCTTCAGACAGGTGCCGCCCTTGAATAGCCAAGACGAATTGATGGCCGGTTCCTGTTCGATACCGGCAAGGATCCAGCCTAGGACATAGTCCTTTTCAACCGTCTCAACGGGGAGATCAAAAACTTTGGCGAAATCAAGAAGTTCGCGCTTATCAATCATTCCTATTTACCCCATTAGCCCAGGAAGCCGGAATCCACAGATTCCATTTGCTAATAATTTTCTCGCCTTTTAGAGCGGGGTCCAGTTTCGAATACCCTTTGCTGATCCTTAGCAGACACCGCTCTAAAAATGACTTTTCCTGCGGATAGTTTTTTTCGATCAGAAAACCCAGACGCTTGAAAACAGCTCCATTTCCTATTTTTTCTCCATATTGAATGAGTAAATCAAAATTCTTACTTTTCGAACTGAGGTAATTTTTGAGAAGATCGGAGGCGGGTCTTATCCCCCCGCCGATCTCAGGATCATTCAAAATATCGATGATGGTTTTTGAAGGGTCCGAAACCTTTACCTTGTTATTGTTCTTCCATACATCCATGGTTCCAAAAAGGTTTTTCTTCGACGTCATTTTTACAAAATATTCCGTGCCGCCAGCCTCGATTTTGCTTGTCCTCACTTGGCTCGCGGTAATGACAAGAACCGAACGAAATATTTGCTCCGTCAAATCCCAATGCTCCGCAGCGCTCCACCCGCCTATGTAACAGGGCTCAAATAATCGCTGCGCAACTACCCATGGATCGTCAGACACGGGATCGGTATTTTGGGATTCGATGGAAACGGGAATGTAGACGCCTCTACTAATCCTGCTTAGCCAACCGTTTTTACACAGTCGGGAAACAAAAGTCGCCGCCTGTTCCTTAGGCATGTTCAGAACAGTCGCTGCTTCCTTGGGTGTAATGACGCCTTTCATGCTTCTCACAAGCAATGCGAGACGTTCTCTAGATTTCTTTCCCAATCCTGCTAATTTATCCATTGTATATTCCACATGTGATACGCATCAGATAATGTTATTAACTGCGTCTATAGTACACCATTTGTCAAGTATAAGTGTACTTATACTGCAATAAATAACATATATTGTTATTTATTGCAACTTAAATATACTTATTTTTGTGTCGTAACTGGCCTTGGTAATTGAGGTAACGGCAGTTTGTCGGCATCTTATCGGCAGGGATATGAAAGCAGGTTCGAGTAGTCAGAGCTTGTCTTCAGCCCATGATCGAATTAAAGCTAGCCAGATATAAGCTGGAGCTAGTAATTTTGCTAGAGGTAGAGCTTTCTCAGAATTTCACACAGCAGAGTGTAGACGCTAACCCAACGGTCAGCCGAAGGACTTGATTGAAACTTTTAGTTTCGCAACTTGTTTTTCCATAGTCAATTATAGCTCTTAATGCTGGTCCTTAGTAGGCCCTATAAAACTGTCTAAGCCGATGACCGCATATGACATGAGGCCCTTCCTATTACCCAATTGATTACCTAATTGATCCCTCTTGCTTGATTGGGCGTGATTTCACTTTTCGCGCCAAATAGCGCTAAAACTGAAACCGACCGCAGTGTGCCACAACCTCGTTCCAGACATTTTACGGACATTGAAAACACATAGGGTTTATCCGACATCTTATCCGACATTTTTGTGGTTTATCCGACATTGCGTTATCCGCCACTTAACCGACATTTGCCGGGGTTATCCGCCATTCGATCACGCGTAATAAAGCGCATCCTTCTTGAATCCCTTTTTCTTAGCCATTCCCGTTGATAGCAAACCATTGAGATCACGCAACGCAGTTCTATCCGTAACCTTAAACCGAACCCGGTACTCTTGGTTATTCAGGACTTTTTTCTCATTCACCATCAACCGCAGCGCCTCAATCTGTCGTTCATTCAGACCTAATTTTTTGAGGTCGGTTTGGCGTTCCTCGGGAATGCTGGGAACAAGATCCAGAATCTTTTCACCCGGCCCATAGAATTTCACCACGAAGAAGTCGCCTTCCTCTGAAAACTCAGGGGCGCGGAGGCCGTGCGCTTTCATCAATTTTTTCATCTTGCCGATGCCGGTGCCGAAGCGTTCCATATCCATCGTTTCATGGAATATCCCGCAAATGGCTTCGTTACGGGTGGCATGATGTCCTTCCAGTTTTTTGATATTAAGATGCGGTAAAAGTCCGCCGGGGTTACTCACTTCAATACGGTCGTCAAAGATGGACATCATAATGGGTGATCCGGTTCGCGCATAATCGCGGTGCGCAATGGCATTTACAACCGCCTCACGGACGGCTTCAAAGGGATACTCCGGAATGTCCACCCGTTTAAACTCGACGATCTTATTGGCAAGCCGGGTGTTTCTTTTAAAAAAGGATTCCACTTCTTCCAGCATTTTATAGACCGGCCCTTTGATTTCCTGCGAATCAATCATAGACAGTCGCGTCGTGCCCTGAAAACGGGCAATGCGGATTTCATGATGCGAAATGTGTTCCGTCGGATCTTTTCCAAAGAAAAGAAGCGCCGTATTGGTGGGATAAAATTGTCCGCCTTCTTTCTTAACCACCTTCAAGGTGTTCGCGAGAAAATTCCTGATGGATATCCGGGGAACCGCAACTTTCAGCTTAATCGCACGGTTTTGAAGAAAATCTTTAACCGTTTTCTCGTCGATAGCCTCATAACCAAGGTCTTTGCGGACGGCTTTATCAAACGGCCCCTTGGCATACTCGCCCTTATCATCCAGAAAGGAAATCAGGCTGTTCAGCACCTGCGTTTTCAGAGCATCCGTATTCTGAACGCGCTTGTAAATAAAGGAGGCTTTAATGACTTTAAGGAAATTCCGCATATCCGGTTCCCTTTTCTTATCCTGCGAAGCATTGCCTTTGATAAAGGCGATGATTTCTCCGCCCGGCTTGGCCTTCTGAAAAGCGCGAAATTCGCGTTCGGTCGCCGAAAGGCCGTCCTTACCCTTGTCCCCGTACTTCTGGCTAATGATACAGACATAGACATCGCTTGCCACGACATGCTTAATATAAGTAGCTTGGGCTGTTTTTCCTTTGGCGGGCAGGTCCTCAAAAATGAAAACATCAAAGAAACTCCGAAGCGTGGCATTTTCGGTGATGACTTCTTTGACAGCAAAACGCTCCTCGCGAAGTTCCTTTTGATTGCCGCTGACAAACAGCCTGTATTTCATTTCGCTCCTTTAATCTTCACTGAATTTTCTTCCGGCGGCTTCGGCATATTTCTTTGCATCGCTCATCAAGATGTAATACTTTCCCACAAATACGGTGGCATCAAGCCTTCCTTCCTTAATGGCCTTGTTCACAGCCTGAGGCGTCACCCTGGCGGCATGCGCCACCATTGAAGTCGTCATATACCGGTCACCGGACTTAACCTTTGGAATGTCGTGGGATTCTCGGATCATACGTCGCATTATGAGTGATGCGTTGTTGGTTGTCAACTAACTTGAATTGAATTCTAACGGCGGTCGACAATTTACTCAGTCCATTGAGAATTTTGTGAGAAGCGGTTTTAAAGGCAGATTTCAGAGGTACAGCTTGCGGAGGATCTCACACAGAAGAGTGTAGACGCTAACCCAACGGTCAGCCGAAGGTCTTTAATATTATTTTCATTTCATTAATCCCAGACTTATGGCAGCACCGCTCAAAAAATCCTTCACTAATAAAAAGGTGCGACCGTAAGGCATAATTATGACTTTCAGTTTTAGGCTATTGAGGACATTCATGGGTTTACTTTGATTCGACAAAATCATAGCATATTCTTCTATTTCTCGGATAAATATATACGCCCGTATCGTGATTATAACGCCCCGCGAAACTGGGCCCAAAACTGGAGCCGAATTAGATGTATAATAGCCCCTTAAGGATATCCAATCGGCCGATCTTGTATTATCGACCACCGCGGGGATCATGAATTTAGCCGTGGTGCCGGCAGAAATTTTTATAATTGCATCCGCAGTTTAAAACGTATAGTATCCAAAGGAAATATGAACAAAATTTATCAAATTTTTTATCACATAAGTCAAGAAAGTCTGCCGGATTGCCGACTCTATAACTATTCAACATGAATCATTCATCCCCGCAATTCACTATTGTCATACCTATGTTTAACGAAAAGGACAACGTCCTGCCCCTTTACGAGGAAATTGTTAACGCTTTGAAGCCGGAAGGCTGGACTTATGAAATACTCTTGATCGATGACGGGAGCACCGACGGCACCGGTGAGCAATTGAAGAAAATCCGTCAGGCCGATCCCCGGGTGCGTGTTTATTCATTTCGCAAAAGACTAGGCAAGTCCCAAGCCTTGGATTATGGTTTCCGGAGGGCACAAGGGCGTTTTGTGGTGACTTTGGACGGGGATCTTCAGGACGATCCTAAAGAAATCAAGACTTTGTGGGGTTGCATGCATGAGACGGGTGCGGATGTGGTTTCCGGTTGGAAAAAAAACCGAGTGGATCCGCCCAGTAAAATCATCTCTTCACGGCTTTTCAACTTTGCCGTGCGCGTCGCGACCGGTATCGACCTTCACGATTTTAATTGCGGCCTCAAATTGTACCGGCGCACGGTGATCCGCGAGATCGCGCTTTACGGCGAACTCCACCGTTTTATCCCTGCGCTTGCGGCCTGGGAGGGTTATCGGGTAACGGAAACGGCCGTCCGGCACCGTCCGCGCAAATTCGGCCGCTCCAAATTCGGCCTCATGCGCTTTTTCGGCGGCGTCGTGGATATTCTCACCATCATGTTCCTACTTCGTTATCAAGGCAAGCCCTCGCATCTGTTCAGCGGCCTCGGAATCATTCTGGCCGCCGTCGGTATCCTGATCAACAGCGATCTCCTCCTTCGAAAATTGACGGGGGGAACGATCGCTCCGCACTATCCCTACATGGCATTGGGAGTAACGGCCTTGGTGGTTGGCGTTCAATTTATATTCTTTGGCCTCTTGGCGGAAATGATGCTTTATCTTATGCGGCCGAGACACACGGGCGCCCGGTTGAGACAAGAAGACCCGGAAGAATCCGGGTCCGACGCCAAGCCTTCATGACCCGTTTTTGGAAAATCCTTTTTTTCGCCACCGCCCTTTTTTTGCTAATCCTCTTCCCGTTCCTGAGCCGCGATTACGGCATCACTTGGGATGAGTGGATGCAAGCCAATAACGGGATGACGGCCTTGCGCAATCTCTGGACTTTCGGAAAGGACCTCTCCTTTTTAGAACATCCCTTATGGGCCCTATACAGTCAGCTTTTTCAGAGCCTGACCGGATTTGCCTACGCCCTCCTTTCCGGCCGGTTCCAAAGTTTTCCTTTTGAAGGATTGCAAGACGCCCATGCCATCCTGACTTATTTTCATATCAGCCACGCCGTCAATTCGCTTTTCGGATGGGCGGCGATATTTCTGACCGGCTTGTTCGCCCAACGTCTGTCGGGCTGGCGGGCCGGCTGGCTGGCGCTCATTTTCGCGGCTCTCTCGCCCCGTTTTCTTGGCAATTCGATGAACAACCCCAAAGATATTCCCTTTGCCGCGGGTTATATGTTCGCCGTTTACGGCATCGGCATGTTCCTCCGCGAATTGCCAAGGCCGGGCCTTAAATCCGCCGTCACGGCGGCGTTCGGCATTGCCACGGCAATCGGAACCCGCATCGGAGGATTTCTTTTGGTCGCTTATTTATTTTTGTTTACCACACTTGTCTCGGTTAAAATGTATTGGAAAGCCAAACTTTCCTCAAGGGAAATTCTCAAGAACCTGCTTGCGGCCTGCGCCATCGGCGCTGCGGCGGTCGCCCTGGGCCTTATCTTCTGGCCGTTCGGGCGGACCTATCCATGGAAAATCCCGGCGGCCATTCAGGAGATTTCCAATTTTTCGCATTGGAAAGGAACCGTTCTTTTTGAGGGGCATTTGATATCCGCCGACGATCTGCCTTGGTACTATAGCATCAAGTGGATTTGGATCAGCTCGCCGGTTTTTTTCTGTTCCGGAATTCTCCTTTGGCTTTGCCTGTGGCCCCAACACCTGCGAACGCTCAACCGGCGGCTTTACGGGTTAACCGTGTTCGCGGCCGTTTTTCCCATTGTTTATGTCATTTATAAAAAATCCATGCTGGCAGATAGCTGGCGGCACCTTTTATTTGTTTATCCACCCTGGATTGTGCTAGCTGCCGTTTCCTGGGACCAGTTTTTCCGGTTACTTCCAACCGTCTTTTCTCGCCGGCTGGCGGGAATCGGCCTGGCCCTCTTGCTTTTCTTCCCCGCTGTTTGGATCGTTCGTAATTATCCAAATACCTATGTTTATTTCAGTCCGTTGGCGGGCGGTCTCAAAAGGGCGTTTTATCGCTACGATACGGATTATTGGGGAAATTCGATCCGCGAAGCCTCGCAATGGCTTGGGAAAT
>Ga0209211_10005777_pt1 | contig 18271 bp, 15 predicted proteins | sample RifGroA2_FD_183992 | JGI IMG/M metagenome (GOLD analysis project Ga0209211, IMG submission 183992) | Groundwater microbial communities from Rifle, Colorado, USA - Groundwater A2 (SPAdes) (version 2) | ecosystem: Environmental > Aquatic > Deep subsurface > Groundwater | place: Rifle, Colorado... | reverse complement strand
TTAATTAATTGCTGGGTAATGGTGGACCCGCCTTGCATGTGATCGTCAATTATTGTGGCTTTAGCAGCTCTAAGAATACTTAATGGCCTAACTCCACTATGGTCAAAGAATTCATGGTCTTCAACAGCAAGTGTGGCCAAAATGGTATGCTTGGGAATTTTTTCCAGCGCTACCGGCGCATATTTTTTGTCAACATAAATCTCGTACAAGGGCTGACCATTGCGATCCAGTATTTTTGTAGGCCGGTTTGCTTGAGCGTTTTCAACTAATAAGTCCGGCTGGGGGAGGCCTCTATACCAACTATAGGCAGAAACGGGCAAAGCAATAAAGACAAGGGAGAACAAAGACCCACCGGCAAAGAGCTTTATACTGGAAAGTACGGGTGCTAGCTTGCTTGCTTTTACGGCTGGCGTGTGGCGATAACTCTTTCTGGTATACTTCGTTTTTGGCTCGGATTCAACGGGGCGCGCATGCTCTATACTAAATTTGGCGTAAACTTGTTTAAGTTTGAAGGCATATTTGTTTGGCATTTCAAGACATAAAACAAACACTTTCTTGAATAAACCAACTAATTTAGTTGTTAACTTGCTTACCTTTGCTAATGTAACTTGTACTAGTTTGTGGCCTCTTTTACCAGCAAAACTAATTAGTGCAAGACTAAATCGTACACACTTTGTAGCCAGTTCAAAAACCTTTATACATGAAAGGACTGCATAGCTTCCAATAAACACGGGAACATATATTAGGATATCTACGGTACCGATTTTTTTCTTTTTCCTGCTCGACATTATGTACAAGGCAGGATAAGTTGAAACTACGCGGATTGTACTAAACTTATGGTTGGATTACAAGAAGTATTATCTGGCGTGGGTACAAAATATTAAAAATGGGTGTTCTCACTCAACTAGGACTGGCCGGTTCCCTGTTGTTTCTTTCTTAGCGCCTTCTTCTCTACCTCGCTAAGGTTTCCTCTGGCAATACGCTCGCGCGTCGCTGCGCTATCCATAAGCCGATCATATTCCGCTGCTGGATAATCCCATGTCTGCTTTACTTTCTCGTTTGAACCTGTGACGTTGACTAGTTTTTGATTTATCCTTGCAAAAATTCCTCTTTCCTGAACACCTTGCATCCGCTCTCCAGCAAAAGGCTTATCACCTAAAGCCCTAGTTGGCGTGAGTGCATCCTGCTCAAACTCCTCATTAGGATCACAGCCCAATTCTGCATTATTTACCGGCATAATAGGATAATAGTACCCCTACAACCTATAGATATCAAATATGGGATACAAAGCCTAAGTATAGTTTTTGAGTGATCTGGCTAAATCCCGCAGGGCTGCAGCTTGCTCAAAGTTAAGCATTTCGGCTTGATATTTCATCTCACTCTCAATCCGCTTTATTTCCTTTTTAAGCTCATTAGGCGGTAGAGATTTGTAATCTATGTCCTTAACCGAGGCACGTTTACCTTTTGACTTCTCCAACTGTTCTTCGATCAACTCATCAATTAACTTCTCTCGGATTGGTTTGGTAATTTGTGTTGGTACAATTCCATGTTCCGTATTGTAGACTTCCTGGGCGGCGCGCCGCCTTTGCACTTCGCCAACCGCGCGCTTCATGCTACCAGTGACATTGTCTGCATACATAACCACGGAACCATTTAGGTGGCGCGCCGCCCTACCCATTGTTTGAATAAGCGAGGTCTCACTCCGTAAGAAGCCTTCTTTGTCGGCATCTAAAATAGCTACCAGCGACACCTCCGGCAAATCCAAACCTTCACGCAGAAGGTTTATTCCAACTAAAACGTCGTACTGACCGCGCCGCAAATTGTCCAAAATATCGGTTCTTTCCAAAGTGTCAATATCACTATGCAGATACGTTACCTTTAACCCTTTCTCCAACAAATAGGTAGACAGCTCTTCGGCCATCCGCTTGGTTAGCGTTGTTACCAAAACCCGTTCCTTTTTTGCCACCCGCACCCGAATTCTCTGAATTAAGTCCTCAACCTGCCCTTGCGTTGGCAGAATCTTAACTTCGGGGTCCAAAATACCCGTGGGCCGCACAAGCTGTTCGGCCACATGCCCCTCGCTTAATCTCAACTCCCATTCGTCTGGTGTAGCGCTAGTGTAAATTACCTGATTAATCCGCTGGCAAAACTCGGAAAAATTAAGGGGCCGGTTGTCTAAAGCTGACGGCAATCTAAAACCATACTCAATTAGTGTTTCCTTCCGCGACCTGTCACCGTTGTACATACCACGAACCTGCGGCACCGTAATGTGGGACTCATCTATTACCATCAAATAGTCCTTGGGAAAGAAGTCCAGCAGACTGTATGGCGCATCTCCCACACCCCGACCGTCAAAGTACCTGGAATAATTTTCGATCCCCTTGCAGTAACCTATTTCCCGAACCATCTCCAGATCATAATTAGTCCGCTGTTCCAACCTATACGCCTCTATGTGCTTGCCTGCGGCTCTTAACTCCGCAAGTCGTTTTGCTAAATCTGCCTCAATGGCCCGTATGCCAGGGACCCGTTTCTCCTCGTTGGTCACATAGTGTTTAGCCGGATAAATCATTACAAAATCGCCTTCCCGCGCCTGCTGCTTGTTATAATCATCCTCGCTTTGGGTAATGGACTTAGTATGTGACCCCCGTCTTTCCACCGGCAGACCATGGTAAGTAAGATTGTTCCCCGTTATCGGGTCAAAGAAAGTGATGGCCGCTAAGACATTGTCCAACAGCTCCAACCTAACAGCATAATCAACGTAGGCAGGATACACATCTACCACATCGCCCCTAACTCGATAACTGCCCCGAACAAAGTCGTACTCATTGCGCTCATAATAAATTTGCGACAGTCTTACCAGCAAGTCAGTCAACCGAATGCGCATGCCCTCCCTAAGCTCCAACGCCACCTTGGAGTATTCAGCCGGCGAACCCAGATTGTAAATGCATGACACCGAAGCAACAACAATCACATCTTTTCTGGTCATGAGCGACGTTGTAGCCGAAAGCCGTAACTTATCGATTTCTTTGTTAATGTCTGCATCCTTTTCGATATACGTATCCGTCTGCGGGATGTAGCTTTCCGGCTGGTAATAGTCGTAATAGCTAACAAAATACTCTACGGCGTTTTCTGGAAAGTAATCTCTAAATTCCTGATACAGCTGGGCAGCAAGGGTTTTGTTGTGGGAAATTATCAGAGTAGGCTTTTGGACTTGCTGAATAACGTTGGCCACAGAAAAGGTTTTACCACTGCCGGTAACACCTAACAGCGTTTGGTGGGTGTTGTGGTTTTTCACCCAGGTTACAAGATCATCAATTGCTTTGGGTTGATCGCCGGTTGGCTTGTATGACGCCTTTAACTTAAACACTCAAAGATTGTAACACAAAAACCCTTGACAGTTTTGTGTTTTATTCGGTACTATATGTAAAGCATTACTTAGGTAAGTCTTTGCGGCCTTTTCGAAGCGGGTTCCCAGCTTTGCTGTCCACTCCTCAAATTCCGCAAAGACTTACCCAGCACTGATTATTAATTTAACTAAAGGAGGCACATGTCACCAATAACTTTATACAAACGCCAGCGCGAAATAATAGACTACATTTCCCAGTACATTCAAAAAAACGCCAGTTCGCCCACATTGCAGGAGATCGCTGACGCTATGGGCCTTTCATCCCTTGCCACGGTGCACGAGCACATCCAAGCGTTAGTGAGAAAAGGCGTCATCAAGCGGTTTGAAGGTGCAGTAAGAGGCATCGAGCTGCTGGACGAAAAACTGTCCACTACAGTTTCAGGTATTGAATTGCCGCTTGTTGGGTATATCGCCGCCGGTAAACCCATTGAGGCTATTGAAAACCCCCTAGCTACCGTAATGGTGTCTTCAGATTTAGTGTCAAAAACTAAAAGGTGCTTTGTTTTGCAAGTAGTCGGCGACTCAATGATCGACGAAGGCATACTGGATCGAGACTATGTGGTGATCCAGCAGCAAGACACCGCCACTGATGGTGATATTGTGGTTGCGCTCTTGGATCGAGAGTTTGCCACGCTAAAAAAATTCTACCGAGAAAAAGGCGGCAAAATTAGACTCCAGCCGGCTAATTCAAAAATGGATCCAATAATTGTTGACGCCGGCACTGTTACCATCCAAGGCAAGGTTACCGGAGTCATCCGAAGGTTTTCCAGCTAGAAGTCCTGCGCTGCGTGTTTTGTGCTAGTATTTACTAGATGGACTTAGCTGCCTTTTACGCAAAATACCCTAGAGCACAAGTCGACGAGGCTGTTGCCTACTTGAGCTATCACACCGCTACAGACCTGCCCAAGAATGAAGACCCCAAGCACCAAATTTTATACGTCTTTCGGCATGGTCAAACAACTGACAACGCAGATTTTGTGTTTTCCGGCTGGAGGGATGCTGAATTAACACAAAAAGGTATCGACCAAGCCAAGATTTTAGCCCAAAAACTCAAGACCAAAAACATACATATGCTTGTAGCCAGCGACCAAAAAAGGGCCATTCAAACTATGGAACTCGCACTGGCACTTAATGACTTTGCCAACAAGCTTGAGATTCACAAGGACCCAAGAATAAAAGAGCGGTGCTACGGTGATTTACAAGGCAAAAGCAAACTGGAGATGCAGCTTACAGATCCGGTCAAGGAGTTGGAATACAGAAGGTCATACAGTGTGAGACCCCCTAACGGCGAAAGCATTGAGGATGTGGTGAAGAGGGTTACCAGCTTTATCACCGAAATAATCCCGCTAATGAAGCTGTATAAACTAAATGTAGCAGTGTCTTGTCATGGCAACTCTATCCGCGGGTTTAGACAGTATTTTGAACACCTCTCCAATGACCAAACGGCATCAGTGGAGACGCCACTCGCCCAAGATTACGCTGCGTATTCGGTTGAATAGGCTAAGATAGGACTTTAGGACGCCATCTCAATATCGGCACCTAACCGGTTGTATGTGTCAAAGATATCGGTATAACGCCTCTGAAGAATTTCGATACCTTCAATAGTTGTTGTTACGTTATCACATAAACTTGCCAAGAATATTGCTTTTGCCCCCTCAATAATCCCCGGTACCATAATCTTCCCGCCTTTAAACTTGCATGGGCCACTTACAATTATCCTTTGAGGATCACTCATAAAGATGTTTGCACCCATTGCCGACAGTTCTCGAATATAGTCCAAACCGGTTTCATACATCCAGTTCTGAATAAGCATACGACCTTTTGTTTTGCAACAAAGGACCACTATTGCCGGCAGGGCATCTATAGGAAACCCCGGCCAAGGTTTGGGTACAAATTTAGGCAGGTCGTCACCGGCCAGTGGGAAATTGGTTTCTGCCAGATCCACACACAAATCACCGGTTGCTTTCACAAGCAAATCCTCATTCTCCCCAAGTACTGATACCCCAAATTTCTGAATAGTGTCGATAATCCCTCCAGAAATATGTCGTTCATTAGCACCTTTTATCCTAAGATTGCCTCCGGTAATCGCCGCAGCAACACAGATACCTGCAATATCAACAAAGTCGGGCCCGGGAGTGAAGTATGCACCGGTTAACCCCTTTACACCTTCTACTATTACCCTGTTGGACCCGGTACCGCTAAGGTTTGCACCCATTTTCGCTAAGAGGGTTTCAAGTTCATATACGTGAGGCTCGCAAGCACAACTAACAATCTCCACCCGTGAGTTAATACCGGCGCAGTACATTAATAGATTTTCAGTTCCGGTGACACTTGCTTCAAACTGCCATACAAAATATGCGCTTTCGGGCTTTTTTGGCGCTGTAAATCGCACATACCCATCTTCAATGTACTCCGTTGTAATTCCTACTTTTGAAAATGAATCAACGTGAGAAGAAATTGATCTCTTGCCTAATACGCAACCGCCAGGAACCGGCACCTCACATACACCAAAGCGAGCAAGCAGGGGTCCTGCAAACATAATGGAAGCCCTGATTAAACTCCCTAAGTCTTTATCTATCCTGTACGAGTCTACAGTAGAGCAGTTTATCCTAATCCGGCTATAGTCACTGTCATCCACGGTGGCACCAATAAGCTTGAGCATTTCAAGCATTTTCACTACATCGGTTGATTTAGGCACATCATTATAGAAGACGTCAGCATCTGACAACAGTGCAGCAGGAATACAAGCCAGAATGGAATTTTTATTCTTTACCGGAGTGATTTCACCCGCTAACTTTTTCCCGCCTGTTACCTTGATTTTGGTTGCCATTATATGTTCCTTTCTAACTTAGTACTAAACGCATCCAACAAAGACAACTTCGGGAATTAGTTGTATAGAAAAGTGTTCATAGACAGCCTCAGAGATTACCTTCTGGTAGTCATAGATGTCTTTGGCGCTGGCACCCCCTAAATTGATCAGTGCTAACGCGTGCTTTTGTGATAAACCAACCCGCCTGTTTGCAGCTACGTGCCCTTTAGGAAAACCCGAATGCTCTATTAACCAACCTGCGGAAAGTTTTACTCGACCGTCTGGCTGAAACCAGCTAGGTACTTCTTGGTGGTCGGAGTTAATATTGTTAAAAACAGTTACGTCTACAATAGGGTTTGTAAAGAAACACCCAGCGCTCCTTGAGTTTATGTCTGCGGGATCCAACAGCATTGACTTAGCTTTTCTAAGTTCCAATACTGCACCTCTAACTTGGGCTAAACTAGGTGATTTACCAGTAAAAAGCGCCGAAAGCTCTTTATATGCTAGGCACGAGGCGTTATTGCTAGCTAACTTAAACGTAATGGAGGCAACTATTCTAGATGTGTCTCGCTTAAAAATACTCGCCCGGTAGTCAAAGAGGCATGCGTCGCCGGAAAGCTCTAAAAACTGTGATTGAGTCAAGTCGAAATAACGTACCTTTCTTGCGGTTGTACATATTTCCTGCCCGTAAGCCCCAATATTCTGAACTACTGCCGCCCCAACCCTCCCAGGAATGCCACTTAAGCACTCAATTCCTGAAAGTTTATGGTTTATTGACTCAAGGACAAACTCGTCCCAAGATTCGCCTGAACCAACCACAGCGGTGTTAGAAGCCAAATATTTAATACCTTTGATATTTACTTGTATGACAAGACCAGGAAATCCTGCATCTGAAATAAGAACATTGCTGCCGGAGCCGAGCACAAGGACCGGCTCTTTTCTCTGTAAAGCCCATAAACAGGCTTCCTCCAATTCAGCTTCTGTTTGGATAGAACAGAAAAATTTAGCTGGACCGCCAACTTCCAGAGTGGTGTACTTGGCCAGCGGAATGTCTGTTTCAATGTTGGGAAGCATAAGGTAGGGTTAATTATAACTCGAACGCATAATATAATATAAAATGGGGTATGGAAGAATCCACTAAATGGCTAAATAATCATACATCGCAGTATTCACTCGGTCTGCCGCTACCTGTAGAAAAATGCTGCTGTGGAATCGCCAGCACTATTTTTACACTAAGGTATTTTGGAATCAATAAGGGTGCCTCTAACAGTGAATTGGCCATAGGTTATATGAAATCCGGAAGATACACTAGGCCGGTTGTAACAGTCGCCTTTGATGATTTTCCGGGATGTTCTTTCCCTGTACTGGTGGCAAAAGGTCTAGAAGATTATAATATTCAGGAAGCCACAGAAAGAGCGCGAGCCTTTATGGGTGTTTATTCGGAAGGTTACGGAGCCAAATACTCACTGCAAACGACTTTTTTTGACCATACAAAATATCTGCCTGCCTTTTGCATGGAGAAAGGCAGCGACGCCAGAGGCATATCACACTACCTAGAAAGCAGGGGACTTCACACAGTTATATATGAGCATAAGGACGGCTTACCTCTCGCAAAGCGGGATTCCAGTCATATTATTCTTAATAGACAAAACGAGTTCGTAAGTGAATACAAAAAATGTCTCAAGTCGGCGAATACGTTATTAATATCTTCAGTAACTCAATCCAAGTTTTCCTATCCAGATTGCGCGAGAGTAATGAGAGATCATAGATATATTGGAACGCACGTGGTTGTAGCATCAGGAGGGTCCACTAAAAACCGCGTTATCTATGCTGATCCGGCATATAGTGGAGAGCAAGATGGGATAAGAGAGATTGATACAACTAAGTTTATTGATGCCCTCGCTGATGACACACGTGAGGAAGGTCACTTTATTGCTGTATGGAAAGATTTAGAGTAAGTACAGATTCAAGACTTGTAAAACCGGGCGAGTATTTTGTGGCAATTAAGGGTGAGAACACGGATGGTCACAAATTCATAGAAGCGGCACTAAGAAACGGTGCATGTGGAGTTTTGGGAGAAAGAGAATTATATAAAGCGGCAAAGGATAGAATTAATCTGATAAACCCAATTATAATAGGGGTAACAGGATCATCCGGCAAAACAACTGTAACCGCTTTCATATACCAAATATTATCAACCAAATATAACTGCTGCCTAGGTTCACTAAATACTAAACTTGGGCTCTCTGTAAATGTACTGAATGATATGGATGAGAAGTGCAAGTTTTTCATTGCGGAAATGGGTATGGATAAAGCTGGAGAGCTGAAGGAAACTACAGATATGTTTCCACCAGACTTCACTGTAATAACAACAATAAATCATGTACATCTAGAAAAACTTGGTACTGTTGCTGCCATAGCAAACGCAAAAGCAGAAATACTGTATGGAATGAAGACCACGGGCACAGCGGTATTAAATTCCCGAAACAACTGGATAAGAAAAGTTGGTGTGGAATTCGCAAACACTGGCGGAAAAGTACTATGGTTCTCTGAAAAACCGCCTGCCGAGGAGCTGATACTGCCGAAAAACATCCTTGGAGAGCACAACCACAGAAATATTGTCTGCGCGGCAATTGTAGCCAATCTCTGCGGACTTAGTTATGGTGAGATATCTGTAATACTGAACAACATAAAACTACCTAAGGGTCGGCTAAATCTCATCACCGGCATCCATAGGTCCATAATTATTGACGATACCTATAATGCAAACCCGGAATCTATGAAGTATGCGCTAGAGGTATTGTGTGAAGTTGGAAGCAAGAGGAAAGTTGCCATACTGGGCGATATGCTCGAACTGGGCAAGTTCTCCGCTAGAGACCATATTAAAGTCGGCCAACTGATTAATAGACTTGCAATTGACAGGGTCGCTTGTGTCGGGGAGAGATCCAGCTTAATATGCGCGCAAATCAACAGTGGTACAGCTCACCGTTTTTTTTCAAACACACTACAAACTCAAGAAATAGTAAGGTGGTTAAAAATAAGAGAAGGAGACACCATTCTTGTAAAGGGCTCACAGGGTGTGAGAATGGAACGTATAACAAATGCTTTAATGGAAAATCCTGAAAAGGCCCCCGACTTGCTTGTAAGACAAGATGCCCGATGGAATAACTAGCTACTATATAACTCCAACAACCTATTAAACTTGGACGTCCGCTCACCTCTACTAGGTGCGCCGAACTTAACAAAATCGGCGCCTAGCGCAAAAGCCAAATCGGCGATAAATGGGTCTTCCGTGTCACCGCTTCTATGCGAACCAACCACGTTCCAACCGGCTCTTCTGGCCAGATTTACAAAGTCCAGAGTCTCGGAAACGGTTCCAATCTGGTTAGGCTTAACAATAACCGTATTAGCAAGCTTCTGCTTGATAGCTCCGGTCAAAATTTGCGGATTAGTTACTACCAAATCATCTGCGGAGAGCATCACTCTGGAACCAAAGTCGTCAACCGCTTTGCGCCACCAATTAACATCCTGCTCATGAAAAGGGTCTTCCAAATAGATCAATTTAAACTGTCTCATTAAGTCAAGCAAATACCGCTCAAACTGCTCGGAAGTAAGTTTTAGATGCTCTTCCGGAAGAACATAATAGCCGTCTCTATAAAAGGATCCTGCTGCAACATCCATGCCTAAAAACACATCTTCGCCGACCTTATAGTGCTCGCTGGCGCATTCCGTTATATACGTTAAAGCTTTCTTAACCGTAAAATTCAGTGGCGCAAAACCGCCCTCATCCCCCACACCGGTAGAAAAGCCATCCCGTTGAAGCCTATTCCTTAGCGATTTATAGACTTTTACCCCTACCTCAACACATTCTTCCATAGTATAGTTCCTAGCTGGAATTAACATAAACTCCTGAAAAGACAGGTCGTTTTGGGCGTGCTTGCCGCCGTTTAATATATTAAAAAGCGGGGTAATAGCAGACTTTCGGTCTACACTAATACCTATAGATTTTGCTAAGTTGGCAAGATACTCCCAATCATCCAACTTTTGACTTCTTGCATGTGCCCTGGTAAACGCAACTGATAAGGCAAGGATTGTGTTGCCGCCTAAGACGTGCTTGTTTTCCGTACCATCTATGTCAATTAAAAACTTATCCAGCTCCGAAACAGTTACAAAACTTTTGCCAACAAGCGCCTTGGATAGCTTGCCTTGCAGCAAGTCCACTGACTGATCGGCGGGCAAACAAATTGCCTCAAGCTCACCTTTAGAAGCGCCTTCGGGCACAATTGCCCACCCCGTACTCCCGTCTGACAGCTCAAGAGTAGTTTTGATTGTCCAATCGCCTCGGGAGTTTAATACTTTGAGTGCCTTAATAGAACTGATAGTGGGCATATCTGGTACTAATAATACGCGGCCAAAAGGTTGAACGCAAAAATTTGTGCTCACAACCGTTTGTAAAGCACATACTGGTTGCCCCGTTTAACCTCGGTATATCCATATTCTTCAGGACCGTCCCCAATAAGCAGGTCCATAAAGGTCCCGGGGCTTATTAAAAGCCAACTTACGTTGTACTCCTTAAGGGTATCCTGCCAGCCAGGCTGGTTTTGAAGAGTTTCCAAGTAAATAGTGTAGGGACTTTTGCCGGAGGGCGTAGGCCAGGCGGGCATTCTACCGTCTACAAAAACTTTATAATCCGGTAGCTGCCATATTAGATAGCCGCCCCATTCATACCGATTATAGATTATCCCCCCTTCGTTCATCTCACGTAAATAATCAATCGCTTCACAAGGGTAACTAAGCCAAGAAGTTAAACAGTACGACTCAACTGAACCGTTTTGTCTGGCAGCCAAACTATATCGGCCATGCAAAAGATAGCTCGAGTACATCAAGATGGCAAAACACGCTAGCACAGTCACTGCCCTGCGTATTTTTTCACTCCCGGCAGAAAAATCACCAGCGATTTTTTGCTGCAAGATCAGAAAAACCGCAAGCAGAAAAACGTAGGGTACATGCCTATTAGCTTTTAGCGCCAGCAGTGCAAATGCACCAATCAGCAAAGCGTTACGCAACCGATTAGTTTTACCCACCGTTAAAAAGTAGATAGCAAGCCAGCACGAAAAAAGTGCGATCAATGCAAACACCCCCGGAACCGGTGGCGTCCATTCGGCAATTAGCTGACTAAGATCCACTCCGGCAAAATGCCGCCATACTTCCTGATAAATCTGAAAGCCATGCGGATTGATGAGCGTCGCTAAAATTGCCGGCACCAGCATAACCGGCGTAAAGAACGCAATGAGCACCAAGCCCAGCGTGAATGACCCATGGGAATTGGCCCAAACAAGCATAACCAACGGCAGTAATAGCTTTAGCCTGGGTCGTTCGGAGGCTTTAGCAACAATAAGCAGCATGAGGCAAAAATACACCACACCCAACTCTTGACTCCTCAAACCCAAACCAAAAGTACCCCAACCTACAAACACAGAAAACAGGAAAGCTGCAGCTTTTTCCCACGAGTGGCCTTTAATCGCCAAATAGAACACAATAAAACCCAGACTCATTACCACCGCGTTTAGAACGGTTAAACCCCAAAATCCACCAGCTTGGTATGTTGAAAATGCCATTATTTGATACAACCAGTGGTGATTCGGCCATGAATAATTAGGGAGTAAAGCCGAAAAGTGATTTTGACTGCAAAAACCCTTACCTAACAGAATTTCTTGACCGCATCTCAACTGCCAACCCAAGTCAGGATCACGCGGCGGGAGGAAAAAGAGCGCAAACACAAGCACGCACAATGCCAAAGCAACCAGCTTGTTGGGAGTCAGCTTGTTAAGCCTTTTTCCCAGCGAGCAGCTTATGTTCGGAGGCATATACAATTTGTCTAGTTTTTTCCAGCACATCTGGACTTACGGAAACCGACGTAATTCCCCAATGCACAAGCTTTTCTACTAGCTCGGGATATTCAGAGGGCGCCTGACCGCAAACTGAGCAAGTAATCCTTGCCTTCTTGCAGGTGGTAACAATTTTTTCCAGCGCCCACAGCACCGCCGGATCAAGCTCGCTGTAAACACCTGCCACCTTTGCATTATCCCTGTCCACACCGAGGATCAACATAGTTAAGTCATTGGTGCCAATAGATACCCCATCAATGCCTTCTTTTATAAACTCCTCCAGGAGGATTACATTGGAAGGTATCTCTACCATCATCCACAGTTTAAATAGTCCACTTCGTCTTAGGCCTTGGGTAGCCACAATACTTTTTACCTCACGGAGCTGCTCTACCGTTCTGGTAAAAGGTATCATTAAATGCAAATTCTTGTGTCCGCGCTTGTTCCGCACAATTTTGAGCGCTTCAAGCTCCAGTTTAAAAACCTCGGCGTCGGCAATATATCTGGACGCTCCCCTAAACCCAAGCATGGGGTTCGCCTCTTCGCCCTCAAACTCTTCCCCACCTTTTAGTGTTCTGTATTCATTGGTTTTAAAATCTGTTGCTCTGTAAACAACGGGCCGCTCGCCAAAAGCCGCAGCAAACTTTTCCATGCCTTCAGCAAGTTTTGCCACAAACTCACGCGACTTGCCCTCTTTTATAAACTTCCTTGGGTGGGTACCAATGTTCGCGATCATAAACTCCGCCCGCAAAAGGCCGACTCCGTCAACATTGCGTTTAGCCATGTCTACCGCTAATTCCGGCTCGGCCAAATTCACATACACTTTAGTAGCTGTTTTTATTTGTGAAAGAGACTTAGCCATAGCCTTGACTTCGTGGCTAATAACAATGTTGCCTTCATATATCTTGCCGTTAGTGCCATCAACAGTGATCACCTGATCGTGAGCCAGCACTTTAGTTGCCGAACCGCAGCCCACAACCGCAGGCACTCCCAGCTCCCTACTTACAATAGCGGCGTGCGACGTTTTACCGCCGCTGTCCGTAACTATGGCGCGAGCTTTACGCATAGCCGGCACATAATCAGGGTTGGTCATCTCGGCCACCAACACATCTCCCTGTTGAACAATACCTATTTCCTTTGGTGATTTAACAATCCTAACTGGGCCCGAGGCAATACCCGGGCTAGCCGATAAACCCTCAAGCAAAACCTTAGCGTTCTTGCTTGTGTCAATAGAGGATTCAGTCTCCGAAACGTTTGTTTGGTTAAGCGTGGTAACTGGCCTGGACTGCACAATATACAAAGTTCTACCTTCCATACCCCATTCAATGTCCTGCGGTCTGGCATAATGCTTTTCTATCAACATACCAATATCAGCGAGCTCCTTGATCTTATAATCCGAAAGCTTTTGCACCCCCTGATAGTCGCGCGAAACGTTCACGTTGCCTATCAAAGTCATCTGCCAAGTTTGTTGTGATATGTGTTTATAAGTTATCTTGCCGGATTTTTTGTCGACTATATACTGATCGGGTGTAACCTCACCCGACACAACCGGCTGACCAAGCCCCCACGCCGCTTCGATGGATATCTCCTCCCGATTATTGGTAAGCGGGTTAACGGTAAACATAATGCCCGACACGTCACTTTGCACCATCAGCTGAATTGGAACGGCTATGCCGACTTTAAAGTGCGAAAAACCCCTGTCGTTGCGGTAAAAAATCGCCCGCGACTCAAAAAGCGAGGCCCAGCATTTTTGAACGTTTTTTACCACGTTTTGCCAGCCTTTGATATTTAAATACGTCTCCTGCTGGCCAGCAAAAGAGGCGTCGGGCAGATCCTCAGCGGTGGCAGAAGACCGCACAGCCACTAACTTGTCTTCTTCACCGCTTAACTCGTGATAATAGTCTTTGATGAAACTTTTAAGGTCTTCCGACATCTCTGCTTCCATAATCGCCGTTTTTATTCTCTTGGAAGCCTCAAACAATTTTTCGGAGTTGCTGTAATCAAGGCCCGAAAGCTCGGTAAGGATCTTATGCTTGAGCGAGGTTTTTTCCAGAAACTCAAAGTATACGGTTGATGTAACAACAAAGCCATTAGGAACCGGAATACCAGCAGTAGTCATTTCCCCAAGATTTGCACCCTTACCTCCCGCTATCGGAATGTCGTTTTTTGAAATCTCCTTAAACCAAAGAGCAAAGGCAGTGTGTTTGTTCATAGATACAAAATAACATATGCGCGTTTACGACGCCAGCTTTTTTCCACCTACAACTAGCTCAATGTCAGCAAGATGGGCACCCACCTCCGCCCGGTTTGTACCAGAAATGTTCAGCCGTAGTATTGGTTCTGTGCGGGAGGCTCTAATATTAAATCGCCAGGTGGGATAGTCAATCGACACCCCATCTACCAGATTGATCAGTCCGTCCTTATATTTAACTGGCAGTTTAGCCTTAAGTTCTTCCTCGGATATTGGACTAGTAAAATTCATTTCCTCCGGAATGTAGTAAGTACTATGGAATTTGGACAAATCGGCCTTAAAATCAAGCTTCAAATTTTCCAATGCCTCAATAAATAACAGGAAGGCAAGCAGACCATCGTCTATCTTGAAAAAGTCCTTAAAAACATAATGACCTGAAACTTCAAAACCAAACCCTATGGTTGGATCTTGTTCCATTTCGTATTTAATCGGAACATGCCACGCTTGTATTCTTTTGACTTTTATTTCCTCTTTAGCTAACTCCCGCTCAACGGCGAAAGATGCCCGTACATCCGCCGTTATATGGCTATAAGAGTTTGTTTTCTTCAGTAATCCAGCAATTTTTATAGCCACATATTCTGGTGGAATTACCTCACCCGCCCAGTCAACTAAGTAGCACCTATCACAATCGCCATCCCAGATAACGCCCAAATCTGCGCCCATTTCGGCAATAAGGTGTTCAAGTTGACTTCTATTGCTTTGCATTTTTGGATTGCTTGGGTGCTGCAGATCCCGATCCCTTACCTCCGAATTAATGGCTCTGTAGTCAATGCCAACTTTGTGCAACAGCTGCTCCGCTACAAAAGCGTTGTTGCCATTGCCGAGGTCTACAGCAACCTTATAGTTATAAAGCGGGTAGGAAAGAAGTGAGGCAATTGTAGCTACGTACGGGCCGTATATATTAATAGTTTCCGGTTGTCTTTCCGCGGGGACTAGTTCAAAGTCGTGGCTTGCAATGGTTGTAAGTCGATCAAACTCCACCTTGATAGCTAAAACAGCTTCTTCCTCCAGCGGGATACCATCTTTATTCGGCTTTATACCAGTATAGCCTTCACCCAGATGAGAGGCAGTGCACATAATAGAAAGCGGTATGTTTTTATAGGAGCTTGAGAAGTAAAGCATGGGAGTGGTAACTGAACCAACGTTATATACTTTTACGCCCTCTGTTATAAGTTCCGCAGAGAACGCTCGGGCAATAATATCAGAGCCGTATATGTTATCGTAACCTATAACAACTTCTCTTGGCCGTATTGTATGAAAGTATGCTTGAGCCAACTTGATCGCTACGGCCTCGTTCAATTCCCCGGGGTATTTACCTCGAATGTCGTACCTTTTAAAAATCGACTTGTAGTCCATATTACTTGAAAGGCAAGGTGAAAATGAACACTGAACCCTTTGGCACATTATCTTCTACCCATATTTTACCACCGTGCGCCTCCACTATACCTTTGGCAATAACAAGCCCCAAACCGGTCCCGCTCTCATTGGAAATTGGCGACTCCCTGGCTTGGATAAACTTGTTGAATAATTGCTTTTTAATTTCGTTAGGAATACCGGGGCCGTTATCCGCCACAAATATTTGAACGGTTTTAGGCTGCACACGCAAACCAACCCGGATAAGGCCGCGATCCGCCATATGAGTTATCTCGCCCTTATACGTAAATTTCACAGCATTGGAAAGCAAATTGTTTAATACTTGAATCACCTTTTCCCTATCGGCCCTAATTATGGGAACACTGTCATCTATATCCAGAATAAGATCAATATTTTTTGAGTCTGTAAACATCTTATAGTTCCCGATTTCTTGGCTTAGAACGGCGGCAATGTTGCAGTCTTCCTTGACGACTTCAAACTTGCCGGATTCAATCTTAGCCGAGTCTAAAAGGTCATTAACAATTTTTAATAGGTCCCAGGCGGAGTCCTTAATTTGATTCATAAAAAGCTCTACATCTTGCGGACTGAATTTCTCCTTGTGCTTTAAAACCATGTCTGCAGAACCGCGAATTACTGTGAGTGGAGCTCTAAGCTCGTGGACAACCATAGCGGTGAAATCCTCCCGCAGATTGCGCAGTTTCTCCTCTTCAGAGTCATTATGGATAACCGCCCCCACACCAACTGTTTCTCTATTTATAAGTACCGGCAAAAACATAAAAGACAAGTATCTGCCGTTCACAAATACCCGTTGCAGACTTTTCGGTTCTTTAGAATCCATAACTCCGGTTACTATCTCCTGCACTGGCAGGGAGCCTTTGATAATATCGGAAACCTGCGAAACATTGTAGGATCGCTGGTCGGAAATACCTAGAAACATCTGAGCGGTTCTATTCATTAGCGACAACCTGTAGTCCGGGTCAAAAAGCAAAACACCTTCGTCCATGCTTTGCAGCACCGCATCAAGTTTTTTGTGCTCTTTAACTAAAACCTGTTTAAACTCCAGCGTGGCCGAAATAACAGAGTCCAGTATTCTGGTTACAAATAACTTAGTCTCTGGGTTTTTTAAGGAGTCGGAGGTGCCAAAAACGCAAAAAGAGCCCAGCACTTGATCTTTGTTCCTAATGGGGATGCAGACAGTGCCAAAAAAATCGCTCAAACCTGTCTCATCAAGTCCACCACCTGTAATGGCTTGTTCAGTCAAAATTTCTTCATCGGAAGTATCACCAATAGTTTCCCGATAGTGGGCCGAAGCGGCATGTCTGCTTTTGTCTGCAAAACCTCTTGTTATGTTGCCCAATACTGCAACCCTGTATAAATAACCATTGGAAATCTTTAGCAGGTACGAGGCGCATGATATATCCACGGTCCTTAAAAAATAGCCCGCGGCCAAATCCAATGACTCTTGTAAATCGGTTAACATAGATACGTGAGTCAATATTTCTGGAACGGACTGCCACTTTTTCACATAGCTAACCCCGCTTTCTAAGGCGGCCTCTTTTTCTCTTAGCACCTTGACTAGCCTAGCCGTTTTTAACTTATATTTTATGAAAATTAGAGCTGCAGGAAAAAAGCAGAGCAAGACTATCCCAATATTAAAATACGCATCAAGGGCAGATGGCTCATTCATTGTTTCTAAACAGCAATTCTTACATCGGAATCATTAGAAGTCCCCAAGACAACCTCGATCTTATCGCTTAGCTCAGAGGGTAAGATTTTATACTTCATGATGTAATCTGCCGCCCCGTTTTCTAAAGCTTTCTTTACGTTGTCCTCACTGCCATAATTTGTAAGCATAATAACGGGAATATCTACGGTTTGGGAGTCGCCTTTTAGCTCGGTAAGGATGTTGAGACCATTCATACCCGGCAGCATTATATCCAGCAAAATTATGTCCGGAGCATAATCTTTGGCCTTAGACATGGCTTGAAGACCGTCACTTACATTTAAAACATCGAAACCCTTGATCTTTAACTCAACTGAATACATATTAAAAAGGGCCATATCATCTTCTACAATAAGGACTTTTTTCTTCATATGACTAAATACTAGTCCATCAAGCGGGAAAATTCAATACGTCAGTGAGGCTGAACATAAATGTTAGTAGAGCTGGACGTAATCGTAATGGTCGATTTTAATAGCTTTGCCGAATTTTCTGATGCAGACTATATCTACCTTCCAGGGTTTGGTAACATTATTGGTCAAAATGTATCGTTCGATGCTCCTGTGCAAACTGTGTTTCTTAAACCGGGTAATTGCCTCCGACGGGTGGCCATTGACTTGGGAGTTACGGCATTTTACCTCCACAAAAGTCAGCATATTATCTTTTTCGGCAATTAGATCCAGCTCACCCCATCGGCATACCCAGTTCTTCTCCAAAATTTGGTAGCCTTTGCCAACAAGAAACTTTTCTGCCACTGCCTCACCAAGCCTGCCCGTTTGAACCTGTTGCATAACCACAATCTAATGCCATCCGGAACTCCAGACAA
>Ga0209211_10005776_pt1 | contig 18273 bp, 20 predicted proteins | sample RifGroA2_FD_183992 | JGI IMG/M metagenome (GOLD analysis project Ga0209211, IMG submission 183992) | Groundwater microbial communities from Rifle, Colorado, USA - Groundwater A2 (SPAdes) (version 2) | ecosystem: Environmental > Aquatic > Deep subsurface > Groundwater | place: Rifle, Colorado... | reverse complement strand
CCAAGACCTCGCCGACCGGTCACGGTCAACTCGCCGAATTCAAGGAAAAGAAGGCCTGATTTCCCCGAACTGACGCGGAGCGCCTGCCATGACGACGATCCCTTGCTTCATGTCGACAACCGCCGGCGCTCCTGCCGCCCGTGCCGCCGCCTTGCCGGCGCGCGGCGGCCTCGGCCTCAAGCCCGAGCACTTCCGGACCATACTCGACACCCTGCCCGACCTCGGTTTCTTCGAAATCCATGCCGAAAACTACATGGTCGATGGCGGTCCCTTCCATCACTACCTGACGCAGATTCGCCGCCACTACCCGCTGTCGATCCATGGTGTCGGCCTGTCCATCGGCGGCGAAGGGCGGCTCGACGAAGCGCACCTCGATCGTCTGGCCGCGCTGATCGCACGCTACGAGCCGCAATCCTTTTCCGAGCACCTGGCCTGGTCGAGTCACGGCGACACCTTCCTCAACGACCTGCTGCCGGCGCCTTATAAGGGGGCGCTTCAGAAAACGGAAAAAATCGTACGCTAAGACCCGGAGAACGGGCGTAGCGGCCTGAACTTGCCCACGCCTACCTTGGCGCTGCTGCGCCAGAGGTAATCGCCGGTCAGGTTGATGTGTTCCCAGCCCAGTGGTGACAGGTACTGGAACAGCGCGTCATCGACAGCAAGGCCGTTGCCACGCAAGGCATGCGCTGCGCGCTCCAGGTAGACCGTGTTCCACAACACGACGGCCGCCGTCACTAGGTTGAGGCCACTGGCCCGGTAGCGCTGCTGCTCGAAACTGCGGTCGCGGATTTCGCCCAGCCGGTTGAAGAACACCGCCCTGGCCAGCGCGTTGCGGGCCTCGCCCTTGTTCAACCCGGCATGCACTCGGCGGCGCAGCTCCACGCTTTGCAGCCAGTCCAGGATGAACAGCGTGCGCTCGATGCGCCCCAGCTCACGCAGGGCCACGGCCAAGCCGTTCTGGCGCGGATAGCTGCCGAGTTTGCGCAACATCAGCGAGGCCGTCACGGTGCCCTGTTTGATCGAGGTGGCCAGCCGTAAAATTTCGTCCCAATGGGCGCGGACATGCTTGATGTTGAGGGTGCCGCCGATCATCGGCTTGAGGGCGTCATATACGGCTTCGCCCTTGGGGATGTAGAGCTTGGTGTCGCCCAGGTCGCGGATGCGAGGTGCGAATCGAAAGCCCAGCAGGTGCATCAGCGCAAAAACGTGATCGGTGAAGCCCGCCGTGTCGGTGTAGTGCTCCTCGATCCGCAAGTCGGACTCGTGGTACAGCAGGCCGTCGAGCACATATGTCGAGTCGCGCACACCGACATTGACCACCTTGGTGTGGAACGGCGCGTACTGGTCGGAGATGTGGGTATAGAACGTCCGCCCTGGGCTGCTGCCGTACTTCGGGTTGATGTGCCCCGTGCTCTCGGCCTTGCTGCCGGTTCGGAAATTCTGGCCGTCCGACGATGACGTGGTGCCGTCGCCCCAATGCCCGGCGAAAGGATGCTGGAACTGGGCGTTGACCAGTTCGGCCAGCGCCGCCCCGTAGGTTTCGTCGCGGGTATGCCAGGCTTGCAGCCAGGCGAGCTTGGCGTAGGTCGTGCCAGGGCACGACTCGGCCATCTTGGTCAGGCCCAGGTTGATCGCGTCGGCCAGGATCGTGGTCAGCAACAGGTTCTTGTCCTTGGCCAGGTCACCCGATTTCAGGTGCGTAAAGTGCCGGGTGAAGCCGGTCCACTCATCGACTTCGAGCAGCAGTTCGGTGATCTTGACGTGCGGCAGAATCATCGCCGTCTGATCGATCAATGCCTGCGCGGTGTCGGGCACAGCAGCATCCAGCGGCGTGATCTTCAATCCCGATTCGGTGATGATGGCGTCCGGTAGGTCGTTGGCGGCCGCCATACGGTTGACAGTGGCAAGTTGCGCTTCCAGCAACTCCAAGCGCTCGCTCAGGTACTGGTCGCAATCGGTGGCCACGGCCAGCGGCAAATCGCTGGACTGCTTGAGGCTGGCGAACTTCTCGGGCGGCACCAGGTAGTCCTCGAAGTCCTTGAACTGGCGCGAACCCTGCACCCAAATGTCGCCCGAGCGCAGCGAGTTCTTGAGTTCCGACAGTGCACACAGTTCGTAGTAGCGCCGGTCTATACCGGCATCGGTCATCACCAGTTTCTGCCAGCGCGGCTTGATGAAGCCGGTCGGCGCATCGGCGGGCACCTTGCGGGCGTTGTCGGTGTTCATGCCGCGCAGCACCTCAATGGCGTCGAGAACGTCCTTGGCAGCGGGCGCAGCCCGCAGCTTGAGCACGTCGAGGAATTCCGGCGCGTAGCGGCGCAAGGTGGCGTAACTCTCGCCGATGCGGTGCAGGAAATCGAAGTCATCGGGCTGCGCGAGCTTTTGCGCCTCGGTGACGCTCACAGCGAACGCATCCCAAGACATCACGGCCTCGATAGCGGCAAATGGGTCGCCGCCCGATTGTTTGGCGTCGATCAGCGCCTGGCCGATGCGCCCGTACAGGCGCACCTTGGCGTTGATGGCTTTGCCCGATGCCTGGAACTGCTGCTGATGCTTGTTCTTGGCGGCGTTGAACAGCTTGCCCAGGATGCGGTCGTGCAGGTCGATAATTTCGTCGGTGACGGTGGCCATGCCCTCAATGGCCAGCGCTACCAAAGTAGCGTAGCGCCGCTGACTCTCGAACTTGGCCAAGTCGGCGGGTGTCATCTGTCCGCCCTCGCGGGCGATCTTGAGCAGCCGGTTTTGATGAACCAGCCGCTCGATGCCGGTAGGCAGATCGAGCGCCTGCCAGGCTTTGAGTCGTTCGATGTGTTCCAGCATGTGGCGCGAGTTCGGTTTGACAGGCGACTGGCGCAACCAGGCCAGCCAGGTCGTCTTGCCGTTGTCTCGGCGTTTCAGCAGATCGTCGAGGCGGTGGCGATGCGTGTCCGCCAGTGGTTCGAAAAGGGCTTCGTAGATGCGCCGATTGGCGCGTGTGATGCCCTCGGCGCAGACGCGCTCGATGACATCCAGCGTCGGCAAGATGATGTGCCGGTGGCGCAGCGTGTCTAGGACACTTACAGCCAGCACGATGCCTTTGTCCGTCTGCAATGCCAATTCGGTGGTGGCAAGGACGGCCTGCCGGTAGTGCGTCAGGCCAAATGGTTCCACGCCCAGATATGCACGCAGCTCAAGCAAATGCTCGCGCCGGGTTTCCTCCCGCGCTGCATACTGCGGCCAGCACGATGGGTCGATGCGCAGTTGCCGTCCGATCCATTGCAGCAGGGACATTGGCATCGAGGCATCGGGCAGCAAGCCCTGACCAGGGAAGCGCAGTAAGCACAACTGCACTGCGACGCCCAGGCGATTGGCATCGCCGCGCCGCTGGCGAATCAGTGACAGGTCGGTTTCACCGAAGGCATAGTGCCGGATGAGTTCGTCTTCGGTGTCGGGTGGCAACAGCAGGCTTGCCCGCTCGGCGGCGGACAGGATCGAACGGCGTGGCATGCAGACTCCTTCTTCTTGAAAACGAGGGATTTTGAGAGGCTGCACCAGACCGCCAACGTGACACGCGAAATCAAGGCGTTGCAATTCTCGAAAATAGTTCTTGAAATGTTATTCTCGATCCCTTAGCATCGCAATGAGTTTCGATAAGAAAGGATGCCCCATGCGACCGTCCGTTGTGCTTGACATGAAGCGAAATGCAGTGCGCGAAGCGGTGAACCGCTTTCGTACGGCGAACCCGCGCGTCTTCGGTTCGGTGCTGCATGGCACTGACCGGGATGGCAGTGACCTTGATCTCTTGGTCGATGCACTGCCTGGTGCCACGTTATTGGACTTAGGCGGTCTGCAAGACGATCTGGAATCGCTGCTCGGCATTCAGGTTGATTTGCTGACACCAGGCGACTTGTCGCCGAAGTTCCGTGCCAAGGTGCTCGCGGAGGCGCAGCCGGTATGAATGAGAACCGCCTGCCTGATTACCTCGATCACATACAGCAGGCAGCAACCGATGTGTGCAGCTTCGTGGAAGGGTTGGCCAAAGACGACTTTCTGACCGACAAACGCACCCAGCAGGCTGTCATTCTGAGCCTTATTATCATTGGCGAGGCCGCAACGAAAGTGATGGAGGGCTATGCCGCGTTCACTCAGGCGCACCCCGAGGTGCCTTGGCGCAACATGCGTGGCATGCGCAACCGAATGGCCCACGGCTATTTCGACATCGACCTCAATGTGGTGTGGGAGACAGCACAAGAATGGCTACCGGAGTTGCTAAAGCAGCTACCTGCTGTGCGCCAAGACGCCGACGATGAAGACCGCGATAGCTCTGAACGAAGCAAGCTATGTTGATTGGCTACGCTCGTGTTTCTACGCTGGATCAGAACCTCGAATTACAGCGGGAGGCCCTGACCAAAGCCGGGTGCCAGAAAGTCTTTGAGGACAAGGTGAGTGGTACACGGGCTGACCGCCCTGGCTTGGGAAAAGCACAGGAAATGCTGCGCGAGGGAGATACCTTGGTTGTCTGGAAGCTGGATCGTTTAGGGCGCAGCGTCAAGCAACTAGTCGATCTGGTCGGCGAATTTCACAAGCAAGGCATCCAGTTCAAGAGCCTGACAGACGCCATTGACACCGGCACGCCATCTGGCCGGTTCTTCTTTCACGTCATGGCCAGCCTTGCCGAAATGGAACGCGAACTGATCGTCGAGCGTACCCGCGCCGGGCTAGATGTCGCTCGTCAGCTTGGGCGCAAAGGCGGTCGCAAGCCCAAGATGACCGATAGCAAGATTGAGTCAGCCAAAAAACTGCTGGCCAGCGGCGTGCCACCCAAGGATGTGGCAAAAAATCTTGGCGTGTCCGTTCCTACGCTTTACCGCTGGGTACCAGCTTCAACCCAAGTGTGAACCATGCGCACGGAGCCAGACGCGTTTGATCAGCCAGACACGGCCGCCAGTGAGTTGGCGAGGTTGTTCACCTTTTCCAAGTAGGCGATAGATGAAGTGTCGTCTGGTCGCAGACGCTTGGCCGCATCAAGCGTTGCACTGAGGTCGGCAATAAAATTCCGCTTCTCATCTGGGTTGGCGACGCTTTGCATCTGTGCGTTGAGTTGATCGGCATAGGGGGCGGTCAGATCGAGGCGCTGCTCGCCAGTGATGACGCCTGCGTCGTAGAGCTTGTTCGTCAGCGCCTTGAGTTCATTTTTTGAGATATTGCTCAGGTCTTGTCCCGCCATGATTTCGGTGGCGCGGGTCGCTCTCTCACCGGAGTAAACATCACTTGTTCCTGGGGCCGCAGCGGCTGAGGTTGCCGGAGTCGATACCTTGCTCGACGGCGTGTACGAGGCGGCGTTTTGTGTGGGCTGAAATCCTTGAATTTTCATGTGCGCTCCCTAAAGGCGTTGATGAATGCGCAACACCTCCAACTGCACGTTGCGCATCACGAAATCTACACCAAAAAAACCGTGCTGTTCATCGGAAAAAACAGACAAAGAAGCTGCATTGCAAACTTTGAGGCAACGCTTTCCATGCGTTCGTCCAATGCCTCGACGAGGCGGCATCAATGCACGCTTAGCGTACGATTTTTTCCGTTTTCTGAAGCGACCCCTGGCTGGTTCAGTTGAGTGTCGTTTTGGAGGGGTAGCGGATGGCTCGAAAGTCTTTTGATGCTTTTGATGATGAGACGTTGCGATGGGTGCGGGAGATGCCGCTGTCGGTGGTGCTCGACCGGCTGCGTGATGCCGGGAGGCTGTTTTGGCGTCGGGACGTTGATTTCAAGCCCGAGAAGGATTCGCGCACGGTGCGGCTGTATGTGTCCTCGCCGGACGGTCAGGCTTGGGAGCTGCTGGTCACAGGGCCAAAGTGGTATGACACGCGGGCAGAGAAGGGCGGTGGCGGTGGCATCGACCTCGTGATGCACCTGCTGTCGCTGGATTTTGTGCAGTCGGTCAAGCTGCTTGCTGCCGGTGCCGGTGTGGCTGGCCAGCGTCGTCCAGTTCAACCTCAGTGAAATTCGGGCGTCTCCCTGCGCTGCGCTCCGGGCCGGGCTTTCGTGCTTCGCATCGAGCCACCTGCGGCGTCTCGCCCCTGCGGGCATCAATCCTTCCCTCCCTGCCGGTCGGCTGACGCTTTCGCCGTTCCGGCGACCAAAACCCCCCTCTGGGGTTCTGGACTCCCCGGTGTGGGGTCTTGGCCCCACACGCCGTGGGAGCAGTGGGGACGGCCTAGCGGCCTTTGGACTCCACTGCTCCACGGCTTGAGGCTCCGGTCGTTCGATCCGCATCAAGGGTGCGCTGCGCCCTTCGGGGTGGCCCGTGTCCTCGCTGCGCTGCGGGCCGCGCCTGCCACCCCTACGGCCCTTGACCCGGCTCTCTCTCCAACAGCCGAACACCGGCTGGGTCGATGCCCGGCCAATGCCTTTTGGTAAGTATGTAGGTATATATATAAATACGCTGCAAGCGGCTTGTTGTGGCGCTTGGGGAGTCGTGACGCAAGGATGGTGGCTTGTTCAACCACCGGAGATTGACTCCATGCAGACCATTCAAAAGACCCAGTACCACTGCGTCGAGCTGCGGCGCTCTGTGCCCGTGATCCAGCGCATCGAGTGGGTGAGCTGGATCGGCCAAGACGAGGCCGAGCCGGTTGGGGGCGTCTCAGAAAACGGAAAATAAAGCACGTTAAGCTGGTGGCAGCGGTCGCAACGGCCTGAACTTCCCCGCGCCGACCTTGGTGCTGCTGCGCCAGAGGTAATCGCCGGTCAGATTGATGTGCTCCCACCCCAGCGGTGACAGGTATTGCAACAGCGTGTCGTCTACCGGTTTGCCGTGCCCATTCAAAGCGTTGGTTGCCCGTTCCAGATAGACCGTGTTCCACAGCACGATAGCTGCCGTCACCAGATTGAGGCCGCTGGCCCGGTAACGCTGCTGCTCAAAACTGCGGTCACGGATTTCACCCAATCGGTAGAAGAACACGGCCCTGGCCAGTGCATTGCGCGCCTCGCCCTTATTCAGCCCGGCATGGACGCGACGGCGCAGTTCCACACTTTGCAGCCAGTCCAGAATGAACAGCGTGCGCTCGATGCGCCCCAGTTCGCGCAGGGCGACAGCCAGGCCGTTCTGGCGCGGATAGCTGCCGAGTTTCCTGAGCATCAGCGAGGCCGTCACCGTACCCTGCTTGATCGAGGTGGCCAGCCGCAGGATTTCGTCCCAATGAGCGCGAATTTGCTTGATGTTCAGCCTGTCGCTGCTAATCATCGGCTTGAGCGCGTCATAGGCGGCATCGCCTTTGACGATGAACAGCTTGGTGTCGCCCAGGTCACGGATACGCGGCGCGAAGCGGAAGCCCAGCAGGTGCATCAGACCGAAGACATGATCGGTAAAACCCGCTGTGTCGGTGTAGTGCTCCTCAATTCGCAAGTCTGACTCGTGGTACAGCAGGCCATCGAGCACATAGGTCGAATCGCGCACACCGACGTTGACCACCTTGGCGCTGAAGGGCGCGTACTGGTCGGAGATATGGGTGTAGAAAGTCCGTCCTGGACTGCTTCCATACTTCGGGTTGATATGCCCTGTGCTCTCCGCCTTGCTGCCGGTTCTGAAGTTCTGGCCATCGGATGAGGACGTGGTGCCATCACCCCAGTTTGCGGCGAAGGGTTGCCGGAACTGCGCATTGACCAGCTCGGCCAGGGCCGTTGAGTACGTTTCATCCCGGATGTGCCACGCTTGCAGCCACGACAGCTTGGCGTAGGTCGTGCCAGGGCAGGACTCGGCCATCTTGGTTAGCCCAAGATTGATGCCATCAGCCAGGATTGTCGTCAGCAGCAAGGTCTTGTCTTTGGCCGTGTCGCCAGTTTTCAGATGTGTGAAGTGCCGGGTGAAGCCTGTCCACTCATCAACCTCCATCAGCAGTTCGGTGATCTTGACGTGCGGTAGCAGCATCGCCGACCGATCAATCAGGGCTTGCGCGGTTTCCGGCACCGCCGCGTCCAGCGGTGTGATCTTCAGGCCGGACTCGGTAATGATGGCATCCGGCAGGTCGTTTGCCGCCGCCATGCGGTTGACGGTGGCGAGCTGCTGTTCCAGCAATTCCAGCCGGTCGTGCAAATACTGATCGCAATCTGTGGTCACTGCCAGCGGCAATTCGCTGGACAGCTTCAGAGTGACGAACTTCTCAACCGGCACCAGGTATTCGTCGAAGTCCTTGAACTGGCGTGACCCCTGCACCCAGACATCACCCGAGCGCAGCGCGTTCTTCAACTCCGACAGGGTGCACAGCTCGTAGTAGCGACGGTCGATGCCATCGTCTGTGAGCACCAGTTTGGCCCAGCGTGGCTTGATAAATTCGGTTGGTGCGTCGGCGGGCACCTTGCGTGCGTTGTCGTTGTTCATTCCGCGCAGCACGTCGATGGCATCGAGCACGCCCTTGGCTGCTGGTGCCGCCCTAAGCTTGAGCACGTCCAGGAACTGCGGCGCATAGCGGCGCAACGTGGCATAGCTTTCACCGATGCGGTGCAGGAAGTCGAAGCCCTCCGGTTGTGCGAGCTTTTGCGCCTCCGTGACGCTGGCGGCGAAGGTGTCCCACGGCATGACCGCCTCGATGGCGGCGAACGGATCGCCGCCGCTCTGTTTGGCTTCCAGCAGGGCTTGACCGATGCGCCCGTACATCCGCACCTTGTCATTGATCGCCTTGCCGGAAGCCTGAAACTGCTGCTGATGCTTGTTCTTGGCGGCGTTGAACAGCTTGCCGATGATGCGGTCGTGAAGGTCGATGATTTCATCGGTGACGGTGGCCATGCCTTCAATGGCCAGCGCTACCAGAGTGGCGTAGCGTCGTTGCACCTCGAACTTGGCCAAGTCGGCGGGCGTCATCTGGCTACCCTCACGGGCGATCTTGAGCAGGCGATTTTGGTGAACCTGCCGCTCGATGCCTGCGGGCAGGTCAAGCGCCTGCCATGCCTTGAGGCGCTCGATGTGTTCGAGCATGTGTCGAGAATTTGGTTTGACGGGCGACTGGCGTAGCCATGCCAGCCACGTCACTTTGCTGCCGTCCTTGCGCTTGAGAAGTTCGTCCAGGCGCTGACGGTGGGACAATAACAAAGAATTGGTCAACGCCAAGTAAATACGCCGGTTGGCACGGGTGATGGCCTCGGCGCTCGCGCGTTCGATGGCATTCATGGCGGGCAGGATGATGCTCTGCCGCCGCAGGTTTTCGACAAGGGTACTGGCCAGCACAATGCCCTTGTCGGTCTGCAAGGCCAGCTCGGTCAGCGTATGCACCGCTTGTCGGTAGTGGCTCATGGTGAAAGGCTTGAACCCAAACACCGTTTGCAGCTCGACCAGGTGCTCCCGCCGTGTCTGTTCACGCTGGCCGTACTCGTTCCAACTTTCCACTGGAACCTTGAGTTGCGCAGCCACCATGCGTAACAAGGGTGGAAACGGAGACTCATCGACGCCCAACAAGGTGCCAGGGAATCGCAAATAGCAAAGCTGGATGGCGAAGCCCAACCGGTTCGCAGGGCCGCGACGTTGACGGATCACCGACAGGTCGGTTTCGTTGAACGTGTAGTGCCGGATCAGTTCGTCTTTGGCATCAGGCAGTGCCAGCAGGCTTTCGCGATCGATGGCGGACAGGATGGAGCGGCGCGGCATAGTCAGTCTTCCCGCAGGTACTGGTACAAGGTTTCACGGCTGATGCCGAAGTCACGGGCCACCATGGTTTTTTGATCGCCTGCCGCGACTCGCAGTTTTAACTCGGCAATTTGTTCGCTGTTCAGCGATTTCTTTCGTCCCCGGTAGGCACCGCGCTGCTTGGCAAGCACGATTCCCTCGCGTTGACGTTCACGGATCAGGGCGCGCTCGAACTCAGCAAATGCCCCCATGACCGACAGCATCAGATTGGCCATCGGTGAGTCCTCGCCGGTGAACGTCAGCCCTTCTTTGACGAACTCCATGCGCACGCCCCGCTGTGTCAGCCCCTGAACGATGCGGCGCAGGTCATCGAGATTGCGGGCCAGCCTGTCCATGCTATGCACCACCACGGTGTCGCCCTCGCGGACGAAGGCCAACAGCCTTTCAAGCTCGGGACGTTGCGTATCCTTGCCGGAAGCCTTATCGGTAAATACCTTGCCGACTTCGATTTGCTCCAGTTGCCGATCAGGATTCTGGTCGAAACTGCTGACGCGGACATAGCCGATGCGTTGACCTTGCAAGATGCCTCCAAAGGTAAAAGTGTCAGGATGAAATCTATTACCCTTGGCGGTTTATGTCAAAAAATGCAAAATACGACTCTATTCTGACGGTGTTTGCACATGGCACCTGACATCAGATTAGGGTATAGCTCAATTGGGCATCGGCAGTGACCCACCGAGTCTGGTGCTTCACTGCTTGAGTATCCAAGCGATGATCGCGGTCAGGTCGGCGTCGCTGAGCGCCTTCTTGTCAAAAGCTGGCATGGGTACGGGCTTGTTGTTGCCCGTGCCATTGCGCACCTTGTAGCGGATGATGGTAGCGGCAAACGGGTTAGCCCTATACTTTGCTGCTACGTCACGGTAGGCCTTGCCGACAACTCGCTTATCAACAGCATGGCAAGCCAGGCAGCCAGTTTCCCGGGCAATTGTTTCGTTGGCGTATACCGGGGCGGCAACCAGCAGACAGCTTGCCGCCAGAATCTGAATCCAGGTTGGGGGTTTCATTTCATTGGCACCTTAGACCGTGCATAGCCTTACTTTTGCGGAATCAGCCTGGCGGTCTTCCGAAAGAGCGGGTGGTCATTGACGAAGGCCGTCTGTTCGGCGATATGGCAGGCCATGCAGGTCTGGCGAACAGTCTCGAAGGTGTCATCGATCTTCTTCTTGTCGCCGCTTGCCAGCGCTGCCTTGAATTCGGGGAAAACGCCCGTCAGGAACATCCCTTCGGCATTGGCCTGGTACTGTGGGCGAGTCAGGTAGCCGCTGACCATCGCATTGCCGATTTCCTTCCACTCAAAAGCAGCGAGTTCGTATTTGTTCTGTGAGACCGCATCATGAACTACTTCGAAACGCTCACCGATCTCCCGCATGCGCTGACCAAAGCCTCCCAGGTAGCGTTCAAGCCGCTTGAAGCTTTCTTGATCGGAGGGAGCATCGCTGAGCCAGGTTCTGGACGGTTCCCATATCAATTTCGGCCGTTCCGATTGTCCGGGGGAGGCAATCGCGCTTGCCGCAAGCAGCCCGAGCATGACAATAAGACGATATTTCCAATGGCACTCTTTCATTGCCTTTCTCCTGTTGATGAATGATCTTGTTGTGTTGTCCACCATGGCCACCCAATCATGCAATTTAGAACACCAGATCCCGGAATAGCGGCCGGTTGTTCATGAAGGGGACTTTTTCTGCGGCATGGCAGGCCATGCAGACCTCTCTGACCACCATGAACTGCTTCTCCATTTCTCCGTAATTTCTGGACTTGATGGTTTCATCCATTTGCTTCCAGATACCGTCCAGGAAAATACCCTCGGCATTCTGGGTTCGCTTCGGCCGCTTCATCAGGCCGGTATTGATGACCAGTTTTATCTTGTCCCACTGGTAATCGGCCAGTTCCCAGTTTCTATCTTTGATGGCATCGTAGGTGCGCTGGTAGCGTTCCCCTACCTCAAGCATTGGCTGGTCAAATCCACGAAGATATATCTCCAGCTTTTTAAACCTGTCGGAATCACTGTCAGCATCTTGCAACCAGTTGTTGGAGGGAGGGGCTTTTTGAGCTGGCTGTTTGATTCCTTTTGGCATACGCATCGCATTGTCAGCATTCGCTGCTTTCTCTTGGGCATGAGCGCCCAGGGTAAGTAACCCTAAAAAGGTGAGAAATAAGCACTTGGATTTGAGGTTCATATAGGTTTTTCCGATAAAAGTTATTGAAAAATAGACGATGGGCTACTGATGAAGCGGCAGGACAATACGGAAAATGCTGCCTTGGCCTGGCGAACCGAAGATTTCGATACGTCCCCCATGGATTTCGACCGCCTGACGGGCGATGGCGAGTCCCAGGCCGAACCCGCCCTCGGCACGATTGCGCGCGGCATCGACGCGATAGAAGCGGTCGAATACCTTGGCATGATGCTCGGGAAGGATGCCGGGCCCGTTATCGATGATCTCCAAGATGGCTTCCGTGCCTGTTTGTGCTACGCGCAAGGTCACCAAGCCTCCGTGAGGGGTGTACTTGATGGCGTTGTCGAGAATATTGACGACCGCCTGGCGCAGAATGGCAATGTCTGCAGAAACCCCGACTGGCTCGGACGGTTCAACGATCAGGGTTTGCCCTTTTTCTTCCGCCAGTACCTTGAGATGGCCTGCCACCTCACTGGCCATGGCACAGAGATCAATCGGGTTCAGGTCCAACGTTCGCCTCCCCGCATCTACCCGCGTCAGTGCGAGCAGACTTTCGACCAGTAGTGTCAGGCGATCAGCCTCTTCCAGCATGGTGCCCACGATCTCCCGATAGGTGGCCTCATCGTGATGCTCGCGCAGCCCCACCTCGCCAACGCTGCGAATGATTGCGAGTGGCGTGCGCAGTTCGTGGGAGGCGTCAGCGGTGAAACGCTGCAATTGCCCGAAAGATTGCTCCAATCGTGAGAACAAGTCGTTGAAGGTGGCTGCCAGTTGCCCCAGTTCGTCACCGGGGCTGTCCACCGGCAGGCGAGCATCAAGCTGCTCGGCGTTGATAACGCGTGCTTGTGAGGTCATCTTTGCAATCGGCGCCAGCGCACGGCCGGACATCAAGTAGCCTCCAATGCCGGCGAGTGCAATCGCCAGCGGCAATCCTAGCCCCATAACCCAGAACAGCGTCGCCAGGTCGCGCTCAGCCTGATCTTCGGATAATGCGGCGCGGGCGATTACTCTCTGCCCCGCAATCTCGATGTCACGTTGCAGTACGCGCAAATGGGCGCCATTGGACGCCACCAGAGAGAAAACACCGGGCGGGCGCGCCTCAAAGGAGGGGATGACGTCCGCCATTTCTGAAACGTTTTTTTCCGGCACGCGATAGATCAGCGTGCCGTCTGGACGGTGAATATCCAACCAAGAAACGTTTCTGAGCGGTTGGTATGCATCATGATTGCTGTGAGGTGCGTGCCAGACAAGCTGTCCGGAACTATCCATGGTGAGGGAACGCTCGGCGATTTCCACTTCCTGGTCCAGCCTATGAACGATTTCCGCTTTCAGGCGATCATGCACGAATGCTGCGACGAATACCGCATACGCAAGTAGCACCAGGCTTGTAGCAACTGCGTAGGCAACAGCCAGTCGGGCGCGTATGGATAGCACCAGCCACGCCTTCATGGAGCCTCCTCGCGCAGCATGAATCCGACGCCGCGCAGCGTATGGATCAGTTTGAGTGCAGTATCACTGTCGATTTTCTTGCGCAACCGGGCGATATGCACATCGATAACGTTGTCCAAGGACGTGGCACGCCTTACTTCCCGCCAGACATCCTGCGCCAGCATCTCGCGCGATACGATCTGACCATGATGGCGCAGCAGGTATTCGAGTAACTCGAACTCGCGCGCCGTCAGTTCGAGCGCCTGAGCGCCACGCGTTACCTTACGCGTGGCCAGATCCATTTCAAGATCGGCAACCTTGAACCGCAGGATTTCATCGGCACGCCCGCGTCGTATCAGGGCACGCAAGCGTGCGAGCAATTCGGGGAAAGCGAAGGGTTTAACCATGTAATCGTCGGCACCGGCGTCTAACCCTCTGATGCGGTCCGCAACTGTGTCGCGCGCCGAAAGGATCAGCACCGGCGTGGACAAGCCGCGATGGCGCAGGGCGACCAGTGCTTCAAGGCCATCGCGGCCAGGCAACATCAGATCGAGAATCATCAGGTCGAAAGCTTCCGTATTGACAAGAAAAAACCCTTCCTCGCCGGTGGCGGCCACCTTTACCTCGTAATGCTCGGCTTCCAGCCCCTGTTTTAGCGCTTGGGCCAGCTTCGGCTCATCTTCGACAATCAGAATTTGCATTGGCCTGTTACCAATATTGAATATGAGTTCATATTAGAGTTGCTGCCGGCAGGCGCCTACTGAAGAGTTTCTGACTTTTTGTTAAGGATTTTTGGTGCGACGTTAAGCAAAACAAACCTCTCCAGTTCTAATGCGCAGAGTTTTCGCATGCGTCCTCGAACAACTCACCGAACAACTCTTTCACCTTGATCTTTGCCGCCGTCAGCGCCTCGCGGCCTACCGATGTGATTTCGTAGACGCGCCGCTCGCGTCGTCCGGTACGTTCGTGGTGCGAGGTCAGATAACCCTTCTTCTCTAATCCATGCAGCATCGGGTATAGCGTTCCGGCACTCAGATCATAGCCATGACGCCGCAACTCTTCGATGATGCCGAGGCCAAAGATGGGATCCTCAGCCGCGTGGTGCAGGATGTGTAGGCGGATCAGGCCACCGTAAAGGTCTTTATCGCTCATTGCCACGGGCTCACAGAACGGCACTCAGCAACCAGCTCGCCGCGCCGCTGCCGATAACTACCAGCCAGGGTGGGAGCTTCCAGAACATCAATGCAACAAGGGCGACCAGTGCCAGTCCGAAGTCTCGCGGCGTGAAAATGGCACTCGTCCATACCGGCTGATAAAGCGCAGCCAGCAGGAGACCGACCACGGCCGCGTTGACCCCGGCGAGCGCCGCTTGCGTGCGCAGGCTTTGCCGCAGCCGTTCCCAGAACGGTAAGGCACCGACGACCAGCAGAAACGATGGCACAAAGATCGCCAGCAGACAGATCAGGCCGCCGATCCAGCCGGATGGCGTTGTGCTCATGGAGGCCCCGAGGAAAGCGGCGAACGTGAACAAGGGGCCGGGCACCGCCTGCGCAGCACCGTACCCAGCCAGAAAGACTTCATTGCCGACCCAGCCGGAGGGCACTACCTCGGCTTGCAGCAGCGGCAGCACGACGTGGCCACCGCCGAAAACCAGTGACCCGGCACGGAAGAAGGCATCCACCATGGCCATGGTTTGACTCGGCAGCAGTTGCGCCAAAACCGGCAGACCAAGCAGAAGAGAAAAAAACAGTGTCAACCAGATCACGCCGGCACGGTGGCTCACCGTGATCGGCAGCGGATCGTGTGCGCCGTCCTGAGTCGGCTTGAAAAGCAGCAGTCCAGCGATGCCAGCGGCAGCAATCATGCCGACCTGCCCCCATGCGGACGGCACAAACAGAACGACACAGGTCGCCATCGCCATGATGGTAATGCGCAGCACATCCGTACACAGGTTGCGCGCCATGCCCCATACCGCCTGGGCGACCACCGCGACGGCCACCACTTTCAGACCGTGCAGTGCACCGGGCGATATGGCATCGCCGTAGTTGGCAATGCCCAGCGCGAACAGGATCAGGGCAACGGCTGAAGGCAGTGTGAAGCCTGCCCAGGCGGCCAGTGCCCCGGCGTAGCCCGAGCGGGACAGGCCCAACGCGATGCCGACCTGACTGCTTGCCGGCCCCGGCAGGAATTGGCACAGCGCCACCAAATCTGCATAGCTGCGCTCGGACAACCACCGCCGCCGTGTGACGAACTCATCGCGAAAGTAGCTCAGGTGCGCGATGGGGCCGCCGAAAGAGGTCAGCCCAAGGCGCAGAAAAATGAGAAAAACAGACCACGGGTTGCGGTCGCCAGTGTGCGTGTTGGCCATAGGTTTTTTTTGATTTCAATAGGGATCGGTTCATAATAATCGAATGTCGATACAGAAATTCGATTATTTGACGGAGGCTCACAAATGGAACTTGTCTTGATTGGCGTCTCGGCGTTATTGGTCTCTGGCCTGACACTTTTCTCAGGCTTCGGCCTTGGGACAGTTCTGATGCCGGTTTTCGCTCTGTTCTTCCCGTTGCCGCTGGCTATCGCAGCCACTGCTGTTGTGCATTTCGCCAACAACATTTTCAAGTTCGGCTTGATGGCCAAGCAGGCTGACTGGCGGGTCGTAGCACGCTTCAGCGTGCCTGCCGCTATTGCCGCCTTGGCGGGGGCAAGTCTCATCAATCTGTTCGACAAAATGCCAGTCATGGTGAGTTACACCGTCGGCGGATCGACGTTCGAGATCACCATGATCAAGGCCGTCATAGGCTCCCTGATCGTGGCATTCGCCCTCTTGGAGTTGTCACCCCGCCTTCAAGCGCTGGCGTTCCCGCCTAGGTGGCTACCGTTGGGAGGTGCGCTGTCCGGTTTCTTCGGCGGCCTGTCAGGGAACCAAGGCGCGCTTCGTTCGGCCTTCCTGTTGAAAAGTGACCTATCGAAAGAGGCGTTCGTTGCTACAGGTGTCGTTTCAGCCGTTATCGTCGATGCTGCGCGACTGGTGGTTTATGGTGCTAGTTTCATGGCGAGCAACTTTGCTCAGTCGCAGGAACTACTCGCGCCTGTTGCAGTGGGCACGATCTGCGCTTTCATCGGTTCATTCGTTGGCAAGCGCATGCTGCAAAAAGTGACGCTGCGTACGGTGCAGATCGTGGTGGCAGTGGCAATGCTGCTGATCGGCACTGGACTGGTAGCCGGTCTGGTCTAACTCTGTCAAGAGCGCAAGTTTTTGGGCTTAGCGTGCTTTATTTTCCGTTTTCTGAGACGACCCCTATAACGCCGCCACGCTGCACCGCGTTTGCGATCACATCGACCGTGTCCATGAACGCCTGCAGCGCCGCATGCTCCTCGAAAATCCGGCGACCTATGTCGAATTCGCCGCGTCCACCCTGGCCGAGACCGATTTCATCGGCGAAGTCGTCAAGCGTACCGGCTGCGGGCTGCTGCTCGACGTCAATAACGTCTACGTCTCCTGCACCAACCACGGCCGCGACCCGCAAGCCTGCATCGACGCATTGCCGCTGGCCGCGGCCGGGCAAATTCACCTGGCCGGATTCGCCCAGGACATCGATGCGGCCGGCGCCCCGCTGCTCATCGACAGCCACGGCGCCCCGATTGCCCAAGCAGTCTGGGATCTCTACCGCTACACGCTGGAACGTACCGGCCCGCTGCCGACGCTGATCGAGCGCGACAACGACATTCCGGCATTTCCGGTGCTGCTCGCCGAAGCACAACAGGCGGAAAAGCTGCTGCAAACCTGCCAGGCCGAGGCGGCAGCATGAACCAGTTCGACTTCGCCAGCGCCCTGCTTGATCCGGATTTGCCCGCCCCGACCGGGTTGACCGCCTGGAACGGTTCCGACCCGACGCAGCGTTTCCGGGTTTATCGCAACAACGTCATCGTCTCGCTGATCGACGCCCTGGCCGACACCTTCGAGGTGACGCAGCAACTGGTCGGCGAAGACTTTTTCCGGGCCATGGCCCGTCTGTACGCCTACGCCAATCCGCCGCAATCACGCCTGATGGCCTTCTACGGCACCGCCTTCCCGGCGTTCATCGAAACCTTCCCGCCCACCGCCACCCTCCCTTATCTGGCCGACGTGGCGCGGCTCGAATACCTCCGGGTGACGGCCTATCACGCCGCCGACCTGCCGGGCATCGGCAGCGACGAGGTTGCTGTCGCACTGGCCAGGCCGGAAACCTTGCCAATCCTCAAGGTCAGCCTGCACCCCTCGCTGGCCGTTCTGGCCTCGGCATCCGCCGTGGTTTCGTTGTGGGCCGCCCACCAGGGCATCCTGGAATTATCGACGGTGACCACGGACAGCCCGGAAACCGCCCTCGTGCTGCGCCATGGTCTGGATGTGGAGATCATGCAAATTTCCCCCGCGGCGGGCGCCTTCATCTCAACCCTTCAATCCGGAGCCAGCCTGGGCCAGGCCGCCGCAGCGGCTGCCGCTATCGATCCGGACTTCGATCTGGTCGGCACGCTGGGCCTGCTCCTGCAAAAATCAGCCATCACGGCGCTAAAACCCTAACGGAGACCATCATGAACTCGTCCACAGTCAAAATAAGCGCCGGGGTGAGTCGCCTTGTCGCGCTTTTCTCGCGTATCCCCGATTCGCTGATCGCCCTGATCGGTCGCTTTTCCATCGCCGCCATCTTCTGGAAATCCGGCCAGACCAAGATCGAGGGCTTTGCCGTCGATCTGGTTTCCGGCGAATTCCAGTTCGGCTGGCCGCATCTTTCCGATACCGCCCTCGACCTGTTCCGCAGCGAATACCGCCTGCCCCTGCTGCCGCCCGAGCTGGCGGCGCCGCTGGCGGCCTTCGGCGAGCATGTCTTCCCGGTCCTGATCCTGCTCGGCCTGGCCACCCGCTTTTCGTCACTCGCCTTGCTGGTCATGACCCTGACCATCCAGATCTTCGTCTATCCCGATGCCTACCCGACCCACGGCGTCTGGGCCACCGTGCTACTCGTGCTGATCGCCCGG
>Ga0209211_10005775_pt1 | contig 18278 bp, 20 predicted proteins | sample RifGroA2_FD_183992 | JGI IMG/M metagenome (GOLD analysis project Ga0209211, IMG submission 183992) | Groundwater microbial communities from Rifle, Colorado, USA - Groundwater A2 (SPAdes) (version 2) | ecosystem: Environmental > Aquatic > Deep subsurface > Groundwater | place: Rifle, Colorado... | reverse complement strand
TTGGAAGATCGTTCAAAGAAATTTTTTGTATCCTATTTAAAAATATTTTTAATTTATCATGTATTGAAGCTATACTCATAGCAAATAATAATACAATAAACAGCATTAAATTATGGTACAATATAATTCATTAATCCACCGATTTATGATGGTGGGTTTTTTTATCCTATGGAAATTCGTAACGTTGTTATTATTGCTCACGTTGATCATGGTAAAACCACCTTAGTGGATGCCATTCTTAAACAAACTCATACTTTTCGTGACAATCAAAAAGAAATGAGCGAGACTTTAATTATGGACTCCAACGATCTGGAACGGGAAAAGGGAATCACAATTTTGGCTAAAAACACAGCCGTTTTCTATAAGGACTCTAAAATAAATATTATTGATACTCCAGGTCACGCCGATTTTGGTGGTGAAGTAGAACGAGTAATCAATATGGCATCTGGCGCAATTTTGTTAGTTGACGCGGCTGAAGGTCCTCTTCCCCAAACTAAATTTGTCTTAAAAAAAGCTATCGAAGCCAAGTTAAAAATAATTTTGATTATTAATAAAATTGATAAAAAAGATGCTCGGCCACAAGAAGTTTTAAATCAAGTAGAAAATTTGTTTTTAGAGTTAGCAAAACACGAGAGCCACCTTCACTTCACCACCCTTTATGCGGTTGGTCGAGACGGAAAAGCCTTTTATCAGCTCCCAGAAAAATATTCATCCGATCTTAAAGGTGATTTAAAACCTTTGTTTGAAACAATGATCAAAGAGATTAAAAATAGCGCAGTAAATGAAGATAAACCTTTTCAGATGTTGATTTCAACTTTAGATTATGACAACTATGTAGGCCGTCTTTGTATTGGAGAAGTTTCTCAAGGTGTGTTAAAAAAAGATCAGCCAATTGTTTTGGTTCAGGACAATAAAATTATCGGTCAGTATCGAGCCCAAAAACTTTATACCTTTGAAGGTCTTCAGAAAAAAGAAGTTAATCAGGTAGCAAGTGGTGATATCGTTGCCATTGCCGGCATTCCTCAACTAAACATTGGTCAGACAATTTGCGATTCGTCAAATCCGGTCAGTCTTCCATCAATTAAAGTAGAAGACCCGACCATTAAAATTACTATTGGCCCAAATACCAGTCCCTTTTCCGGAAGAGAGGGTAAATACTGCACTTCGCGCCAGATTAAAGATCGATTGGAAAGAGAAAAGCAAACAAATCTAGGATTAAGAATCGAACCGGATCCAGAAGGAGTTAACTATGTAGTTTATGGCCGGGGAGAACTACATCTGGCAATTTTAATTGAGACGATGCGCCGGGAAGGATTTGAACTTCAGGTTTCCAAACCCCAGGTTATTTATAAAAAAATTGCTGGGGTAATTAATGAGCCCTACGAAGAAGTAACCATTGACGTTGATAAAAATTATATGGGTTTGGTAACGGAAGAATTTGGTAAAAGAAAAGGAGAAATGATTAATATGATCACAACCGGAAACACAACCAGACTAATCTATAAAATTTCCGATCAAAATTTACTTGGAGTAAGAAGTTCATTACTGACAAAAACCAGAGGAACAGCTATTTTAAGTTCGTATTTTTTAGGTTATTTACCGAGAGGCACTAAGATAGAATCAACACGAAATGGTGCTTTAATATCAGTTAAACCAGGAGTGGCCGTCACTTACGGATTAGTTAAAAGTCAAAACAGAGGCACTCTTTTTATTGGAATAGGCACTCAAGTTTATGAAGGGATGGTGGTTGGTCTTTCTAGCCGTGAGATTGATATTGAAGTTAATGTTGTTAAGGAAAAACAACTTACTAACAATCGGTCAGCCGGAGAAGGTGTTTCCGTAGCTTTAATTCCTGCATCACCCTTATCACTTGAACAGGCCTTGGATTTTATCAATAATGATGAAATGTTGGAAGTCACACCGCTAAATATCAGAATCAGAAAAACCCATCTTTCATTAACCAAAAGAAGAGTTGAAGGTCGCCGTCAAGAAAGTCTTCAATCATAAAAAAACACTACCTGCGTTATAAATTTGAATTTAAAACTAACAGATAGTGTTTGTTTTGCTTATTAATAGCTTCTTCGATCATCTCTAAATCCACCGCTTTTAAAACCACCGCTTGCGCCTGGACGCCTTTCTTCTCTTGGGCGAGCAACGTTAACGACGATTTTTCTACCTTCGAATTCTTTTTCTTGCATCTGTTGAGTAGCCGCAGCGGCTGCTTCTTCAGTGGCAAAAGTGACGAAACCAAAACCTTTTGATCGTCCTGACATTCTATCAGTGATGATGACGGCTTCGGTGACTTCGCCAAATTGTGCAAACATTTCTTTTAATGAATCGTTAGTTATTGTCCAAGGTAAATTACCTACGTAAAGTTTTTTATTGTCCATTTATATTTTCACCTCCTTTTGATTATTGAATGTTATCAAGAAGTTTACAAACTGAATTGTTTTCCAACAGCAGTTTTTCTACCATCCTGAATTAACTTTTATAATTATATCATAAGAAACAATTTTTACCATGTCAAATGAATTTTATTTATGAAAATATTTTTCCCAGACCTTTTTAAAATAAGGTAGAGTAAGGGTAGATAGAAGAAACCCAACGGAAGGAACTATAGCGTTTAACCAAGGTCTGTCAATATTAATTGCCCGCAAATAAAAACTAATAGCCAGATAAGTAAATATCATTAAAAGTAACTTTCTAGTCCAACTTGTTTCCCAGGCTTTATCAATCTCAACCTTTTTATTTCTGTTTTTAATTAAAAAAATTTCTTTTTCTAAATCGTTTATAGAAGTCATATACTAAAAATTATACAAAATTTGTTTAGATATCTCTAAACAAATTCTAAGGAGTCTGATTATTAATTAAAAAATAAATGATATAATTTTTTTATGAAAATCACTAAATTGACTAGAAAAAATGCAATAAAATATGGTCGAACAGGTGTTGTTGGATATAATTACCAACTACCTGACGTCGAATCAGGAGAATCCGTTGTTTATGCAGAATTAACAGGAGAGCACGGAGAAAGAGTAACCGGAAAGAGAACGAGAATTTATTACATTCTAGGAGGTAAAGGAGTATTTATTATCGACGGTAAAAAAATTACAGTTTTTCCAGAAGATTTGATAACTATTCCCCCAAATACAAAATATAATTATTGGCCAACAAAATCTCCTTTAAAATGTCTGCTCTTTATGGAATGGTTTGACCCAAAAAACTTACCAAAATAGTTGAAGATAATTATTACATTACATTAATATAATGTAGTGGATTTATTTTATAAAATGTGTTTGTAGATAAGATTGTCTATCGTCAATAATATATCAATATAACAATCTAACAATATGATTTTGTAGGTTATAAACAGCTGACAAATAAAAAGGTGTTATATATGATTATTTTAAGATGAAAATAGTAGTTGGTGTAAAAACATCTTATTTAAAAATTATTTCTTCATTATCTATTAACTGCGCCTCAGGAATTTTATTAACATTACCGGCAGTTAAAGATGGTTGGATTTTAATAACAAATATTATTATTGCTATTGTATTATTAGTTCTAGCAGTTAAAATTGAGGATACTATTTAACTATGTTTAATCTAGATGAATTTTATCGTAGAGGTCAAATAGGATTTGGTTTGGCGCTTATTGCCTTGCTTCTTGTTTTAATCTTTTCAGTAAAGGTTGGTAAAGCTGGTAAAAATAAATAACGTATCATTTTACCGTACAATTGCGTCAGTTAGATGAGGCTGGTTATTTTTTTCAGTTATTTTTCAGCTGACAGACTATAATTCTATTCATGAGGATACTTGTTGTTGAAGATGAACATAGGATTGCTAACTCCATTAAAAAAGGTCTGGAACAAGAAAGGTATGCGGTTGATGTTGCCTACACCGGGACTGACGGATTTGATCTGGCTTCGACCGAAGACTACGACGGAATTATTCTTGATGTCTTGCTTCCGGAAATGAATGGAATTGAAATCTGCAAAGAGTTAAGAAAAAACAAAATTCACGTTCCTATTTTAATGTTAACAGCCAAAGGTCAAACTCAAGATAAAGTGGAGGGATTAGATGCGGGCGCTGACGATTATATGACAAAACCTTTTTCTTTTGATGAATTATTGGCAAGAGTCCGGGCAATAACCCGCCGTCAGGGAACAATCTTAAATACAATTTTATCGGTAGAAGATTTGAGTTTAGACAACAAACAATATTTGGTGAAAAGAGGAAAGAATATTATTAAACTTTCCAGTAAAGAATTTTCTTTGCTTGAATATTTAATCAATCACAAAAATACCATTGTCACAAAAGATCAGATAATCAGTCATGTCTGGGACTATGATGCTGATATTCTTCCCAACACGATTGAAGTTTATATAAAAAATTTAAGAAATAAGATTGATAAACCTTTCACTAATAAAAAACCATTAATTCATACCGTTAGAGGGTTTGGATATAAAATTGGATAAATATGTTTAAAAAAGCGCGACTAAAATTAACAGCTTGGTATTTATTGATTATCATGTTTGTCAGCATTGCTTTTAGTTTGGTAATTTATCAGGGTTTGATGAGCGAGGTACACCGGTTTTTAAGAATACAAAGATCAAGAATAGAAAGATTGTTTCCACCGAATCCAGCTCAACCGTTTTTTGTTGATGAAGACCTGATTACCGAAATACAACAAAGGATTATCTTTGGTTTGGGAATTATCAATACGATTATATTTATAACATCCGGAGCATTAGGATATTTTTTAGCAGGAAAAACTCTTAAACCAATTCAGGAAATGGTGGAAGAACAAAATCGATTTATCAGCGATGCTTCTCATGAATTTAGAACTCCTTTAACGGCCTTAAAAAGTTCTTTGGAAGTTAATCTTCGTGATAAAAATTTATCAATAGAAGAAGCGAAAAAAATCATGAGTGAAAATATCAATGACGTTAATCATTTACAAAAACTGTCTGACTCGCTTCTACAGCTATCACAATACGAAAAACCCCAAATATATTCCAATTTCGAAAAAGTTTCTCTGAAACAAATTATTGAAGAGTCAATCAACAAAATTGCGCCGCTGGCAAAAAACAAAAATATATTAATTAAAACTAATTTGGTTAACGTTAATCTTAAAGGGAATAAATTTAGCCTAATAGATCTTTTCGTTATTTTGTTGGATAATGCGGTTAAGTACAGCGGAAAAAAATCAACCATCGTCATCAATGCAAAAAAAATCGATCATTCGGTTTTGATCTCAATTGAGGATCAGGGAATAGGAATTGACAAAAAAGATACTCCTTATCTTTTTGACAGATTTTATCGATCTGACAAAGCCAGATCAAAGAAGGGAATAGATGGATACGGGTTGGGTTTGTCAATTGCTAAAAAAATAATGAATCAACACAAAGGATCGATAAAAATTAAGAGTAAATTAAAAAAGGGAACGACGGTAGTAGTAAATTTGCCAATTTTCAGTTAAGTTTCAGTTTTGTTGTTGATAATAACATATGTTGAAAATAAAAAACTGGTTTTTGCAAATGAATTTAGTTAAAAAAATTATTTTCATTGTTATATTTTTTGGGTTTGGATATTTTTCTTTTTCAAAATTATTTTTAAATAAAAATGGCAAAATTACCTATCAAACTGAAAAAGTTACGAAAGGAAATTTGATTGTGACCGTTTCAGGGTCAGGAACGGTTGCCTCAACAAATAGTAGCAATATAACAACTGAAGCAACCGGAGTTGTCACTAATATTTATGTTAAAGACGGTGATATAGTTAAAACCGGGGATAAAATTGCTGAACTTGAACTTGATCTTGAAGGTCAGCAAAAATCTTCTCAAGCTTGGGCCTCCTATCAATCAGCCAAAAATTCCCTTCAAACCACTAAAGATAATCTTTATTCAGTTCAAGCAGACTTGTTTACTAAATGGCAAAGTTATTTTAATCTGGCTACAAGTTCAAAATATGAAAATGGCGATAAAACTCCCAATACCGCGGAAAGACAATCACAGACTGAGTATAGAATTTCCGAAGATAACTGGCTGTTATCTGAAGCAAAATATAAAAGTCAACAAAAAGCGATTGAACAAACCCAATCATCTCTCAATTCGGCTTGGTATTCATATCAACAAGCCTCGCCAATTATTTATGCACCAATCTCAGGAACAGTCTCGGGATTATCTTTGCAAATTGGTTCGGTGATCAATTCTCAATCCAGCAGTAATACTTCAGCCACGACCAATAAAATTGCCAATATTAAAACTGACGCATTACCCACTTTATCAATTAATTTAACCGAGATTGATATTCCAAAAATAAAGATAGGGGATAAGGCAACAATTACTTTTGATGCTTTTTCCGACAAAACTTTTACCGGTAAAGTTATTTCTATTGACACAGTTGGTTCAGTTTCATCCGGTGTGACCAATTATCCAACCGTGATACTTCTTGATACAAAATCAAATACAATTTTACCAAATATGGGCGTAACAGCCAATATTATCACAAACACCAAGGATGAAGTTTTACTTATACCTTCATCAGCTGTTAAAAGCGATGAAAATGGAAATAATTATGTTCAAATTCTAAAAAATGGAAAACCAGATAATCAAAATATTGAAATCGGATTAGTCTCTGATAGTCAAACGGAAATCACATCAGGACTAAATGTCGGAGATACAGTTATAACATCAACAACTCAAACAACCAGTCCTTCTACACAACAAACTCAGTCTGTCTTCGGAGGCTTTGGCGGTCGAGGAGGGGGAAACAATATGAGAATTCAGGGAAGATAATATGATTAAAGTATCAAAACTTTCAAAGATTTATCAAATTGGCGAAGTCGAAACCGTTGCCTTGTCAAATGTTTCTTTTGAAATAAAAAAAGGGGAGTTTGTAGCGATTATGGGGCCGTCAGGATCGGGAAAATCAACCCTTATGCATATTCTGGGAGCGCTCGATTTACCCACAAAAGGTAATTACATCTTGGATGGAGAAAGTGTATTAAATTTAAATGAAGACCAGTTGGCCGGTATTAGAAACAGGAAGATCGGTTTTATCTTTCAATCATTTAATTTACTTCCCCGAACCACGGCTATGCAAAATGTCATGCTTCCAATGAGTTATGCAGGAATAGAAAAAGACAAAAGGCAGGAAATTGCTAAAAAATATCTAGAAATGGTTGGTCTTAAAGACAGACTCAACCATACATCTAATCAACTATCAGGAGGTCAACAGCAACGTGTTGCTATCGCGCGTTCTCTCGTTATGAATCCGGCAATCTTATTAGCTGATGAACCAACCGGGAACATTGCCAGTGCTCAAGCCGATGAGATTATGAAAATATTTGAGAAATTAAATAATCAAGGTCACACAATAATCATGATCACTCACGAAGCTGATATTGCCAGTCACGCTAAAAGAATTATACATATTAGGGATGGGAAGGTGGAGAAGGACGAGAAAAATTAACTATGCAAGATCTTTTTGAAATCATCATCGAAGGCTTTCAGACCTTGACTCTTAATAAAATGAGGACGGGTTTGGCAATCCTCGGAATTGTTATTGGTATTGGCAGCGTTATCACCCTTATTTCTTTGGGTCAAGGCAGTCAAAAATCAATTGAAAACCAAATTCAATCTTTAGGGTCAAATCTACTAACCATTAGTCCTTCACGACAAAACAGTGGAGGAGTTATGGGTCAATCTGGAGGAGTAACAAGTCTAGTACTTGCCGACGCCAAAGCAATTGAAGAAAAATTTTCTAATACACTAGTTAATAAGGTTTCGCCAGAATATTCTAATCGATCACAGGTAGTCGCGAGTCGAAATAATTCAAACGTTTCAGTTATTGGTGTGTATCCAACTTATGCTGAAATTAGAAAAGTAACCATGGATAAAGGAGTATTTATTAGTGATCGAGATGTTAGTTCAATGACTAAAGTCGCCGTTCTTGGACCAACAACTGCTACAGATCTATTTGGAGAAACTAATCCAATTGGTAAAACAATTAAGGTTGGCAATCAGACTTTAAAAGTTATCGGAGTAACTGTTTCAAAAGGCGGATCTGGTTTTAATAATCCTGATGATATGATCTATGTTCCGTTAACAACGGCTCAAAAACAAATATTTGGAAGAGATAACTTAACCAGTATAGCGGTTGAAGCAAAGACAAAAGAAGTAATGGTCCAAGCTCAAGATGAAATCGGTTATTTATTACTCAACCAACATAAATTAAATAGTCCGACTGATGCAGATTTTACGATTATGTCTCAAAACGATCTACTAAATACTGTTTCTCAAGTCACCGGAACTTTAACTGCCTTACTTGGAGGAATTGCTGCGATCTCTCTTTTAGTTGGAGGAATTGGAATTATGAATATTATGTTAGTAACAGTAACTGAACGTACTCGAGAAATCGGGTTGAGAAAAGCGTTAGGAGCTAAGAAAAAAACCATCATCACTCAATTTTTAATAGAATCAATTTTGTTGACTTTTATTGGTGGGGTAATAGGGATGATTTTTGGAATAACCGTTTCGTTTTTAATATCAAAAGTAATGAATTTGGCTTACGTAATTTCTTTATCATCAATAGCTCTTGCCATGGGAGTTTCTAGTTTAATTGGGATAATTTTTGGCCTTTATCCGGCAAGAAAAGCAGCTAATTTACAACCGATTGAAGCGTTGAGATATGAATGAGTTTATAAATTAATGTAGGGGTCGGTCGCGACCGACCCGTACAAAGGGGGTGATTATAAATGAAAAATAATTATTTAATAACAGCAGTTTTAGTTATAGTTTTTGCCGGCGCCGGATTTTATGGCGGCATGAAATATCAACAAAGTAAAGTTAGTTCTCTATCAGGACAGTTTAGTAACAGACAGGGGATGATGAGAAATGGACGGGTAGGAGGAAACGGTAACCGCTCAGGATTCCGTCCTGTTGCCGGAGAAATAATTTCAGCCGACGGAAAGTCGATTACTGTTAAATTACAGGATGACAGTAGCAAAATTGTTTTAATCAACGATAAGACAGTAATTAATAAGGCACAAACAGTCAGTAAATCCGAGTTGAAAGTTGGAGAAAAAGTGTCGGTTTTTGGATCAGAAAATACCGATGGATCAGTGACCGCTCAAAATGTTCAACTTAATCCGATTTTAAGAATGATGAATGGGGAAGGAAGGGTGCCATCGATAACACTAGATCAATAAAACAATAGAAGATAGGAAATTTTAAGAAAAATTTGAACGGGAGTTTCCCCATAAAAATGAACCGATGAGGAAAAATATTAGTAAAATAAATAACAAGATAACCATTATCCGGCCAGTTTTTTTCCCGAAAAATTCGCTTAATCGGACGAAGACGACAAAGAAAGCAAAAGCAAAAGCAATAATACTAGCTGGGGGTAAGTAAGGACGGGCTAGTTCCGGAGAACCCCCCTTTATATACCAATTTACCCAGCCCGGATATTTTAATAAAAAAACGTGCAAAAAAGCCAGTATCCCCGCAATTCTTACTCCCCAACTTTGTACCAACCACCATTTTTTTCGATCAAGAAAATTGATTATTCTTTCAAAAGAAAGGATAAAAAGATAACCAAGGACAAAAACAGAAGTAAAACCAAGTATGAAGGTTACTAAATAATTCATAAAATAGGTAATAGAAAATCTATCAGAAAGAAAGAAAAAGGAAATCACCCCATGAGCTAAAACTAATAAAAAAGCAACAATTCCAAGCTCTTTTCGGTAGATTATCCAAGAATCAAAACGGTCATAGAGACGACTTAATGGGCCAATAAGGATTACAACTGCCAAGATGATTAAAGAGGCGCCGGCTAAGACTTTATTAATAATATAGAGATCAAAGTAACCGCGACGAAGAAACAAATAACCAGATAACAAAATAAATAAGACAAGTCCAAAAACAGTGGCGACGAAGTATTGTCTAATCTGTTCTTTATTCATGAAAAAATTATATCAAGAATCTCAAGACAAATCTTTTTTATAAGTTACCGGGTTATTTTTTTTCAAAAATAATAAATGAATAATCAGGATATAAATTACCATTATTGCTAATCTAATCATGCTAAATTTTTGATCAAGGCCGGTAAAACTACTAATGAAGTGGCCCATTAGTGTGTTTTTTGCTGGCAGAAATGTTAGGGGAAGAGAAAGCATTTTTTCTATCTCAATATTAAATCCATGTTCCAAAAGTTCGGTCAATCCGTTTTGAACTAAAGCGGCGCCAAGTAAAATAATCATATATTCAGTAAATTTAAATACTTTACTGATTGAGAATTTAATGTAAGCAAAAAATGTTCCGATGCCAATTACTGATGCAGAAGCAAAACCCAACATTAGGCCAATAAAATTTTGGATAAAAACGGAAAAAAGGGAAGTGCTGGCAGTAAACAGAGCAATTTCAAAACCTTCTCTAATGACCAAAAAAACAACCGTTGAGAATAGGGAAAAATCAAAAACTTTTTCCTGTAATTTTTGTTGAGCTTTAATTAAAATACCGGCGCGACTACGTTGAATAATATTATGTAAAGAAAAGATAACATATGCAATAAATAAACCGGAAAAAATCATCAGATAACTTTCTAATAGTTCGGCATTTTTTTCAGTTAAGATGCCGCGAACTTGATTACCAAACAGATAAGTACCAGTTGCCAGTAAAAGCGAGAAGATAATTCCAATAACGGCCGCTAAGCCAATTTCCAGCTCTTTTTTTAATTCCAGTTTTCTGGAAATACCTAAAAACACCCCAACAATCAAAAAGGCTTCCAAAAACTCTCTAAAGGCAATTACAGCAGTTGTTAACATATTATGAACTGATACTTAATTAGTAATAATTATGATTATAAAATTAGATTAATATTATATCAAGTCTAATTCTTATTTATTTTTTTTAATCAAATTTTCCTTTTTTTCTTTTGTCAATTTCTTGATCTCACATTCTCTTTTTAAAGCTTCATTAACCGTTTTATACTTTTCAAAATAAACCAATTTTATCGGTCTTCTGGCACGAGTGTATTTAGATTTTGAATCATCACTGTTATGTTCTTGAATCCGCCGTTTGAGATTATTTGTTTGTCCGCAGTAAAGGGAGTTATCCGAACAGCGGAGGATATAAATAAAATACATAATGTTAATATGTATAGTATATGAAAAAGTCTTTAATCATATTTTTAATTGTAATAATAATTTTTCTTACTTTAATTTTCGTTAGTACCAATAAAAATAATTTAATAAAGGAAATGCCGAAAAAAACTACTTCTAGTATAAATCAAAGGGTAATTAAATCCGATGCTTCACCGATTAGTATAGATTATCTAAGATCTTTGAATATAACTTCAGAAAAAGTAAAAATTGAAGAGGAACTAGTTGATGGAAGTAATTATAAAAGATATATAGCCAGTTTTTTGAGTGAGGGTAACAAGATCTATAGTTTATTAACTGTGCCAATAGATAAAGAACCAACTAATGGTTTTCCCGCGATTATCTTTAATCATGGATATATTCCACCGTCTCAATATCAAACGACCGAAGGATATATTTCTTACGTAGACTATTTAGCTAGAAATGATTTCATTGTCTTTAAAATAGATTTTCGGGGAAATGGTCGATCAGAAGGGGACCCGTCCGGCTCTTATTTTTCCTCTGCTTATACAATAGATACAATCAGCGCCTTAAAAAGTTTACAAAAATTTGAAAAAGTTGATCCAAAAAGAATTGGTATATGGGGTCATAGTATGATGGGGAACGGTGTTTTGAGAGCGATGCTTGTAACAAAAGAAATAAAGGCTGGGGTTATATGGGCCGGGTCTGTTTATAGTTATGAAGACTTTGTGAGGTACGGAATTAATGACAGTAGTTATGTTCACAAACCATATGAAAATAAAAAAGGAGTCTCACAAAGAAATCGGGAAACATCACCGGAAATTCAAAAAATTAGATCGGATCCTAAGTTAATAGATTTTAATAACGATTTTTGGACTTCTATTTCTTTAACCAAGAACATCAAATATTTATCAAGTCCATTGCAGATTAATCATTCTACAAGCGATCCCGTTGTCAACATAGGTTATTCAAAGGATTTAGTAAAAGTCTTGAAAGATAATTCGAAAGTCTATGAATTTTATGAATATGAAGGCGGAGGACATAATATTAACTCTCCCTATTTTGAGCAGGCCATGGAAAGAACAGTTGGTTTTTTCAAAAAAAATCTATAATTTTAAAAAACGATTATCCCTCACGGTTCTAATATAGTGGTTCAAAAGAAGTAATAACAAATAACAAAATCCAATTGTAATAGTAAAGATAGATACCCAGATAATGATTCGCTGTTTGTTCGTTTTAGTTCTTCTCAAAGTGACATCATAATCAAACGCAGCAAATTTAAGAGCCGTAAAAATATTTTGCAGGAATAATCCGAATTTATCGATTGCTTTCCACATTGTTATTTATTATATAGATTTTTACTGACGAGTTTTTCTTTTTGGATTTTCGTCATTTTTTTAATTTCAAACTCTCTTTTTAATGCTTCATTGACCGTTTTGTATTTTTCGAAGTAGACAAGCTTTATCGGTCTCCGTCCTTTTGTATATTTAGCCGATTTAAATTTATCGGAATTATGTTCCTGAACCCGTCTTTGTAGATCATTTGTTTGTCTCCACAGTAAAGGGAGTTATCGGAGTAACGGAGGACATATAAGTAATGCATAATATTTGGGATGATCTGGACCTAATTAGTCCATTTCAAAACTAAATAAAATACCATCGACAAAGCGAAACTTTTTTTCTATTTAATTTCATTTGGGCTTTAATATATAAAAACTGCTTGAATCAGCTCGCTATTTAACACTTATTAGAGTATAGTAACAATACTTGTTAACTTAATTAACCATGTTGTTAATATTACTTCGTTATGCATATTACTTATATTTCCTCTTTTGTTCCACGCAAATGCGGGATTGCCACATACACGCGAGATCTTTCAGTAGAGATACATAAAAAACATATTCCTCTTTCCATCATTGCAATGGAAAATGTCCTGATTCCTTATTCATATTCTGCTCCTGTAACTAAAATCATAAGACAAGAAAAGCTTGACGATTACAAAAAGGTAGCGCAACAATTAAACTCCGACCCTACAGACATTGTTCATTTGCAGCATGAATTTGGACTATTTGATGGTCGCGATGGTCAATACATTCTTAACTTTGCTTCTGAACTGACTAAACCACTGATTGTAACATTCCATACAGTACTTTTAACTCCAACAGAAAACCAGAAATATATTATTCAAGAGCTAGCCCGTTTAAGCAGAAATGTGATTGTTATGGATGAAGTAGCAAAAAATCGACTAGAAAATGTATATGGACTTAACCCCAACGATAGTGTTTTTATACTACATGGCGCCCCGATTGTTAATATAAAAAAGCCTGATGCAAAAAAAGCTATTAACTTTTCTGACTCGTTTGTTTTGCTTGCGAATAATCTGATCAGTAGAACTAAAGGTCTTGAATTTGCAATTAAAGCAGTCCCGAAGGCAGTAAAAGAAATACCAAATTTAAAATTTCTTATAGTAGGAGAAACACACCCAGTTGTCAAAAAAACTGAAGGCGAATCATACCGGAAAGAACTTATAGACCTTGTCAAAAAATTACATCTTGAATCGCAGGTGATTTTTATAAATAAATATATTCCTCTTGAAGAATTGCAAACATATCTGGCCGCGGCTGATGTATATATTACCCCTTATCTTGATCCTCAACAAATTACATCAGGTACGCTTTCTTATGCAATTGGGGCTGGAAAGGCCTGCATCGCTACTGAGTACGTATATGCTAAGGATATGCTCGCAAAAGACCGTGGCTCTCTTATACCATTTAGAGATAGTAATGCCATTGCCAAGGCTCTTATTGAACTGTACAAAAATCCAAAAAAACTTCACAAATTAGAAATAAATGTGACAAAATTGCGAAAGAATATGCGTTGGTCAAAGGTCGCTGAAAAACACATTCTTCTTTATTCAAAAATTCTAGAACTAAAAGACCCTCAAACAATAGTAAGAAATTTTCTAAATAAACCAATCGATATTTCCTATCTCTCTCAATTGACTGATGCCGTTGGCATAATTCAACATACTCATCATATAATTCCTGATAGAAAATTTGGATACAGTACCGATGATAATGCCCGGGCGCTTATTGTAGTATCTCAACTATATAAACAACATAAAACAGATGATGTTTTAAAATATATCAAACTCTATGTGAGTTTTTTAAGATTTGCCCAGGAGCCAAACGGTAAATTTCATACATTTCTCAATTTCACTGGTAACTGGGATGACAAAACTGACGTTACCGATCCGTATGGAAAAGCTATGTGGGCATTAGGTTTTAATTTATATCTCAATGACGATTTACGTTTCACACAGTCTATCCACTCTCTATTTACTATGAATCTTAGCCAAATAGATAATATCCGAGATTTGAGAACGGCCGCCTACACGATGCTTGGCCTATATTATTATATTCTGAAATTTGAAACAAAAACTGATACCGCCACACTAGCTACTGAATATCTCAAGAAGTTAGCTGATTTTCTCATGACCGCTTATAAAAAAAACCATACAATAAATTGGAATTGGTTTGAAGATACGGTAACTTATGATAACTTTCGTCTTCCTCAAGCGCTTTTTGCAGCTTACATGATTACGGGGAATGAAAAATATAAAAAAGTAGCCAATTCAACCTTACAATTTATCACCAACTGTAATTATAATAAAAAGAGGAAACATTTTGATTTTATTGGACAGGATGGCTGGTATGTAAAAGGCCAAAAAAAAGCAGACTATGATCAGCAACCGCTTGAGGCGGCGGCGGCAGTTGATGCATATTTATTTGAGGCTCAGGCATTTCATAAAAGAGACTATCTCAAACAAGCACTTCTTGCATTCGAGTGGTTTTTTGGCAATAACCGCAATCATAGATATATCTATGATAAAAATACGAGGGGTGTTTTTGACGGACTTACTTTGAAAGGTGTCAATCAAAATGAAGGGGCAGAGTCAATCGTCTGTTTTTTAATATCTTGTCTTTCTTTACAACATTATTTAAAAAAGATTTAACACTAATTTTTTTTCGACAGTTGCAACTCCTATCACCTCATCGGCAGCACCATAGTAAACATAATACAAACCGTCTTTTTCTATTGCTCCGCAGGTAAAAACCACATTATTAATATAGCCATATTTTTCGTAATCTGTTTCTGGCTCAAGAACAGGTTCGGGCGAGCGGTAAAGTATTTTTAGTGGATCTTCAAAATCTAAAAACATTATTCCTAATCTATAGGTATTGGCTTGGTCAACTCCATGATAAAATAACAACCAACCTTTTTCTGTTTCAATCGGTGGGGAGCCAATCCCAGTCCGGACACAGTCCCACATACCTGGCCGCTCTTCAAAAAGCATATAGCCGTTGTGCCAATCGGTAAGACTTTGAGATTTTTCAAAATACGTTTTTCCTACCCCGGCTCTGTATAGTAACCAGTATTCCCCATTTATTTTTTTTGGGAAAAAGCTTGAATTTTTTCCGTTCAGATTAGGGACGATAACATCATGGTCTACAAATGATAAAAAATCTTTTGTTGTTGCAAGAGCAATCTTTGGTCTTTTATCAATCTTTTCTTTCCACCAATTAGGATTTACTTCTGCATGCAGGTCTTCGGACACTGCCGTATAAGTAATATAATATGTATCGTCAATTTTCGTTATTCTTGGATCTTCGATTCCCAGAGACTCGTTTGGACGACCGCCACCATAGTATAAGGGGTCTTTCTTTCTTTCAAAATGAATGCCATCGGTGCTGATGGCCAAACCTAGTCGTGAATATATATCTGTTTTACCCATGGCCCGATAAATTAAATACACTTTATTTTCAAACATTGTTGCGGCGGGATTAAAGACAAGCATATCTTCCCATAGTAAATTTGAGGGAGTTAAAATAGGATTATATTTTGAACGTTGTAGTTTTAACATGTTCTTTTTCAGCCAATTACGGACACAGTTTAGGTTTTAATTAACCATTAGAAACTATGCCCACATAGTTTAGTATACAGGCAAGTAAAAAATATAGTTGAGTTGTAGGAAGATTGAAAATAGGAAGCAAGATTAGGAAGCAAGATTAAAACCGGTAGGACTTGTAGTTATCCAATTCAAGCTTAGAACACAATTTTATTTATTTAGGATATATTAACTGGCGCTTACTATCGTCTTATCGTATAGCGGTTCGAATCTGATTTGGCTGGGGAGCAAGGATTTGAACCTTGAGTCGCGCAGATCCAAAGTCTGGCGTGTTACCGTTACACCACTCCCCAAAGAAAAATAACAAATATTAAATAACAAATGATAAATAAAACCTAAACATCAAATGTTAAAAGTTAAATAATAATCATATTTTACCAAATAAGCAAAGCTTTAGGTTTGCTATAATCATATTCATATGGATGATCAAAATTTGATAATAAAGTGTCCACATTGCGGTGAGGAAATTTCTATTCAAGACGCCCTTAGTCATCAGGTAAAAAAAACGATTTCAGCACAGGCAAAAGAGGAAGCAAAAAAAGAATTAGCCCAGGAAATAAAATACTTACAAGAAGAAAATAAAAAAAAAGAACAAGAGTTGGAACAGACAAAAAAAATTGAACTCGAACTTCGAAAGGAAAAAAATTTATTATCAGATGAAAAAAAGAATTTTGAATTGGAAAAACAAAGACAGATAGATACAGAAAGGGGGAAAATACGCGATGATACAACAAAAGAACTTTTAGAAAAACAACGTTTTAAAGATCTTGAAAAAGATAAGATTATTTTTGGTTTAAAAAAATCTTTGGACGAAGCTCAACTTAAAGCAACGCAAGGTTCTCAACAGATGCAAGGCGAAGTTCCGGAACTGGACCTAGAAAAGGAATTAAAAGACGTATTTCCATCAGATATGATTGAAGGGATAAAAAAAGGGGAAAAAGGAGCTGACATTCGTCAAACCGTAAGAACAAACAAAGGAAATTTTTGCGGGGTTATTCTTTGGGAGTCAAAAAGAACAAAATCATGGAAAGATGAATATATAACAAAATTAAAGGAAGATGTAAGGGCGGAAAATGCGAATATTCCTATTATTGTCACATCGGTTATGCCAAAAGAAAGTAAAGATCCAATATATCACAAAGAAGGTGTTTGGATCTGTACATTTCCTTTCGCGATGATTTTAGCAGAACTTGTCAGGCAAAAATTAACTGAAGTTGCGAGAGAAAAATTTATTGCCCAACATCAAGAAACAAAAGCAGAAGAATTATATGGATACATCATGGGACATGAATTTCGCCAACAAGTTGAAGCAATAATAGAAGTCTATACAAAGTCTAAAAATGAACTTATAAGAGAGAAGAGAGCATTTGAAAGCATTTGGAAAACTCGTGAGGAAGGAATGGAGAAACTTATAAAAAGCACCGCTAGGATTGCCGGGACAATTAGCGGAAAAGTCGGCTCAGAATTTCCTCAATTAAAAGGTCTTGAATTATTAGAGTCGGAGAATAAGTCTTAATGAAAAAAATTAATACAGATAATTTAGATAGTTTTTTCTCTTTTATTTCAAAGGCTATCATAGTTATTCCAATTTTTATTTTAATAATCTCATTATTCTTAAAATTTTCTTCGCCAAAAAATTCTGTAACGACATTAAATTCACGCTTGACCCCTACGGAAATACCAATTTCACAAAATAATTCTTTTAAATTTGATCTGAAAGGGCCAATTGTTTGTGACGACCTATTTATTAAGGATAAAAAGGTTTTATTAAAAAATAAATTAATTAATTATTTATTAAATGGCGACTGTCTTTATATTTGGGAAGAGGGAAAGATAAATGGAAAAAAGAAATGCGGTTTAACAAATTATGTCAATATGGCGGAAAATTATTTGGGGTTTTTTAATATCAATGATTTAATTAATAATAATTTAGTTAAAGACTCTGTTAAAGATCAAAATATTTATTTAACGAACGTTGTAAAAAGTTGTAAAAAGGGAGAGATCAAAAATAATTTTATATTTGAAGTGCCGCTAAAAGTTTTATTTAGTAATAAAAAATAATGCCCCGGCTACGACCTACTTTCCCTTTATCTTTCGACGTTAGTATCATCGGCGCTGACTCGTTTCACTTCCTTGTTCGGGATGGAAAAGGGTGGGACCAAGTCGCTCAAGTAACCAGGGCGGTT
>Ga0209211_10005771_pt1 | contig 18285 bp, 17 predicted proteins | sample RifGroA2_FD_183992 | JGI IMG/M metagenome (GOLD analysis project Ga0209211, IMG submission 183992) | Groundwater microbial communities from Rifle, Colorado, USA - Groundwater A2 (SPAdes) (version 2) | ecosystem: Environmental > Aquatic > Deep subsurface > Groundwater | place: Rifle, Colorado... | reverse complement strand
TGGAGGAGGGGCGGGAGGGAGTGGAGGAGCTGGGGTTTTGACTACTGTTGCCGCCGGCGCGGTGTTTTCTGTTTTCGGCGCTGACACAGTTGGAAGCGGGGCTTTTGACGGCGCTGGCGGAGAGGACGCTGTCTTGATGGGAGGATTTGCAATGGGCGCGATGACAAGCGCTGAAGCGGCCGCGGCGCCTTGATTATTCGCGTTTACGCGCGGCGGCGTTTTAAACAGATACGAGAACGCGCTTTTGATTTTTGAGGCCGCGTACGCCGCGGCGGCTTGCGCTTTCTGCGCCGCCGCGGCGAGCGCGCTTCCTGTAGCAATCGCGCCATTCTTGACTCCTTGCGCAACGGGGTCTGCGGCCGCGAACGCCACCGCCTGTGTTTTGTATGCGAGAGTTGCCGGAGGCGGAGTGAAACAACCGTCTGCGGAGGACGAGGCGCCCGCTTTCAGGTTTCCGAGAGCGTTTGTGATATCCGACACGATTTTTTCCGGCTCCATGGCGAGATAGCTGCTTCCGAAATGATGTCCGCCCGCGGGGTCGTTTGTTTCGTTTGGTGGGATGGGGATTGTTATGTTGGCGGAAAGAGGCGCCGGAGCTCCGTACTTGGCCATAAGAGGCCTGACTCCGTTGATGACTTTGTCGTTCGTCGACGTGAGGTATTTCCCGCTTCCTTCCACATGGTTTGCGGGAGTCGCAACATTGTATACGGCGATTGATTCTTTCGGCACGCCGTTGTCAGTCAGATATTTGTAGATTGAGTTTGTATAGAAAGTGCCTTGCGAATGCCCGACCAAAAGAATCTTGCGCGTCGTTACTTGCGGCTGGATTTGCGTCAGTATGGTATTTAAGTCAAAGTCCGAGACGGATTTACCGAATGCCTGCGCCGCGGTTTGTATGATGTCCGCCCCGCCACCGAGGTGGGTCTGGTTGTAGCCGGTACGCACAGCTAAGTTTTCAGAGTTTAATTCATAACCTAAATAGTCTTGGAGTCTGTTTGTATCTGATTCCGCGTCTTTTTTCTCAGTAAGAATTCCATTTACATAAATAACGGTATAGCCGGTTGAATCGCAGGCCGCCGAAACAGCCAAAGGAATAAAACTAAAAACTAGTATGAGTGTCAGAATGTACCTCATTTATGATGCGTGTTCATCCAGTGTAACGTCGCAAAAATCCTTATTTGCTAAACCAAAACTTGTAGTAAAACTATACGCAGAATCTTCTGCATTTTTTCGTGTCTTGGTATTTACCACCAAGTCATGGGTCTCCTTTACACGCTCATCAACTACTTTAAGATGTTCTTTCAAATTCTCGCGGGAGGATGTTTGCGAGATGCAAGCAAATCCTCGTGAATTTTGAAATGCTGCCGCTTTCCAAGTTTCGGAATTAAATACCAGTGTAATCATAGTTTGTAATTCCTTCGCATACTGCAACTCCGCCGCACGGATTTTTGCTGAATTGGGGTACTTCTTGAAAATGGCGAGCTCAACATCGTCGCGGATTCCGTTTGCGTTTGCATCTATTCCTTCAATCGTTGCATCGGCTTGCGCGGGGTCCGGCGGAGGCGGTAGATGTTCGCCGTTTACATCGTTTATCGTCAATTTTTGCGCGTGAATCTGCGCGACCACTTGCTCCGTTCTTTCCTTCTCTGCTACCGCTGGAATGCGGTAGATGACAAGAGCGATAAAAAGAATCAGCGGCGTGGCGAGCACCCAAAACCACCATTTTCTGTAAATCGGCCTGTGTTTTCCCGAAATCAAGGACTCCCCTTGATTTTCTGCATTTTTGCGAAAGATTCCCATTGGGTGGATTGTACCACCGGCCCCTTCCCCGCCCTTCCGTTTTCCCCACATTGGCGCAATCCGCTCTTCCACTTGCAAAATCATATTCCATATCTAACGCGACCGCGTAGAATAGGGAATATTGCAAAGAATGAGGAAAATGGAAGAGGCCGGATGGTTCCGTCACTTATGCACAGGCGCCGCGCAAAAATCACGTTCCATATCTCACGCGGTCGCGTAGAATAGGGAATATTAGTGGGTGGAGAATGGAGAATATTAGAGAGTGCTGCAAAGTATGGGGAAAATAGAAAAGACTGCGAAAAAAATGCGGAGGAGGAGAAATATCCAGGGGGCGGTGCTTGCGGCGGTAGGCTTGGCCGGCATCCTCGCTGTCATAATGATTGCTCCAAATATTTTCCAGGCGATTCCCGGAATCATGGGGAGGAAACGCTACAAACTCGCGTTTCAAGCGCGCACCGCCGCTTCTCGCCTCGCCATAAAGGGGCACGTGCGATTTATTGAGAAAGGCGGAAAGAAACACATAGAAATAACCGATGCCGGGCGGCGCGCGCTTTATCTTGAGCAAGAGAAAATGCGCCTTGCATCCATGCGCGGCAAGCGGTGGGACAAGCGGTATCGCGTCGTGATGTTTGACATCCAGGAGAAATACAAAACTACGCGAGACAGCGTACGGCACATTTTGCGCGAGTGCGGCTTCTTGCGCCTGCAGGACAGCGTCTGGATATTTCCTTATGATTGCGAGGAGCTGATTACCCTCGTAAAGTCGGATATGCGGCTGGGCAAGGCATTGCTATACGCGGTTGTTGATTCAATTGAGAACGACGGGTGGATAAAAAAACATTTCGGATTGAAGTGAGACGCACCCGCCCCTGTTTCTTTTTCTTCTTCTACCACTTTTTTCCCCGTTCCCCTTTTTCTTCCTCTGTATCTTTTCTTATACTCATTCTGACATTCCATATCTCACGCGGTCGCGTAAGATATGGAATATTGTAATATTGTTTTGAGGTGCACAGTCGGGGATGTACAACCACTTGTTTCTGATTATTGCCGGAATATTTGATTGCTTGCGACTGATTGTTTTTTCGGTTATTTCTTGCGCGCGATTACCACGAGGCTGATGCCAAACGGGAGCGGCACAAAGCGTATGAGCAGGGATTCTATTTTGATGATTGCGAAAAATATCGCATCAAGCCAGTGCGGCATCGCTAGCGCGCTGTCTCCAGACTGCCCCAGGAGCCGAACCATGGCTGCGGGAATGAAAAGCGCCATGTTCCAATAGCTCGCGTATTCAACCGCAAAGCCCGCCTTATGTAAGACTTCGCGCATGGATACTCTGGTGTATCTACGAAAGTGATGGTGATTTATGTCGTGGACGCTCCAAAGAAATTGGAACGCCGGCACGGTTATTGCGAGACGCCCCCCTTCGCGGAGCGCCCCGTGCGCCTTTGTCAGGAATTCATAATCATGTTCAATGTGCTCAACCACGTCAAAAAGCCCCATCAAATCGTACTCCCGTTCAAGCGCTTCACTTTCCGATGAGAAAATGCGTGCATATCCCCTCTTATTCGCGTTCATTCGCGCCTCTTCATCCGGTTCAAATGCGTATATGTTCTTTCCAAGCTTTGACAGTTCTTCATACATGCCGCCGTATCCCGCGCCAAAATCCAGAACGTCCGCACCTTCCGCCGCGCCGCATCGCGCGAGCGCAGCATGGATCGTTGCGGCACGGCCGCGATACCACCATGACTTCTCCATGCCGCTCAGCAATTCAAATGCTTTTCGTTCCATTATTTTGTTGTTATCGCTCTTCTAATCCGAAACATCGCACACAATGCTCCGACACTGTCGCAAAGAAGATTGAGCTTGCTCGCCCGCCCCGGGAATCGAAATTCATGCCAGTGGATAGGCACTTCGCGAATGCGCAGGCCCGCGCCTTCGGCGCGCGCCAGAAATTCCATATCAAAGAACCAGCCCGTTTCCGTACACTTCGCGAGAATCTCCTTTCCTCGCGCATTCATAACCTTCAGACCGCATTGTGTGTCCTCTACGTTCACGCCAACAATCATCCTTCGCAGAATATTGAAGGTTTTTGATAAGAGCGTGCGGAACATTCCGCGGTCGACTATCGTGCTGTCTAGAAGACGCGAGCCGATGACGATGTCGCATTCATTCCCTTCCAGAGGTGTGAGGAACGAAATAATTTCCCGGGGATTCACCGAGAGGTCTGCATCTATAAATCCGAAGAGATCCGCCTCTGACCGGCGCACTGCCGCGATGACCGCAGCGCCTTTCCCGCGCACGGGAACAGGTAACACCGACACTCTCGGGATGCCCCCGGCGATGCTCGCCGTCCTATCTGTGGAAGCATTGTCGGCAACCGTAATAAGTGCCTCCCTTCCCGCTTCCCTAAAGGCCCGCGCAACCGCTTGCACCGCTTCGGCAATGATGCGTTCCTCGTTAAACGCGGGAATGCATATTTCAGTTCTCATCCCGTTAGAAGCCCGCCTGCCATCGCCTAAAGCTACGGTGGTGACTGACTTGGTTAGTTAATAAAGACATAACGTTTGTTTGTGGCACCACTTATATTGCTCTGGCTTTGGCGGGCAGGCTTCTTCTTCCATAAGTAATGTTGATTATTGTCTAGCTCCCGTGATTCTCTGTCTAATCTCCCCAAAGACGGCTTCTAACGGGACTCATGGTGTTCCCACCAACATTTCGGTGTGTCGTTTCCAATTGTATACTGGTACACTGTCATTGTGAACAAAAACATTCTTAATCGCCAATATACATAGTGCGTATGCCGACCGGATCAATCTTACGATATTTCAGAACGATAGAGCTCGGAACGGCGGACGGCAAAGCGTTCACGCTCAAAAGCAATCTCTTGATCAAGATCGCACTCGCGTTCGTGGGCATCCCGCATCTGGGATTCCGCGCCCGCGCCCGCATTATCTTCCGCTTCATCAAGGCGGCGCCGAAGAGCGCGCGCATACTGGACGCGGGCGCGGGGTATGGCATTTATTCGCTCACCCTCGCGGAACGGGGATACTCGGTTGACGCGATAGATCTGGAGAAAGGACGGACGGATGCCCTCAACGCGAGGAAAAAAGAGCGGCGCGCGCTTGATGAGAAAATAACCGTCTATACGGGCTCCATCACGGCACTGCCGTTCCAAAACAATTCATACGACCTTATCATTTGCTCCGATGTCATAGAGCATATCAAAGACGACGCGAAGGCGGTTTCCGAGCTCGCCCGCGTGCTCGCTCCCCAGGGCACCCTCGTCATCACGGTGCCGTATCACTCAAAATACAACGAGCGCATTTACCCGATGTTCGGCCATGAGCGCCCGGGGTACAACGAGGAAGAGATGCGGCGATTGCTCGCGCCGCACAACCTTTCGATCGAGCAGCTATCCTGCTACGAGTACGCATTCGGAAGATTCCTGTTCAAGGTTTTTAACAAAATCAATTTTGCCCCCTTGATGGCGGCTCTGTTCTACCTGTTCTATGTCCCATATCTCGCGGACGCCGTGCTTCGGATCGGCGAACCCAACGGTATCGGGTTCAAAATCAGGAGACTGCCGTAACGGATGCGCGAAGTTTCTCCTTTGCGCGCTGGGTTATCTCGTAAGCGCCAGCCGCCGCGAGGATTAAGAGGTACGATTCCGCAGGAATGCGATATCGCGATGCCGACATCGGGCCGGTGAGGACCGCAAAATACACGACCAGTATTGCGCATAGCAGTATCGTGAAGTTCCGGCGAAAACGCACGAGAGCGAAGAGAGCCGAGAATGCAACGAGCGTCCACCACAGTATCTCAAGCGCGATGGGGGCGATCGATCGCACTGCGCCCGCGAAGGAGCCAAAGCTTTCAGGGTTCCGTATCCTCTCTAATGAACCAAGGAGAGAGATCGCCGTCGGGGCATAGAAGCCTTCGTTGTCCCGCAACTGCCGGACGATCTGTCTGTAGGTCGCAACACTGCTAGAGATGAAAAACGGTACCGTGTTAACCGCGTGAAAGTACGCATACCTCAAGGGATCGCGCATAATGTACTGAATCGCCAGCCTGCCTTCGTAGTTATCCGGATTCTTTCCCTCCGGCGTGATGGCCGCAAGTTCCTCGGCTACCTCCGCGTCTATCTCGGCAAATATCGGGTCATTTGCGTGCCGCAAGACAAGAACCGCGGGTAGCGGATTTGGCGTATCCGCAAGGGCGCGCCACGCAAGGAATCCGCGCACGTCGTACGTGAGTAAATTATGGCCGCCGAGGGGGGAAATCTCAAAAGACCCGAATTGAATTTGGTTGCGCGCCATCCACGGGACGACGACGAGTGCGAATGCCACAACACATGCGCATATTGCTTTTATGCGGGACCCGTCTTCGCTTCCACCTTGCATCCGCAGACGTAGAAGGTACATCGCCGGAAATACAAACACTAAAAATTGTCCGATTGGGCGGAGCATCGTCGCGATACCAAGCAAGAGCCCCACGAGTGCCCAACGGGCGACTCCTTTCAGACGCGACTGGCCTGTCTGCCCGCCTGCGTGCCTGTCTGCGTGTCCCGCACAGGCAGGCGTCGCGCGGACAGGCGTAGGCAGGAAGAACGCAAGATATACGATACATATGAGAAGCAAGCTGAAGAGGCCGTCCGTCAAGATGGCAGAGTCAGTGAAGACAACCATGGGGTCTATCGCGTACGCAAGCGCCACTACAAGGGCAAACGCACTCGGTACAAGCGTGCGCGCCATTTTGTAGATAAGCACTGCGGCATACGCGGCGAAAATTATTTGCACGAATACAATCGGAGTCATGCTTCCGGTTACCGCTTTCATTGCCGCGAGTAGCAGGGGATATCCCGGCGGCGCGGCACGCAGGGGTTTGCCAGGCGGGTCTTCATACGCATGAAGCGCGAGGAGATTTTCAGCCCAGCGCGCGTAGTATGAGGAATCACCCGCGACTATCGGGTATGGATTTGCGGACGGGTTCTCGCTCGCGAGCGACGAGAGGTATGCGAACGAAAGCAGGCGTGCGCCAACGACAACAGCAACGATTATCGCGATGATAACAGATCCATGACGTACGCGTTCAAATAATTCCATAGTCTTCAAGGTAACAGCAGCACGATAGAAAACCCAAACATGCACACGAGAAAGAGTTTTATGAGGACGTGCTTCTCATTGAAATAGATCCTCCCGGACAATAGCGACCAGGAAACTTCTCCGATCCGCTTCAAGGCGGTAATAACGGACGCCGCGCCGTATACGTACGCGAAGCTTACGAGCACAGCGGCCAGTCCCATCGTGAACGATTGCGCAAAAAGACCGACCCTGCGGAACGCACGGAAAGAGTTCTCCTTGTACACAAAAAGGTTGAGGAAGAAAAGATAGACAAGCAGGATGAAATTCGCCATGAACTGCTCGGCCTCTAGAGAATTGTAGTGTGTGATGTCATATTTGAATAAAGACAAAGTGACGACAGCACTCAGCGTGAGCAAAACTACATTCAGTGCGCCCCGTTTCTCTATGCCTTTGTTAAGCGCCACGATGAGGATCGTGCCGCAAAATAATGCGATGCCCGCAATCTGACTCGGGGATATTGCGTAACCGAGGAATATATCAACTGCGAGGAGAAGAGGGATGGTGCCGGTATGAATAAAAGAGAAGGTTGTCCGGTCTGCGAGGGCGATGGCCCGCAACCCGATCGTAAGGATAGCAAACTCAAACAGTATCCTCGCTCCGAAAACTGGAAGAGACTTGAGGGAGAAAATGAAATTACCGTTGTACAGTATGAGAGCAAGGAAAAATAACGTGACAAAAAACAAATTGAGGAAACCGGCGGTGTAAATGCTTTCTCTGCGGTCCGTGATCCCTTTCTTTGTAAAAACAGAGGAAACCTCTTCAAAGAACGTCGCGCTGAAAACTAATATGAGCGTAAGCATATAGATAGCGGTTATAATGTCGAGAGAGAGACGGGGGTGCAACTTGGTAGACGGGATCTGCAAAACACCCGATACCCTAGATGTCCGCGCCGATGACCAATCTGATTATCTTCATTCATGGCAGCATTCCACATCGGAAAGGAATTGCTAGAAGTGATGGGTCAGATCTTACGTGCGATAAGTGAAGCGAAATCGGCAAGTTCCCTATCGCGCGTGTCCTTGTCCACGCCCAATTCCCAGATATTCAGTATGTCGGCGTGCGCGGAATGTTCCAGAATCGCTGCGACAAAGCGGATAAGCCCTTCTTCGTCAAACGTAAAAGCCGTCAGTTTGCTTTGAACGAGCATGGGCAATTCCTCGGGGATCCGCGACCGCGTTACTGAAGGAAGCGCATTATAAAAAGCGTCTCCGAATGTAATCACGGGCTTCCCGAACAAAGCGGCTTCCCATCCGACTGTTCCCGTTATCACCGTAACAAGAGACGCTCGCGCGATAATGGAAAAACTGCTTATCTCGGGGCGCACAAGCCGCACGTTGGGGATCTCTCTTAACTTCTTGTAAAACCGCCGCGGGCGCAATGTGACCATGTTCGGATGTTCTTTGACGATAAGATTCATTCCGACTGGCAAAGATTGCGCGATGCGGCACACCACCGCAATCTGGTCTGTGTCAAAGGGAGCCAGCAACAAAAGACTTAACTCCGGTTCAAGATGCAGAGGAAAAAACGCAAATGGAACAGAGGGATCATACGTATCATACAGGTCGTCGTGACCGATGAGATTCCGTGTTTTTCGGCGGATACTGTCAACAAGAAAATTGACGGGGTTAATATACGTATAATCTCCGCGATAAAGCGGATTTCTCCACCATTCCATAAATTTACTGACAGCAAACATAAATGCCCGCAAAAAACGCGCGGGGTGAAGAAACTCGAAGTGTTGCATTCTGCTAAATTTCCGCCGAGAGTCTTCATGAATTTCCGAATAAGCTCTTGGGCGCTCTCTGTATTCTTTTATGAATGCAAGCGCTTCCTCGTACTGCGGTATCTCTGATACTTTCTTACTGTGGTCTCGCTCAACGATTTTCTCCACAAAGGTGAGGCGGTCGTATCGTTCCGATACCTCTATACGGTCTCGAATCCCTGGGAACGCCATGATGAGGATTTTTATGCCTCGTTTCTTAGCAATGTTGTAGAAGAGGACGGTGTTCATGGCGCCTATCGGCGCGGAAAATATCACATCTGGCTTCTCCTCATCCAAGAAAGCATGGAGTGCTTTTGAATATACCTGAAGCATGCGTAACATTTCCTCATGTGTGTAGGGGCTAGTGTTGTGCGGATATTCACGAACGAGTTGTCCAAAACGGATGATGCGGTCAACATTTATGTAGGGCCATAGGGTCGGCGTGCCATATTCGCGCTCCAACCATTTCAGATACGCGAGGTCAAGCGGCTCGTCCTTGTATCGGCGCTGAATGTCCTCGTCAAGAAGCAACTTCGTATACCGTATGTCTTCCTGATTTTTGAGAAATTCGTAACTCGGGCGTGTATACACAAGCGCGCAAAATTCGTTAATGCCATGTTCGCGTTTCAAAATCCGTGCGATATCGTGCCCTACGAATACGAATCGCCGCTGCAAGATGAGACATACCTTTAGTTTGCTGTTTACAGTATTCATACCCTACGAAGATGCGCGTAAAGAACGGCTCAAATGCGTCTTACCAAGCGGTCTGGCCGCCGTCCATGATAAGCGTCTGGGCTGTCATGAACGCGGATGCATCGCTCGCAAGAAACACGAGTGCGCCGTGGTATTCGCTAGGCCGCGCGGGGCGGCCGAACATATTGCGTCCCTTGAGCTTCTCCAAAAGTTCGGGGGTTATCTCTTTGAAGTTGACCGCGCCGAGACAAAGTGCATTCACGCGCACATCCGGCGCACCCACGGCGGCGAAATACGACGCCCACGCGCGCGTGAGCCCCAAGAGCCCTGTCTTAACTGTTGGATACGCGGCCGACTTGAAACGCCCGGGAGGATACTTGGAGTGGTTGGGTGCCGTGATGCCCGAGGTTGAGGATATTTGTATGACAGACCCCTTCTTCTGCTTGATCATAACGGGCGCAACTGCTTGTAAGGAATATTGCGCTCCGGAAAGGCCCACCGCGATCTCTTTTTCCCACTGCCCTTTAGAAAATTCCGGGTACGCTTCCCAGCCCCGCTCCCCTTCTTTTGGAAGCGGCGGGTCTATGACGGCATTGTTGACGAGAATATCAATGCGGCCTGTTTCTTTCACGACCTTTGCGACGGCGTCGGCTATTTTCTCCGGCTCGGTAATATCAACATCCATGTGTGTCGCGAATTCGGCGAGCACGTCCCTGCGAACCGTATCAAATGAATACACTCTTGCGCCGGCGGCACTCAATGCCTTTGCGTGTTCAATGCCGAGCCGCCCGTCGCCGCCGGTAATGACGGCAACGCGTCCTTCAAGCGAGAAAAGATCTTTAATTTCGTTTGTCATGATGAATGAAATTATTCCCAAACTTCCGCAGCTATTTTCTCCGTGAGCTCGCGATACGCCCTATTACGCGCGGGCTCGTCCCCATCCTCGCCGCGCGCGCCCTGGATGACAAGGGGGCCAGGGTACCCGATATCGCGGAGGGCCTCAAAGGCGCTCTTAAAATCGGCACATCCCTCTCCTAGCGGGACCGTTCTGCTCTCAACCCCCGGGTCGGTATTGCTCAACCGATCTTTTATGTGAACGCCGACAATGCGTTTTCCAAGCTCCCGGATCTCATCGGCAACCGGAAACCCGCAGGCAAATTGATTGCCTAAATCATAATATACGCCGAACGCCTCGGGTGCCAGCGCCTCACCTATGAACTCAATGAGCGTACGCGCCGGGAGTTCGGCCTCTATGCCAAGTTTGACCCCTGCATCTCTTGCCGCCTTTGCCGCCGGAGCAAGGAGTGTATGCGCGCGCTCCCATGTCGCATCAGGACCCGCTCCGAGTTTCTTCTCGTGGAAAAAGGATACAAGAACGACCGAAGCGCCTAAGTCTGCCGTTGCGCGTACGATATCCAAGAGGTCGTTCGCGTACGGATCCTCCGGCGCGTAGTAGCCGTGGATAGAAGGAATTGTAACGCCGGTATCGCGAACAAGTTCGCGCAGGCGCACGCGCCCTTCGCCGCTCATAAGCGGATGCTCGCGCAACCCCTTCGGGCGCACGAGGAGTTCTATACAGTCAAGCCCGATCTCTTGCGCATCGTAGAATTCTTTCTCCCAGTTATCGTCGGGGAAAAATTGTATGCCTCTTCCGAGGGAAGGCGTTAGACGACCCTGAAGAATGCCGATCTTAGGATGAGCGGAGGATTTCATCGTGTCTTCTTTCCTATAAAAAAGAGGTTTGAGGTGAGGCCATGCCGCTCAAGTATACGCTTGTAGTCCGCGTCAAATTTCTGCAGAAGATTATTCACTCCTGTGCGAGCCGCTTTGGCCGCCGTTTTTCGCAGAGGCAACTCCGGCGGAGCAAGCTGATTAACGCCGCCGTGCTTCGGGGCATCAACATCCGCCCAGTGGAGGTGATTGAGTACATTGTAATCTTGAAGATAATGAAGGCTTCCTCTCAAGCCAGCTTTTGCGAACGCTTTGGTCAGACTCCTTGCGCTGAAATACCACGGATGAGCATCGTGAAAATAGAACGTGTGGTAATTCGGCAGATCGTACAGAGAACGCAGAGCGTCGTAAAGATTCGGAACCTCTATGGCCATGATCCCCCCGCGCTTCACGTACTCTCCAAGCGTCTTGAGAAATCCGACTGGGTCGTTCACATGTTCAAGGGTCTGGAACGCGCACACGATGTCCGCGGAGCCCTTCGGTATCGGCGTCTTGGAAATATCGGTGCCATACGTCTTACAGCCACAGACTTTCGCGGCATAGCGAGCCGCGGGAGCGTCGTAATCAACTCCTATCGCCTTCCCCACTTCTTTTTTCGCGTGGTAAAGAAACATGCCCGCAGAGCAACCGACCTCAATGAGCGTTCTCTTTTTGCCGAAATACGGTCGCAACAGCTTCAAGCGATCGCTTTGGAACGGAACGTAGGCGTCAAATAATTCCTTCACGGCGGCGCCGGCATTTACCTTGTGGGAGTGTTGTTCGCGATACGTTTTTTTATAGAATTTCTCCGCCTCCGGCTGCGTTCCGTTCTCGAGTATCCCGAGGTCGCACTGTGTGCAATGGTAGACGGGGCGAGGAACATTTCCTCGGATGGAACGCGTGAGCACCGAGGCCGCGCGGTTGCCGCAGAGCGGACAGTTATTTCCGGTATCTTTTTTTGTCATGCGTTGGCTACAGCGATAATACGCGGCGAGTTCCCCTCTTTATATACTGAGGAGTCAAAATCTCCAAAAAAACGGATATTTCTGAAACCCGCTCGCCGGAGTGACTTCTCAAGGGTTTTCGCACTTTCAAGATGCCATTTTTTGATCGTTGGCGCATCCACATGGGCTCGATCGCGCATCACATTCTGCGAGCGCGCGACGAGGATGCGCTTCCTCTCATCCCAGATATATTCAACAAGGTTGAACCGGAACGGATCACCCTTCGCATACTCTTCCCATACGCGCGCGGAACCACCCGAGACCCTGGCGAGCGAGACTTCGTTATTAAACATTACCGACTCAAGAACTAAGGCTCCGTGCGGACGCAGAACTTTCTTCATTTTCCGAAGAGCCTTCATTAATCCCTCTTTTTCCAACATATCAAAAAATGGAAATATGCTAGTTACGCAGAGGATCGTGTCAAACTTCTCCGGCACATCCATAGATAAAAAATCACCCGTGCGATGCGATATGCGGGAAGTCCCGAGTTTGCGCGCCCACTTCTTTCCGAAACGGACGCGCGAGGGAGATATTTCAATTCCGACCGCGCTCTTTGCAAACCCCGCGAGAAGAAGAGCGTGCAAGATGCGGCCGCTTCCGGAACCGACTTCAAGAATAGCGCCCGTTCCTTGGGGAAAGTGTTTTCGCAAGAACGGGAGTTCAGTCCGTTTAGTACGCGCGATTAGCATGTCTTCATACCGTCTTCTGTCGAGAGCCGTCTTATAGTTCGAATCGGCCTCGACGCTTCTGTATGTTTCGTACGCGAAATTTCTTTTCATATCATCTCCAGCGAGCAGGATCCACTTCATTGGGATCATCTATCGCGAGCGCGCGAAGCTGCAAAACAACATCGGCCGGCAAGGGCCCAAGAGAGAGGGCTTCCGCTGCGGATCCAAGGTGCCGACTGTTGGATGTCCCCGCAAGAGATACCGCTATCGCGGGTTCCGATAACGTATACCGAAGCGCGAGCGCTGTCAGCGAAATCCCGAGGTCTCCGGCTATGTTTTCCGCCTTCTGCGCCGCGCGCTTAAGCGCCGCGCGCGAGGGAGGCAAATATTCCGCCCGGCCCGCAAATACGCCCTTCAGATATACCGAGCGGTTGATAACACCGACGTCTTTCGCCTGCGCCGCGGCAAATACCGGCACCATCCTTCGGTCGGCGATACTGAACGCGACCTGTACCGCGTCCGCGCCGCATTCTATAGCCGCGAGCGGTGCCGGCTCTCCCCGCGTTGAGACGCCCCAGTAACGGATTTTTCCTTCCTGCTTCAGCTTTGAGATAATCGCGGTGAGAACGCCTTCCCGCAATTGCTCCGCGGAAGGCCCGTGTAAAAGAAGAAGCGGCAGAGTTTCAATCCTCAATGTCCGCAGGCTGCTTTCAACCTGTTCAAAAATCTTCTTTTTCATTTGAGCCGGAGTAAGAACTTCTCCATCCTCAAGGAATTTCGCGCACTTCGTGCATACCACGACGCGCGGGTTCTTCAATATACCTGACTTTCCTATCCTCTCTTCCGCAAGCCCGTAGTAGTTTGCGGTATCAAAAAAAGTAACCCCCAGTTCCACGGCGGTTCTCAAAAGTTTGATGGCCTCCTTTTCGCTTGGAAGCTCCGGCGCTCCGAGTCCATAGGCAAAACCAATTTCGGCAGTGCCTAAGCCGAGACGGGACACCGTAAGACCGGTTTTCCCGAGGGTTCCCTGCATGCGTACGCCCGTCATTCGCCTATCATAGAAGAAAACGGGACAATGACAAACCGGAATGAATGCCGTACAATCGGCCACATGGCAGTTAAAACAAAGTATCGGCACATCAAGCCCGATTTCAAACTCCGCGAAACGCCGCTCTTTAAGCGGCTTGCCTCGCTTGAGCCGGTCTCTGCCAGGAACACTTTGCCGCTCACGTGGGCCAAGGCAAAAGATTTTACCGTCTGGGACGACAGGGGCAACAAATGGATAGATATGACCTCCGGTATTTTTGTCGCAAATGCCGGACACGCCAATCCCAAAATAAAAGCGGCTATCAAACGCCAGCTTGATAGTGACTTGCTGTTCGCATACAACTACCCTACAGATATAAAAAAGAGGTTCATAGAGAAACTGCTTGCGCTTTCACCCAAGCATTTCAACGCGATGACGCTGCTTAACTCCGGCTCGGAGGCCATGGACACTGCCTACAAGCTCATCAAGCTCTACGGAAACAAAACGGGAAAGAAATACATCGTGAGCTTTACTGGTAATTACCACGGTCGAGGATTGAGCAATGATCTGATCTCCCGAGGCAAGAGCAACGCGGCATGGTCAGGCGTTACAGATCCTGGCGTCGTATTTTTGGATTTCCCTTACGATAAACACGCGAAATTTGATCCAGGAAAACTGCCCCGCGGCAAAGAAATCGCTGGATTCGTCATTGAGACATTTCAGGGCTGGGGGTGTTGGATGTACCCGAAACAATTTTTGCGCGATTTGTACACGTTTGCAAAAAAGAACAAGGCGCTCGTATGCTTTGATGAAATGCAATCGGGATTCTACCGCATGGGCCCCCTGTACGGCTACATGACCTACAGCGATTTCAAACCCGACATTCTCGGACTCGGCAAGGGCATTTCCTCTTCGCTCCCACTGTCCGCCGTTCTCTCTCGCAAAGAATTATTTGATATAGACGAAAATGCAGACCTTCATGGAACGCACTCGGGCAATGCCCTCTGCGTCGCGGCCGGACTCGCTAACTTGGAATTTTTGAGTTCGCGCACGGAGATAGAGCGGCGCAAAAAGACCTTCGCGATTTTTAAGAGAGAGTTGCGGGCACTGGAGCAATCGCCGCTCATTCGCCAAGTCAACGTAAGCGGACTTATCGCCGGCATCATTTTTGAAAAGAAAGAGGATTCAATGGCTATCGTGCGCGATTGCGTGAGCCGCGGCGTACTCCTCATGCTTATTCCGCGCAACTCCATCAAGCTGGCGCCTCCTATGACCATAACTGCGCAAGCGATTCGGGAAGCGCTCCGCGTGCTTCGAGAAGCGATAAAGCGGCGGGAAATGAATGTTTAAGAGGAATTATTCTGAAGGTAATCGTATATCTCCCACGAGCCCCCCTTCAGCGTATATTCCGCGAACGCGAAATCCTCCTGCTTGTCTATTTCTCCAGAGTCAGGGCTTACGAATGCAAGAATCCTATCGCCGTGCATCGTGTGCGTTTTCTGTATAAAGTCCGTTTTTAAAATATCCACGTAGCCGTCGGGCTGGTAGACCGGCGGGAACGCCTGGCGCGGCAGATTCCAATATTCGGGACGCGGGTCCTGTGGAAAGAGGCCGGTAAAATATCCGTTTTTGATGCCGAACAGTTTATACGGCGACTCGCGCATCTCATAACCGGAGCGCAGAGAAGTCGCATCTTTATGTTTCGCAAGCATTTCTATCGCCCTGTCTATATCTTCCGGTATGCGCAAGGGAGTCGTCGGCCGCAGATGCACCAGGAACTCCGGAACCGAGGATTCATTCTTTTGGAACCACGAAATGGCATGCTCCACGAATTCAATGTCGGGAGACGTGTCTCGCGCGAATTCCGCAGGGCGCATGAAAGGGGTCTCTGCCCCAAAACTCCTGGCCACTTCCGCCATCTCCTCGCTGTCGGTGGAAACGATAACGCGCTCTATTTTCTTTGACAGTTTCGCGGCAGCGATTGAATATGCGATGAGGGGAAAGCCACAGAGAAGCGCGATGCTTTTTTTCGGAACTCCTTTGGACCCGCCGCGCGCGGGGATTATGGCATACATACCTTGTGCATTGCCGGTCATTTGCGCCTAAGCTTCTTGATGACCTCTTCCTCTTCCGGATAGATCACCTTTTGTCCGTCGCCCAGAGAAATATGATGTTCGCGAATCCAGCGGCACAGGTTGGCGAAAGCGCCGGGTTCTACGGAGCTTCCCTGATCGCTCCCCCACATGCCGCGCTCCAGAGTCAGATGCTTCTCAATGAGCACGGCGCCCATTGCGGCCGCGGCGAATGTCGGCACAATGCCGGGGTCATTGCCTGAAAATCCTATCGGCACATCCGGAAATTCCTCACGCAGAGTCTGCAGGGCGCGCAAATTTATCATCGGCAGAATACGACCGGTCTCTTCTTTCGGATACACTCCTGTGCACTGGAGCACGATGAGGTTGTCGGTGCCGAGCACCTCGACCGCATGCCGCACCATCTCTATGTTGCTCAAGCCGGTAGAAAGGATTACGGGGCGACCCTTAGAATGTATGTGCCGAAGAAGTCCGTCGTCGGTGAGTGACGCGGACGCAATTTTGTATGCGGGCGGGTTGAACTCTTCCAGAAAATCAACGGAGTCCTCGTCCCACGGAGAAGCAAACCACAAAATCCCCTTCTCTTTGCAATAGCGGTCTATTTCCGCGTACTCTTCTTTGGTGAATTCAAGTGCATACTTCTGGTCGCCGTTGCGGGTGTCCTTGAAATCGCTCGCCGTGAGGCGCGCGACAGACTCTTGCGGGAGAACACCGCGCGCAATCGCTTGTTCTATCAAAAATCGCGGCACCTCGCGGGACTTTTCGCGCTCCTCCGGAGAGAAAACAATATCAACTGTCCGCTTCTGAAATTTCACCGCGTCGGCTCCTGCATCCACGGCTTTATCGATGAGCTGTTTCGCTATTTTTACATCGCCGTTATGATTAATTCCCAATTCTGCAACGATAAAAACCGGCTCCGAGTGGCCTACAACTTTATGCGCTATAGATACTTTTGCCATATGCGAAAGGATCTCATTATACCTCGCCTCGTATTCTTTGGAAACATACGTTGCGAACCTCGCTGACTTTGCTAGGATGAAGGAGCGACGGCCGCGCTCCAAAGGACGGTCGGGTTTCAAAGGACATTACCCGACACGATCCTGCAGGATCGCATGATTTCGCAAAATCACATGAAAATAAAGAAAATAGACCCCGCGTGCAATCTGGACACCATCCGCGACGGCCGCGGCGGAATTTTCACGTTCTACCCCGGTAAGCCCATCGTGGAGTTCAATTTTCAATTCGTGAACAAAGGAAAGATCCGCGGCAACCACTACCACCCCGAATTTGACGAGTACTATCTTTTTACGGAAGGCAGCGCGGTCGTCGTGACAAAATCGGACGATGGAAAAGAAGAATTTTTGTACGCCGGCAAGGGTGATTGCGTATTCGTCCCGCAAGGAGTTCCGCATGTGACGTATGCCATCACCGATTTCAATCTCATCACCTTTTTAACGAAGAAGTGGGACGACTGCAAAACGCCGATCGTGCATGAGAATCTTGGAATGGGAAAGGGCGACCACGGCGACCCGTCGTACAAACCACCGGTGAAATAATTCACCGGCGTTAGATGACTACACAAAGAAAAATCAGGTTCGGAGTAATCGGCTGTTCGCGCATCGCGAAGAAGTCCGCGCTGCCGGCGCTCCTGGATTCTAAATTTGCGGAACTCGCGATGGTGGGGAGCCGCGAAGAAGAGGCCGCGCGCGCATGCGCGGAACAATTCGGCTGCGATTTATTCGGCACTTACGAAGACGTGCTCTTGAATAAGGATGTTGATGCGGTTTACATTTCCCTTCCCAATACTTTGCATGAAGAATGGACTATCAAGGCGGCGCGGGCGGGGAAACATGTGTGGTGCGAAAAGCCTGCCGCGCTTTCCTATGCGTCGGCGAAGAAAATGACTGCGGCGTGCAAAAGGAACGGCGTGCGATTGATGGAAGGATTTATGTTCCTCCACCATCCGCAACAGGCAAAAGTGAGGGAACTGATAGCGGAGGGAGATATCGGTGAACCCAAAACGTTTGATGGCTCGTACACGTATCCAATGCCAAAGACGGGCAACATCCGCCTCAACGCCGGTCTCGGCGGAGGCGTGTACAACGATGCCGCGGTGTACCCGATTTGTGCGAGCCGGATGATATTCAAAGACGAACCGCTCTCTGTTACTTGCGCACTCACGATTGATCCGGCGACGAACGTCGATGTAAAAGCCGAAATGACCCTCGACTATCCGAATGGCAGGACCGCCCGGATGCTCGCCGCCTTCGACGAAACGTACCTCTCCACGTACCGTGTTTCCGGTGAAAAAGGGCGCCTTTCTCTGGAGCGGGCGTATGCGGTGCCGAACGACATGGCTGTGAAAATATTTCTGGAACACAACGGCG
>Ga0209211_10005770_pt1 | contig 18285 bp, 13 predicted proteins | sample RifGroA2_FD_183992 | JGI IMG/M metagenome (GOLD analysis project Ga0209211, IMG submission 183992) | Groundwater microbial communities from Rifle, Colorado, USA - Groundwater A2 (SPAdes) (version 2) | ecosystem: Environmental > Aquatic > Deep subsurface > Groundwater | place: Rifle, Colorado... | reverse complement strand
GATCTCTTTGCGCTGCTCTCTATACCAGAACCCGAATATCCAGCCCGAGTTATTGTGCTCAGTAAGTATCTTGAGTGCAGGAAGGAAGAAATCCTTGATAAGATGCTTATTGCTTTCAGCATATTGCGCAGATACCGTTGCAATAATTTGATTCAAGGTAGAGAGATCATTTTTTGCTTTTGCTGCCACATAAATTTTCTTGAGCAAATCTTCATCCACTTCCTTCGCAAACTCAAAAAAGCGAGCCAGAATAAATAAATAGTGCCCCTCATCAAGCCAGATAGACATCAGTTGATATGCTAAGCTTTTCTGATCTGTTTCCGAAATGCCGCATAATATGGGGATCATGAAGCCTTCGAGTTGATCTGAAGCCTCAGATAGCAGACGTAGCGCCAATGTTGGAGATAACCTCCCGAAGCTCTCTAGAAACTTTCCAAAATAAGGAAAAGTGGCCAAATCATTTGATTTGATGCCAGCATAATTTAGAATCCGCTCTTTCCACATTGGATAATTTCCTTCGCTAATCGAGGCAGCAAATTCTGCGGCCTTTTGCTCACGCAGCGTTTTTTCGCGGTCGTAATTCTCATGTATGGATTCCATTTCTTTCCATTCACTGAAAACGCCCTGAAACCCGATCAGTATCTTGAAGATTTGATATTCAGCATGACTATCTATAATCTTTTTTATATCTACTGCTAAAGCCTTGACTTGTTCAGCGGTACCCCGACGGAAAAAGAAATATGCGTCATGCTCAATCCTTTGTATGATCTGCAAATCTTCATTTTCCACTATTCCCTTCATGAACTGCAATACGACAAGTGTATCGTTCATAATCATGGCAAGCACATCATCCCCATAAGCTCCAATGTGTGGCGTACGCGTAGCTGAATGCATGGCCCCGATAACGATTTTCTTTTGCTCAATCGTTTCAACCAAAGCATATAGGTTCTGGAGGATATCCAGTGTTTTCCTTCGAATAGCTTTAACGCCATCCATAGCAGGGACAGCGCCTGAGCGTATGGTAACGGATTTATAGCTCCAACTTGTTCCCTCAATCGTGGGCGAAAGCATTTTATTGCAAGCGGCAACTATCCCTGAAAAGAAATTACATTTTTGCATATCGTTAAAAGAGGAAATCTTTTCGATAACCTTTTCCTGTGGGCCCCATCCGAGTCCAGACCAATCTTTTCCGTTCCCATAAAAGATAGCCAGATCATAGCCTGCCAATGTTTCAAGACCATGCTTTGCCTGTTTTGCCACGTCTTCATTGATATGAGCAGAATACTGAAAAAACATGTCTAGAATAGGGATGGGTTGGTAGTAGCGTAAACGTTCTATCATCTCCAACACCTTAACACCTAAGATATTGTTATTCTGGTATTCATGTAGCCTTTCAGCAGGGTAGCCCAATATGTTTTGATATGTTAGTTTTAACGTTTCAAGCCTTAACATCAAGGTTTTTGCAATTTCGACAGCTTTCTCATGGACACGATACGCGATTGTATCAAGCAATTCTAACTGCTCAACGATTTGGTCATATTGCGTTTCTATTTGAAGTGCCGCATCAATCTTATCAACCTCTTTATTCAAAGCGTTCTGTGCAACTTCGCCTGCCGTGCGCGCAAGTTGTTTTAGAGCTTTTTGTTTAAGATTGGTATCTATACTCATTACGTATCCAATATCTCCAGTATTTCAGACATGACTGTATTTGCTGCTTGTTCACATACAGCTTTATTGCCGGGAAGGTAATGATTGCCGGTATCTGCTATTAACCCCGTTAAGGCCAGTCTTTCGGCAACATTATTTACAATCCTAACAGTATGACCTTTTTCCTGCAAAAGGTTGGCTAAATCTGCCTTAGAGATAGGAGCAAACCAATTCACATAACCCAGAATTCTCATCTGAAGCAACTTTTCTTCATCTTGTATATTTTTGATCGCCATAGCTACGCCGGAGGAATCAGCTTCCAGCCTTTCATTCATTTTGAGGCCGTTATCTGTGAGCGAATCAGGGGGGGAGAAAGCATCTGTTGTACTAAGTATAGAATCTGATGCAGAAAGATCAATAATTGCTAATATTTCTGCTGCATCCGTATACACGCATTGCTTTTTATCTTTCAGTGCCTTTGATAAGTTACCGTCTTTACACAGGCATAACAATTTGACGGGTTCGCTAAGGATATCAAGCGCAGCTTCCAAAATCCAGGCATCTGGGATATCTTTTCTTCTTTTATCTCTGCTGTTTTTATCGCTACGCTGAGAAAGCGTAGCTCCATCGAATGGCGCTTTCCAAGCAAAGTAATTTTTCCAGACCCTTGAACCATGATGCGATTGCGGCTCAGCAATCACGACCCCATGATGTAACAACTCCTCAACTATTTTTTGAGACTCCGATTCAATCTTATCCATAGCTGGGAAAATATCAGACTTGATGGGGTTACTCAGTAGCTTCCCGATAGGGTTGCCACCCCATTCCCTTCGTAATTGAAACAAGCTCATCTCAGCTTTTTCAATTGCGGCAAGCAGGTTATCTCTGGATTGCGTCCTATATTCTTCAATTGCAATTCTGGAAATGTGGATTTCCACCTTTGGATCCTTATCGATGTTTTCTTGACACTCCTGAGCATACAATAGCAAGCGGTTCCAGTCCGCCTCCTGTTCTTTTGGGCGATGGCTGAGGTACGACGTGTCTACATACACAACAACTTTGGGTTTATTGGAACTCACTAATAGCCCCTTTTATGACTCGCGCGCAGCCTTTTCCAGTGGTCATAAAACCTCCTCGTTCCAAAAAGTCTGGGCCTCTGCACATTCCAGGCGCTCCCCTTCCCACTCGCGGGAAAAAGCGAGCGCACGGTCCTTTATTTCACATAATGACAGAGGCAATCTTGACCATCCTTATTCAGCGCAATTTTAAAAAACATCCTCCCCATCATAAACTGTTTACTCCAGATTTTCAAGGGAAAAAGGCAGTCGTTATTTACGGGCAGGACAGGTCGAGCTCACTCTTGCCTGCTTCAAAACAACGAATTAAAGAAGTTGGTTATCGTCCCACCCTTTTTCTTTGCTTTGTGGGATGGTTGGGGTTTTTCCGTTACTACGATATTCCTGCTGAAAACGACGCGCCACGCACCGTCTTCTTTGATCAGTTCCAGATTGAGTGTTTCGTGGCCGTAAAGCCTGAAAGGGCTTGAAACCATCGCTAACGCTTTTTTATTGTCAAATTTATTCAACGTCACCTGATCAATGGTGAAGTCCCGGATTTTGATGCGGTCGCTGGAGTGGTCTCCTATAAATTCATCCAACGAGTACCCCTGCTGGGATGCATGTGAGAGGCACGCGTAGGCGCCTTTATAATCGCCCGATTTGATGCCGGTCAAAAATGAGGTTGTGCTGGCAATGATTGCCGATGTCTTACGCATGGGCTCGGTTACAAGAAACAGGCCCAGCAGAAACATAACTGCCAGAACAGAATATGCTGCAAGGGCATAGTTCCTCTTATTTCTGAATATATTTTCTTTCAGCCATGCCCGCTCGATGAATATAATGGTGCCGATGACGAGTGCGCCAAGGACCCATGCAACAGCAGCATTATCTTTTAGCAGAACAGAAGCGACTATCCCGATGAATGCATTGATCATGGTGATGTAAATACCTTGCTTGTTCATGTACCGCCTTTAATGACCTTGTTCATATGAATACCGCGTTTATAATGCCACGGGTTGATGGTGTGTGCCTGATCCGACGCGAGGTTTCATCCCCGAAGGTTGAAAAAACCCCCACAATCCCATCGGGATTCGAGGGGGTCTATATGTCACTTGCAGTTAGTTCCCACGTACAACCAATCCTAAATATCTATGTTCCTCGCCTCAAGAGCATGTTTATAAATAAAGGCCTTTCTTGGTTCAACCTGGTCGCCCATCAGAGTGGTGAACATCTCTTCTGCCTTGACCGAGTCTTCTACGGTCACCTGCAAGAGCGTCCTTTTGTCAGGGTCCATGGTCGTCTCCCACAACTGCTGCGGGTTCATCTCTCCAAGGCCCTTATACCTCTGGATGGAAAGTCCTTTTTTGGATGCCTCGGTTGCAACAGACGCTATCTCCTTGAATGAGCTGACCTCTTTTGTCTCGCTCTTTATGTTCATTGTGTAAGGTCCGCTGCCAAAGGCCTCGATCATTTCCTTGTATATATTGGTCAGCTCTTTGAACTCGGGCCTTGCAAAGAGCTCTGCGGATATATTCAGTTTATAATTCTGTCTCCTGAACTCAAAGCCGAATGCCTCATGTTCTTCATCGGCTATGATCTGTTCGGGCTTGAGGTCAGGGAAGCTTGCTGTCAGTTTATCCTTAAGGGCGATTAGCTTTTCCTCTGATTTAAGATCACCGTTATTTATGGACCACTCAACAAGTTTTTCAATAACTGCCGGGTCTTTCCTCTTCCTCTCGAACCAGTCGAGGAGTTTTGCGTAAGAGGCTATCTTTTTCAGATACGGGATGAGTCTCTTGCCGCCGATGTCACCCTTGGGAGTGGCAATGGTTATGTCCTCAACCGCCAGCTCAAAGAGCATCTGCATCAGGTCTGCTTCGTTCTGGATATATTTTTCGGTCTTGCCTTTTTTGACCCTGAACAACGGGGGCTGGGCAATATAGATAAAACCCTTTTCAATAAGTTCGGCCATCTGCCTGTAGTAAAAGGTGAGCAGGAGGGTCCTGATATGTGCGCCGTCAACGTCAGCGTCAGTCATGATGATTATCCTGTGGTACCTTGCCTTTAATGCGTCAAAATCACCTGTGCCTATGCCAGCGCCTATGCCCGTGCCGAGGGCGGTTATTAATATCCTGATCTCTTCAGAGCCGAGCATCTTGTCGAAACGTGCCTTTTCAACATTGAGTATCTTGCCTCTCAAAGGAAGTATCGCCTGGTAACGCCTGTCCCTTCCCTGCTTTGCAGAACCGCCTGCAGAGTCTCCCTCTACTATGAACAACTCAGACCTTGCCGGGTCTTTTTCAGAACAGTCGGCAAGTTTGCCGGGCAGTCCTGTGTCTTCAAGCACGCCTTTTCTCCTGGTGAGTTCCCTCGCCTTTCTTGCTGCTTCTCTTGCGCGGGACGCCTGTATCGCTTTTTCTATTATCTTCCTTGCAACCGCAGGGTTTTCCTCAAAATAAATCGAAAGGGTCTCGTTTGTTATGGATTCTACTATGCCCTTTACCTCGCTGTTGCCGAGCTTCATCTTTGTCTGGCCTTCGAACTGGGGATTTGGTATCTTTATGCTTATGACTGCTGTAAGACCTTCCCTTATGTCATCGCCTGAAACACTCTCTTTGCCTTCTTTTATTATGCCGGCAGATGTCGCATAGCTGTTTGAAGTCCTTGTGAGCGCTGACTTGAAACCGATAAGATGGGTGCCGCCTTCCCTGGTGTTTATATTGTTGGCAAAGGTATAGATGTTCTCAGCGTAACTGTCGTTGTACTGGAGCGCTATCTCCGCGATTATACCGTCTTTCTCGCCTGTGATGAATATAGGCTTTGGGTGGAGCGCTGACTTGTTTTTATTGAGATGTTCAACAAAAGAGACTATGCCCCCTTTATAGAAGAATACCTCGTTCTGGGATGTCCTTTCATCGGTTATGGCTATCTGTAGCCCCTTGTTCAGGAAGGCAAGCTCCCTTAATCTCTGGGCAAGTACATCATGGTGGAATTCTACTACCTCGAATATTTCGTGGTCCGGCTTGAACGTTACCTTTGTGCCTTTTGACTTTGTCTTTCCGACAATTGCGAGCGGTGCGGTCGGTATGCCTCTTTCAAACCTCTGCTGAAAAACAAGGCCGTTCTGTTTGATCTCAACATCAAGCCACTCTGAAAGCGCGTTTACAACAGATACGCCGACCCCGTGGAGTCCGCCTGAAATCTTGTAGGCGCTCGACTCGAACTTGCCGCCTGCATGGAGCTCTGTAAGGACAATCTCTGCAGCGGTCCTGCCCTCAGGGTCAGTCGGGTGTTTATCTGTGGGTATGCCCCTGCCATTGTCTATTACCGTACAGCTGCCGTCATGGTGCAATATAACATCAATGTTGTCGCAATAACCGCCAAGCGCCTCATCAACGCTGTTGTCAACCACCTCATACACAAGGTGATGCAGTCCGTCAATGCCTGTAGACCCTATATACATCGCAGGCCTCATTCTCACTGCGTCAAGGCCCTTCAGGATCTTTATGTCGTCAGCCCCGTAGGCCTCTTTCTCCTGGATCTCTTCCTGATTTGTTTCTTCCATTTGTCTCCCTCAATCAAAAAAGTTCTTCTGTTTTATAGCCTCATCGGCATAATTACGCATTTGTAGTCATTGCTGCCGTCCTGCATTATCAACGCCGGGCTCAAAGGCTCGTTAAGCCTGAATACCACCTTTTCAGAGGTGATGACATTTAATGCGTCTAAAATATATTTTGCATTAAATACAATTGTCATCGGGTCGCCTGAATATTCAACAGGTACCTCATCCTTTGCCTCTCCGAGGTCAGGGTTTGAGGCAGATACGATCATATTGTTTGAATCTATCTCAACCTTGACTGCGCTGCTCCGCTCTTTGCTCATTATCGAGACCCGCCTTAGGGTCTTTGCAAGAAAATTTTTGTCTACAGCAAGGGTTTTCTCATTATTGGCAGGTATCACCTGCTCGTAGTTCGGATATGTGCCCTCTATGAGTCGTGTTAAAAACTGGATGTTCCCTATCTCAAACAGGATATGGTTTTTACCTATGACCATTTTTACGTCCTGCTGCTCGTCACTCAGAAATTTTCTCAGCTCAGCAAGGGATTTTCTCGAAATGATCACCTTTTCTTCATCCTTGATCTTTGACTCGACTGACCTTTCAGAAAACGCCAGCCTGTGACCGTCAGTGCCTACGATTATCATAACGCCACCCGGTTTAATGTGGAAGAGGAGACCGTTCAGCACATACCTTGTATCAGACTCTCCTGTGGCATATATGGACCTGTCAATGACCTCCAGGAGCATATCGGACTTTAAATTCAGGTCCCTGGACTCACCGGCTGCGGACAGGGCAGGCCAGAGGGGGAATTCATCGCTCGAGAGACATGAGATGCGGAAATAGCTCTTGCCTGCCTTGACCTTTAACCATTGGGCATCAACAGATTCAAGCGTTATCTCACCATCCATCTCCCTTACGATCTCCAAAAGTTTTTTTGCAGGGATACACATTTTCCCTGGTTCAGTCACTTTGAGCGAAATGGGTTCTTTAAAAGCTGTTTCAAGGTCTGTGGCAGTGATGTATGCGCTTCCCTCCTCTGCATTGAGCAGAAAATGGCTCAGGATAGGCATTGTGTTCTTCTTTTCGACTATGTTCTGAATATCAGAAAGCTTTTTTTGCAACTCATCCCTTTCGACAGTTACCTTCATTGTTCCCTCCATTCTTTGGAATTATGAATTAAAAATTATGGGCATAACCCGTAATCCATAATTATTTCAGCCGCTTATTTTTCTGATAATATTCTCTACGCTTTTATTGAGATTTTCGTCCTTTTCTCTCTTCTCATCTACCTGCTTGCAGGCGTATATCACGGTAGCGTGGTCCTTGCCTCCAAAATATCTGCCGATTTCGCTTAATGAGTGTTGTGTCAGCTGCCTGGACACATACATGGCTATCTGCCTTGCATTCGCTATTTCCTTTGTCCTCTTTTTGGCCTTAAGTTCAAGCAGCTTTATGCCAAAATATTCACAGACAGTCTTCTGTATCAAGTCTACTGTCACAGGCCTGTCATCATCAGAGATAAGGTCCTTGAGCACATTCTTGGCCATTTCCCTGTCTATGGGCATTCCGGTCAGTGATGCGTGAGCGCCGAGCTTGATCAGACATCCTTCCAGCTCCCTGATATTGGATTTTACCTTTGTAGCTATAAAGTAAGCGACTTCCTCTGAAATAACAAGTTTTTCGAGCGCAGCCTTTTTATATATGATTGCGACCTTTGTTTCAACCTCAGGCGGCTGTATATCAGCTATAAGGCCCATACTGAACCTTGACCTCAGCCTGTCTGTGATATCGGATATCTCTAACGGCGCCCTGTCGCTCGATATTACAATCTGACGCTGTTTCTCATAAAGGGAGTTAAATGTGTGAAAAAACTCCTCCTGGGTTGTGGTCTTGTTTGCTATAAATTGTATGTCATCAATAATCAGGACATCCACGTTCCTGTATTTGTCTTTGAAATCACCCATTTTTTCGTGTCTTATTGCGGATATGACTTCATTGGTGAACTGTTCAGCTGACACGTAATAAACTGTCATCCCCGGATTTTTGTCAACAATAGTATTGCCTATGGCGTTCATGAGGTGTGTCTTTCCAAGCCCGACCCCTCCGTACAGGAATAACGGGTTATATGCAAACCCCGGGTTTTCCCCTACCCTCTTTGCAGCTGCCTGGGCAAACTGGTTGGAAGGACCCACCACAAAATTATCAAATGTGTATTTTGGATTGAGATGTATCCCCCTGTTTGCGAGTCTTGTCCGCCTGCTTTCAAGCTTGGAATCAAGCCTCCTCAAGGCCGCGTCCTCTTTTTCAGCGGTTTTGTACTTTACTGTCAATGGATAACCAAGCATGCCTTCCATGACCTCTGAAATAATTGAGGGATAAAAATCCTCTATCCACTCCCTGAAAAACCTGTTGGGGATCTCCAAAGTCAGGGTCTTGTCCTTTATGTGAAGGATCTTCATGGGCTTGAACCATAATTCAAACAAACTGCTCCCAACCTTCTCAGATATTTTTAACAGGCTGCCGTTCCATAATTCTTCAGTGTTCATATATGCAATTGTTCCTTAAACAAACAAAAAAACTTCAATTTATTCATAGGGTTGTCAACATGTTTTCAACAATTGTTAATAACTTTCCAACTTTGATTGCTCATTATAGCCTAAATGTTGAAACAAGGGCAATAATTTGTTGGCCGCAATGTTAGTCTAATGTCAGCTAAAAGGCAATGTGTAAATTATCAATAACTCTGTACACTTCTTACCTGAGCAAACCCACTGTTAACCCTTGTATTTTTGCCACTTCTAACAAACAAACAGCCCCTACTGTTACTACTACTTAAATCATATATAAATTAAAAACAGGGATACTTTTTATACTTTCCTTGATGATGCCATCATTTTAAGGTAAGCCTTGATAAAAACATCCAGATTCCCATTAAGCACTGAATCAACATTACCTACTTCCATGTTTGTTCTATGATCTTTAACTAGCCTGTAGGGTTGCAACACATAAGATCTTATCTGGTTTCCCCATGAAATCTCTTTTTTATCACCTGCAAAGGTCTCTATTTTTTCTTCTCTTTCCCTTATAGAAATATCATAAAGCCTGGATTTCAATATCTTCATTGCAAGGGACCTGTTTTTATGCTGGGACCTCTCGCTTTGACAAGATACTATTATATTCGTAGGAATATGGACTATCCTTACAGCGGAAGAGACTTTATTTACATGTTGCCCGCCCGCCCCTGATGCCCTAAATGTGTCAACCCTCAGGTCTTCATCCCTTATATCAATGGCAACAGTATCTTCTATTTCAGGATAAACAATTACTGCTGAAAAGGATGTATGTCTTCTTTTATTTGCATCAAAAGGTGATATCCTCACAAGCCTGTGGACCCCGGCTTCACCCTTTAAATAACCGTATGCATAAGGACCTTCTACTGTAAAAGTAACACCCTTTATCCCAGCTTCTTCCCCTGGTTGAAGGTCTACAATGCCTGTTTTAAACCCGTGGGTCTCGGCCCATCGAAGATAAATGCGCATCAGCATCTGCGCCCAGTCCTGGCTCTCAACACCGCCTGCCCCGGGGTGTATTGAGACTATTGCATTGTTTCTGTCAACCTCCCCTGAAAGGAGAAGCAGCATTTCCATATTTTCAAAGTCTTTTTTAATGTTATCTATTTCTTTTTTGAAGTCCTCAAATAGTATTTCACCTTCTTCATCGTTAAGAATATTTATGGAGTTCTCAAGGCCGGTTATTTTATCCAGGAGAGATTCTACTGGCAGTATCTTTCCCTGCAAATCTGTTTTTGCCTTCTGTAGTTCTTTTATTTTTTCAGGGAATTCCCACAAATCTTCCGACGACAGTTCCGACTCTGTTTTGGATAGTTCAAAATTAAGCCTGTCTAAATCAAAGATAACCTCGTAATGATACGGCCTTTTCCTTTAATTCATTCAGATCCGTAATAAGGTCATTTTTTAAGAGCATATAGATTTTCCTCCATATTTTTATTTCTTTTTTATCAATAAAAGCAAAGAACAGACAATACAGAGATATGAAAATATGTCCCCGTATTTCGTATATGCCGACAAAGTCCTGTCGGTCCTTACGTTTCCCACAAGAGAAGTCTTTTGAAAGAGCTGGGTCCTGTCCAAAATCCTTCCGGAACTGTCTATAAAACCGGATATTCCGGTATTGGCGGCCCTTATAACAGGTTTCCTGTTTTCTATTGCGCGGAAAACAGATACACTGAAATGCTGATATGGGCCATAAGTGTTTCCAAACCACGCGTCATTAGTTATGGTAACAATAAAATCCCCGCCTCTGGTGTAAAATTTTCTCACAAGGCCGGGGAATATTATTTCATAGCAGATTAAGGTGCCGAAACTTCCAAATGGAGTTACTGCCTTTGTATAGCTGTATCCTGGAGAGTAATCGCCGATTCCGACCGTGAGTTTTTCAACAAAAAACAAGAGACTTCGCAGGGGCACATACTCACCAAATGGTACTAAGTGGATTTTATCATAAATATAAGATACATTTCCATCATTGTTGAGGAGCACGACGCTGTTTGTGGCCCTTAATTCAGATTTCTGCGGCTTTTTTTCAGTGCCCTGGTTCCTGGACCCTGAATGTTGCTCTTTTAGCAGTACACTTCCGAAAAGCAAATAAGAATTAAGCTGTTTTTGAAAGGCAACCATATCTTCAGTAAGGACTCTGTCCTTACCAAAATAAAATGGCGCAGAGGTTTCAGGCCAAATAATCAGGTCCGGTTTTTTTCCGGCAACAGATAGAGATATTTCTTTATAGGTATCGAGCACTGTTTTCTGATAAGAAGGGTCCCATTTCTTGTCCTGCTCTATGTTCCCCTGTGCAATCGCAACGGTTATGTCCCTGCCTGCCCGTTCCTGGTGCAGTCTGAAAAGACCATAAGAAAGAGTTGAGATCAAGGCAAGAGAGAGAAGGACAAAACCGCTGAAAGTCGGAAGAAATGAATAGAGAGGACGCTCTTCATGCCGCCGCTTGAGCAAAAGTATATCGGCAATGGCCCCGTTTACAGCCACAATCAGGAATGAGATCCCATAAATACCTGTGATGTCCGCTATCTGGATAAAAGGTAAAAACCTGTACTGGCTGTATCCAAGGCTTGACCATGGAAACCCGGTCAGGGCATAAGAGCGTATAAACTCAAGGGTTGTCCACAAAACAGGGGCAATAAACAATACGGGAAAATCTGTCTTCCTTATGTAAAGAGAATAGAGCAAAGAGAATATGGCTGGATAAAGGCTCAGATAGGCGCATAAAAGCAGCACAATGAGCAGGCTCGGCAAGAGCGGGATAGAACCGTACTGGTTCATTGAATGATAAATCCAGTATGTGGTACCGAAGAAGTAGACAATACCTGCAAAAAAGCCGGCCTTGAAGGCGGTCTTTTTGTCCTTGTCATAAAGGAACAGCAGCAAAGGGACCATGGCTATCCATGCAAGCGGATAAAAATCTATCCTGGGAAAGGACAAAAAAAGCAGCAGGCCTGTTAGCAGCGCATGACCATAAAAGCGGTTGAATTTTGTCTTAAGTTTATCCATAAATCTCTGCCACTAAAACCGGTACTTATGTTATCATAAACAAAGTTATGCCTGCTATTGTTATTATACCTGCCCGATACAGTTCGTCCCGTTTCCCGGGAAAGCCCCTTTGTCTCCTCTCTGATAAACCGCTAATAAGGCATGTCTATGAAAGGGCCAAATCTGCAAAGCTTGTGGAGGAGGTCTTTGTTGCCACTGACGACAGGAGAATTTATGACGCGGTGGCAGGCTTTGGCGGCAATGCAATAATGACCTCAGGAGAGCATCAGTCCGGCACAGACAGGATTGCCGAGGCGGTCTTGCAACTTCAGTCTTCAGCCGATATTATTGTTAATGTCCAGGGCGATGAGCCGATGATCGAACCCGAAATGGTGGATGACGTTATAAGGCTTCTACTTGAGGACAAAAACGCTTCCATTGGCACTCTCGCCAGGAAATTGGAAGCGCTGGAAGATATTAATGACCCGAATGTAGTCAAGGTTGTGTTCAGCGCTGATGGAAATGCACTTTACTTTTCACGGGCGCCGATTCCATATCATAGAGACAGTTATGAGTCTGGAGTCCTGAGTCCTGAGTTAAAGGACAAGGAAAAATTATTATATAAATCCGAAAACTCATCACTCATAACTCATGACTTGAGACGGTTTTATTACAAGCATATAGGTATTTATGCATACAGAAAAGATGTACTGCTGAAATTTTCAAAATTGCCGCAAACAAAACTTGAAGATATAGAAAAACTTGAACAGTTGAGGGCCTTGGAAAACGGATTCAGGATCAAGGTCAAGGAGACTGTATTTGAAACCATCGGTGTGGATACACCGGCGGATCTTGAGAGGGTGAGAAAATGGCTAAGTTTATCTTTGTAACCGGAGGAGTTGTATCAGCCCTTGGAAAGGGCATTGCCGCCGCCGCAATGGGCGCTTTGTTGGAGGCAAAAGGTCTCAGGGTGACAATCCAGAAACTGGACCCGTACTTAAATGTTGATCCCGGCACTTTAAGCCCGTTTGAACACGGTGAGGTATATGTCACTGATGACGGCTGCGAAACAGACCTTGACCTTGGGCATTATGAAAGATTTACACATGTAAGGACAGCAATTGTTAATAACTATACTACGGGCAAAATATACAACAATGTAATTACAAAAGAGAGAAGGGGCGATTACCTTGGCGATACTGTACAGGTTGTCCCCCATGTCACTGATGAGATAAAAGAGGCCATAAAATCCGCTGCTACAGATGAGTATGATGTTGTGATTGTTGAGATTGGCGGCACTGTCGGCGATATTGAAAGCCTTCCGTTTCTTGAGGCCATAAGGCGTTTCAGATATGATGCAGGCAGGGAAAATGTGCTCTATGTGCATCTTACCCTTATTCCATACATTAAGGCTGCAGGTGAATTAAAGAGCAAACCGACCCAGCACAGCGTAAAGGAATTGAGGGCGATAGGTATACAGCCGGATGTCCTGATATGCAGGTCTGAGTGGCCTGTGCCTCCTGACGTAAAGAGAAAGATAGCCATGCAGTGTAATCTTGATGCAGATGCGGTCATAGCGGCGCTGGATGTTGAAACGGTCTATGAAGTACCCCTTTGCTTTAAGGAAGAGGGTCTGGACAAACTGCTGGACAGAAAGTTGTCCCTTAATCTGCCTGATCCTGAACTGGCTGTTTGGTCGGATGTTGTTGCTCGCATGAAACATCCTTTGCTTGAAACCACTATAGCGATAGTAGGGAAATATGTCGGTCTGAAGGACGCATATAAAAGCCTTTCTGAGGCTTTGATCCACGGCGGCATTGCAAATAACGCGAGGGTGCATCTCCAGTGGGTTGATTCCGAGGAAATAGAGACTAAAGGCGCAGAAAGATTTCTCTCAGAGGTTGATGGTATTCTTGTACCGGGCGGATTCGGGAGCAGGGGCATAGAAGGCAAGATAGAGGCGATAAGATATGCACGGGAAAAGAAGGTCCCGTACTTCGGGATCTGCCTTGGAATGCAGACCGCTGTAATCGAGTTCAGCCGGAATGTTTGCAATATGTCAGCCAATAGCACTGAATTCGACCTGAATACCGGCGCCCCTGTTATTTACCTGATGGAAAAGTGGTATGACCACAGGACAGGCAAGATAGAAGAGCGCAATACAGAATCACAGATGGGCGGCACCATGAGACTTGGCGCATACCCATGTTCATTAAAAGAAGGCAGTCATGCCCATAACGCATATGGCAGGAAAGAGATATCTGAACGCCACAGGCACAGATACGAGTTCAACAATAAATTCAGGCAAATATTGTGCGACAAAGGCCTGCAGATCAGCGGCCTGTCGCCTGACGGTGAACTCGTTGAAATAGTCGAATTAAAGGACCATCCCTGGTTCCTCGGCTGCCAGTTCCACCCTGAATTCCAGTCAAAACCCATAGAGCCGCATCCCCTGTTCAAGGCCTTTATAGCAGCTTCCATAAAAGAGAAGCGGGACCTGTTCATCTAACTTGGAAGAACGCAAAACTATAGTATTCATAGGCGATTCCCTGACCGAGTATTTTAACTGGCAAGGGCGCTTTCCTGAATATGATGTTATGAACCTCGGCGTTTCCGGCGAGACAGTCGAGGGCCTTTTGGACCGCACGGACAGGATACTTCTTGCATTAAACAATCCGGACATCATTTTTCTCATGACAGGCATAAACAATATCGCGAGTGAAGATTATGAGATCATGCACGTATACAAACAAATTATCAACAAGCTGTTCGCTGTGTTCGGGAAATCCACAATAGTAGTGCAGAGCTTACTGCCTGTAGAACTTCCCTGGATAGACAACAATAAGATAAAGGAAATTAACAGCTCACTGAAAGAACTTGCGAAGAATTTTATGGCCGAATATCTCGATGTTTACAGTCTTTACACAGATCCAAATGGAAATCCTGTCAGGGAATACCTGCTTGAAGATGGGGTACATCTGAGCGATAAAGGATATGAGGTCTGGTCAAAGGCAGTGGAAGAATTTTTGAATTAATCCTGCAGCAGAATTTCGAGCAGCCCGTCAAGTTGCTCAAGAGAGTAATACTCAATCTCGATCCTTCCGCCTTTGCCTTTGTATTCTACTTTGACTTTAGTCCCCAAAGAACGGGTAAGCTTGTCTTCAAGGTCAGCCACTTCAGGCAGTTTTTCTTTCTTCTTTTTTTTCTGGATAGGTTGGGACAGTTTTTTGCAGAGCGCCTCGGTCTCTCTGACACTCAGGCCCCTTTTGACGATGTCCCGTGCAGCAGCGATCTGTTTCTGTTTCCCATCAAGTGCAAGCAATGCCTTTGCATGGCCTATTGAGAGGCTGCTGCTGTTTATAAAGGCCTTTATTTCATCAGGCAGTTTCAGTATCCGCAGGTAATTGGCTATTGTTGCCCTGTCTTTGCCTACTCTCTGGGACAGTTCTTCCTGGGTCATTGCGAATTCCCTTAGAAGACTCTGGAACGCGTCAGCGGTTTCTATGGGATTCAACTCCTCGCGCTGTATATTTTCGATCAGGGCGATTTCGATTGCGTCCTGAGGAGACACATCTTTGATAAGCGCGGGTATTTTCTTCAGGCCTGCAAGAGTTGCTGCCCTCCACCTCCGCTCTCCGGCGATAAGCCTGAAAGTGCCGTCTCCGACCCTTGATACTATCACAGGCTGCAGAACGCCCTTTTCCTTTATAGATGATGAAAGCTCTTTCAGTGCCTCATCTTTGAATATCTTTCTCGGCTGGTGCTCATTAGGAAGGACCTTACCGACCTCGATACGTATTATGTCATCTCCCTTTTCAGGTAGGAGGGACTCAAGCCCTCGGCCTAATGCCGTTTTCATTCAGGATCTCCTTTGCAAGTGATAAATAACTCTGGGCGCCTTTTGACCTCGCATCATAGAGTATTGCGGGTTTGCCGTGGCTTGGGGCTTCCCCAAGTGTAACATTCCTCGGTATTTGGGTATTATAAACTTTTTCCTTAAAGAATTTTCTGACCTCATCAGCTACCTGTGTTGAGAGTGTATTTCGGGAGTCAAACATTGTAAGCAGTATACCCTCAATATCAAGGTCCGGATTAAAAGACCCCTGCACAAGCTTGAGAGTTCTTGATAAAAGACCGAGCCCTTCGAGTGAATAGTACTCACACTGCACCGGCACAATGATTGAATCTGCTGCCACGAGCCCGTTCAGGGTCAGGAGCCCGAGGGATGGAGGGCAGTCAATAAATATATATTTGTACTTCTCCTTTATTTTAGATAATGCATTTAAGAGGATCTTCTCCCGTCCATCCCTCTGAACGAGTTCCACCTCTACGCCGAGGAGGTCTATTGTTGAGGGGATTATATGAAGGTTGGGGATCTCGGTCTCATGCAGGGTTTCTTCTATCGGAAGGCGTCCAATATATACATCGTAGAGGCTCCCCTGGATGCTGTCCCTGTTTATGCCGAGGCCGCTTGATAGGTTCCCCTGGGGGTCAGTGTCTATTACCAGGATGTCCTTCTCTGCGAGAGCAAGAGAGGCTGCGAGGTTGACTGTTGTTGTTGTTTTGCCTACTCCGCCTTTTTGGTTGGCTATTACGATTGTTTTTCCCATGGACTATTTATTGTATCATTTTTAGGCGGTTCTTGGCTGGGATGAATTATGAGGGGCCTTAGGACAATGACGTTCGGTAATTTCGGTAATTTGACCTTGACTATATTTTGTTATTAATACTATAAGTAATGTATAGACCTAAAATTTGAGGAGGAATATATAATGAGTTTTCGCAGATTGGCTATAATATTTTGTGCAATTATAAGTTGTCTTATTGTACTGTATCCGGCGGTTTCAGGAGCAGACCCGCTTGACAACTGGAGCTGGAGGAATCCCCTGCCACAGGGCAACCATCTGAATGGAGTTGCATATGGCAACAGCACATATGTGGCAGTTGGCATTCTTGGGACTATTATCTCTTCTGGCGATGGTGACACCTGGACCAAGAGAGATTCAGGGACAACAGAAGATTTGTACGGGGTTGCATACGGGAATGGCATATTTGTCGCTGTAAGCCTGCACGGCGCTGTATTGACATCCTCAAATGGCACTGACTGGACTACCAGAGTTACAGGCACATCTACTGTCTATCTGTCAAAACCCAATCTGGTATACGGTAACAACATCTTCCTCTTCCAGGGATATCAGGTTGTCATGACATCAGCAGATGGAATAACCTGGACTTCTAATGCTTTCTATGGCAACTTGTTTAGTGATATCACCTACTGCAACAACATGTTTGTAGGAGTTGGAGCAACAGAAAGCTTTAATGCAGTTGTTCAGGTTTCGACAGACGGCGCTACATGGACATATAAATCACCAAGTTCGGGCTACGGGATTGCGGCCGTTACCTGTGACAATAACAATATCTTTGCTATTGTGTATAACGGGACTATCTTCAAGTCTCCTGATGCTACAACATGGACAACCGTCGACAATACCGGCAACAATCTTAATGGCGTAGCTTATGGTAATGGTGTTTATGTTGCGCTGGGACCGGACGGCACCATAGTGAAATCAACTGACGGGTCAACCTGGTCTTCAGTTAGCTCAGGAACGACACAGCCCCTCGCCAAGGTCATTTATGCTAACAGCGTTTTTGTTGCTGCAGGTTATTATGGAACTTTATTAAAGTCTTTAGATGGGACGACATGGACTGCCATAAATCCAGGATTGGCGCAGACTTTTAGCGATGTAGCTTATGGAAACGGTATTTTTGTTGCTGCCGGCAGTGCCAATAATCCTAACGTTGGTCCAAATACCGATACCCTGAGAATATCTAAGGATGGCGGGTTGACCTGGACCCCAAAAGAAGCAGGTACTTTCTACGGACTGGCGTTTGCCCACGGCAAGTTTATTGCAGTGGGACATGCCGGGATGATTAAGGTCTCAACCGATGGCGATAGCTGGGCATCTCAGTCAATCTCTTCGATGCCGTCCCTTTATGATGCTGCATACGGCAACGGAACGTTTGTCATTGTTGGAGGGAACAACCAGGGTGCTGTGTATACTTCTCCGGATGGAGTAACATGGACACAGCAGACCATTTCAGACTCTGGCAATTTAAGTCTCTATGGTTTCTACGCTGTCAGTTACGGCAAAAATACATTTGTTGCAGTTGGAAACGGATGGAACGATACAACCTGGAGCGGTGTAGTCTTCACGTCCCAGGATGGAAAGACCTGGACATTGAAAGAATCAGGTAATCATAACGCCTTCCAGGATGTTGCTTACGGCAACGGCAGCTTTGTTGCAGTTGGCGGCGGAATATTCACCTCTGCTGACGGGGCGACATGGACAAAGGTCAGTGACGAGGCCGGCAATAGCGTATCATATGGCAATGGAATATTCATGGTGGCCAGTGAAGGAGAGCTTTTTACTTCTGAAAATGGCACAACCTGGACAAGCAG
>Ga0209211_10005767_pt1 | contig 18290 bp, 25 predicted proteins | sample RifGroA2_FD_183992 | JGI IMG/M metagenome (GOLD analysis project Ga0209211, IMG submission 183992) | Groundwater microbial communities from Rifle, Colorado, USA - Groundwater A2 (SPAdes) (version 2) | ecosystem: Environmental > Aquatic > Deep subsurface > Groundwater | place: Rifle, Colorado... | reverse complement strand
CGTGAAAACAGGCTTTCTGAGCACCCGCTCCAATGCTTTCTTATATTTTATCAGAGGCATATGTATAATTAGATGAAAAGTATTTAAATATGATAGTTACCAAAGAGGGTAACTAACATAGATAGATTTATATTTTGATTAAATGCGGATGTGCGGACGATGGCATCTTGTCAGTTACGGCATCATTATTTAGCGTTCGACTGTGTCGCTGCTTCATTTGTTATGGAAGCTATTTGACCGCTAAGGTCGGTTTCATTGCCGTAAGAAACTAGTATTTTGTCCAAATCCTTCATGAGATAACTGCCGAACTCGCTACTTGGCTGGCTGTTCACATACATCTTCAGCTTGCTGTTCCCGTTGTTGCAATACCTGACTCCATCTATGGAAAGACATTCAGAAGTCATTTCTATGTTCAGGGTGCCCAGCATGTAACCAACAGTCATGCCTGTTGCATGTGTATGAATAACATTCCCATTACTTTCCTCAAAGTGCACCAAATTGCTTCTCAGCTGATACTTTGGCTGGGAAAAATCCACCATCTGGCCGTTTACGTACATCTTGAAATCCTGATGGGTGTGTGTCGAGCCTACTGACCCTAAATTTACTGACCCTAAATTTACTGACCCTAAATTTACTGACCCTAAATTATTACTGGAAGTTGACCCTAGCAAAAAATATCCTCCAGTAACCACGGCAATGATCACGATTGCTACCAGGGCGTATCTTTTGATCTTCTTTCTCTTTGCCTTGCCATGCACTTCTTCCTTTTTCTGCTCGCCCTGTTGCTTCTTCACTTCCTTTTTTTCATGACTGCTCATGCCATGCTTGTCGGCCTGATGGCTGTTAAGCCCGTCTTCTGTATTAAATTCTTTTCCACATGTTTCGCACTTAGGCATGATAACGCCTCACAAATCTCCAGATCAAAAATAAAAATACTGCTAAAACTATAAAGCCTATTATATTCACGTACTGTACGTTAAAAAGCGCACGCTGCCAGTCGTAAAACAACTGCTTGGTGCCTGTTAGATCCATAGTATTAACGACAGCTGTTCCCTCGTAGAAGATAAATATCAAACCCATTGCTATCATCACAACGCCTGCTATAAGGTGTGTTGAATGAAACTTTTTGCCGGCAATGGATACACTCTTACCCCGGATGATTCTGCTCTTGCCAAAATTATACTTGTCATAAAAGAATGACAGTATGAAGAGCGGTACGAAAATTCCCAGCGAGTAGAACAACATAAGGAAAGCCGCATAGACATAGTTACCAAGCACGGCAGCTATTGACAATATGCCGAATAAAATCGGGCCCAGGCACGCGCTCCAGCCGACAGCAAAGGCAACGCCCATGGTAAATATGCCCGCCTGGTCATGAGACTTTGCTCTTATCTTTAATATAGACGAGAATCCTTTGCCGAAAATTTCCAATATTCCCATTAGCAGGAGGAAAAGCCCTCCTATCACAGGAAGAAAATAATATTCATTGGGGAATGAAGCGAGCGATGCTCCTATGGAAGATGCGATCATCCCAAGAATAACAAAAATTATTGCAAAACCCAGGAAGAATATTCCGGTCATCTTTGTTATGGAGCGCTTCTCCTTGAATGTATAAGCAAAGAAGGCCGGTATGGTTGGCAGTATGCAGGGCGAAAAAAGACTCAATATGCCTGCGATGAACGCTATTATGAATGATATGCTGCGCAAACTGAGCTGGGCCTGGTCTATTTCTGCTTTTTTGAGATTTTCAAGGTTAGTGGGAAGCGCGGCTGTCACAAGTGAAAAAAGCGACAGTGCCAGCAGAATGCATATTATAAAATAATTTCTAGTCATCATTACCCCTCAAGAACACTTTACTTCTAGCAACTACGCTGTCTGATTGAAAGTTACTACATTTCCTGTTTCAAGGTCTCTATAATTAGACTGCATTTGTGTGATATTACGGAAAACATACCAGCCATTAGCTTCTGTGGTGCCTACGCTCGGCCACACCTGCATCAAGATGTTATAGTATTTCGCGTCAGGTGACATTACAAACGTGGGCACAGCCTGTATTTTGTACTTGCTTACCAGCGCTTTTCCTTCAACAGAACTGATGTCGAGCAATGTTTCATTTACCAAAGCAACACCAAAGCTGGCGCCAACTATCTGTTTGTGCACCATCACGTCATAGCATTCGCTGCAGGTTGAATCACTAATATAAATCATGTCGACCAGTCCCACTATCCTGTTCGTTGCAAGGTCGCGGTATGGCGGGCGTGTAAGGTGCAGCGCATAGTTGTTATTCTTTTCAGTTGCATTAAGCTGAGGCCACAAGCTGACCATGGCTGGATACTCCAGTACGTTCTTGGAAACGATGACAGCAGGTACCTCATTCAACTCGTAAGTGCTCGTGAGAGCTTTACCATCAGTGGAATTATACTCCACGGAAATATCGCTTGCTATAACAATACCGGCATTTTCAAATGTTCTCACAATGGAACTCAGGTCTGTACATAGTTTGCAGGAAGAGTCAACAATGCGTGTAATCGTGACAAGCCCAACAACCATGCTGTCTTTGACAGAATAATATGGAGGCTGGGCTTCTATGATAACCGCATCATTTTTCACAACACCAATATTTGACCAGTAGCCTGTCAAAGCAGATGTTTTATTGATTTCACCGATTATTACCAGTGCCGGAAGCTTGGTTATTCCGTATTTGCTTATCAGTGACTGGGCATCGGTCGCAGAAGAATAAATAACATATTCGGTCAGATTTACGTTCTGGGTCTTCAGGTTCGCTATAGTACTGGCCAGGGTGTAACATTTGTCACAAACAGGCGCCTGTATCTCTGTCAGGTCCAGCTTTGCGTACACTATTGCGGGCTTTGTAGATGCTTTCTGAACATTGAGAGAAATACTGGTAAGAGTAACAACGTTGACAAGAGATATAACAATAAGTATAGCAAAAAGAACTAACAAAATTGTGTCCCCTGATGTTTTGTTACTCATTTACATCGCCGCTAACAGCCGCCTACCATTTGCGGCAGATTTTGAAGATTGCTTGGTACCTGGGCAGTACTGCCTGACGCTAAAGGTGCTGCCGCAGATGTTTTTGTGACAGAACCGCTGCTTACTGAGCTGCTAAGACTTACAAGCTGAAATGCCTGGACAGCTGATGCTATTACCAGCACAACCAAAAGCACTACCAGCAGTTTTTCTTTTTTCATGCTCTCAACTCCTAACTATTTTAATTATCTTTTAATATCCTACGTTAGCACCCGCCGACCATCTGGGGCAGGCTGCCAATGTCTGCTGTGTTTCCTGAACTTATTTTGCTAAGCAAATCCCTGTCATTTAGCACTTCTGGCGTCAGCTCAAGACCGTTCTCAAGCGCAGCCGCTGCCTTCTCCACCATGTTCCTCGGGTAATAAAGCGACTTCCATCTTGTAAGCTCCCACAATATGTCTTCATCGCTCATCTCCGGATTGTTCTGGATGAGGTATTTCGACAGCCCCATGAATGACTGTGCATGCGCGCAGCCGCACAAGTCGCGGCCACTGCTGTCGACAACAGCCGGGGCAGAGCAGCAGAATTCGCACGAGATCTTGGTTCCGATGTTGATGTATCTTTGCTTTTCCTCGGCAGAAAGCGAATCGGTTGGTATCTGCCTGTGAAGATTTGCAAGGACAGAAAGCCCTGCAACCGGGTCGTCAAAACTAACCCCAAGGGCACTGCCATAGGGCTCGGCTGCGCCTGTTGGTATGATTGTATTTATAGCGTCCTGGACCGGATCGCCGGTGAGCTTCACTGTCTTTCTGGTTGATGTATGTTGTGTAGTTCCAAGAGAGAAAAGCATGTAGCTGTTAAAAACTGTTATGACTATGAATACTGCAAGAAGAACATAAACGGTGTTTGATTTTATTTTCATGAAGTCACCAAACATTTACAAAGTCTGTAATGGTTTATAATGCACTGCCCTGTTTAAATAGCTTTCCTTTTTTAATAGTTACATTTTTTGTAAAACTATTTAAGCAAAGGCAATTACTATTGATAATATGGTAAAGGTTGACTGTATCCGCTTCAATGAAAAATCTGTTGCTGTTCTAAGCCCGCTGGAAAATGATGTTCTCAGAATACTTTGGAAAAAGGACAGTGGTATGAGGGTCAGGGATATTTATCAGATTCTCAAGAAAAAAAGAAAGGTCGCACTGACAAGCGTTGCTGTAATACTTGACCGCCTCCATGAAAAGAAGATAGTCGTCCGCAAAATAGAATTCGGCCTGGGTGGTGAGCATTATATTTATTGTTCGAGCTGCAGCAAATCGGACTTTGAACATACGGTTGTCGAAAAAACTGTTAACAGGTTAATAGACAAGTTCGGGCCAGTGGCTGTCACATACTTCAACGAGCGCTTTTCCAAGAGAGGTAAAAAATAAGGTGTCTTGAATGACTGTGGGTTGCTTTGTGGGATTTGTAGTGGATATAGACAAGGCAGCGCTGGCTTTCCTTTCCCTGTCTGTTGCTATGTTTTTCCTGATTGCTATAAAGAACTTCAAGTTCTCGACCAAAACAAAGGTCGGACTAATATACGGTCACCTCATACTTCTGTTCTTTCCATTCGTGCTTTTTACAACAGACTTTGCCTGCGGCGCCATGTGCATGTCGTGCCAAAACAACACAATTGCTCTAGTGAGTTATTCGCTGCCGACGGCGCTTGTGCTCGGAACTATTGCGGGCTTTGCTGTCATACCGGCCTTCTATACATTTTCAAGCAGGCGCCATACAAGAAACAAGGAAATAATGGCATTTGTCAGAAAATATTCTTCTCTCCTTAATATACGAATGCCGAAAATCTATATCGTGGACAAGGCAAAACCCATCGCCTTCTCATTCAAAAGCTTCCGTTCTGCCATATTTGTCTCGGTCGGCATGCTTGACATACTCAGCAAGAAAGAAATACAAGCAGTGCTGTTGCATGAGCTCACGCACATAAAACAGAAATCTTCGGTGCTAAAATTCTCTTCATTCCTGATGAATGTGCTTTCGCCGCTTTCCCTGCTGGCCAGGTTCCATCACGACACAAGCAGGGAAGAAAACGACGCGGACGAGTTTGCAATAAGAGTGCAACGCACTTCAAAATATGTTAATTCTGCAAAGAGAAAAATAAGTAAGGTCCAAGGATAGCTCTAATTCTTCAAGTAAATAACGCTAACCATGCAATTCGTTGGTTGTTTCCATTTAACTAATGATGACGAATCTTCTATTCGTCTTGCATGCCTTTATTGGAAACAACCCAATTCGTTTTAGATATATAACATAAAGTTCAATTATTATTATGAAACGTTTCTGGGAAATCGACGCCGGCCGCGGGCTGGCAGTTATACTGATGGTCTTGTTCAACTACTCCTTTGCTCTGGATTATTTTCATATATACAGGATAACAGAAGGGTGGTTCTTCTGGTGGCTTTTCCCGCGGCTTGTGGCAGGCACCTTTATTCTGCTAGCCGGACTCTCAATAACACTAAGTTACTCAAGAAACAAAAAGCCAAGCAAACACATCCGACGAGGCTTGAAGATTTTTGGCTTTGGCATTATTATAACAATTGTTACGTGGCTGGGCCTGCCAAGCGGAACAATTTTATTTGGCATACTTCATCTGATAGGACTTTCGATTATACTAGGTCTGCTTTTCATAAAATTAAAGCCGCAGCATCTCGCAATTATCGGGCTAATCATCATGGCATTCGGCTTCTACCTCAATCAGTTTTTCTTCGGGTTTAGCTGGCTTTTGTGGCTCGGTCTTGTGCCAAGCGGCTTCTATACACTGGACTATTTTCCGCTGCTGCCATGGTTCGGGATTTTTCTGATAGGAATGGCTTTGGGTAAAAATAAATATGGAAACGGCAAAAGCAAAATAAAGACACAGCCTCGCGGTTCGCGCTTTTTTTGCATACTTGGGAGACACTCGCTGCTTATTTACCTGACACATCAGCTTGTACTGGTCGTTGTTCTCTATGCATTGGGTTTGTTTTTATAAGTTGTGATTTTATTATATAATCATGACAGACCAATACGATGTAATAATAATTGGCGGGGCAGCTGCAGGCCTAACTTCTGCCATATACACCTGCAGAAAAAACCTCAAGACCCTTGTGATAACCGTAGACGTCGGCGGCCAGACTCTTCTCACAAACCACATAGAGAACTATCCTGGATACTTTACCGAGGCACCAGGCTATCCAAGCGGACCCAAGCTTATGCAAACATTTGAAGAACAGGCAAAGCATTTCGGCGCAGAATTTGTATACGGTAAGGTTAACAAAATCGAAAAAACCGATCATGGCTTTCTTGTTCATCTTACGAACGGGGAAAAATACGAAAGCAAGGCGATTATTCTTGCCTACGGAAAAGTGCCGCGAAGCCTGGACATACCGGGCGAGGACAAATTCATAGGCCGTGGTGTTTCTACCTGCGCGACCTGTGATGCACCAATAATGAAAAATAAAGTTGTAGCAGTTGTTGGTGGCGGGAATTCGGCAGTGGAGGCAGCAGAGCTGCTTGCAAGCTTTGCAACAAAGGTCTATCTTATTCACAGACGCGACGCTTTCCGCGCTGATGAAATAACACTAAACAGGATAAAGGCAAACCCGAAAATAGAATTTGTCCTCAACAGCATACCTATCGAGATAAAGGGCGACAAATTCGTGAAATTCCTCGTGGTTGAAAACGTCAACTCGAAAGAAAAACGCGAGATAGAACTGAACGGCGTTTTTGTTGAGATCGGATACATAATAGACACGGGTTTTGTAAAAGAGTTCGTTACAATAAACGAATCCAATGAGATAGTTGTCAACAACGCAGGAGAGACTGATTATCCCGGCATATTTGCCGCAGGAGACCTGACAAATGTGCCATACAAGCAGACGATAATTTCTGCGGGTGAAGGCGCCAGGGCAGGCCTTAGCGCTTATAATTACATAATGAAACTGGAAGGCAAGACAGGCGCAAAGCTTGACTGGGGTTAAGGCTTTATCCGAATCTTGATTTTAGAAACATCCAGGCAGAGGACGCAACAAAAGCGCCGCCAACAACGAAGAAAATAATTTGATATGGCTGAGCTTGTGCAAAAGGTATGCTTGCAATCACTACACCTATGTTAAACAAAATTAATTTAACCGACATGCATCTCCTGTTTTTCCAGTACATAATGAGAATCGGCATTAATAATAGAAAGGCTGCTGACCAGAAATATGTCGCATATTGATTCAGAAATAACAAGGGCATGCCTGCTATTGCTATGCCAAGAACCGACAGGAGTGCTATGAAACTCAGGCAAAGGCTGTGACAGACCTGCCAGCTTCCAAGAACGCTCAATCCGCCAGAAAGGCTGCTGAAGAATCCCAGCAATTTCCCTTTATTGCCCGGGGTTTTCTTTTTCATTATTAAGCGAATTCTATTCGTATCTTATCCTTGTCCCTGGGAATATAATTGTCGAAACCAAAGTTTTCCTTCCCGTTAACAAACATTTTTACAGTTCCCGAATCTCCATTGCAGTAGTTCATAATACACGTACTATTGAATTGCTTTCTCCATACACTGTCAAAAAAATAGCGAAGCGGCATATTTTCAGGCGTTGGATTATTGTTTTCATAATGAAGGGTTCCTGTGCTGTCATGTGTGTGTATTGACTGATGGGCGCCGACAAGGCCCAAATTAGCAGGCACGACCTGATTCTGGTCGTTTATTGAAATTTCAAGCTCGGGATGCCAGTGTATCGGGCCTTCCGGGATATCAGCGAATGAAGTATAGCCAGTTGTTTTGCTTGTTGGCTGAGGTTGCGAGAGGAAAAATGCTGATATGATGGCTATGATAATTACCGGGACTCCAATATATGCGCCCTGCTTGGCCAGCTTTGACCTGGCTGCCCTACTCCTGTCCAGATTTTCTTGCTTTTCTATTTCCTGCCTTTTCAATTGTCTCAATTCATGCTTTGACTGCAACCCAATACCATGCTTGTCCCTATTATGCTGGTCAAGGCCTTCAGCAGAATTAAAAATCCTGTCACATCCTTCACATTTGAATATTTCCATCTAACCACCTAATTTCAGAATTTATTTTTCTAACCATACATTTTCCTATCTAGTGTTTGCCAGAAAAATTTGTTATTGAACCAAGCTGCTGGCCCAGCCCGATTTCATTTCCATACGATATCAAAATCCTGTCTCCGTCATTAAGGACATAGTTCCCCCACTGAGCGTTGGGCTCGCCGTTGACGTAGAATTTTAATGTTTTCCCTGCGCCGTTGCAAAATTTTTGCCCGTCTCTCAATGACAAGCAGCTACTATTGAAATTCATTTCAACACTCCTGAAAAACAGCCACAATGTCACACCTGTCGCATGCATATGAATCACATCGCCCGTCTTCTCTCCAGGGCTCGCTTCGACATGGATAAAGCTGCTTGTTATGCTGCTGTTGGTCAATTGAGAGCTTCTGGCTATTGGAATAAAAAATTGTTCATCAAGCATCTCGCCATCAATGTAGATCTTCCAGTCCGCGTGTATGTGCCGCGAGTTCAATATTCCTATAGTTGAGTTTGGTCCCATATTGCATTGTATCTGGCCAGAGATTATGCACATCGCAACAGGCATTCCGCAGAAGTCGCACATGCCATCCCCGTTCTGGTCCATCATCTGCCTGGCCTGCTCTTCGTCGAAAGGCATCAGTGTCATGTCTGACATTTTACTCGTAGACTGCTTCACTTCACGAGTAGCTTGCATCGATAGAAGCGAAAATGTTGATGCAATTGAAAATATGCCCACAGCAACTGCTATTCCCAATAGTGCGATTAGGAGTAGTGCATGCTTGTCCAGCACAATTACCATTACATTATTTGTAATGCTTAAGTATAAATAAACCTTTACAGAATTTATTCAAATTGGCTTTAGTTCTGAAAAGAAATAGATTTATTAACTGGTTCGCTGGCGATTTCGGCATGGCTGCTAGTGCGCAAAGTGGTACAGGAATGATGGCCAGCGCGCAGGAATTTAACAGTGTGGAAGAAATGATGGCTGCGCATCATGGCGGCGCAACAGCACAGCAAAGCACAGACCAATCGATGCAATCGCACCATGGAAGCAGCGGTGGAATGGTCGGTGGTTGCTGAGATTAAAAAGCTTCGCATCATAAACAGATATACAGACAGGGGTGGTATAGATCGCAAAAACTAAATATGTACTGATAGCCGTAGTGATAGTAGCTTTAGTTGCGGGTTTCTTTGTTCTGAATGGCAAAACAGGCTATGTTGTCAAGCAGACGGGCGATAATGTCAAAGGATCAGTAAACGCAAAGGTCACTATAATAGAGTACAGCGACTTCCAGTGTCCTTTCTGCGGAAGAGCAGCGCCAACGGTAAAGCAGGTACTTGCTGCATACCCGAATGATGTGAAACTGGTTTACAGGCACTTCCCGCTCCCTAGCCACAGCCAGGCGCAAAAAGCGGCAGAGGCGAGCGAATGCGCAGCCCAGCAGGGAAATTTCTGGGAATATCATGACAAGCTGTTTGAAAACCAGGACGCACTTTACGTTCCAATGCTGAAGGACTACGCGAGCCAGATTGGATTAAACACAACAGACTTCAACTTGTGCCTTGACAGTGGCGCAATGTACGACAAGGTCCAGGCAAATAAGAAAGAAGGTGAAGCTGCTGGAGTAACAGGTACGCCGGCGTTCTTTGTCAACGGCAAACTAATAAGCGGTGCGCAGCCATTTTCGGTGTTCGACAACGCTGTTAAAGCAGAATTGGCCAAGTGAACTGCACCATTTTCATTTTTTGTGCTTTTCTCTTTTAAAAACAACGTGAGTTTCAATGAATACAGACAAGATAAGAAAAGATTTTCCTCTTCTAGAAAAGAATATAGTTTATCTTGACAGCGCCTGTATGTCTCTCAAGCCGCGCCCTGTTGTAGAGGCCATGAATGATTATTACTACAACTACCCGTCCTGCGGCGAGCGTAGTGCCCACCGTCTTGGAAAAAAAGTCACGGAAGAATATGAGACTGCCAGAAAGAAGGTGGCGAGATTCGTAGGAGCAAAGCAAGAGGAAATAATATTTACCAGAAACACCACAGAAAGCATCAATCTTGTTGCAAATTCTCTTAAACTTAAACCAACAGACACGATAATAACGAGCGACAAGGAGCATAATTCTAATTTTTTGCCGTGGTTGAAATACCATCATGTAATAGTTCCCACGTGCAATGGCAGGTTTGACATGGCAGCCTTCAGAAATACAGTGAACAAAAACGTAAAGGTTGTTTCAGTGGTGCACACATCTAATATTGACGGCGAGACTTTTTCTGTTAAAGAAATAGGTGAGACTGCTCACGACCAAGGCGCTGTTTTTATGATAGACGGCGCGCAAAGCGTGCCACATAAGGAAACAGATGTAAAAAAAATTGGCTGCGACGTCATGGCGTTTTCAGGACACAAAATGCTCGGGCCCAGCATCGGCTGTCTTTACATAAAAAAGGAAATAGCAGAAGATATGGAACCATTCATGGTAGGTGGCGGGACTGTGCAGGATGTTGTAAATGGAAAGCCTATATTCCTGAAACCGCCTGAGGTCTTTGAGGCAGGACTGCAGAACTATGCCGGCGCCATAGGTTTGGGAGCTGCCATAGGCTATCTGGAATCGATTGGCATGAAAAACGTAGAGAAACACGAAACCTCAATCAACAAAATTATTACAGAAGGCCTTAGCAGCATAAAGAACGTAACAATAATCGCCGGCTCGCCAGAAGAACGCGGCTGCATTGTTTCCTTCAATGTCAGTGGCATAGATTCAAAAGAATTGGCAATAATGCTCGACTCTTACAACATTATGGTACGCGGCGGATTTCACTGCTGCCATAACTGGTTCAATACGCACGGAATCAGCGGCTCTGTCCGCGCGTCGCTTTACCTTTACAACAACGAGGTTGATGCGGAAAAGTTCGTAGCTGCGGTAAAAAAAGTGGCGACTCTTGGAAAGTGATAATATGGTTTTTTGCATAATTGGTCTTGTGATTTTTGGTATTCTCGGTCTGTTCTCGGCAAAATACAGGAGATATTTCCGCGAATCACTGCACTGCATGCGCCGGCAGCTAATGCTCAAAGCGTGCGACACGCAGTTTGACCAGGAGATGAAATCAAAAATCTCTGCAAAGATAGGCAAAGGCAGCCCTGGGCTTGCACGTTTCGTCTTCAGGCGCTTTGCCATGCTCACCTGGATTCTTCTGATAATAATGCTCGTCAGCGCAGCCTTCATTGCCTACGGCTTCTACAGCTTTGTGGTCTACGGAAACTGCAACGGCCCAAACTCCAATGACTTCTGCATTTACAATGCGCTGCTGACCAGATCAGTGGAGGACAAAACAGCGGCCATAAAGCCGCTTGAGGTTGATGGCAACCCAACCATAGGCAGCTTGGACGCACCGGTTAAGATTGTGGAGGTCGGGTGCTTCATCTGTCCTTTCACGAAAAAAGCAGAGATATTCAGGCAGCAGATACTCAACAAGTACGGTGAAAATGTAAGCTTTACGTTCCGCATAATGCCGCTGCCCTATCATAATTTCAGCTCGGAAACAGCTGAGGCAGCTTATTGTGCGCTTGATCAAAACATGTATTGGGAATACCATGACAAGCTGTTCGAATACCAGAGCAGCATGAGCATCCAGAAACTGCATGACATAGCTGCTGAGCTGGGAATGGACACGACGCAGTTTGACAACTGCTTTGACTCCAATACGTACGTGGAGAAGGTCAGAAAGGATTATGATACCGGAGTCGCAGCTGGAATATTTGCAACACCGACATACTTTGTGAACGGCAGGACATTTGTCGGGCTCAAGGCATTTTCTGACTTTGAGAATGTTGTCGCCAGCGAGATGGAAGCCTCGTGCAGTGTCTGAAGTAATGCCAAAGGCTGGGTAGCGTCATTTTTAGCTATTACTGTTACATTTCTTGTAAATGTTGAACGTATTTATAGTTAACCAAATGAAATAGTTTGATATTATACTTTGGTTTACTATACATGGTTAAGCTTCGCTTAACCTGTACAGATGAAACTTCGTTTCACCTTGTATGTGACCAATTAATGTCTAGCTATTACAAAAATTGGTCAGCTATAAATATAAACGTATAAGAACTTTCATTGTAATAAAAATAGAGGTGCTTTAAATGACTGTAAAAATTTACACGACTACACACTGTCCCTACTGCGTTCAGGCAAAGGACTTCTTCAAGAAAAACAATGTCAAGTATACAGAAATTAACGTGGAAGAAGACGAGGCTAGCGCAGAGGAAATGATAGAAAAGAGCGGCCAGATGGGCGTTCCGGTAATAGACATAAACGGACAAATAATTGTCGGCTTTAACAAACCTGCCATAGAAAAGGCACTTAAAGAGTAATTTTATGGGTGAAGAATTAAATTACAGCGGGTGCTGGTCATATTCAGAAAATTAAAATGCTAATATGTTTCTTTTGATTGTTTTTGAAAGAAGCTCATTAGGTGTTTAAAATGGAACTCAAAGAAGAATCTCTCAAATTGCACAGAAAGAAGCACGGCAAGCTGGCTGTCAAGTCAAAAGTTTCTTTGAAGACAAAACACGACTTGTCTTTAGCATATACGCCGGGTGTTGCTGAAGTTTCTCTTGCGATAGCTGGCGACAAAAAAGCAGTTTATGATTATACAATGAAACGCAACACAATAGCCGTTGTCACAGACGGCTCGGCCGTGCTTGGTTTGGGAAACATAGGGCCAGAAGCGGCGCTGCCGGTTATGGAAGGCAAAGCCATACTTTTCAAAGAATTAGCGCGCATAGATGCGTTTCCCATATGTCTTGCAACACAGGACACACAAGAAATTATTAAGACAGTAAAAAATATTGCGCCTGCCTTTGCCGGCATCAACCTGGAGGACATAAGTGCGCCACGCTGCTTTGAGATTGAAGCGGCTTTGCAGGACATAGGCATACCCGTCTTCCATGACGACCAGCATGGAACTGCCATAGTAATAAGCGCGGCTCTTGTAAATGCTGTGAAAGTCGTTGGGAAAAAGCTGGAGGATTTGAAGGTCGTGATAAACGGCGCCGGCGCTGCTGGCACGTCCATTGCAAACCTTCTTTCATGTTTTGAGATAAACGAGCATGTCTGCACATCTGTAAAAGAGCTCATAATATGTGATTCAAAGGGAATAATCTATGACGAACGTCCTGATCTGAACAATGATTACAAAAAGAAGCTGGTGAAATACACAAACAAAAACAAGGTTACTGGCACACTGGCAGATGCCATGAAAGGTGCTGATGTTTTCATAGGTGTCTCGAAGGGCAATGCTGTCACGAAGGATATGGTAAAGTCCATGGCTCCAAATGCAATAGTCTTTGCCATGGCTAACCCGACTCCAGAGATAATGCCGCAAGATGCATTGGAAGCAGGAGCGTCCATAGTCGGCACAGGCAGAAGTGATTTTCCTAATCAGATAAACAATGCTCTTGCGTTTCCCGGCGTCTTCAGGGGCGCTATAAACGCCAAAGCGACCAAAATCACAGGTGAAATGAAGCTGGCAGCTACCAGAGCATTAGCAGGAAGTGTTGAGCCGACACGTGAACGCATTTTGCCTGACGTGCTTGACAAAAGCATCGTAAAGCTTATTGCTGACGCAGTCAAGAAAGAAGCAAGAAAGAATAAAGTAATACGAAGATAATAACTATAAATATATTTCTTTTGATTGAGATTTTCTTTTTCAAAGAAAAGCTCAAGAGGTGAATAATATGGCAAGATTAGTAAAGCATGAGGCGCAGGACCCGCACGAAGTAAAAACGGCACACGGAGACTCTGTATTTGTCTGCGTATGCGGCCTGAGCAAAAACCAGCCGCTGTGCGACGGATCGCACCACAGAACAAAAGATGAGCAAGATAAAATATACGTATATGACAATGAAAAAAGGGTAGAAGTAAAATGATATGTTCTTTATAATCCATGACTAACGTCATAGGTATCTGAGAACATGTCATCCAGAATGCAATTTTCAAGAGAAATGCATTCTTAGATAGAGGTGAAAAAATGGCTGTAAAGAAAAAGAAACCAATGAAGAAAGATAGTAAAGCGTCATGTTGCGGCTGCTGCGGTAAATAATAGCAGCGCCTTTTTTCCCTTTTCAGGTGTAAATTATGAAATTTTATCTTTTGCTTGTTATGATAGTGCTCGTAGCGGGCTGTGCCTCTACAAAAAGTGTGGTGGGCGACCAGCAACTGCTCTCACAGTCCCTTGAACTGGAGAAGCTCTCAGATCAAAATAAGATCACGGTGGAGATGCTTATGGCATTCAAGGAAAAGCTTGCAGGAGACCCTTTTGCAGAGGACCTCGCCAGTGAGGCAATATGGCTTGTTCGCTACAATGAATACGAGCATAGTGCGCATTCACTTAATTTTCTTGCACTCTACATAAAAGACGGAACAAAGTTATTCTGTCCTGGCCATGAGATAGCACACGTACAGCTTTTCGCAGAACATAATGATTTCGAGCTGCTGAACGGTACTATACAGGGCATAGAAGACTCTTACCCAAAATGGAAGGCAGACGCCTATGCGAGAAGAGAAAAGTTTCCGGCGTTTTACAAGAAACTTGACCAAATTGTCAGCACTATAGATGAAATACTTCCAAAGATAAAGGCAGGCAATTACAGCATTGGCAGCGAAGTTACCTTCCTGGAAGAAAATGATATTTGTTAAAAGCGATTCGCTCATGTCAATAACTTCATATTCCGTTTTATAGATTTCGGATATATTCTCCGTACGTCATTTACCCAGCAGGATGTAAAGAAACTAAGAAGGCTGTTCAACGACACATACCCGCTGCAGTCAGGGCAGACAGTTAGCATGGACGGTAAATACATTTCTTTCTACGGCATCAGCGCAAATGTAACCGGCGATTCTTTGCAGCTGTCAGTACTGGGCTATCCTGCAGAGCTATCGGATAGTGCAATAAGACTGCCGCCCAACATAGTTTACAAGGGCAGAAATGTGCATCTTTTTGTCACGGAAATGAAACTGTCGTAAACATTTAATTCTAATTTTTCTGGAAATTAGTCTGCAGTCGCAAAAAATTACGCTGAGACTACATGCAATGAATAAACATAAGCTTTTAAGTCTTTTTGTCACTTTGTGGTAATGCCAAAATTTAACAGGGCAAAGCCAGCTGAAAGCGATATATTACAAAAACTGGAAGCGCGACTCAGGAAATTATCAGATGCCAATTTATCAGAATCGCGCCGTTATTGTCACGATCACGTAGATGCAAGAAATTTCCCAGAATGGCTAGACTATGCCAAAACAACACTGCATGATTCTGACGCCATTAGAAATGCACTTTACTATGGATTCCAGCCCCTTTACGACAGCATGATATCTGGTTCTATTCCACCTGAAAGCAGATCTTCTGCATTGAAGGTTTTGGACAGGCTTGTGGAAGCGGGTGTGAAATTTCTTACAGGATATTATATGGGAGAGCCGGATCCTGCTCTTTTTAGAGAGGCGCTCAACCACATACAAGACGATATCAGAGCATTGGGGAGAGATGTTCGATATACTACAAAATTCAGAAACGTGGATTACAATGGCATATATCCACCTGGCATACAATCCTTTTTACAACAGATTTCTGAGCATTCTTTAGATGGAAAAGGATTTGTTCCTGATTATATTGTAGGATGTGCGTGCGGATCCAGCGAAGTCGTAATGCCCCTTTCAGGGTTTTTTGAGACGGACTTGGGCTTTCTGAGGAGATCATGGAGACGTGGCGACGACGATGTCAGGATGGTGGAAGAACAAGAACCTTTCATAAAATCGTGCTCAAATGGAAAAATCGTATTGTGTGTGGAAGATTACGTTTGTACCGGGAGATCATTACAACGTGTCATGAACAAAGTAAGAGGATATGGCGCGTCCTCCATAAAAGGCGCTTCTGTAAATGGTCCCAATGGGCCTGATTACCTGAAATCAGAAATTGATGGGAGAAAATTTCATCTTTATAGATTAAAGTGATGTTATGGACACACAATTGATAAACGATATCAGAGCTCAGCAGGAAAAACCACTGATAGGCGTGATAGGTTCTACGCGACCCACTAGAGATTATAAAAGAGAGTTCGGAATGAATGCAGGCTATAAACTCCGAGACTACGCAGGTCAATATGGAGGTTCTGTATTTACCGGCGGCGTTAATGGCGTCGGTGTCGATGTTTACGCGGGTGTAATAAAATACTGCATAGATAAGCTTTTGGAAAAAAGATTGTCGCTTAGCAGAAGTATGGCAGATGACAAATTTTTTGTTCTAGTACCTGAATATGAAGAATTTTTGAATGTTTCAATATCAAGGCTCCGCAGAAATTTTCCATATGAAATTCCAGAAGCTTATCAAGTGCTAGGCGCCCTGTCTCCCAGGGGCGCAGTGGATGTTGTGAGAGCTGGCAATAATATGAGTGAGAGAAGGGAATATTTATCAGAAGTCGCAGATATGCTTGTTGTTGTCAATGGTGGCGGCGGGACACTAGATGAAGCACTCAAGGCGCTCAAGTCTTCGAAGGGAGTCGTTGCAATGGAACGATCTGGCGGCGCAGCGTCTATTCTTGGTGGGATAAAAAGAAACGACATTCCACGCGTAATACACCTAGACAAAGATGATTTTATAGATTTTAGAGAAGTTGACACAAGTCTTATAGAAACAGCATCGAATGACGAAGAAATGATCAGGTACGTGGACAGAGTCCTTAGGGCTTAATTCAAAATTAGTTTTTATACTTCCAAAGACAAATTATTTCTATGAAAATCAGCGTGGTTGTCGTTAGTCTTGTTATACTGGCAGCAGTTCTGTTTATTGTTTTGACGCAAGGAAATAATGGCACTGGCTGCACATAGGAGGCAAAAATGTGCCCGGATGGAAGCGCAGTTGGAAGAACAGGGCCTAATTGTGAGTTTGCTGAATGTCCAACAGAGATAAATGGTGGCACTGGAAATAACAGCGGCATCTGCCCTGCGGTTTGCGTGCCTCTGTGGGTAAAAGCGGCCTTTGCTTGTGTAGTACCACCATGTCCGTCCGAGTTCACTTGTTTATACGATGAATGCGGCAGTGGCTACGGTGCTGATGGCGTTAATACATTCAAGACTCAAGAACAGTGCAACGCCGCAATAGCTAATTCAGCGCAAATAACCAATCCTGCTTCTGTAAATTGCATAGACAAAGGCGGCACGCTTGAAATCATACAGGAAGAGCCGGGCCCTGGCGGCGGCGGGCAGGTCTGGATGTGCACACTGCCCAATGGTCATGAGTGTGAGGAATGGGCTCTTTTCCGCGGCGAGTGTTCTTAAAAACATTTCTGTAAACATTTTCTAATGACGAATGATTTACCTGTCTACAAAATAAACGGATCATGGAAAGGTAAACAAGTGAGAGACTATCCTGTGCTTATTCTGCAGGCGGGTCTTCCCGTGAGTGCAGACATAAACACATCCATGGTAGATTATATTGCAGACTGCTTTCAAGTAACACCCAGCTATACAGGGCTTGGTGTTCAGTTTTATTTTGATCTGGACCAAGCAGATGTTGCTGTCGGCGTCAGAAACAAATTGAGGGATGTTGGCTACAGCGATGCTGATTTCGTTAGTTCACGTTGAGAAGTAGATAAATAATAATTTTGTTCCTGACTTGTTCTAAACCATATGTGTGTATTAAAAACCTCCAGACAAAATAAAGTTATGAACAAGAACCAATGGTAGATACCTGTAGCTGTTATTGTCCTAATATGGGCAATTATTTCCGGAACATGGTGGATTCCGGTTATAATGGTGGTCGTGTTCTTGCTGACGTACTTGATTATGCGAAAAAACAGGGGCCCAAGCTACGCTGAGAAAAAGTAATTTACAAATATTTGTTCTTCGGGTGAATGCTTATTAAGATCCTTCTTGCAAAATAGCCACATGAATAAAAAGAAAAATATTGTCATTACACAGAAAGAGCATGACGAGTGGCACAAGAAAAACAAGGGCTATGACGAAAAAGATGTCAAGGCGCATGCAGCGTGCCACAAAAAAATGGGCATCATAGCGAAGAAATAGTTCTTTCTTCATCTAAAAATCCGCCCGATTTAGGCTAATTCGCTCTTTTGTGCGATAGGTCTTCGGCACTATACCACTACATAAATCCTAAAATCACATATTTAAATAGTTTGTAGTGGTAACATATAACATGAAAGTCATAACACGCAA
>Ga0209211_10005766_pt1 | contig 18293 bp, 17 predicted proteins | sample RifGroA2_FD_183992 | JGI IMG/M metagenome (GOLD analysis project Ga0209211, IMG submission 183992) | Groundwater microbial communities from Rifle, Colorado, USA - Groundwater A2 (SPAdes) (version 2) | ecosystem: Environmental > Aquatic > Deep subsurface > Groundwater | place: Rifle, Colorado... | reverse complement strand
GCAAGGCGGAACTGTTACCGGACTTCTGGTCGTTGGTTTAGGACTGCTCGGCGTGGCCGGATATTATTCAATCACCAAAGATGTCAATGCTTTGATTGGTCTTGGTTTTGGCGGCAGTTTAATTTCTATTTTCGCTCGGCTGGGCGGAGGAATTTATACCAAAGCCGCTGATGTCGGCGCTGATCTTGTCGGCAAAGTTGAAGCAGGCATTCCGGAAGATGATCCGCGAAATCCGGCGGTGATTGCTGATAATGTTGGAGATAATGTGGGCGACTGCGCGGGTATGGCCGCTGATCTTTTCGAAACATACGCAGTCACCGCGGTGGCCGCCATGTTTCTCGGTTCCTTGGTTTTTAACACTGAAAACGCCATTGTCCTGCCGATTCTTCTCGGCGCGATTTCCATTTTCACTTCCATCATCGGCACCTGGTTCATTAAACTCGGAAAAAAACAAAACATCATGGGCGCGTTATACAAAGGACTGTTCGCTGCCGGAATTTTGGCCGCGATCGCTTTTTATCCGGCCATCAAAATGCTCATGTCCTACAATACTTTATATTCTGTAAATCATCTTTACTTTTCCGCTTTGATCGGACTTGGTGTTACGGCCGCTCTTATTTTCATTACGGAATATTACACTTCAACCAGTTACAATCCGGTGAAACAAATCGCTGAAGCATCAACCACCGGACATGGAACCAACATTATTGCGGGATTGGCCGTTTCAATGAGATCCACCGGTTGGCCGGTAGTGGTGATTTGCGCCGGAATTTTCGGAGCGTATTATTTCGCTGAACTGTATGGCATTGCCATTGCCGCCATGTCCATGTTGTCCATGGCCGGAATCGTAGTGGCTATTGATTCATACGGCCCAATCACAGACAATGCCGGCGGTATCGCGGAAATGGCTGAAATGCCGAAAGAAGTGCGCGATGTTACTGATCCTCTCGATGCCGTAGGCAACACCACGAAAGCTGTTACCAAAGGTTATGCTATCGGTTCAGCTGCTCTCGCGGCGCTGGTGCTTTTTTCCGATTACACTCACTCGCTCGCCAAATACAGTTCAGAGGCTCAATTATTTTCTCTGGGCAACCCGAAAGTTATTATCGGATTATTTCTCGGCGGACTTTTACCGTATTTATTCGGTTCAATGTCAATGCAGGCAGTCGGGAAAACCGCCGGCTATGTTGTCGAAGAAGTGCGCCGACAATTTCGTGAAATCAAAGGGATAATGGAGGGAACAGCCAAACCTGATTATGCCAAATGCGTTGATATTGTCACCAAATCAGCTATAAAACAAATGATTGTTCCGGCTTTAATTCCTGTGGTTGTTCCAATTCTGGTTGGCTTACTTTTAGGACCCCTCGCTCTTGGCGGACTACTCATTGGCAGTATTGTCACCGGACTGTTCGTGGCAATTTCAATGACCACCGGCGGCGGAGCTTGGGACAATGCTAAAAAATATATTGAAAAAGGAAATTTCGGCGGTAAAGGATCCAGCGCTCATCAAGCCGCAATTACCGGCGACACGGTCGGAGATCCGTACAAAGATACTGCCGGACCGGCCATTAATCCGATGATTAAAATCATGAATATTGTTGCTTTGCTTATTGTCGGTATTGTCGCCAGCTTCTGGATGTAAAAATAATTATTCAAAAAAACAACGCTCCGGCATTAGTCGGGGCGTTTGTGGTTTTGAGCATAATTAAGCTTAAATAACATAATTTTATATCAAGCATTTTTCTATTGACAAAACAAAAAAATACTGTTAAATTACATTATCAATCCTCAAGGAGGATGATACTGGAACATTGACAATCAAACCTAGAAAAGGAGGTTCTAAAAATGAGATATCAAAGATCAAAAGCTGATTTTTCCCTGAACGTGAAATTAGTTGAATATTTGCATGAATACGACTGGGTTGAGGGAGACAATAAGAAGCTGCAAGAATTCGCAACGGCCGTTGAGATTCCGATAAAGACATTGCAGGATCTCATCATCAGCAAACGAACTATGGGGCCAGAACTCCAAGCTCGTCTTTTCCTGGGTACAAATGATTCACGTTTTCAACCCCGAGATGATCTAGAACAAGCGGCGTTAAGAGAATGGAAAGAAAATCCAACTCCCAGAAAAACCGTTATTGGTCACGGCGATCGGGCGACGGCCGAGTCGCCGCATCCTGAAAATCCGCACTTTTTTTATGAACGAGTAATTGAATTGCTAACAAAATATAAAATCGGACAAAAGGGCGGGCCGCAAATGACGGCCGTTACCAATGAAGCAAAACTGCACAAGACGGTTCTTTACGGCATGCAAAAAAAAATCAGCACAATAACCGTTGGCATCAAAGCGCGTCTCTACTTGAGTTTTGCTGATCAGTCATTCGCGCCACTCAATGACAATGAAATGAGGCAGACGGACTTTTGGCGAGAGCAAATTCCACGAGCGCTATCCTTTGTAAAAGGCGCGACACCAGATACTAACGCAAGACGTGCCGAGGCAAACCAGGAAAAAGAAATTCCTGTACCGCCTCCCTCGCCTCTTGAAAAAGTATTACTGAACAGTCCCACTTTCATAAAGGCAGTAGCAGACAAGGTTGCCGCAATTATTTCCAACGCAACACCTCAAGAAGTAACGAGAACTATCGCGACGCCAACGGAAACCGCTGGTAACGAATTTATTTCAGATTCTTTCATTGAAGAAACACGTGCTATTTTTACTAAAGCCGGCGAAAGACTGGAATCAATCATGCTCTTGGCAAATAATCCGAGACGGAAAATCCAAGATGAGCTTGGAGAAAAACTTCCGCAACTTGAAGACGCGCTCCGACGCCTCTTTCTCACGGTCAGAGCCATCAGCAAGACCGCGACCGGCGAAGCGGCGCGTAAAATTCTTGAGCAAGAAACTTCTTTTGTCAATCAATTCAAATCAAAAGAAGGAGGAAAATAATAAATGGCGACAAAGGTGTTGACCGTACAAGCCGGTATTGATAGAAACGCCATTATTCGAGAAGTGAGCAGAATTCCGCCTCGGAACGCACTCGCTGAACTCATTGACAACTGCTTCGACGCCGGGACTTTGCATTGCAATATCTATGTCGAGGAAAAATCTTCTCCCATAAAGGTTTTACTGGTGGACAATGGTTCGGGATTGAATGAGGAGGCCTTGCGGGCATTCTTCGTTTATGGAAAATCCGAGTGGCTCTCAAAACGCCACAAGGGCCGCAACGGCAAAGGTTCAAAATACATGCTTTGGCATGCGTCAAGCATTCTCGTCCGTACGCGTTGCCGCGATGAAGCAAAAGTCAAAACCTTCAGAGTTGATCTTGAAAGCTGGATGAAACAGATTCTTACCGGTCAAGCCGTGACCATTGAAACCGACTCTTCGGTCGGCGCTCATGATTTCGATCCGCCAAACGGATCATTCACTCTCATTGAGATGACGCCCAAAAAAGAAACAACCAAAGAATTCACGGAAGAAACTCTGCTTGAGAATTTGGCTGAACTGCTTTCACCGCAATACGCGGACAGAGTGTTCGTTAATGGAAAAAATCTCGTGGCGCGAGAAGTGAGCATTTTCCAGGATCAAACCAATGTTCCGACTCTCGGTGAAGTTCGTGTTTACATTTATCAGCCGACTGAACTCCGAACTCGCGACGGGGTCCGTCTCGACGAACTGCAAATCGGTTCAATCGGGCCGGTGACTGATTTTCGCACTTTTGTTCGTAGCATGCCCCTGGCCCAGCGGCAAAAAATTCCTTTCGCTTTCTTTGACCGCAACATCTGCGGCCTCATCGAAATTGAAGGCTTCAATGAATGGCGCGAAGGCCAGCCGCGAATTTCGCGATGGTCTTTACCATTCACCTGAAATCACGGTCTTTTGCAACTATTTGGCTGATGTACTCGGTCCGAAAATCAACAAAGAGTTCGGCTTGGAATCAGCTGAAATGCAAGATCGCGAAAAAAGAAACTTTGATGCTTTGCGCAAACTGACCGAAGACGCATTCGGCGGCATTGAACTCACTGATCACAGCCGCAAAAAGCCGTCGCCTCGTCCCTCGTTTCACGTCTGCCCGTGGACAGTAACTATAATCCCCGGCGAAGAACAAATGTTTGAAGCCAAGGGAAAATCTGGACAGCAATATGAATGGGATGCTACGGATATTCCGGGCGCATCTTTCAGTAAAACGACCGGCGATAAAGTAATTCTCGTCATCAATAAAACGGCCAAATATAATCCCGATGAGCAATATCGTTTGGTCGCGAAAGAATTGCCGACGGGAATTTCACGCATCGCTCATGTAAAAATCGCTTCAGCCAGGGAATTGACCTTGGTGCCGCGCAGCGGATCATACGTGGTGAATGATCTCGTGACTTTCAAAGCTATCAATCTGCCGACGGAAACAACCACACTCGACTGGCGGGCTGATCCGTCCGGTGCCGGCGAATTCATCAAAACGCGCGGCATCGGCAATGTCGGATTCATTGTGAAGAAACCGGGCCGATGTGTGATAACCGCGAATGATCCTATAAATAAAACCGTTTTCGCTACTTCCGATATTTATGTGAAAGAGGAAAAAGCTGACACCACCATGGTGGATAACGACACGCCTCTGCTCAAACTTGAAGAAACGGTCATTGAGATAAAAACCTTATCCGCGACGGACGTGTCTTTACAAGGATTTGTGGAAGAGAGAGCCCCAAAGCACATCATCTTCCATCTGAACGTTAATCATCCGAAGTATCACAAAACCATGAAAATATCGGAAAGCGGTTGGCGTGAATATGTCCTCGGACTGATCGTCAATCACTACATTTCTTGGCTTTCAAACCGAGAAGCTCTCAATAGCGAAGATCAGCTGCGCCGCATCGGCGCAATCATGGCCAAGTTGGCCTAAACAAATATTATAAAACCCCGTTGTTCAGAACAGCGGGGTTTTTTTGTAATTTTAATTTTTCTTAATTTTTTTTATTGGACCCAGCGCTGCCATTCTTTCCTTTTCATCTTCATCAATAATTTTCCGAACAAGCGTTTGGTTTGAAGGATATTGCAGCAGCTCTACTCCTCGCGCTCTTCCGATTTCAGTGAGAAATAAGCAATCACGATCTTCAAAATCAGACCCACCTGTTTCATGATTTATTACAAGCGCTTTTCGAAGACTTATCTTGACGTATCCGCGCGCCACCATTATTCTTGGCAGTTGCTCTGCCACCAGCGCCTTTTCGTTTTTGTCTATTAAGCCGATTGCATAAAGCGACTTGGCCACTTTTTTTGGCATTCGGCCGAAATCCCCCCCTTGAATTAAATCCTTTTCTGAAATGTTTGTTTTTTTTATATAATCATTTACCCGTCCCCAAAGCACTGCCAGACAGAAATCAATCAATTCTTCACCTCTCTTTCCAAGAGGTTCAGTCGTTGCTGCTTCTGTTTCGGGTTGATCAACTTCATCTTCCTCATCATCGTTATCAAATGAACCTTCAGCTCCGTTTGCCAGCGGCGAAACCGGCGCCAACTCAACTTCGTGGCCACAAGGCAATCGAAGATAATGCTCATAATTCTTGTTTACTTCAACTTCTTTCAATAAATATTCGTCAAAGCTGAATCCGAACAATGATTGATCGCCAAGTTCAATCCTGTACACCAGCATGTTTATCGGAGTAAAATCAACGACTTCGTGCAGGCCGAAAGCGCAACCCCAAAACAGATCTTCCTTGCCGACCATCTTGAACGTGTTTCTAATGACTTCGATTTCGCTTTTGATGAAAATAATTTGCCTTTTGATTTCACCGCTGCTTGAACGTTCGGCCAAACCGATATTTTTTTCATGATCGGAAATACGTTTCTTCATCGCTTCGACCTTGTCGCGCAAAGCCTTGACCCAATTTTTGTCCCGTAGAATATGCTGTCGCAATTTTTTTAATTCTTCTTTGCTTTCTTCGGTTGCTCTCTTATCTTTCAACGCCTCCAATTTCTTTACAAAAGCAACTTGACGGCTGGAAGCGAAAAAGAAAGCAGCTCGTAAATTATCCTCGCCTCTGTCCTCGGCGGCTTTCTGCGCTTCGATTTCAATACCGGAGACAGTTTCTTCAATCGTTTTCTTTTCTTTTTCGAGCGCTTGACAAGCTTCGCCGTATTTCCCCACGAGCGAAGTAAACTCTTTGTGATAATATCCGAGGTGCTCCACCAACGCGTCCATGAATTCAGCGGCGCCTGATTTTACGGTTTCAACCGAACTTTCACGCAATCTTTCCACCGCTAAATCATTGAGCCGCAGATCAAGCTCTTCCACGCGCACTCTGGTCAGCTGACTATCGCGCATGACCTTGATGAGCTGTCCGAAAAGCTGATTCAATGCTTCTTGTGATTGATCTTCATCCACCGCATGAATCGCGGAAAATAAATCAATCGTCCGCTGGAAAATTTCTTGCGCGCCTTCAATGTCTTCGTACTGGTTGACGCCAAGAAAACGTTCTTCGACAAGACTCCTTAATTCATCAACCAATCCGCTAAGTTGCATCAAGTTTCCACCAACGCCATCGCCCTTGGTTGGAATGTTTCTCATGCCTCCCTTGGAACGATCGCGTTGAACGGCATCACCTATGGCAGCGTCCTTCTTTTTTGACATTTTTTCTTCTCCCCCCAATTAGGTTGTAGCGAACCACCATTCATATCACCCTATAATAAACCCAAACGCTTGTCAAGCTTGCTTTTTACAATTATGGATGATATTATGTCCAAACATTTGAAATCATAATTTGCCTCTAAATTTATGAAAATCTCAAAGAAATCTCTACCGAAAACGCAATTGGAATTATTAATTGAATTGACGTCAGACGAATTAAAATCATTCGTTGAATCAACCGCCCTCCAAATTTCAAAAAATCGCAACATCGCCGGCTTTAGACCGGGTAAAGCGCCTTTTGACATTGTCGTAAAAGAAGTCGGTGAAATGACGCTCTACCAGACCGCGGCCAATGAAGCGATTGACGAGACGCTTATTAAAATTATTGATGATGAGAAAATAAACTTGGTTGGTCAACCGAAAATTGAAGTACAAAAACTGGCGCCCTCAAATCCTTTTATTTTCAAAGCCACGCTTGATCTCGTGCCGAAAATCGAGCTTTGCGAATACGCGAAAATCAAAGTTAAATCAATGACTGAAATAAAAGTTGAGAATTCCGAAGTGGAAAAAGTTGTCGCTGATTTACGCTCCATGCGCGCCAAAGAAATTTTAAAAAACGAAAACGAACCAGTCGAATTGGGAGACAAAGTTGAACTTGATTTTGAAACTTTCATTGATCAAGTGGCGATTGATGGCGGACAAGCAAAAGGACATTCCTTGGTGATTGGAAAAGGTCAAATGATTCCAGGTTTTGAAGATAATATCATCGGCCTCAAAAAAGACGAAACCAAGGAATTTGAACTTGAGTTCCCAAAAAAATATCATGAAGAAAAATTACAAGGTAAAAAAGCTTTGTTCAAAATTAAAATTTTAACGATTTACAAAATTGAATTACCTGAAGTCAATGATGAATTCGCCAAAGGCTTTGGTTTGAAAAACCTTGACGATTTAAAAAAACATTTAGAATCAAATATCAAACGCGAAAAAGAGATGAAAGAAAATGAACGATATGAACTTGAACTCATTGAACAATTGATTGATAAGAGTAAATTCGAAGAACTGCCGGACAGCCTTGTTGAGGATGAAATTCATAAAATGATTCATGAACTGGAAGACAATGTCGTTCGCCAGGGCATGAAGTTTGAAGACTATCTCTCAAATATTAAAAAGACCGAAGCTGATTTACACTTGGATTTCAGCGCTGACGCCATTAAGCGAGTTAAAACCGGATTAGTTATCCGCGTCTTGGCGGAAAAAGAGCGCATCACCGCTGATGAAAAAGAAATTAACGATGAAACCGAGAGATCTCTCGCCTCTTACAAGTTTCATCCTCAATATGAAGGAAAGTTGGCTGAACTGGAGCAGAACATGCGTTCTGAAAACGGTCAGCGTTATTTTTCCAACCTCATCCGCAATCGCAAAGCCATGGAGCTGTTGAAAGAAAAAACATCAAAAAAATGAACTCCTGAACAGAAAAGTCCCGCAATAATACGCGCGGGGCTTTTGTTTTATTTTTTTTCGGCGCTGTCATGCTTCGAAAGGCTCAGCATGACATCCCGCCCTGTCACCCCAGGTCACTCGAAGGGCGCCAAGTTACAACCCTCGCTTTTGCCAAACGTCTTTGCTATAATGAAATATATGAAATTTGGCGCCCACGTTTCCATTGCCGGCGGAATAGAAAACGCCCCTCTCAACGCCGCTAAAATCGGCTGCGAAGTTTTTCAATTTTTTTCCCGCTCTCCTCGCGGCGGCCAACCGACTTACACAGAAAAATCAATTGAACTTTTTAAACAAAATTTCAAAAAAACAAAAATCACCGAGTGCTACATTCATACACCTTACTATATCAATCTTGCTTCAGCGAACAACCGCATTCGCTACGGCTCCATCTCCGCGATTCGCGAAGAACTTGAAATCGGAACCAAACTCGGAGTTAAATATGTCATGACTCATCTCGGTAGCGCCAAGGACTTTGGCGAAGAAAAATCAATTACTCTCGTCGCTGAAGCGCTTGATAAAATTCTTGACGGTTACGGCGGAACAACAGAGCTTTTGATTGAAAACTCGGCCGGTTCAGGCGAAATAATCGGCGATAAATTTGAAGAGATCGGCGTGATTATAAAAAAAATGAAAAATAAAACTGTCGGAGTGTGCTTTGACACCTGCCACGCGTTCGCGTCCGGCTATGATTTACGAACAAAAGAAGAATTGGAAGAAACATTAACTGAATTTAACAAACGCATCGGCTTGCCGAAGCTCAAGCTTTTCCATTTGAACGATTCCAAAACAGAACTGGGGTCAAACAAAGATCGCCATGAAGATATCGGGCATGGTTTGCTCGAATTTGAATCTTTCAAACTGATCGTAAGGCATTCCTCGCTTAAAAAAATAAACGCCATCATTGAAACTCCGGGAGAGCACCTAGACTATAACGAAACTCTTAAACTCTTGCGGTCTGTTCGTAAATAATTTATTCGTCTATCACTATGAAAATAGCCATCTGTTCTGATTCTCACGACAATCTGGCCAATATTACAACGTTTCTTTCTTTTTGCAGAAAAAATAAAGTAAAAATCATTCTGCATTGCGGCGATTGGTGCGCGCCGTCAGTTCTGAAATTTTTTCGTGAGAAATTCAAAGGCGAAATTTACGGCGTCTATGGCAACGTTCATGCCGATGACGAAACCATGCAAAAATTCGCGAAGGACAATGACATCAAATTGAAAGGTGACGAATTGGAATTGATTCTGAATCCAGATAACAAAATAATAAGTTCAACACAAGGCAAGGTTCAGAATGACATTAACGAAACACGAATCGTTATCACTCATTATCCGGACAACGCGAAAAAACTTGCTGAATCAGGAAAATATCAGATCGTTTTTTACGGACACAACCACAAACCGTGGATGGAAAAAGTTGGCGAAACATACATGATTAATCCCGGCACATTGGCCGGCATGTTCCAACGCGCGACGTTCGCGATTTATGATACTGAAACGAGAAAACTGAAATTGAAAATTGTTGATCAATTGAATTGATTAACGAGCGTCATGCTTCAAGACACCTCAGCATGACACCCCGGCGGCCACTCGAGGGGCGACAAGCTAAACTGTAGGATTGACCAGCTTTATTTATACTTCTTAATAAATCATTTTTATATAAATTTAAAATGATTACTCTGCATTTCACGGGGTCTGGGGCGGAGTTCGCCAGTTCATTTCCCGCGAACAACAATTGTCCCCACGCGAATTCGGAGCCCCAGCGCTTTTTGGCTACTTTTTGGCGTCAAAAAGTAGCCCTTCGGAGAACTGCGATAAACTTATTTGTCGAAATAATCACTGTGCCCGTAGATTAAACTGTTTACAACGCTACCAATTCTTACAACTAAACTTATGCTCATAGAAATCAACAACCAAACTCCCGAATATCCGAAAATAAAACAAGCGGTTGAAATTTTAAAAAACAGCGGAGTTATTGTTTATCCGACTGACACGATCTACGGTTTCGGTTGTGATATTTTCTGCAAAAACGCCGTTGAACGAATTTACAAAATTAAAAAAAAGAAATCAACCGGCTTTAGTTTTATCTGTCCTAATCTCGCGGAGATAAGCAAGTACGCCATTGTTTCAGACTATGCTTATCGCCTCTTAAAAAAACTTTTACCCGGTCCATACACGTTCATATTCAAAGCGACAAAATACGTTCCGAACGAACTTATTCCTAACAAAAAAACGGTCGCAATCAGGATCCCAAATAATCAAATTTGTTTGAAGCTGGTGGAAATGCTCGGCAATCCGATTATAACCACCAGCGTCAACATTTCCAGCGAACCGCACTTCTCCGATCCTTTGCAAATTGAACGCGAATTCGGAGATCAAGTTGATTTAATAATTGACGCCGGAATTTTGAAAAACGAACCTTCATCGGTCGTTGATCTTAGCGGCGACGCGCCGGTGATCATACGCGAAGGTAAAGGCGATGTTTCAAATTTATGAGCGTTAAACAAATTTTTGTGAAAGCCAAACCAAAATCAAAATTTAACGCGGTTTTAACTTTGGATAATAAAAATTTTGAAATAAAAGTAACCGCTGTACCGGAAAACAATCAAGCGAATTATAAAATCATTGAACTGCTGGCGGATTATTTTCATCTCGCCAAATCAAATTTGAAAATCGTGAGCGGAGAAAAAAGCAGGAATAAAATTATTGAAATCAGCGCTTAAACGTGACTGCGCCATTCGATGCCGTTCATGGTGATAAAAAAAACTTCGATCATTGGATCGAAGTTTTGTATTATCAATTAAGCAACTCAGCAATGTATTAAAAAAGAGCAATTCACTTCAATTGTTCTGTCCTTCTTTTAGTTTACCTTTTACGCGCCAATTTCTTCATCGGTTAAACCAACAAATTCTTCAAAACTGCCATCAAATAACACGTTAGCATTATTGACAGAGACTACAATATTCAACCCGTCACAATTCACCGCCACAACCATTTCAGCATCAGCATATTTCCAGTTGGTAATTCCAAGCTCAAAAGGTTCTCCACTCTTTTTCTGCTCCGCAACCATTGCTAGAAATATCTTAGCGCTAAGAAAAAGCGGCTCATCCCAATAAACGCGATTTTCTCTCAAGGCTGTTTTAACCGCCTTAACAATTCGCTCGCCTTTCATTCCCGTATTATCAAATAAAGCAACGTCTGTGTCTTCAATAGAAACAAATGCTCGCGATCCCATCGTTTTCTCCTTTATGTTGCTTAGGTTCAAACCGCTCGCAAACCGACAAATTCTTCAAGTGTGCACGTTCTAATAATTTCACCATCCCCTGTTGAGTTCAGTATTTTTGAAATATAAATCTTTTGCGAATCAAAAGATATTGTTATCTCATAATCAGGTAGCATGACATAATCATATTTAACCAAAATCTGAAATTTCAGTTTTTGATTTACTTTTCTCTGCTCATCTGCCATTGAGATTAATATTTGAGCAATGAGAAATCCCGAGTCTTCCTCCTTCCAACATTCTCTGTTCTGCACAAACGCCTTACGCAATGCTCTGCCAACAACATCAATGCTATTGATATTATAGGCAACAATTATTGCGCTGATAATATTATTATCAGCGCTACCAAAACCACCTTCTCTTTCAAAATAAATTTGAACGCATAAACCCATTAGGTCTCCTTATTTGCTTGATTTATTTTCAATCCTCTTCAACCCAGTATCCCTCAACAACGAAAAACTGTCTATTGGCTGACGGCCGAAATTGAAAATCCCATGATTTAAGTTTGATATTTTCTCCTCGTCCGAGCATATCAATTTTGCAATAATACCAACCCTTTGGAGTTGGCACATCGCCATATCCGGGCTGTTCGTTCATTCCGGCAGGAAGAGCCTCTTCCTCATATTCGGAAAAATCAACTCCTCTATTGGCCTCATACTGATTCCAGCGAGAATTGCAGTGAAACGGCTTAGGCGAACGAATTTCCGTGGCATTACCAGAATACCAGTCCTGTATTTTTAAAATCAATTGCAACGCTTTGCCTGCTCCTCCAACCACTTCAAACGACTTTGCTGATTCTGCCTTCGGCATCACGATAACGCTTGGATTGCAATAGGTATTTGAAACCTTCTCTGTGCAAACAGGCTTTTTGGCTTCCGCTGAAAGAACTCCAAGAACAACAAAAATTGAAGCAATAAGAATAATTGTCAAAGTACGCATTATTTTACCTCCTTGTGCCTAACGCACAACTGAATATTATAATACAATCTAATAATAAGTCAATGATCAATTTGTTCTTAACATTTAGTGTCGCAAAATATTATACAACGCTCCACGTGGAGCGTTAATAAAGACGTTCTGATAAACGTATAAATATTGTAAATTTTACTCATTTTCTTTTTTGTGTTTCTTATTAACTACTAATTCTGAATCATACTAATTCGTCGCTCTAACTGTACAATAAGAACCTAATAATAAAAAAATTCGCCCGTATTGATTCTTTGATTATTTCTGATAGTAAATTTGTATCCGTTTGTCTATACCTGTGTATACAAACGCTGTTTTTAATCACATATATACACGTTATCCACAGAAGTATGATTATCGCATGGAACTTATTTTAGTGATTATAAATTAAAAAGCCGCTGAATATGGATTAACCACTTTTCTAATCTGGTTAAGTTCATTACCTTCTTTGGTGCTATATATAATCAGAAATTCAATTACCACAATTATGCTTGAGTAGGTTATATTATGTTTATCTATCGTCATCATGTTTGTGAAAATAATACCAAATATTGTTGCAAAAATAGCACTTATTATAGCTATTAAAACAATCGCTTAGACAATTATTAAGAAACAGCCAGAAATGCTACTGAACAGCTCAATTTTCAAAAACAACGTTACCAGATTAAATATTAACACAGCGTATGCTGAAGTTTAGATTGATAGCAAACCCACAAATAGCGTTAGAAGAACGGTTACAACTCCACAGTCTCTTATTCTCATCTGCACAACAATCGATATAATGATTATTACTGCTCCAAGAACGATATCACGTTTATTGTTCCATATGTTTCTGAAAACAAACAATGAAATCAGCGCTGATAACACGCCAAGATTCACTGCTGAAGCAATTCGTTCTGAATTACGCTGCGATAATCAAATTTATTCATTTTATTCTCGCTGTTATATCATGAACGAATTACATCTGCTTTAATATATCAACTAATAACGTAACTCGATTGATGCCAATATCTCTTGAAAATTAAAATGCTCCACGTGGAGCATTTTCCAAAAAAATAAACAAACAAATTATTCAAATTTAATTAAATTATTCTAAATATGCAATATTACAAAGCGTCGTAAAATATTATATGAAAACTAATAAACATGCTAAAAAACAGGTACTATAGAAAAACCGCCCACAAAAATTTGCAAGGCGGTTGTGTGAATCTATTCATTTTCCATTAGCGCAGAACAGACTGAATACTTCTGAATTCCAAGAAATTTTCGCAATTTACTAACCGCTGAAACCGGCGCGCCGCAGAAATCAGCGATAACCGTGTCCGGCATCTTGCCAAGAAACGGCTGAACTTTGGTTTTCCATTCAGTCACCTCATCAAACTCATATCTCATACTAATTTTAGCAAATGCCGCGCGCAATGTGCCAAAGTGAGTGATTGCTGAACGGTAAAGTGAAGCGTCTTTTTGACAAAAATCGTCCGGTGAACGCGAAACATGAATACCAATGCGATCAAGTGTCTGTGCCGGGCAATAAAAAGTCAATTCAACGCTAACTGCAGTTCCCTTATAAATCAACGCAGGCCGAAATCTTGCTTTACACTTGGGACAACCGGTCGTTACATCATTTACGTCATTATTAAATCCATGCATGATTTGCAGATGATTTAGTGAAAATCCACAAACTGGACATCCAGCCACCGGTGTGTACTTTTCTTTCCGCAATACCTCAAGCAGCCATAACCGTAACTGCAATTGTTTTGATTGTAAAACAAGTCGTTGTTCGTGCGTTAATCGCAATTCATTCATTAATATCTGCTCAAATCTGTGTCCCTGTGAAATGTTCATTCGCCACCTCCTAACGTGGGAAACGTTCCCAACTTATACTTATTACCAATCTATTAACTTATTGTCAACTTATTCACTTATTGTCAAATTTTTGTTTTAGAAAAACCACCAGCTATTTTGATAATTGGTGGTTGAAAAGTTATCATTAACTACTCTGGTATCTAGTCTAGAGCCAACATTTTTATGAAAATTATTATTCTTCTTTCCGTATAAACATGGTTCGAGCCGATTGTTTTCTCAGGATTCTTTTGCGGTTTTGATTCGTGCGGCAAATTCTTTGATAACTCTGGCAAGTACCCCATTTTTCAGACACTTTAATTCAGTTCATCGACCTTTAGAGGTGGCGAGCTGATGGAATTGTCCGGGGCTCATTTTGAGAGATGAATGGATGCGCCTACTGTTGTAATAATAGATTTGTTGGTAAACGGTTTTGAGCGGTGCGGCTCCACGCCGAAGCCTCGGCGCAGGCGGGGAGCCGCACGGCTGACAATTTTCTGCCGGAGGCGGATCTGCCTGCCTTAGACATGACAAGTTTTTCTTTAGCGGCATACTCTAAAAAAATATGAAGCAAACTACTTTTTTAAAACTACTAATGCTAAACCGTATTTCACAGGCACTTCCTTATGCTCAATGCCCAACTCGTCGAGTTTTGCTTTCCACTTATCCAAGGAAACAGAAAATAATCCATTTGAAAGTTTTGGTTCCTTTGTTTCGTAATCTTCTTTATCTAACAAATGAATTGCTAAACCGCCGGACTTTAGCGCGTCAACAGAATTTTTTATCAAGTTCCATTGCTTTTCCGTTTCAATAAATCGTAAAAGAACATGAGCATACGTTATATCAAAAGGACCATTAGACAAAGGAAGCGTACAGTCTTGTTGTATGACATCAGCTTCGCCTTCAAGATGATCAATCGTAATATCAAATGTAATTATCTCTACAGGTTTTTTGACGAAACTTTCAAAAATTTCTTTATGATGTTTGATAAACCTTTTATCGCCACAACCCACAACGGCAACCATTGCGGTTTCATCAGTCGTTTTCAGTTGTACCTGCTCAAAAATCGCAGACAGCTCTTGTCTTTTTTCATTCGCCCTATTCTGAATCTCCGCGTCAGGCTGATTAGCGTACTTTTGATGATAGGTAGACAAAGTCATAGTTTTGTTTTTGGTATAATTAAAACATGGTTCCCTCCAAAGGCGGGCAGGCGCCGCCGTTTCGAATTTTCGCGGGAGAATTTTTTCGCCGAAATGCGCTGTGCCCATCTGTAGCTTTAGCGAAAGAGGATTCGGACTAATTCAAGAATACTGCCCCCGGTAGGAATCGAACCTACGTATCCAGCTTAGAAGGCTGGTGTTCTATCCGTTGAACTACGGGAGCGTAAAATTTCAATAAAATAATACCTGTAATTTGCCTTATTGTCAAAAATAGTTGAAAATCACCAACTTATTGATTCGTCTAAACAAATTCGCCTGCCGTTAAAGTTATAACTCAGACGAGTAATTAATAACAAAACTCACAATTTTTAAAGAGGAAGGCGGCGGTCATCATTGATAACCGCCGCTGTTTGTTGGTGGGGCTTTGATTTAGGACTGTGAAATGTCAGAACTTCGAGGATTTTATGGCAGGGAGATTACTTAGCAAAATAGTAACATGCCGCTTATTTGCTGTCAAGATAGCGCAACGATGAACCTAAAGACAAATGGCCCAGTTTATTTTTCATTGTTTCAGCCGTCTCACCGCCTCTCGCCAAGTTCATGGCAAAACTGTGGCGCAATATCTGCGGTGTAATCTTTTTATTAACTCCGGAAAACTGTCGATATTTTTCGACGGTGCGTTCAATGCTTCTTGGAGTTAATCCCGTTTTCTCGCGCGCCAGAAATGCGCGGTCATGCCCGATAAATAAAAAATTGTTTTTATCTTGACGCGCTGTTAAATATTGACGCAACCAATAGCGCGCTTGATTTGAAAGAAAGACGATTCTTTTTGTTTTATTATTCAGAACAAAACGCTCTTTCTTTAAGTTCACGTCATTTCGCTTCAATGCGGCCATTTCCGACACCTTTAATCCGGCGCACAAAATCAATTCCAAAATCGTCCGATCGCGTAACTGCAATATTTTTTCTTGATTTGTTTTGAATGGCGCTTCCAATAATTTCTCCAGTTCATTCTTTTCCAAAAAAATCGGCCTAGCCCCATGAAACGCGACCAACCGTACTTTATTCGGAGGCAAACTGTTAATTTTTTTCTTAACTAAATATTTCAAAAACGAACGCAAGGCAATCAAATGATAATTACGCGTGTTATCTTTCAATTTCGTTTTCTTGATTGAACTTTTAATCATCTTCAACCACCTAACATAATCATTGATCAATTCATTGGTGATTTCTTCCGGGCTATCAACGCCCCGTTCTTTCAGCCACGACAAAAATCGCTGCAAATAAAAATCATAATTCCGCGCCGTACGACTTGATCGCCGACGTTTATTTTCCAGATCATTCAAAAAATCAGCAATTTGTTTATTGATCGCCATATTGGTTATTCCCATGATATTGTACGACACTAATTGACTCTCGGCAAGCCGGTCTTGCCAAATAACTAATTCCATGTTAGTATCAGATTATCAACTTAATATTAACGATTCTGCGGCCATGGTTCAAGTGCTATTCATAGAATACGCGACCCGGCGGTGGAATACGAAAAATTATGCTAGACGCGAGAAAAAAACAGTCCATCATCAACAAATTCAAAACGCATGAAACCGACACCGGTTCCGCGGAAGTGCAAATCGCGATTTTGACTGAAGAAATCAAGGATTTGACCAAACATCTTCAAGAGCACAAACACGATCATTCTTCACGACGCGGTTTGCTCAAAAAAGTGGGCGAAAGACGCCGCTTGATTCGTTATTTAGAAGTTGACAACCCGGAGAGCTACGCCAAATTGATTGAAGAATTGAAATTAAAACCAACCAATCGCGTGAAGCGCGAGGAAGCGGTTAAGAAAATTTTAGAAGAAGACGTCGCGGGCGAAGAAGTGGGGCCGGCCAAAGCAGCCGTTGGAGAAGACGCGGAAGTTACTAACGAGTAAGATAACAAGCGACCTCTTTTCGGGGGTTGCTTTTGTTCATGTAAACATTTAAACATAGAAACATAACCGAAATAGGTTTATGAATCAGTTTCAAGAAAAACTAAAAAAAACAATGGATGAATATGTTCACTTTGTTTATAAAATAACCAACAGCTTCCCGAGGGAAGAGCGATACGGAATTATTTCACAGTTTCGAAGAGCGTCAATGTCCGTTGTTTTGAATTATATTGAAGGGTTTGCGCGATTTCGTACAGCCGTAAAACAAAACTTTCTTGAAATTGCTTACGGCTCATTTAAAGAATCTATTTATTTACTTGATTTTTGTTTAATAGAAAAATACCTTTCAACCGAAGATTACCAACTTGGAAAAAAACTGACTGATGAAATCGGTGCCATGCTTTGGTCTGAACTGGAACATCTACAACGGAAAACAAAGAGCTGAAGATCTGAAGATTTAAACATTTCTTTACTTATGCTTAAATGCTTCTATGTTTCTATGCTTACAGCTTACATAAATAATTAACCCGCTGTCCGCCAGATACCTAGATTTCCAAAATCAATACGTGGAGATCTGCAATTTGTCGGTCAGCGAAAATATATGTCTAACAAAAGACAAACATTCGAAACAGAATTCGCCGGCCGAAAATTGACAATTTCCACCGGAGAACTCGCGCAGCAAGCCAATGGCAGCTGCCTTGTTCAGTATGGCGAAACCGTTGTCCTCGCGACCGCGGTCATGAGTCAGGAAGCGAAAGAGGGTATTGAGTATTTTCCGCTGATGGTGGAATACTCGGAAAAAATGTACGCCGGCGGAAAAATCAAAGGTTCGCGTTTTATCAAACGTGAAACACGGCCAAGCGACGAAGCGATTCTCGTGGCTCGCATGATTGACCGCGGCTTGCGTCCGCTTTTTGATCAGTCAATCAGACGCGACGTGCAAGTAATCATCACCGTGCTGTCCGTTGACGCGGAAAACGATCCGGACGTA
>Ga0209211_10005765_pt1 | contig 18295 bp, 17 predicted proteins | sample RifGroA2_FD_183992 | JGI IMG/M metagenome (GOLD analysis project Ga0209211, IMG submission 183992) | Groundwater microbial communities from Rifle, Colorado, USA - Groundwater A2 (SPAdes) (version 2) | ecosystem: Environmental > Aquatic > Deep subsurface > Groundwater | place: Rifle, Colorado... | reverse complement strand
GGTTTCGTTTTCGCAGCTCGTATCGTAATACGGTTTCGTCAAACGATTTTGACCGATTAACAAAAACTTATAACCATACGAGCGGCGAAACCGTAAAACTCTTTACCGAAAACGCTAAACTTTTAGGCGCTGTCTTCTGCGGCTTACTGGCCGGCCTCATCATCAATCCTTATTTCCCGGACAATATCGCCTTTACTTGGCAGCAGGCCGTGAAAATCGGTTTGATAAATTATCAAAATATAATCGGCGTGGGCGGCGAATGGTATCCGTATAAAATATTTGATCTGATCGGCGGACTTAATATTATTTTTTTAATTCTGGTCGGAAGCTTGGCGATTTTTCTGGCAACGCTTCCAAAACAAACTTCAAAATCTCTGACGCTTTTTGTCCTTACGGCAATGTTTTTTATTCTAACCTTAAAATCAAAACGGAATATTGAATATTTCACCCCTTTCGCGATTCTATTTTCCGGCTTTGCTTTGCGCGACGGTTTGCAAATTTCCCGCCTCGCCTTGAAAGACCTTATCCCCGAATCAATAATCCAAAAGCTGACTTACGGATTGATTATCGGCTACATTGCCGTAATGGCCGTCCCCTCCGCTTTTAAAGAAATCACCAACACCAAGCGCGACTTATCTTCCGGAACGCCCTTTGCTCAATTCAAAGGCATTGGCAATTGGCTGAAAACCAATACGCCCAAAGGATCAATTGTCCTGCATTCGGACTGGGACGAATCCCCTGTTTTATTTTACCAAAACGACTGGAATTACTACATTGTCGGCCTTGACCCGACCTTTATGTACGAGTACAATAAAGACCTGTATTGGAAATGGGTCAATATCACGACGGGCAAAGGCGTGGATAATATGACCGAAGTGATCAAAAATGAACTGCGCGTCCAATATGTGCTGGCGACTTCGGACCATCAAGATATGGACAAGCTGTTTAAAAACAATGAAGATTTTGAAAAAGCGTACGAAGACAGCGAAGGAAAGATTTATAAAATAAAAGAATTATGAAACAGCTTCAAGCGACTGCCTCTAAATTCTACGGTGAAGCGCGTTCTCATTATGTGTTTGCAAAGTATCCGGCGACCAAGCAATTTGCCAAATTCGTGATGGTGGGATTAGTCAACACGGCGATTGATTTTTTCATTTATTTCTCGCTCACCCGCGGCACTGAATTTTTTGAACGGCATCTTTTGAGCGCCAATATCATCGCTTTTTCCATCGCGGCCACCAACAGCTTTTTTTGGAACAAAAAATGGACATTCCGGGACCAGGGCAAAAATTATCATGTCCAGTACTCCAAATTCCTTATTGTTTCAGTCGGCGGCCTCATATTGAGCCAAGGGATTTTTGTGGCTGGCGTGCATTATTTAAAGATCTCCGACATTATCACCAAATTAGCCGCTGTGGTTATCGTCACCTTCTGGAATTTCGCGCTGAATAAATGGTGGACATTTAGGAAAATATGAAAAACAATAAAAAGATAATCGCCATCCTGCCCGCTTACAATGCTGAAAAAACTCTCAAAAACACTATAAGCGATATTCCAAATGACTGGATTGATGATATAATACTGGTGGATGATGCTTCTTCTGATAATACGGTCGCTCTTTCCCGCTCTTTGGGATTAAAAACATTTGTCCATAAAAAAAATTTGGGATACGGCGGCAACCAAAAAACATGCTACAAAGAAGCCCTTAAGCTTGGGGCGGATATCGCAGTGATGGTACATCCTGACCACCAATATGATCCGTCAAACATCCCGCAAGCCGTTCTCCCGATAATTTTAAATGAAGCTGACGCGGTATTCGGATCACGGATGATGATTCCTCGCCAAGCGCTTAAAGGCGGAATGCCCCTATGGAAATACATTGCCAACATTTTTCTAACAAGATTTTCTAATCTTATTTTAAAGACAGATCTTACCGAATATCATTCCGGTTTCCGCGCTTACTCGCGTGAAGTTTTAGAAACATTGCCGCTTGAAAAAAATTCCAATGATTTCGTGTTTGACGCGGAGATTATCATACAATTGATACATAACAAATTCCGCATCAAAGAAATTCCTATTCCCACAAAATATTTCAAAGAAGCGTCATCCATCAGCTTTCGCCGAAGCGTAATTTACGGATTAAGTATTCTATGGGCGCTGTTAAAATACACGCTTCATAAAAAGCGTATTAGAAATTTTCCAATACTTGAAAAATAATAAAATTTATGAAAAAACTTATAATTCTCATCCCAGCCCTCAATGAAGAGCGGACGATAATGTCGGTCATTAAAAAAATACCAAAACAAATTCCGCCATTTGAAGCGGTTGAAATTCTCGTTGTTGACGACGGATCAAGCGATCAAACGGCTGTTTTGGCGCGCGAAGCCGGAGCCAAGGTCATTAAACATCAGAGAAATAAAGGCGTAGGCGTGGCGTTCCGCACGGGCACAGCAGCGGCGTTGGAAATGGGCGCGGACGCTGCGGTCAACATGGATGGCGACGGGCAATTTGATCCGCTTGATATCCCCAAACTTCTTTTACTCGTCATCCAAGGAAGGGCGGATTTTACGACCTGCTCAAGATTCAAAGACAAAACGCTTACGCCTAAAATGCCCAAAGTAAAATTATTGGGGAACGCTTTGGTTGCCAATATAATCAGTTTTATAATCGGAAAAAGAATTTACGACGCGTCTTGCGGTTTTCGCGCCTACTCGCGCGAAGCGCTTCTGCGGCTCAATCTTTACGGAAATTTCACCTACACTCACGAATCCCTCATTGATCTGGCGTACAAAGGAATTGAAGTCGAAGAAATTCCTCTTTCCGTGCGCGGAGAACGGGAATTCGGCAAATCGCGAATAGCGAATAATGTTTGGAAGTACGGCTATCGGACGCTCAAAATAATCCTAAAAACACTAAAAGACTACAAGCCATTTCAATTTTTTGGAGCGCTCGGCTTGGCTATTTTTATTTTTGGTATAATATTGGAAGCGGCTCTTCTGATTTATTGGCTTCAAACCGGATCATTCAGCCCGTTTAAATTCCTCGGCTTTATTGGCGGCTACCTCAATGCTCTCGGCATTCTCATTATCTTTTTCGGCCTCATAGGCGACACGCTTCTGCGGATCAAACTCAATCAGGAAAATGTGTTGTATTACGAAAAGAAAAAAATTTATCAATAAATTATGCTTTTATCCATTATCATTCCTATATATAATGAAGAAAAAACAGTTGAATCAATAATTCAAAAACTTGAGGAGCTGTATATTAATAATTGTAAAAAAGAAATTATTCTCGTTAACGATGGATCAACTGATAAAACCGATGATGTGCTTAAAAAATACGATAAAAATCACCGCATCATCACCCATAAAGTCAATAGAGGAAAAGGGGCGGCCATACGGAGCGGCATTCAAGCATCAAGCGGAAATATTATCATAATTCAAGACGCTGATTTAGAATATGATCCGTCCGAGATTCCATTACTCTTGGAGCCGATTCTTAACGATAAGGCTGATGTGGTTTATGGGTCTCGCTTTTTTGGCGGGCGGCCCCATCGTGTTTTATTTTTTTGGCACTATGCGGGAAATAAAATCTTAACACTTTGGTCAAATATATTCACAAACCTCAATCTAACCGATATGGAAACCGGCTACAAAGCATTTCGGTCCGACATTATTAAGAAAATCCCCCTTAAATCAAATCGTTTTGGGGTTGAGGTGGAATTAACGGCAAAAATCGCAAAGACAAACGCGCGTATTTATGAAATCGGTATTTCATATTATGGAAGAAAATACAGCGAGGGTAAAAAAATCACATGGAAAGACGGATTAAAAGCAATTTTTTTAATCGTGTGGTTTAAGTTTTTTGACTAAATAATATGCGCCAATTAATTAATCAAAACGCGACAAGAGGTTATGGTCTTCTTGAAAATTTTCTTGCAAAATTGCGAATAAATAAAGTGAATACTCTTATTCCGCCGCAAGCGAGGCGCGGCGCGATCCTCGATATCGGATGCGGAATCCATCCGATTTTTCTTCTTCGAATAAATTTCTATAAAAAATACGGACTTGACAAATCTATTTCTAAAAGCGGCATTCAACGGTTTAGTAATGAGAGCTTATTCGTTCAAAACCACAACATAGAGGAGCAAGAAATTCCATTTAATGGTGGATTTTTTGATATTGTTACAATGCTGGCTGTATTTGAACATATTAATCCGTTAAAGCTCAAAAAAATTACAAACGAAGTTTATCGTGTGTTAAAATCAAACGGTCTATTCATTATGACAACGCCGGCACCATGGAGCGATAAACTGCTCAAACTCATGGCAAAAGTGAATCTTGTAAGTTTAGAAGAGATCGACGAACATCAAAATATATACAGCAGGAAAAAAATTTCTGCCATACTACAAGAGGGGAGATTTCAGAAAAAGGCGATTCAATCCGGTTATTTTGAGATGGGACTCAACATCTGGACAACCGCAAAAAAATAATATTTTCTACGCGCCATAATTACCAATCTTGGATATTATTTATTTGAATTAATGCTACCATATGGTCAGCGATGTTAAAGAATTTATCCTTGTACATAGAAAATATGCCATTGTTTTTGTTACGCTTATTTTTTTCATTACAGCAATATGTATAAAGTTCTTTCAAATCACAAGATCGATTGAAATGGGGATTGATAGCCACCAGCTCATTATACTAGGAGAATCCTTACGAAGCGGCCAAGGCTATTCGCTTTTGAATCTCCCGGACAATCCTCCGGCAAATCTTTATCCACCTCTTTATCCGCTTATTATTGCGGCGAGTCTAATTTTAACCGAGAATACATATCTTCCCGACATTGCTTTGATTTTAAAAATTGTTAATCTTGTTTTTTTTCTTTTAGCGCTACTAATTTTTTATCATTACTTGCAGAAAAAAAATGATGACAAAAAAATAAACCTTATTGCGCTTGCGCTCATTGCCGTTAATCCGGTTTTTTCTTTTTACATCAATGATGTCGGAACTGAAAATCTTTATCTTTTATTAAGTATAACATCTGTTTGTTTAATTGAAAAAATGGTAGAAAAAAATAATAAAAAATATCTATACCTCGGGATAATATTTGCGATTTTTGGTTTTTATGCGCGAACAATCGGGATCGCGCTTATCGCGGCAATTATTCTTTTTTTATTTTTTCAAAAAAAATATAAGGAAGCCATACAATCTTCTTTGTTATCCGTTTTATCAGTACTTCCGTGGTTTGCGTACAGCTATTTTTTTGGATCTCAACCATCATATTTTAAATACTTTCTCATAAAAAATCCATATAACATTTACGAAGGAAATGCGTCTTTCGCTGATTTTTCCTTGAGAATTGCCGAAAATGCCATTTACTACGCGCAAAAAATTCCCGAACTTATTTTTTCGGTGAATCTCGGAAGCCCGATTATATCTTTACCGCTTCTCTTTATCACATTGATTGGTTTTTTAAAAATGACCGGCAAAAAAATCAATCTCCTGCGTTTTTATATCCCTTTATATATTTTAATTTTAATCACTTGGCCGTTTACAGAGAAAGGCCGCTTTTTAATCCCTATTTTGCTTTTTTTAATTTATTCCTTTGTTATGGGTTGCAAAAGGATATTTAATAAAAATATGGCCGCATCAATCATTCAACCGTCTAAAATAATTCTTTTAGCGACAACATTGGCGATTATTGGTTCTTCTTTCCTGATTCAAATTAAACACATAAATCAGATAACAAATAAAAAAAATATGATCATAGTAAACAAAAGGATGGCTGAAATTTCAAGTTACGCAAAGAAAGAAATTCCTAAAGAAAATATGATCATTTTTCGTAAACCATATTTTTTATATTTATACAATAGACAATATACTACTGGCTACCCTTATACAAATTCGGTAGAATCTTTTAAGAAAGCCGTGGGAAAATATTCGCCATTATACATCATTGATGACAATAAATTCGATGAGACGAAGCAATATCTCCAGCCGGTGATCGAAGAATTAAAAAAAGAAAACAGGATTGAATTGGTGTATAAATCCGAACTGTCTGATTTTAAGATTTATAAATTAATATGGGATTAGGCGTGTTATTCATTACAAGAAAATATCCGCCCGCAATTGGCGGAATGGAGAAAGTTGCGTACGAGCTCTTTCATCAGTTGCGATGTAAAGTCGATATTACGCTTATTAAATGGGGCGGGTCAAACATACTTCTTCCAATAGTTCTTATTTATTTTTTTATTAAAGCGTTTATTATTTTATTGTCAAAAAAAATAGATATTATTTACATTCAAGACGGAGTCTTATCGCCTCTGGGGATTGTGCTTAAAAAAATCTTTTCAAAAAAAATTATTATAACAATTCATGGACGAGACATCACATATAGCAACTTGATTTATCGGCTGATCATCCCTCAGTGCGTCAAACAATTTGATAGAATCATTTGCGTCAGCAAAGCCACAAGCGATGAGTGTATTAAAAGAGGCATTGAAAAAGAAAAAATATCAATTATCCCCAATGGAATATCCGACACACATTATATGTTCACCACGCAGAAGGAAACGACAAAAAATCAATTTCGTCAAATTGACGCATCGCTTAATCAAAAAAAAATTATCCTATCCGTTGGAAGACTGGTAAGACGAAAAGGATTTAAGTGGTTTATAGAAAATGTAATTATTCGCTTAAAAAAAGAGCGATCAGACTTTTTTTATTTCATTGTGGGATCAGGCCCGATGAAAGCGGAGATTAACAAAACTATCGCGGCGCTTAATCTAGAGTCATGTGTTAAAGTGCTGGATAGGATTGACAATGATAGTCTTAAAATGATTTACAACACCGCGGATATATTTGTTGTCCCCAATATTCCAATTGATGGAGACATAGAGGGTTTTGGCGTAGTGATATTAGAAGCAGCGTCTTGTGGCATACCGGTCGTGGCATCCAATCTTGAAGGGATTGCCGATGCCATTAAAAATAATAAAAACGGTCTTTTGGTTGATCCAATGGATGAGGAAAACTATTTAAAACAGCTGCGTAAATTGCTAGACGACGAGAAATACCGCGAAACATTCGGCAAAAAAGCACGGATATACACATTGGAAAACTATCAATGGGACACCATAGTGAAAAGGTACATTGAAATATTTTATTCTTTCGGACATAATTCTATGCCGGAATGTCCGCTTTGTCAAAGCCCAAACACGCATAACACGGGAATAAATAATGGTCATTATAGGCTTTATTCCTGCAATGCCTGTAATTTGTATTTTATCGATCCGGTCCCGACAGAAAATGATCTGAAAAACAATTATAAAGAATATCTGCGAGAGAAAGGATATAAATACTTAAACAATAAGTTGCGTAAATATAAAATACAATCACTTTGGAAAAATCGGCTGCTTCTCCTGAAAAAGTTTGTAAATTCCATAGACCATAAACAAATTTTAGAAATTGGAGCAGGAACAGGAGAGTGGATCGAAACGCTGGAGAGAAACCATATCCGAGAATATACGGGTTTAGAAATTGCGGAAGATGAATTTTATATCCTCAAAAAAAAATTCCATAATAAAATACACAATTCTTCCCTTATCTCCTTTCACACGGACAGAATGTTTGATATTATTTGTCTCTGGGATGTCGTAGAACACTTTAATGAAATTGAACAAAATATGAAGAAACTAAAAAAGCTCTTACGCCCAGATGGTCTCGTCGTTATTTCAACGGTGAATACAAATTCTTTTTCGTTTACAATAAAGAGGGGGAGCTGGAGATACTTTATCCCTCCGGAACATATTCTTTATTTTAATCATAAGAGCTTAGCATACTTGGCAACCCGCCATGGATTCGATCTAATTTATTTTAAAACGCAGTTCCAAATCCAAGCATATCTTACAAATAATAAAAAAGCGCAAGAAATTAGAAACATTAATATCTATTTATATCAATTGAAGGTTTTTCTTGAAAAAATTGTAAACCCCTTTTTATTCAGGCGCGGAGAAATTATTACTTGTATGCTAAAAAATAAATCATAGGTGAAGTAGGAAGTAATATTAAAAACGAATTATGATTCATATTATTATCGGCACAAAAGCCCAGTTGGTTAAAATGGCGCCGATCATGGCTAGACTTCAAGACAGAAATATTGAATACACCTTTATTTTTATGGGCCACCACAAAGAAATGATCAATGAATTATTGAATGCCTTTAAAAAAAATTATTTTCCATTATTAATCAAATGGAAAAAGTATCTCCTCACGCAAAGGTGCTTTTTATTCTCCACTTGCCAACGAAATTAAAACTATGGGAATTTGGTTTTTTGGCCCGTCTTCAAAAAAATGAAAATGTTGAACTCCGGCCGCGATATAACTACTTTCAATTAATTCGCCTTGTACGGAAATCAAAATTTATCATGACCGATTGGGGAAGCAATCAAGAAGAAAATTATTTTCTCGGAAAACCCTGTCTCCTCCTACGCAACGCGACAGAGCGCAAAGAAGGTCTTGATAAAAATGTCGTTATTTCTCATTTTCAGACCGAAATCATTGAGGAATTTATGCAAAACTACAAAAAGTACACATCATTGCCGGTTCATATGCCCATAAGTCCATCAAAATATAATTATTAATAATATTCTAGAGCGTGCTTCTTATGAACAGCTTCGATGATAAAACATATTGGATTAATCGGCACCAAAAGTACTGTGGCGATCTTCGGAGTGTTGGCGTTAAGAGCTATCACATAAACGCAAACACCTTGAAGTATCAAATGGTGCGCGAACGATATAGATGTATTTTATCAAAACTTACTCTCCATGCTAAATCTCAAATTTTGGATGTCGGAGCCGGAACGGGTGAGTTCATCGATCTTTTCCTCAATGACAAACGAGTGTCTCAAATTATTGCAACGGACATTTCGCCTATTGCGCTCGAACAATTGAAACAAAAGCACCCGTCAGTACAAATACTGACAAAAAGCATAGCGGATATAAAACTGCCGGATAAATCAATGGAATTGATTCATTGCTTTGATGTTCTTTACCATATTGTTAATGACGATGAGTGGAAACAAAGCGTTGATAATCTTTGTCGTATCGCTTTAAAGTTCGTAATAATTCATGGAGAGATCGCCAATAACCCTCGATTAGTTTCCGCTCGTCATGTTAAATCGCGACCATTTTATTTACTCAACGAAATAATGCTCAAAAATGGTTTTTTAAAAAAATATATCGTTCCTACGCACCTTCTAAGTCATAAACCGTTTATCTATAAAATTAATGGCCTTTTCCCAAAGGTATTCTATCTTTTCGACAACTTCTGTGCTACAAGATTCCCCAACCTAGCACAACGCATTGCATCATATGCGATTATCGTCTATGAACGGAAGGATTTATGAAAATGGGATTTAAAAAATATGATTAATAAAATGATTGAATGGTTAAAAAACAATAAAATCTATATTTTCTTTTTCCTTTTTATTTTAATAAAAGGGCTTCTTTGGACATGAAGTATTCCGCCTTTTTTTGTTTCTGATGAACTGCCTCATTTTGCCTATACATAATATCTGGTTGAAAAAAATCCAAAAAACAAAGAGAATTAACTTCCCCACTTTTAATTGAGAATAGGAAAAATTTATGAAAAAATATTACGAGATGAACGAAAAATATAAAATGTATGTTAAAATTTCAATTTTTCTTTTTGGAATTTTTGGAACCATTATTTTATATTTACTCATGAATCCGCCGATGATTTTTTTAGATTCCACGGTATATATAAAGCTCGCCGAAAATATACAAGAAGGCCGGTTGCATGTTTACTACAGAAATGGCTATATGATGTCATTTCCGCCGTTTTATTCAATGCTTATATCGCTTCTTGAAAAAATAACTCATAATTTTGAACACGCTGGCGCGATGATTTCAATTATAGCCGGGTCTCTTGCGACGATTCCCGCAATTCTTTTGGCAAAACGCTTCTATGGGTTAGGCGTCGCTTCACTCGCTCTTGTTTTATTCATGTTTAATCTATTTTATATTTTATATTCATCCGCTATTTTTACAGAAGCGCTTTTTACCTTTCTTTTCCTTTCCGCGATATATGTCATATATCTTGCGCTTTCTAAAAATTCATTACTTATGTGGTTTTCCGCCGGAGCGATCGGCGGCGCGGCCTGGCTTACAAGAGATGTTGGAATTATTATTCCCGCCGCATCGATTTTTTGGCTTACTGTATGTTTGTTAAAAAAACAATATACCGTTAAAAAATTTGTTTTTTTCGGAGCGGCGCTTATTATTGGATTGTTAATCACCTATTTACCCATTAGATCATTAACGCATCTTGATAAACAAAATACTCCCAATCTTTATCCGCCGTTGAGTGTCGCGCGTCAACTTGCGATACCGGATCAAAGAAATGCGATTCAAAGAGAAATATATCGAAGGGAATTGACTGACGATGGAAAAGAATATAAACATATCGCTTGGCTAAAAACGAGCCTGGGATTATCTGATTTGATTACTGATTGGCGCTGGATTTTAAAAAGAATCTTAATTAACATTATAGGTATAATAAAATCCACCGCCCTTATTTTCTTTTATATTTTTTTTATATTCATTATTATTGGAATTTTTATTTCAAAAAATAGAAAAAATTCAGAAAGCGAAAAATTTTTTTTGCGGCCCCATCAAGAATATCTATTCATTTCGTCATTTGTATTATTATTTGCTTCCTTTTACGCCTTGGCCGGCGGTTTTAGCGGCCCCCAGGATCCTGAGCGCTACCTAGTTCCCATTATTCCGATTTTGAGCATGTGGTGCGCATTGGGAATAATATGGACGGTAAAAAAAATAAGCGAAATGACGGTAAAAAAAATAGAAACGCTTACTATAGCGGTATTGGGCTCAATCTTACTTATGATCAATATTATGTACATTATATCTATTTGCAATTGGTACTTTCCTTTTCACAATAATATTCATTTTGCAGCGCTTGCGCAGTTAAATATATTTAAAGAACGACAGAGTCAAAATAACCTAGTCATTATGTCCAAAAGCGCCTTTTTGCCGTATTACGCAGATGCATTGCAGATATTAACGCCTTACGGGGAGTACGGCGAAATAATTAAATTCGCCAAATCAAAAAAAGTTGATTATTTCTTTTTGGAAAACAGCCTTTACGCTCCCCAGCTTGAGTTTCTAAAAAATACGAAAATATCAACCCCGGAATTAAAGTTTATATTGCAAATTAAGCAAGGTAATTTATATCAACTGATATACTGAAATCCGCATGAAAGAATGGTTAATAACTAATAAGATATATATTCTCTTTCTCGCCTTCGCGCTTATCAAAGGCGTTATTTGGATTTTGATTATTCCGCCTTTTCTATTTCCCGACGAGCCGGCTCATTTCGCGTATACGCAATATATTGTTGAAGAAAAAAATCTTCCTAAAAACGACGGCAAATTATCGCCGCACTTATTGTCAAAGTCGGAAGAGTTGGAAGAAGCCATAAATTTAATAAAAAATGATTATAAGATTTGGTCAATGGATCCCATTAATCTGAAAATTGGCGAAAGCCCGAATATTCCTGAAAATTTTCCGTCATACTCCAGAAAGGTTAATGCGGAAAATTATAAAAATGCGGCGGCTGTTTACCCTCCGCTGTACTACGCGTTTGAAGCAATTCCTTATGTAATTGGCTATAATCTGGATATATTTCACCGCGTTTATTTGATGCGGTTTTTTTCTCTTATTTTTTTGTTAATTACTCTGATATTCGCCCATAAAATAGCTTTTTTCATTTCCAATGATAAAGTATTTTCGTTCACGGTCGCCGCTGTTATATCTCTTATCCCGGCGCTTAACATAATCTCTTTTGGCACGATAAACAATGACGCGGCCTTGATCGCCTTGGGACAGATTATGTTTTACTATCTTATTAGGCTTTTACATAGCCGCAACATAACGGCGAAAGAAATTATTAAAGGAGGGGCGCTTCTCGGGGCAGTATTATTGACAAAAACACAGGCCGTCTTTTTTGTCCCCTTGACTATGGGAGTGTTTATTTACAATGGCGTTAAATATGGAAAGCTGCCGCACAAGCTTACCGGCTTAATTATTCTTTTTTTAACTGCCGGCATCGCCGCCTTGCCTTTTTTTGCTCCGCCCATACTTGCTTATTTTAGCGGCAGCTCCGAGGAAATATTCTATTCGCTGCGGAATGAAAATTTTAAAATGGAGCAAAACGCGCTAATATTGCTAGCCAATGACATTGTAAGAAGGATGGCGGTATTCAACACTTTTTGGGCGGAGTTCCTTCATACTTTCGCTTCTTTCCGCTTATACGGGGAAATTGCGGCGGGACTGCTTTCTGTTTTCGCGCTTCTTGGATTAACTTTTGCTTTCGTAAAATTTAAAGGAAAAGAATTAAATCATTGGCTGTTATTTTGCTTACTGTCCATTCTGCCATTGGAATTTCTTTACACATTGCTCTATTTCAAAAACGCGCTTATAAACAATTATTACCAATTTCCCGGGCAAGGAAGGTATTATTATATTTTGATTACTCCAATTATTATCCTTTTTGTCTTTGGATTGCAGAATTTTTTTTCCTTGCTTAAAATACCGCCCCGATTCATTTATGCCGGATTGCTGTTTTTATTCCTGCTTTTCCATAATCTTGCGTTTATCAATCTGGCGCCGTATTGAAATTTCAGAGACAAAATGAAGACATAATTTTTATTATGAAAAATATCCGTAAATTCAGGACGGCTGTCATATTTTCAGTTTTTGCAATAACACTGATAATGCCTGTCTTTATTTTTATTTTCCGCCAGCCTTTTTACGCATACGATTCCGCGAATTATTACATTTTTGACGATGGCCGCATATCGATCGAAGATCCAAAATCATTCCGACAGGAATCTGGCGCGGAACTTCTTGAACAAAAAATATTTTCCGCTGAAAATCATTTATCAAGAATATTTTTGGACGCGAAGATTAAAAAACCGGTTGTCGCGGTGCTCAGTCTGTATGCCGATGAAAAATTACTTATCAGAAATAATTCTTTTTTGTTTGAAAAAGGGCAAGAAATTTACTGGGAATTTCAACCGATCCGAGACTCGAAAAATAAAAAATATACCTTGGAAATAAAAATCCCGAAAAATTACAGAAATATGATTCTATTCCCCTTTTACGCCGTAAAAGACGGAGAAAATCACGGAGCATTATCCATCAACGGCGAAGTTTCAATGGACAAAGCATTAAAGGTTGAGCTGGTTTCAGAAGTCGGCGATCCGCTTGAAAAAATCGATCTATTTGACAAAAAAGTCATGCTCAATAAACCGGCATTCGTCCGTTTCATAATTTATCCGGCATATATATTTTTCTTATTATTATTTATAATGGCTTTGCGGTACGCGCTTGCCTTTATTTTGAATGAAAAATCAGATGTTTAATAATCTATGATAATCAGCGCGCTGAAACAAAATAAAAAATTCCTCATCTTGCTTATTGTCGCGCTTGAGGCGGTTGTAATTTTACCGACTTTATTCGGTTTTCTAAAAACTCCGGACGGATATTATTATAATGGCATCCATAATCTCACTCCGGGAGACTTTCATCTTTATCTTTCGTATTTTGAGCAAGCCCGGCAAGGCTCTCTATTTTTTAAAGATCTTTACACCGGCGAGGAACAGACGCCAAGCCTTTTTAATCCGTTCTTTCTGTTTTTCGGCTTAATCGGTAAAATTTTCAAACTATCAAATATTACCGCCCTCCTGATCGCTAAAATTGTCATTATTCCCGTTTTTATTTCCGTACTCTTTTCTTTTTTCAGACATATTTTTGAAAAAAAGCTGCCGCTTTATTTGGCAATGCTTTTTGCGCTATTCTCTTCGGGATTAGGGGTTTTTATAGCGCCTTTCATTTCTTCTTACGCGACATCCGGCGGATACATTCATCGGCCAATGGATCTTTGGCTGCCGGAATTTAACATTTTTCTGACTATTTATCATAATCCGCTTTACGCCGCGGCGCTCACCTTGATTCTGCTGACTTTTATTTTTTTCATTAAAGCGATTAATGAAAATAAAATCAAATGGAGCATCGTTTCCGGCTTTTGCGCGCTGGCTCTTTTTTCCATTCATCCTTATCACATCCCTACGATTTATGGGATTCCCGCTATTTTTATCGCGGCGCTGATGATCGTAAAAAGAAGAATTATCTTTGCCCATTTAAAGCATTGGGGCGTTTTATTTCTGATCTCCGCTCCCTCGATGCTTTATCAAGTCGTTCTCGTTTTTACCGATTTCATCATGTACGGCCGCTACAACGGGACCGGCGGACCGCCGACTTTTTTATGGCTGACAATCCTATCCTACGGATTGCTTTTTTTCTTAGCAATACCGTCATTTCTGGGTTTTTCCAAAAAATTTATCTTGCAAAACCCAAACAATGAAAAAAACAAGACCGATATATGGCTGCTTTTTGCCGCTTTATGGTTTATTGGCGGATTATTGGCCGTATATTTTCCTTTATTGAATCATACTCGCCGCTTGACCCTCGGACTTCAAATACCATTGGTTATTTTTTCAATAATGACTTTATTGAATGCCAAAAAGACGCTTTGGTATAAAAAAATAGAGAATATTGCCAATGTAATTTTTTTTCTTCCGTTGTTTTTTATATTTTTCCTCGGCGCATCGACCCTAAATGCGGTTTACGCGGATATAAATTTATATAAAAATTTACGCGCTGAAATTTACATACCGTTGGAAATATATAATGGAATAAATTGGCTGAAAGGCAATACGGAAAAAGAAATTGTTGTTTTGACTGATTTATTCCACGGCAATATCATACCGGGGATTGCCGGCCAGACGGTTTACATAGGACATAATTCGGAAACGATTTCCTACGACATAAAAGAAAAGCTGTTAAATTGGTTCTTTTCGGAAAATCACGCCGAAGAGCGGGAGAGAAAATTTCTAAAAGACCGCGGAATTACCCATATTTTCTACACTGAAAATTTAAAAAAATCAGGCGGCTGGCGGCCGGAAAATAAAACCTATCTTTTAAAAGTATTTGAAAATGGAAAGGCGGCTATTTATAAGGTGCGGTAAATTTTCCTAATAATATTTCTTCTCCCAGCGGCTTGTCCGGAGCAGAAACAGCCGCTGATCTGATATGATCCAAAACAAATTTGCCGCCCGTCGCGTCTATTAATTTCAAATATATTTTATATTCGCCGCTTAAATCATCGGGTATTAGAACGCGATGATTGGTTTGGATGATCTTGCCGAACTCCCAATCGCTGGCCGGATACAAACCGTAGCCCAGAGGATAATTTTTGTTAATTATATTTTTTCCTCGCTTATCGCGCAGCGACACATTTACAGCATAAATTTTACCGGTATTATTTGTTTTTTTCCAAAAAAGCGAAAAAGACACTGCTGGAAATTGATTATCGGAAAGATTGAATTGAAAAAATTCCGGTTGAGCGTAAGCCATTAATTCAATCTGGCTGTTTTTGTCAATTGGTTGATCGTCCTTGGTTGTATTAATATTTTCCGGCAAAGAATCTAAAGTTTTATACAATAATTCTTCTGTCGGTTTTTTTGAAAAAAGAATAAATCTGTCAGCGTAATCCCGAACAAAGAGTTTCCGTTCTTTTATAAAATTTCTGATCCGATTGTCGCCATTTTCGTATTCCTTAAGAGAAAAAGCAAAGCCGTAAAGATCTTCACTGTCAATTAACGCGTAATCGGTTGAATAAGGCGGAATATACGGCGATGAAGAAAATTGCTTAGACCCTTTAAAAGTCCAGTACAGCGCCGAATCGCTTTGGCTTGTAAAGCGCCAAGGAAGATAAGCGGAAGAAAGCAAGGCCGAAGAAGAGGCCGGAATCATATTGATCATTGCTTTTTGAATTTTTGTTTCTTCGCTGCTAATCACGCGCTTCTTATCAATGCTAAAATATGGAATAAAATTTCCCAAAGGTCCAAAAAATATAATCAAACCGATTATTGCTATGCTAAAAATGGTAATCAACAGTCCCCGATCTTTAAAAACAAAACTGTAAGTTTTATTTTTAAAATGATCAATCCGGATATAGTCCAATAGCCGCTTGATGCCGAAAATACTTGCCAAAAATAAAGCCGGCAAAAAATAAACGGCGTAATGCATAGTAAAGACAGCTCCTCCGTTGCCGCCGCTTACCAAAGCAAATTGCAAAAAAGGCGGCAAAGCCAAAATTAAGAAACGGGTCTTAAAAATGGGGAAAAACAAAAAAACCGGCAAAAAACCTAAAACCATCACCCAGTTATCCGTTGTTCCGTAAATGCGCGCGATAAACTCAAAGGGGCTTGCTTGAAAAATCCAGCTGTAATATGTTAAAAATTTATAACTGCCCTCAATATTAAACGCGGAAATGATTTTCATTGATAACAAAAACCACCACACGCTTAAAATCATAGGACCGATTATCCAATACCAGCGCCGTCGCTCAATCAAAGCAAGCGCGCCGAACATAAAAATGATCAGGGGAACATCCTCCCGCGTAAGCAGGGCTAAGAAGCAAAACAAAAGAAAAAATCCATAATCTCTGATCTCTAATCCATGATCTTTTTTGATATAAAAATATGCGGCGCTGAATATAAAAATCAGCGAAAACGGCAAAAGATGGAATTCAAATAGATTGATGTTGTGGACGAGCGGGTTGAGGAGATAGAAAAACGCGATGCTTAAAGGCCATAAATTGACTGATGACTTTTGACTAATGACTTTTGATGATTGATTATTGCATTTTACTTGTATTTCCCCGGTCATCCAGAGCAAACGAGAAAGATTTTTAGATTCTTCGCTCGCGCTCAGAATGACATAACGAGCAATGAAGAATATTGGAATTGCCGGTAGGGCGAGAAAAAATGTTTGCAGTACCAATAATGATTTAGGATGCGGGATTAAAAAATAAAAAGGTAAAAGAGCTAAGATAAACGGTTCAAAGTGATCGCCTAAATAGCTTGATTGCTGGATAGATGAGTACCAAAAATTTCCATTTCTAAAACTTTCAAAAACTTGCGCGTAAATTCCCAAGTCAAGCGCGTTGTACAAAAAATTATCATATTTCCAAAAACTTAATACAGTAAATATAACAACATATAATAATATTCCTATCCCTAAAAAAAACAACGGGCGCTTATCAATAATGCGCAATAGCCTGCTCAATCTCATAAAAATAGTTTTTGATTCTTAATTCCAGCGAATTGTGAAACACATGCCAATGTCATCCTAAACCCTTCGATTGTCACTCTGAACGAAGTGAAGAGTCTCATGGCAAACTCCGTGAATGATCTCAAGAAATCGGTTTCAAAAGAGATTCTTCCCCCGCCAAGGCGGGGTCAGAATGACATAATGATTGTTGAAGAATTTCGTATGTCAGGGTAATATATAATTAATTTGATTATAAGTATAACACAAAACCCCTCCAAATTTTACTTGAAGGGGTTTGTGATTTTTTTCTCTTAGCTAAACTACACCGCCACTGTGTTGATAACGAAGCTGACCACCGCCCAAGCGACTATTACGATTATAAGACCGATAACGCCGGCTGTGATGATTTTCTTGGCTTCGCCAACCGCTTCTTCATTTCCGGCCGCCGTCATCCAGCGAAAACCTCCATAGAGAATAACGCCAAGAGCGATAACGCCCACTAATCCTAATACCGCATTCAAAATTGTGCCGATAGTGCCTTCAAGACTTTCAGTGCTCAATCCGACCGGAGTGGCCGGAGCAACAAGTTGCGCCAAAGCCGCGTGCGGCGCCAAAGTAATTGCCAAAATTCCCGCGCTTTTTAAAAATTTTTTCATAATTCACCCCCTTTCGAAGTAAAAAATTATAAATAATAAATCAAACAAACTTATCCACAGATGCTTTAATTATAATACTATTATCTGCCGTGTCAAGCTTAATTTTTTAATAACTTTCGTTTGTAAACTTCCGTCTTAATTTTATGGCGTCTGATCTACTAATGAATTTACTATAAAATAAACGACAGAATAGGCGATAATAATAATAGTCAGTCCGATCGCGCCGGCGGTGAGAATTCTTTTAGCCTCACTAACTGTCTCTTCATTGCCGGCCGATGTCATCCAGCGATAACCGCCATAAATCATAATTGCCAAAGATATGACGCCGACCAGCCCAAGTACGGCGTTAAAAATTGGAGTAGCAATCGCTCCCGCCGTGTCATACCTTCTTAATCCAAGAGTATCGGCTGCCGG